>Ga0316201_10000683_pt1 | contig 20480 bp, 21 predicted proteins | sample CS6wburrow_MG_FD_204516 | JGI IMG/M metagenome (GOLD analysis project Ga0316201, IMG submission 204516) | Coastal sediment microbial communities from Delaware Bay, Delaware, United States - CS-6 worm burrow | ecosystem: Environmental > Aquatic > Marine > Coastal > Sediment | place: USA... | reverse complement strand
GATCTCGCTCTTCTGAAGGTCAACCTGCCGGATCTGCAGCCGATCAAACTCGCAAAATCCGACGAACTGCGGATTGGCGATGTGGTTTTGGCGATTGGTAACCCTTATGGGCTGTCGACCTCCGTGACCCAGGGTATCGTCAGCGCCACCGGTCGCAACCTCTACCAGCTGGTGACATTCGCAAACTTCATTCAGACCGACGCGGCGATTAATGCCGGTAATTCCGGTGGCGCCCTCATCAACAGCCTCGGCGAACTCGTCGGGATCAACGCGGCTGTGCTGGCGCAGGACACCGGGACGGAAGGCATCGGCTTCGCAATTCCGGTCGATCTCGTGCGCGGCGTCGTCGAACAGATCAAGCTCAACGGTCGCGTAATTCGGGGCTATATGGGCTTGTTACCCGACGACCTGACCGACGCCGAACGACTCGCGCTGGGTATCGAGAACCAGACCGGGATCATGCTCATGGAGGTCTATGAGGACGGACCGGCAGCGGCCGCCGATCTGCGCGCGGGCGACATCATCCTCGAAATTAATGGCGAGCCCGTCTACTCCCAACGCCAGGCGCTACTAATTTCCGCCAGCACGGCGCCAGGCGATACGGTCGAAGTACTCGGCATCCGCGACGATATCAGGTTCCGCACAACGATCACGGCTGGAGAGCGTCCGCAGGGGCTAGACGACGCGCGTGATTGAGGCGCCGAGCTGCCGCAGCTTCTCTTCAATGCGTTCGTAACCGCGATCGACATGGTAGATCCTGTCGACAATGGTCTCGCCCGCCGCCGCCAGACCGGCCAGCACCAGCCCCGCTGAAGCACGCAGGTCCGTCGCCATCACAGGCGCTGCCGTGAGCGTCTCGACGCCCGTGCAGATCGCCGTATGTCCTTCGAGCTGAATGTCCGCACCCATACGCTGCATCTCGAGCACGTGTTGGAAGCGATTCTCGAAAATGGTCTCTGTAATCGTGCCCACACCTTCCGCCACGGCATTCATGGCGCAGAATTGCGCCTGCATGTCCGTCGGAAAAGCAGGATACGGGGCCGTCCGAACGTCGATCGCCCGCGGACGCTTGCCCTGCATATCAATCTCGATCCAGTCGTCGCCGGTCTCAATTTTTGCACCGGCCTCGGCCAGCTTGATCAGGACCGCCTCGAGTGTTTCCGGGGCTGTGTTAACTGCGCGAATGTGCCCACCCGTCATGGCCGCCGCAACGAGGTAGGTGCCTGTCTCGATTCGATCCGGCAGGACCGGGTACGTCGTGCCGCCGAGTCGATCGACGCCCTGCACGACGATCGTGCTGCTTCCCGCGCCTTCGATTTTTGCACCCATGCCGATCAGAAAATTGGCGAGATCCGTCACTTCGGGTTCCCGTGCCGCATTCTCGAGCACGGTTTCGCCATCGGCGAGCACCGCGGCCATAAGCAGGTTCTCGGTACCGGTGACGGTCACCGTATCGAATACGATATGCGCGCCCTTGAGACGGTCGGCGCGTGCCTTGATGAAGCCTTTTTCAACGACGACATGCGCGCCCATGGCCTGCAGTCCGGCGACGTGGAGGTTTACGGGGCGGGCACCAATCGCGCAACCGCCTGGCAGCGACACGTCGGCCTCCCCGAATCTCGCGACCAGCGGCCCAAGCACAAGTATGGATGCGCGCATCGTCTTGACGAGTTCATACGGTGCCTGCGGGCTATCGACATTACTTGCGTCAATCTCAACCCCGGCCCTGTCGTCCACCGTGACCTGCACGCCCATCATCTGCAGGAGGGATAGCATGGTCGTCACATCCTTGAGGTGCGGCACATTGCTGATCGTGACGGCTTCCGTGGCCAGCAGAGTGCCGGCAAGGATTGGCAGCGCCGCGTTCTTGGCGCCGGAAATCGTTACCGTGCCAGACAACCGGGTTCCGCCCGTAATCGACAGTTTGTCCATGGCTCAGGAACCCCCACCCGCAGCCCGCCATTCATCGGGAGTCAGAGCCTTGATGGACAGTGCATGAATCTCATTACCCACAAGCGAACCCAGGCATTTGTAGACCAGCTGGTGCCGCGCCAACGGGCGCTTGCCTGCGAACTCCTCGGCCACGACGAGTGCCTCGAAGTGCGTGTTATCGCCGCTCATGACCTTGACGAGGGCATCCTCGAATCCGGTCTCTATCATCTGTTCAATTTCAGCAGGTTCCATGCCAGGCAGGTCCAGGTAGCTCCAACGGCGCGCAGTGTAACCGTTATTTGATCTACGGCCCAACCATGAACGCCGATTTGTGTATCATATCCGGCCGTTCGGCCAACTAACATTTATGCTCGCCAACATCACTCTTGTAGTCGCAGGCCTGATACTTCTTATATGGGGTGCGGATCGCTTCGTCCACGGAGCAGCAGCATCGGCCCGCAATCTTGGGGTGGCACCGCTGCTCATTGGCCTTACGGTGGTCGCCCTGGCGACCTCTGCCCCGGAAATCCTCGTCTCGGTGGTCGCGGCGCTCGACGACCAGCCCGGGCTCGCGTACGGCAATGCCATTGGCTCGAATATCGTCAATATCGGCCTCGTGTTGGGCCTGACCGCGATAATCCGGCCGATCAAGCTCGAGTCGGCCACCCTGCGGCGCGAGATGCCTGCCCTGTTAGCCGTGTCGCTATTGACCGTATCGCTGTTTCTCGATACCTACCTCAGCCAGATCGATGGCGTGGTCATGCTGACCGGCCTGGTCATTGTGATGGTCTGGCTGACGCGACTGGGCCTGCGGTCGGCAGCCAACGACCCGATCAAGATCGACTACGAGGCGGAAATCCCGAGTGACGTCAGCATGCCAATGGCCGTGATCTGGCTCACTATTGGACTCGCCATTCTCCTGGTCGGCGCCAAGATGCTCGAACATGGCGCCGTCGGTCTCGCCGAAATGCTTGGCGTTTCCGAGGTGGTTATTGGTGTCACTATTGTGGCTTTCGGCACCAGCCTGCCCGAGCTCGCTGTGTCGCTGGCCAGTGCGCTCAAGGGTGAATACGGCCTCGCCATCGGTAACATCGTTGGCTCGAATATCTTCAACCTTCTCGCCGTCATCGGCGTTGCCGCCACCATTGCACCGTCCGCTCTGGCACCTTCGGTTCTGAGCCTGCACATTTTCGTCATGGTTGCGTTCACGCTGGTGTTGTTCGCGATGACCTACGACTACGATGGCAAAGCCGAACTTTCGCGGCTTGAGGGCGCGGCTCTATTGATCGCCTACCTGGCCTACGATGGCTACGTGATCGCGCAGAACATTTAGAACCGGCCTCGGTTAGAATAAGACGATTCCACATCGGTTGAGGGTCTGAGTTGCCTGACACGCTGACAAAGGACGAGCTGCTCGCGCTGGCGGCCAACGTTCTCGATATTGAAGCGCGCGCCGTGGACGCCCTCAAAGCCCGCCTCAACGATGAGTTCGTTGCCGCCTGCGAGCTCTGCATGGCAACCCCTGGGCGCGTGGTCGTCACTGGAATGGGGAAGTCCGGGCATGTGAGTAACAAGATCGCAGCAACGCTCGCATCGACCGGCACACCCGCGTTTTTCATGCACCCGGCCGAAGCCAGCCATGGCGATCTCGGCATGATCACGAGTCAGGACCTGCTCCTGGCCATTTCCTACTCCGGCGAGACAGCAGAGGTCGTGACGATTCTTCCCGTGGTGAAACGCATGGGTGCAAAACTGCTATCGATGACGGGTAACCCGAATTCCACCATGGCTCAGGCCGCTGATGTGCATCTCGACATCAGCGTCGAGGAAGAGGCGTGTCCGCTCAAGCTCGCGCCGACCGCCAGCACCACGGCGACACTGGCTATGGGCGACGCGCTGGCCGTTGCACTGCTCGAGAAACGCGGGTTTACAGCCGAGGACTTTGCACGCTCCCACCCCAGTGGCAGCCTGGGCAAGCGTCTGTTGCTGCGCGTTTCTGACGTCATGCGGACAGGCGATCGCGTTCCAGCGGTGGATGCCGGCGTGACGCTGCGCGACGCCCTGCTCGAGATGACCGACAAGGGGCTTGGCATGACGGCCATCGTTGACGACCAGAACTCTATTCTGGGCGTCTACACGGACGGTGACCTGCGCCGCACTCTCGACGCCGGATCCGATATTCTCACCACCACGATCCGCGACGTCATGCATGCCAACTGCAAGACGACATCGGCCGATGTTCTCGCGGCTGAAGCATTGCACCTGCTGGAAGAATACAAGATCACGTCACTGCTGGTGGCTGACGACGACGGCAAGCTCGTCGGCGCGCTGAATATTCACGACCTGTTCCGCGAGGGGCTGATGTGAGTAGCGGTCTCAGCAACCTGCACAAGATTCGGCTTATCGCGTTCGATATCGATGGCGTATTTACCGATGGTCGCTTCTACCTGTCCGACGACGGCGTCGAGACCAAGGCTTTTCACACACAGGATGGCTACGGCGTGCGCCGTCTGCTCGACGCCGGCATGGCCGTCGGCGTCATCAGTGGACGTCATTCACTGGCCGTTGAGAAGCGCATGGCCGAACTGGGTGTCCAGCACGTGATCCTTGGCTGCAAGGACAAGGTCGCCGCCATGGACGAACTGGCCGCTGCGTTGAGTATTCCCATCACCGCTTGCGCCTATGTCGGCGACGACCTTCCCGACCTGCCGTTGCTGGAACATGTCGGCTTCTCGGTCGCCGTCGCGAATGCGGTGCCGGCGTTGCAGGAGTACTGCGACTATGTCACGACAAAACCGGGAGGCTTCGGCGCGGTCCGCGAGATCTGTGACTTGCTGGTCACGGCAGCAGACCGCGACAGCTGATGAGCCCGCGCACGATCACGTTGCTTGTCGTCCTGATCGCCGCTGCGCTCGCCAGCTGGTACCTGGCACGCAGCAACCGCCCCGCCGAGGTCGATGAACGACCTTTTGACACGGCCCATCGCGGCTACTACCTGAAATCGGCCCGCTTCCTGGGTACCGGAGAAGACGGCAGCCTGTTGTATGAAATCGAAGCGGCGAATGCGGTGCAGGAGGCGAAGGACAGGATAGAGTTCACTGAAGTGCGAATTCGTTATTCTCCGCAATCCGATGTGCCATGGGTGGTGCATGCAGATGAGGCGACGTTGCGCGAGGGCAGTCCGCGCATCGCGCTCCGCGGACATGTGCGCGCGCTGGGCAACAGCGGCGACGACGAGAATGAGACCGAGATCCGCACCCAGTACCTGGAGCTTGATCCCGAGCGCTTCGTCGCAGAGACCGACGAACGCGTGCAAATCCGCATAGGCGCGCGCAGCCTTACCGCGACGGGCATGCTAGCATCACTAAACGAGAACAAGGTCGAACTGAAATCCAACGTCCGAGGCAAAATTGCTCCCTAGGATGAATACCCAAAGAAGCAAAACTCCCTTCTGGTTATGCGCTGTTGCGCTGCTTGCAACGCCGTTGCTGGCGGCTGCACAGGTCAACGACCTCGACATGCGCCTGCCAATGGATATCAATGCCGACAACACCTCGATTGACGGCAAGAACTCGATGATCATCTTCAGCGGTCTGACCCTCACGCAGGGAAACGTGAGCATTCAGGCTGACGAGGGCCGTGCGACCCGCATGGAGCTCGAAGATGCGTCATGGAACTTCACCGGCAACGTCATCATCAAGATCGGTGCCGGTCATATCGAATGTGACACTGCTGAGCTCCTGTTCGATGATTTTCGCCTCAGGCAGGCCATCGTGACCGGGACACCGGCGTTGTATGACTTGCAGCGACCCGGTACCGAAGAGGTTACCCATGCCGAAGCCGGCCGACTTGATTATGACGTCGACGCTGGTGTGATCGAATTCTCCGAACAGGCGACCATCACTGAAGGCGGCAACCAGATCTCATCCCACATGCTCGTGTACAACATCATCGAACAACGTATTAACGCCGATTCGACTGGCGCAGACGATGATCGCGTCCGGATTACTTACACGCCGGCCAATGGCATCGAATTACCAGATGCTGATAACGACACGATGGAACCTGAAGACGAGAATCAATGAGTATTCTCAGCGTTCAGGACATCTCCAAGAGCTACAAGCTCCGCAAGGTCGTCAAGGGACTCTCCCTTGAGATCAAGAGCGGCGAGGTGGTCGGCCTGCTCGGCCCCAACGGGGCCGGTAAAACCACGGCGTTCTATATGATCGTCGGCCTTATTGCAGCGGACGGCGGCAAGATTTTCCTGGATGGCAAGGATCTCACCGCATTGCCCATGCATCGCCGCGCCAAACTCGGCGTGGGCTACCTGCCCCAGGAAGCGTCGATTTTTCGCAAACTGACCGTCGAACAGAACATCCTTGCGATTCTTGAGAACAGGGACGATCTGGATCGTGCCGGTCGCGAGAAGGAACTCGAAAATCTGCTTGACGAGTTGCACGTCGGTCATGTGCGCACGAGTCTCGGAATCAGCCTCTCGGGTGGCGAGCGCCGGCGCGTGGAAATTGCCCGGGCGCTGGCGGCCGATCCGCTGTTCGTCCTGCTCGACGAACCGTTCGCGGGCGTCGATCCGATTTCAGTTCTTGATATCCAGCGCATCATCCGGCACCTGTGTGAACGCGGTATCGGGGTGCTCATAACCGATCACAACGTTCGGGAGACCCTGGGAATTTGCGGGCACGCTTATATCCTCAGCGACGGTAGTCTGATTGCGTCGGGATCGCCCGAATCCATTCTGGAAAATCAGCACGTTCGAGAAGTGTATCTCGGACAGGAGTTCAAGCTCTGAGGCAAACTGTAGACAAACAGGCCTTGTACGCCTGCGTTTCGCCCATAGAGTACGTGTAAGCATGCTTAAACCTTCGCTGCAGCTAAAACTCGGTCAGACACTGACCATGACGCCGCAATTACAGCAAGCCATTCGCTTGCTGCAGCTTCCCGTACTTGATCTCAACGCCCAGATCCAGGAAGCCCTGGAAGAAAACATCATGCTTGAGATGGAGGATCTTCCGGACGTCCCGAGTACGAGCGCGGACACGACGGCGGAAGTCGAAACCATCAAGGCTGACGAGCACTGGGAGGCGCGCTCGAACGAGCGCATCCAGGACGGCGGCTGGAACGGTGAAGGCCGGCCCATCACCGAGTTCGCCGACGAATCCGGCCAATCGCTGCGCGACCACCTTTTGTGGCAGCTCGAGATGGAGCATTTCACGCCGCGGGAAGTTGTGATCGGCGAGGCAATTGTCGATTCGATCAACGACGACGGCTACCTGGAAGCCGATATCGAGGAAATCCTCGCGAGCCTCGACGAGGAACCGCCCGCTTCCGAGCGCGAAGTGGAGAAAACCCTCGTCAAGATTCAGCGCCTCGACCCGATTGGTGTGGGCGCACGCAACCTGTCTGAGTGTATCGTCCTGCAGCTCAGCCAGCTTGACTGGGGAACACCTGGCCTGCAGCTTGCAATCGAGATCGCGGGCGAGCACCTCGACCTCGTGGCGACACGCGATTACGGCGAACTGCGACGCAGCCTCCGTACCAGCGAAGATGACCTGCATGACGCGCTCGCACTTATTCGTGGCTGCAATCCGCGACCGGGTAATGCGGTTAGCCCGGCAGCGGCGGAATACGTTATTCCGGATGTCTTCGTGCGGAAGATCGACAACCACTGGCAGGTCGAAATCAGCCCAACCGGCGTACCTCGCCTGTCCGTCAATCAACAATACGCGAGGCTCCTACGCGGCAGCGGGGAGCACGCTGTGCTCAAGTCGCAGCTGCAGGAGGCCCGCTGGCTGATCCGCAGCCTCGAAATTCGTAATGAGACACTCCTCAAGGTCGCGACCAGCATCGTCACGCGCCAGACCGATTTTCTCGAGCATGGCGACGAGGCCATGAAGCCTATGGTGCTGCGCGACATCGCGGACGAGATCGGCATGCACGAGTCAACGATTTCACGTGTAACCACCAACAAGTACATGCATACGCCCCGTGGCGTCTTCGAATTCAAGTATTTCTTCTCGTCGCACCTGTCATCCGCCAGTGGCGAAGACCAGTCCTCGACCTCGGTTCGCGCGAAAATTCGCAAACTGGTCAGTGGCGAGAACCCGGCCAAACCGCTCAGTGACAGCAAGATCACGAACTTACTGAAAGATGAGGGTATTTCGGTTGCGAGAAGGACGGTCGCGAAGTACCGTGAAGCCATGAACATTCCGTCGTCAAGCGAGCGCAGGGATCGCGAGGCGCGGTGAAACCGTAGGTAAGAAACACTACATGAAGGAGGACCCACGGACTGTTATCCTGAACCCGCAGACAAATCAAGAACATGGGAGACCATTATGCAATTGAATGTTTCAGGCCATCATGTCGAGGTAACTGAATCAATGAGAGAGTATGTCGGTACAAAGGTAGATAAGATTGGCCGACATTTTGACATCGTGTCTGACGTCCAATGTATCCTGACCGTCGAGAAGCTCCGGCATAAAGCCGAAGCCACCGCCAGCGTCAACGGCGGCACTATCTACTGCGATCATGTCGAAGAGGATATGTATGCCGCGATCGACGGACTGGTTGACAAGCTCGAACGGCGAGTCCGCAAGTACAAAGAAAGACTTGTCGATCACCACGCAAGAGACAAACATAAAGAACGATACGCCTGATCAGGCAATCCCGGCGCGGTCCTGACGGGCCGCGCCGGTCGATCCCAGGTAATTTTCAAATCCTATGGCCCTTCAAGAAATCATCAAACCCGATGGCGTGCTGTGCAACGCAACCGCACGCAGCAAGAAGCATTGTCTCGAAATATTGAGCGAGCTGCTGGTCCGCAATATTCCAGATATTCCCAGCGACGATATTTTCGAATGCCTGATCGGTCGCGAGCGGCTGGGCTGTACGGGCCTCGACAAGGGCGCTGCGTTTCCACACTGTCGGATAAAAGGCATTGACGAGAGCATCGCCGTTCTCATCAAGTTGTCGGAGCCCATCGATTTCGAATCTCCCGACGGGGAGCCTGTCGACATCGTCGTCGGCATGATCGTGCCGGAAGAGGTTAACGACCAGCATCGCGAAGATGTGAAACTGATCGCGCATTTGCTGGCCGACGAGGGACTGCGCACAAGGCTGCGCGAGATGAACAGCAGCAGCGACCTCTACAACACCCTCATCAACAGCGCAGAAATGACGTGTCAGGCGAATTGCGCCTGATTATTGTCAGCGGGCTGTCCGGATCGGGCAAGTCCGTTGCCCTCCATGTCCTCGAGGACCTCGGTTACTACTGCATCGACAATCTGCCGGCGGGACTCCTGCTCGCGGCCGTGGACGAGGTACGGCGTTACGGCGGCGAGTCACCGCAGCACCTGGCAGTGGGACTCGATGCCAGAAACCGCGCGGAAAACCTCGGTGCACTGCCGGAGCTGCTGCGCGAGTTGCATGAGCAGAATGTCAGCACAGACATCATATTCCTGCATGCCACCGACGAGATCCTGTTAAAGCGCTACGGTGAATCGCGACGCCGTCATCCCCTCGCCGATAAGGGCACACAATTGCGTGCAGCCATCGCGGCTGAGCGTGCGGTGCTGTCCAATATCCAGCTGTCGGCAGACCTCATCATCGATACGTCGCAGTCCAGCATTTACGAGCTGGCCGACATCATCCGGTCGCGCATCGATCGGCGCCAGTCGGATTCATTGTCGATACTCATCGAGAGCTTCGGCTTCAAGTACGGCATCCCTGCAGACGCGGACTTCGTATTCGACGTGCGCAGCCTGCCGAACCCATACTGGACCATAAAGCTGCGCGGCCATACGGGTCTCGATGACGAGGTGCAGCAGTTCCTCGACGAGCAGGAGACGTTCGCCGAGATGTTCGAGGATATTCTCCGGTTTCTCCGCCGCTGGGTGCCGCATTACGAGAGCGCCAAGCGCGGTTACCTTACCGTTGCTATCGGCTGCACGGGAGGCCAGCACCGCTCGGTCTACATGACCGAAAAGCTTGCGGCTGCGCTGCGAGAACATCATGAGCCGATCCTGACGCGCCACAACAGTCTCCCCGAGCATCGTCTCCGCCCGGAGTAAACTGCTAAACTCCGCGTCCATGGAAGCGAGAGAACACACCAAAGCCAACGTCGAACTTCTCAGGGAGAAGCTCGACAGTGGTCGCATGCGATCTGCGCGCATCATGGTGAACAGCCTGCACCCGTCCGAGGTCGCACGTCTGCTCGAATCGCTGCCACTCAAGGATCGCGCTGTCCTCTGGGAGATGGTTGATCACGACCTGGAGGGCGATGTCCTGGTCGAGGTGGCCGAGGAAGTTCGGGACGGTCTGCTCGAGGGCATGGGCACACCGGAGCTCATCGCGGCCACCGAAGGCATGGAGATCGACGACCTTGCCGATCTGCTTGCCGACCTGCCTGAAACCGTCACCCAGGAAGTCCTGCAGTCGCTCGACAAGCAGGACCATGAGCGTCTTAAACAGGTACTTGCATACGACGAGGAAAGCGCCGGCGGAATGATGAACGTCGACGTCGTGACCGTGCGTCCCGACGTCACGCTCGAAGTGGTTGCACGCTACCTGCGAGTCGTTGGCGAGATTGCCGACGGCACGGATTCGATTTTCGTCGTCAGTCGCGACAACACGTATATTGGCTCGCTTTTCCTGTCACGCCTGCTGACGCACGATCCCGAAGAAATGGTGGCAAGCGTCATGTCGACGGACCTGATGCCCATTCCCGCACACACACCATCGAACCAGGTTGTCTGGGAATTCGAGAATCGCGACCTGCTGTCGGCGCCGGTCATTGACGACGACTACCGGGTCCTGGGGCGAATCACCGTAGATGACGTCGTCGACGTGATTCGCGACGAGGCGGAACACGCACTCATGGGCGCTGTGGGCCTCGACGAAGAAGACGATATGTTCGCGCCGGTAGTCAAGAGCGCGACGCGCAGGGCGTTGTGGCTGGGCGTGAATCTCGGCACAGCGTTTCTGGCCGCAGCTGTCGTCGACCAGTTCAAGACCACGCTCGATGCCATCGTGCTGTTGGCCGTGCTTATGCCAATCGTGCCAAGCATGGGCGGCGTCGCCGGCACTCAGTCACTCGTGATCATCACGCGTGCCATTGCGCTCGGCCAGATCAATTCAGCTAACGCCAGGGGCATTCTGAGAAAGGAGCTGCTCGTCGGTGTGCTGAATGGACTTGGCTGGGCGACCATTGTGTCGGTGTTTACTTACCTGTGGATAGACGACTGGCGCATTGGCGGCATACTTGGCTGCGCAATGATCATCAACATGTTTGTTGCGGCCGGCGCAGGCTACTTCATTCCGGTGACGTTGAAACGCCTGAAGGTAGACCCTGCACTGGCGGGTGGCGTGGTACTCACTACCGTTACTGACGTCGTCGGCTATATGGCCTTCCTGGGACTCGCTGCGATTTTCCTCATGTAAACGCACTGAGGTCTTTCTTGATCCAGCTCGGCGCGAACAGCCGCGGCACAGCAGCACCATTGACGAAATCCAGCAACTCATCCTTGACCTTCATCGCGTCCCTGTAACCCAGCGCAATGAGTTCGCGCGTATAAGCCTGCTCGAATAACAGGAAGCTCAGCAGACGATTTTCGCTCGGGTTGTTGCCGCCGGCACCGCGCAGCAACGCACGAATCGCAAAAGGCAGTTCCTGCCGATGTTTATGTGCGATAACCCGCAGATCTTCACTCGGTACAATCAGCATCGTGTCGATAGGTCGCAGTCGCGCGCCGCTGCGGCGCCGGTCCCCTTCGAGCGGGGCAGCATCAAGCATCTCATTGATGCGCGTAATGCGCTCCAGATCGGAGTACAAACCGTCCATAAACAGCGTATCGAGCATGTAGCCGGCAATCTGGGCAAAGCTCGGCGGGTCGCCGGGCGCATCCGGGATCTTCTCGCCGGCCTCATCGCGTATACCGATAACCAGAATACGGTCCGCGCCAAGATGGACTGCCGGGCTGAGCGGCGTGGCCTGGCGCATCGCACCATCGCCAAAGTACTCGTTACCGATGCAAACAGGCGGAAAGATCATGGGCACAGCGATCGAAGCCATGAGGTGATCGAGATGCAACTCGATCTCCTTGCCCAGGCGCCGCGTGCGCTCCCAGCCCTTGAGTTCCGGACTAGCCTCGAAGAACGTTGTTGATCGCGCCGACGCATAGCCGGCCGCAGTCACGGCAACAGCATCGAGGTGCCCTGCGTCGATGCCGTCGCGGATTCGAGGAAAGTGCACATTGTCGCTTAGCAAGGCGCGTAACGGCGCATTGTCGAGCAGGGATTTCGGCATACCGACCAGCCAGCCGCCGAGAACAAGCGAGGCCATCCAGTGCAGGCTGCTCTTGAGCATCGTGAGGTGGTCGGTCTTGTATACGTGATGGCATCGAAAATGACCCCAGACGCGTTCGAGTTCCGCGACCGCAGTGCGGAAATTCCGGGCTCGCGATGCGAGAACCACCGAGTTGACCGCGCCGGCGGATGTGCCGCTGATTACGGAGAACGGGTTCGGCCGGCCACGACGCGTGAGCTCGCCCAGCGCCTTCAGTACGCCAACCTGGAAAGCCCCGCGGGCACCACCGCCAGGCATGACCAGGGCGGTCTTGAGTTTATCGGGGGCCTCGTTCATACCCTAATATCAAAGAGATCCTTCGCCATAGCTTAGATCGTATTATAATGCGCGTCGGAAACACGGACCCGCATCATGAAACGAAATATTACTTTTGCCGTCGTGTCCGCCGCTCTCGCGGTCGCCATCGTCAGCTTCACTTCGATCGGCATGGCCAATGAGCAGGTCACTACGGGCAATGCCGCGCCTGAATTCGAGCTTCCGGACCAGAACGGCCAGTTGCATTCGCTCGAGGATTATCGTGACCAATGGGTCGTGCTCTATTTTTACCCGAAGGACGAGACCCCGGGATGCATCACCGAAGCCTGTGAGTTTCGCGACAATATTTTCGCGTATCGGGAGCTCAACGTACAGATCCTGGGCGTCAGTCTCGATGATGCGGAGTCACACAAGGCGTTTGCCGAAAACCACGGCCTGCCGTTTCCGTTGCTCGCCGATGTGGATGGCGCTGCCGCGGCCGCCTACGGCGTAAAGACACGCATGTTCGGTATGACGGTAGCCAAGCGCCAGACTTTCATCATCGGGCCTGATGGCACCATCGCAAAGCACTATGAGAAGGTGAAGCCCGCCGAACATTCTGCGCAGGTGCTTGCCGACCTTAAGACGCTTATCGAGGGCTGACCAGGGACGGACAAACCAGAACGAATAAGGGGCGCCGTTATGGGCGCCCCTTTTCGTTTATCAAGCTGTTCGATCGTCAGCGGGAAATGCTGTAACTGTCAAACTCGTCCTCGTTGTAATCCGAGTAGTCGTCGTCATCGTCGTAGTCGTCGTCATCCCATTCGTCCCCCGGACCGAATCCACTACCTGCTTTCATCCTCTTAACCCGATGGCGCTGTTCATCGATCATACGCTGCAACCTGGGAGATCCACGAAATCCCACATCATCGAAGTCTTCGAAGTAGTCACTGCTCGCACGCATTGTCGTATCTCCTCTATTGAAGGCTTGTGCGTGAATACCTGGGCCAATCCCAAGTGGATACCACCAGCCCTTCAAGTTCTCTATCAGGCTCGAATTGCCGGTTGTCATATGCCCGCCTGACTATTTGCCAGACGGCCTCAAGTTCGTTTGTGTCACGGGGCAGGTATACCTGTGCGCAGGTGTGGTTCAGGCCACCCCACCCTCGGGCCAGCACCTGGTAGCGTGCCCAGCGGTCAAGACCATGAATCGCAATGCCATCGCGACTCAGGCTGCACAGCAAGGTTGCTCGCGTTTCATCGCGCGATGCGATCGGGTGACGAGTGGTCAGGTAGACGTCGACACGGCATGGGACCGCATCGTCGGGCTGTTCGGCCACATCGATGTCTTGCAGGTCGGCGATGCGGTCGATAAGGTCCAGCCTCGCCTGAAGTTCAGTTCCGGCGTGTTTTCGCGATCGTATCCTTATGGGTAGATCGAAGCGGGTTTCGATTTTTCGATTTTCGGGCATTTGCGGAATCCGGCAAGACACGAGACACTTTTTCGGAGTATCTTATATTTTGTCTTGATGTCAAGTATTTCGATATCAAATTACTTTATTTGAGCATTCGTATGAATAAAGATGCCGTGGATGAAATCCTGGAACAGTGGTCGGAAGAGCGGCCTGAACTTGATACCGCCAGCCTCGGTGTGGTGGTCAGAGTCATGGCGCTGAACAAGTCACTGGTGCGCGAGGCAACCTCGGCGCTCGGACCCCTCGACATCGAGCTTTTCGAATACGATGTCCTGTCCGCACTGCGCAGGCAGGGAAAACCGTTTGCACTGCCCGCAACCGGCCTAGCTCAAGAGACCGGGCTCAGCACCGGGGCCATGACCAATCGCATTGACAAACTTGAGGCAAAGGGACTGGTTTGTCGGCGGAGCGACAATGCGGACCGGCGGAGTGTTGTCGTCTCACTCACACCCAAGGGAAAAAAACTGATCGATAAGGCGATGCAAATTCGCCTGGATGCTGCTGACGAGTCCCTACAGTCCCTCAGCCGCAGGGAACGGAGTGATCTGGCAGGACTGTTGCGCAAGGTCGGTCGCGGCTAGCGTCTTCAATGAAGTTCGCGGATGGCATCATCCAGGCCGGCAATTGTCAGCGGATACATCCGGTCGTCCATCAGCTCCCGTATGAGTTTTGTTGACGGCGTGTAGTCCCAACGGTCCCGCGGCTCGGGGTTGAGCCAGACCGCTTTCGGATAGGTATTCAGCAGGCGCTTGATCCATACAGCGCCAGGCTCCTCGTTCCAGTGTTCAACACTGCCACCCGCGTAGACAATTTCGTATGGGCTCATCGTTGCGTCACCGACGAATATCAGTTTGTAGTCCGAGGCGTACTTGTGCGCGATATCCAGTGTTGGTGTTTTCTCCGAGTGTCGGCGCCGATTGTCTTTCCACAGGCTTTCGTAAATGAAATTGTGGAAATAGAAATACTCCAGGTGCTTGAACTCCGTACGCGCCGCAGAGAACATTTCTTCGCAGATGCGCACGTGGTCATCCATTGATCCACCAATATCGAGGCACAACAAAACCTTGATCGCATTGTGCCGCTCGGGAACCATCCTGATGTCGAGCAGTCCCGCATTGCGCGCCGTCTTGTCGATCGTGTCGTCAAGATCGAGCTGGTCGGCCGCACCTTCGCGCGCGAACTTGCGCAACCGTCGAAGAGCTACCTTGATATTGCGAGTACCCAGCTCGAGTGAGTCGTCAAGATTGCGGTACTCACGTTTGTCCCAGACTTTGACCGCACTGCGGTTGCGCGAACCCTCCTGACCGATGCGCACGCCCTCAGGATTGAACCCGTACGCGCCGAACGGCGAAGTGCCTGCTGTGCCGATCCATTTGCTGCCACCCTCGTGACGCTCGCTCTGCTCGTCCAGTCTCTCCTGCAAGGCACGCATTAATTCTTCAAAACCGCCCATGGCTTCTATCTGAGCGCGTTCCTCCTCGGTCAGCGTAAGTTCGGCCTGCTGGCGCAACCATTCCTCGGGAATTTCCTGAAAGAGGTCCGCCAGCGAATCCTCGACCCCCTTGAAGTAGGCACCGAAAATCCGGTCGAAGCGGTCGAGCTCTGACTCGTCCTTGACGAGCGTCGTGCGCGCCAGGAAATAAAAATCATCAACACTTTGCCCGGCCAGGCCTTTCTTCATCGCCTCGAGCAGCGTCAACAGCTCGGTGATCGACGTCTTTATACCGCCTTCACGAAGCATGTAGAAAAACGACAATAGCATGACGTTACTGCGGGTTAGTACGGCGATCCAGGAACACGAGCTGCTCGAACAGGTGCACATCCTGTTCGTTCTTGAGCAGCGCGCCGTAGAGCGGCGGAATCGCATTGCGATTACCGTCCCCGCGCAGCACCTCGGGCGGAATGTCTTCGGCCAGCAGCAGCTTGATCCAGTCGAGCAGCTCGGACGTTGACGGCTTCTTCTTCAGACCACGCACGTCGCGTACCTTGTAGAACGCATTGAGCGCTTCGGCGAGCAGGTCCTTCTTGAGATTCGGGAAGTGGACATCGACGATATCGGCCATTGTGTCCTGGTCCGGGAACTTGATGTAGTGGAAGAAACAACGCCGCAGGAACGCGTCGGGCAGTTCCTTCTCGTTGTTGCTCGTGATGACGATGATTGGTCGGTGTTTCGCCTCGACGAGCTTCTTAGTTTCGTAAACGTAGAACTCCATACGATCGAGTTCACGCAGGAGGTCGTTCGGGAATTCGATGTCCGCTTTGTCGATCTCATCGATTAACAGGACAGGCTGTTCGTCCGACTCGAAGGCCTCCCAGATCTTGCCACGCAGAATGTAGTTCCCAATATCGTGAACGCGATCGTCGCCAAGCTGCGAATCCCTGAGCCGCGCCACCGCATCATATTCGTACAGCCCCTGCTGCGCCTTTGTCGTCGACTTGATATGCCACTCATACAACGGCTTGCCAAGTGCCCGAGCCACCTCGATTGCGAGTTGGGTCTTGCCGGTACCCGGCTCGCCCTTAATGAGAATCGGGCGCTGGAGCGTCACGGCGGCATTGACAGCCATCGTCAGATCGTCTGTTGCGATATAGGAGCTGGTGCCCGTGAATTTCTTGTCAGCCATGTACCTGTCCGTAGCGTATCGGGCCAACTATCTTACCGCCTGTCGGGTATCAGCGTCAGGGTATAAGCAGCTTCGCCGGGCAAATACGGGTTGGAGCGTCCATCGACCCAATCCTCATGACCACGGCCGAAGAATTCGGACAGCGGGTGTGCACTCTGGCTCGTAGGCATATGCAGGATGCTGTTGGCCTCATCGCCCGGATACACCGCAAAGCGCTCTGACGCGCCAAATGTCGGGCCTTGTGCCTTGGGCATATCGAGATCGCCGTTCAGCTGGTCCGCGGGCATATCGAGATAGCTTCCCAGCAAGGGAATATTGCGGCTCAGCGGATGCCGGATCGACGCCGTGTTTGCCTCGCCCCAGGTCCGCTCCGACAGCGGCCCCTCGAAGTTGCCGGTGAACCACGCAATGTTCTGTTCAACCGCCGCGACCATGAGTCCCTGCCAGGTCTGGTAGTCGCTGGGCAACAGGTGTGTCGGCTGCTCGGTCACAACAGACCACAGCGGGCCCTCGAACTGGTTGCTGAGGCGCAAGCGGACGTCTTCGCCGTAGCTCGCCCATGCCGGCGCCATCAGTGCATGAAAAACCCGGCGCTCGACCTCAAGGCGGAAAGCCCGCACGAGTCGGTAGCCGACGGAATCGGGTGCCGCACGCGGTATCCAGTTCTCGACAAGGTCGCGATACTCACCCAGCGCGGGATTCGCTGCGACTGCGTCGGCATCGAGGACGTCGAGCAGGAGATCGCGCCAACGCGACAGGAACAACGCGCGATCGTCGTACTGGATCGCCAGCATGTCCTCCGGCGTAAATGTGTCTTTGGCAAACAGGCCATCACGAATCTGACTCGCTCGCGCGCCCAGGTCGTAGCCGCCATCACCGATAATACGCAACGCTTCTGCATCCGTAACACGAGCATTCGCCGTCCAGATACGACCGCTCTGTGGGTTCACGACGCGCGGATACTCGGATGGGTCCAGCCACCCCTGCCAGCCGTGCTCGGTACTCCAGTCGGCCGGCAGCATCGCATCGAAATCCGCCTTGCGAGGAATCTGGCCGGCAATGGTCCAGCCGATGTTGCCGTCCGCATCGCCCGTGACGAAATTCTGCGGCGGCATCGACATGGTGTTGGCAACGTCCAGCGCCTCGGCAACCGACGTAACGGTTTCAAGGTCGAGAAGCCGCAGGTTCAGTCCCTCCGGCTTGTGCGCGATCCAGCTCACCGCAATTTCACCATCGGGATACTCGATGTCGTCAACGACAGGACCCCAGATCGTCTCGCGAATGGTGTAGTCGATGGCGTCCTCACCCTTGACGCTGATCACTTCGACAATCGTCTCGAATTCTCGATCACCTTCCGGCGTCTTGTAGGTTCCGTCTTTTTCGCCGGGCTTCAGCAAGACCGCATCCGTCCAGTCGCCGTAGCTGTTCGTATAGCCCCACGCGACGTGCGTGTTGCTGCCACTAATCACGAACGGGGCGCCCGGCAGGGTCACGCCGGCGACATCGCGACCACCCGGTCCCGCGATGCGCAGTCGTGCCTGGTACCAGATGTTTGGCACGGCGTGGCCGAGGTGCATGTCGTTCGATATGAGCGCTCTGCCGCTGCTCGTCAAGGCACCCGACACGGCCCAGTTGTTGCTGCCGCGCAGCGGATAACGCCCCTGCTCATTGGCCGGTGGCGCGGTGTCCGCAACATGCCGGATCGAATAGACCTCGGCAGATGGAATCGTTGCAGTGACACGGGCTTCACCCATGATCGGCGCATCCCAGGGTGTTCCCTGCGGATACATCCAGGCATAGACCTCTGCCGGCAGCACGCGGTATGCAAGTCCCCGTCGCGTTTCCTTGCTCGCGCGCGGATCGTTGAGCTGCATATACATCGCGTAGACCGCAAGCAGGGAATCCTGAGCCTTCCATGGGCGCGGCTCGCTGCTCAGTACAAAGTACTCAAATGGCCGAGAATCGAGCGATGCCAGGCCCGCGTTAACGCCAGCCGCATAGGCTTCCATCAGTTGCCGTTCGGCCTCGGTCGCCGCTTCGTAGACGGCCTGAGCCCGGGCACGGAAGCGGTGGAAGCGATAACGCTTGTCCACGTTGATCGCCGCTGCGCCGACGAGCTCGGAGAGTTCACCCGCAGCCTGGCGACGGATCAGATCCATCTGGAAAAACCGGTCCTGGCCATGCGCGAAGCCGGTGCCGAACGCGAGGTCACTGCGCGTCGACGCCGTGATAACCGGAATACCGTCCGTATCGCGTTCGATGGTCACCGCGTCCTCGGTGCCCGCAACGACGACGTCGCCCTGGAGGTCAGGAAGGCTGGCGCGCAGCAGCAGCCAGCCAACAACAAGCAACGCGACGATCAGTACCGCCACAGCGCCCAGGACGCGAGCCAGAACTCGCTTCATGATGCTTTGGTGACCGGCAGGATCTTCAATGCATTGGTACTGCCCGTCACACCGTCGAGGTCACCCTTCGTGAATATCACGAGGTCGCCAATTCTCACACGATCGTTTTCAAGCAGCTTCGTAAAAATTTCCTGGTACAGGCTTCGTGGATTGCTTGCGTCAATCTCAAAACTAACCGGGTATACACCGCGGTACAGCGTTACGCGCCGACTTGTGGCCTCGTGCGGTGTCAGCGCATAAATCGGAATATCGGAACGTACGCGAGACATCCAGCGTGGCGTCGAGCCCGACTCCGTCAATGCGATGATCGCCTTCACCGACAGGTGATTGGCGGTGTACATTGCCGCCATCGCAATGGCTTCGTCGACGCGTGCAAATTCCTCCTCACTACGTCGCGCTGTAACCGTATAAGGGACGTTGAATTTCTCAGCGCCGACACACACCTCGGCCATTGCGATGATCGCTTTGTTTGGATGATTGCCGACGGCGGTTTCACCCGACAACATCACGGCATCGGTACCATCGATTACGGCATTCGCCACATCGGATACTTCAGCGCGTGTCGGAATCGGGTTATCGATCATCGACTCCATCATCTGTGTCGCGGTGATAACAATCTTGTGTGCCTTGCGAGTTTTTCGAATGAGTTTCTTCTGGATACCCGTAAGACCCGCATAACCCATTTCAACACCAAGGTCGCCGCGCGCGACCATGATCACATCGGCGGCAGCGATGATTGAGTCGATGTTCTCGACGGCCTCGGTACGCTCGATTTTCGCTACGATCTGCCCGCTGCCACCGGCAGCCTCAAACAGGCTGCGCGCCTCCATGATGTCTTCACCGGTGCGAACAAAGGAAACCGCCAGAAAATCGATTTTGAGTTCAGCGGCGAGCTTGATGTTCTCTCGATCAACGTCGGTCAGCGCGGGTGCCGACAAGCCACCGCCCTTCAGGTTGATTCCTTTGTGGTCGGACAGGATACCGCCATCGACAACTGTTGTATGAATGCGCGTGCCGTCAATACTATCGACCTGCAGGGAAATCAGGCCGTCGTTCAGCAGCAGTGTGTCACCAGCCTTGACGTCCTCGTGCAGCGTCTCAAGTGCGACACCTACGCCTTTCTTTGTCCCGTCGCTCAGGCCGAGCGTACTATCCAGGAAGAACGAGGCACCCGACTTGAGGGTCGCACTGCCTTTCTTGAACCGCATCACCCGGATCTTGGGGCCCTGCAGGTCTCCGAGCAGGCCAACATCCCTGCCGCAATCCCGTGCAGCCGCACGCAGGCGCCGGGCACGCTCGCGATGCTCATCGGCACTGCCATGTGAAAAATTCAGACGCGCAACGTCGAGGCCAGAATCGATCATTTTGCGCAACGTTTTGGGTCGCTCCGACGCTGGTCCCAGCGTAGCGACAATCTTGGTTCGTCTCAGCA
>Ga0316201_10000682_pt1 | contig 20482 bp, 29 predicted proteins | sample CS6wburrow_MG_FD_204516 | JGI IMG/M metagenome (GOLD analysis project Ga0316201, IMG submission 204516) | Coastal sediment microbial communities from Delaware Bay, Delaware, United States - CS-6 worm burrow | ecosystem: Environmental > Aquatic > Marine > Coastal > Sediment | place: USA... | reverse complement strand
GTTAGCAGTCGACTTGGCAGTGTCCTTGTTTGTCTGCTGTTCGACCGGTTAATACGTTTACAGTGTAATGCTGTAGTCTTCTAGAAAGGAAGGATAGATGACGTATAAAATTCGTAAGTTTTTCGAGGTGAGTTTGGAGATGGATTTAGATATGGAGAATATGGGAGAGGCATTGGAAACCTATGACACCATTCTAAAAAACCATCTAAAGAAGCTCGATGAGGACGTGTGTATTCGCTACACGGGTTTTGAACGTGAGCGTGATTATGTTACGTCGCTTGTCGCGGATACAGAAGATAAGAGAGAGCACACGGAGCCGCCGAGAAGGAGTTTAATCTCTGAGATCCGCGAGAAGTGGGGGTGTAAGTGAAAGCTAAGAGACACGCGGGGTCTATCTTAGCATCCGGGGATTGTCTTGCTAGTGGACATAGCTATAGGATGCACAATGTGCTTAATGGGTGCGGAGATTCGTATGGGCTGGGAGGGGGCGGTGGATACGGGATTAACACACCAATTATGTATGGGGAGACTGGATGTGGTGCTGGAACGGGGAGGGGCAGCGGTTTACAAGCTGTACACGAAGAGTGGGTAGCTGACGATAGTACGTTGCACGGGTCGTGTGACGGAAGCGGAGACAGTTATTGAAAGGGGAAGACAAATGAAAACAACAATATTTGAAATAGCAGAGAGAATGAAGGGTCAAGACAACCGCGCCACGGCGTTTGCTATTTACTGTGTTCAGGTGCGTCGTAAAGTGTTTGGTGTTGATTTAGCTTATATTGGCAGGCCTGTGTATGTCTCAACGGAGGGTACAGAGTTTGCGACGAAGGAGGAGGCAATACAGAACAAAGAGATGTACAACGAGGATTATGAGTGTGTAGGTGTTACATACTACTGGGAAACTGTTCAGTCGTTTTTCAGCTGTGAAGGAGCAGATAAGTACATAGAGGAGAATGCGCACAATTTGGATCAGCCTCGTATTTACGTAGCTTCTGCGCAGCGTAATGATGAGTTGGTAAGCGTCATTCAGTTTTTGGAAGAGTTAGCGGAAGGCAAGTGGGTCGTACAGCCCAGCTAGGACAATCTAAACAAAACAAAAGGGGAAGAAAATGATGGGAAAAGTGGGAAGTTTATTCGTGTTTGCGTTGTTGCTGGTGGGTTGCAACGTTGATTGTGGTTGTGAGTTGTCGTTAGACAGCTTGTACTGTGTAGATACCGAAAGTGTCACACAGTTTGAGTCTGATACGGAGTCGGAAAGTAGCGCAACGGACGAACCGAGCGATACCGAGCTCATTACTCAGTATTCTCCGTTTTGGAAAGTTTCCGAAATGATAGGAGAGTCTGCGTTGTTTATCGATAACGAGGACGGCCATGGAGCTCGCGCTAAGCTGTTGTTCACGCCGACGGAAGTACTAAGCGTTGTGCGTCCTATCGATTCGAAAGCCATGGTTGAAAACATCGACTACACAGTTGATTACGCTAACGGGTATTTGACCGCAGTAGCGGGCGGTGCTCTCGAAAGTTTTAAACGAACGGACATGTTGGTTGCGAAGGCCGCAAAGAACGGCGATCAGTTTGTGCGTATTGAGACTACTGGGTCTGGAGCCGCTTACATCTTTCAAGATGTTTTAGAAGTAGGCAGGGATTATCGAGTACAGGGTAAGTGTGCCGGAAACGGTGGAGTTGCTCCTGTTGTTACGCAGGTTGGTGTGCAAAACGTGTGGGTAGGTACTGCAGGTCAAGGCTGGCAATACTTCGACACGACGTTTACCGCGAACATTGTTTCGCTTATCTACGTTGGAACGACACCGTCGTCTGCTGCGGGTGCGTACGTCCGGTGCAATAATCTCGTATTGGAAGATGTAGAGAACCCGGGCATCAACCTTTTGGTTGACGGAGATTTCGAGGAGCCTGATTTATCGGCATGGCAGTATTACGGTAATCCATTAGTTACGAAGGACCGTGACAGCTTTACGCTTAAGCGGGCTAGGTCTAGTCGCTATGCACGGATTGAGTCGAGTAAGGCGGGAGACGCTACGATTTATCAGGATATTCTGACTCCAGGAGTTGAGCATCGGTTTATCGGTTTTTGTAATGGTGATGGGAGCACGGTGCCCGTTGTATTCCTTCCTAACGAACAGACCTTATTTGAGTGTGCGGCATCGACAGCTCCTCAGAAGTTCGATGTTACATTTATTCCAACGGTACAAACGCAGGTTCACTTTGGTTTGCAGGGTGCTGTTGCTGCGGGGAGTTTTGTGGAGTTTGACTTGATGAGGGTGGAGACTCCTGACGGCGAGAATGTGTTAGCGGATGGTGACATGGATCTTGATGGGTTTTACGCGTGGCAGTCTACGAATTGTCCCCAGTTGTCGAAGATAGCTTTGCCGGTGACATCCGCGGTCGACGAGAAGGCGTGGCTTTTCAGTGATGATGAATCTGTTCTTCGGCGTTACGTCGAAGTGAGCTACAAACATTCTGGGACGGAGTGGTCCGAGCGCGGAGGGCCTGTAATTAGCGACCCGCTTAACGTTCCGGGAGCATTGCATTCGGGGCTTAACAGCGGTAGTGCTTTGAAGATTGCGTACATGGGAGACTCGATTGTGAAGGGGTCTTCCTCTTCTGGCGTTATTGGTCTTTCGCCTTACGGAGATTCTTGGGTTGAGTTATTATATGCGTACATGGAGCAGGAATACACGGCGACCGTAGAGTATCAGAACTTCGCTGTTGGCGGTGATGGTTCTGCTGCAGGTCCGTCGTTTATTTCAGCTGTGTCGGCATATGCTCCGGACGTTGTGTTTGTGGGGTACGGTGTTAACGATGCAGGTTCGTTCACATCTGCTGAGGAGTATTTTTCGAATATCAATAGTTTGGTTTTTGGTCTTAGGCAGGAGTTGCCGGCTGTTGAAGTTATACTGTTGTCGTCGATAGTTTCAAACCCGCAGTGGCAAGGCTTTGGCGGCGAGTTGTCTCGTTACATAGATTATCTAGGAAAACTGAGGGATGTAAGGGCTGTTAACGTTGGTGTTTCTGTTATCGATCTCACTTCATTGTGGGTTGAGTTACACAATCTGGACAGTGATAGGGCGTACGTTGGGAAGGACTATATGTCCGTTCAGTCTAATAACGCTAACCACCCTGCAGACTGGGGACATCTTGTGATGGTTCAGGCAATTATTGAGTCGCTAAAGTTGTAGTATCTTTGGCGGATATTACGTGTAAGGAGGCGTAGTAGATATGGATATAGAAAGAAAGCTACTAGAGGAATTGAGGGCGATGGTAGGAGAGGACTTTGTTAAGCGCAAGGTGATTAAGAGCTGTTTGACAGGTTTAAATGAGGAGCAGCGGAGTATTGTTAGACTGGTTCGTTGTTGTGACTGTAAGAATGGCTTACGTTTTGGGAAGGTTGCCAAGCGTATTGGTCGGTGTCAGAAGGTTGGGACAGCTCGAAAGCAAGACGGAGAGAAGTATCAGATCTGGTTAGACTGGAGCGGTACGTATTAGATTTGAGGTATTAGATGCAACTTAGATGTAAACGCTGTAACCGTCCTCTGCTGGCTATTCATTCTTACTGTTCTCGTTGCGGTGGTCCCCTGTGTTATGGGTGTTCGCCCGACAATAAGTACTGTAGGTCTTGCGATGAACGAGTTCAGAGCTTAATTGGAAATAGTGCGGTGTACGCCAGAGGCGATACGAGAACAGAAACTGAGGAGTATAATCTTGTTACCCTTGCTCGTAGTAGTGTTTGTCGTGTAGAGGAGTTAGTGCTGGAATCTGATTGGGAGCAAAGGGCTGGTAGGATGATAAATATTACGACGTTAGGTTATAGTCAAGCGAAGCAAGACCTCGTTAGCAAGCTTTTGGACTTAGGTGGCGTTACGTGTTTGGAGGTTGGGGACCACAGTGCGTGTGTTACGTTTGAGCATATTTACGTTACGATACGTGTCAGTAGTTGTCCTAGTACTATAACAGTTATAAAGCAGGCTAGCTTTGAAGCTGCAGAGGCTGAAAAACTATCTGCGCTTTTGTGCGATGCCGCCAGGTTGTTAGTTGAGGCGGGAGAGGGTGGTACGAAGAAGAAAAGATAGAATTGGGGTTTGTAGGAAAGTGCACTTGTAAGTTTTCAATTCTATCGGAATGTGTTAACACAGAATTAACCGCTACCTGGTTCTGCCATATCCCTAAAGAAAACTCCGCCAGGTAGCGGCCTTCCTTCGTTTAGGAGTAGTACATGCGAAACTGCCCTGAGTGTAACAGCAAAGACCCACAAATCAAGATGTTGTTTGTACAGTGCGAGGATTTAGATCTATATTACGTTCAGTGTGCTTCGTGTGGGTATCGTGGTCCGTATGTTCCGACAAAAGACCAATCGGTTACTTTTTGGGAGATGATACCATCTCCATTAGTTGAGTCGATGAAGCTGCATCAGGACTTTATAACGTATCCGCCTAAACGGAGGCACACAGAGCATTGCGCTCATAGCGTTTTGTGCGATATTCCAGTACACAGCTTTGGCCCTAACTTCGATAATTGGAGTGATTGCATTGCAAACATTCAATGTGATTCTCGGGGGCGCATTGTTGCAATTGAACCAGAGGATACAGAAGATGAGAAGCAATGTTAGGCCTTTTATTGAGTCCAAATTTGTAGGGGCGCGTGAATTTTGTGTTGGGGATGACCGCGTACATTTTACTACTTGCTTGCCTGTTACAGTTACTAGGCAGCTTCTGTTAGACCTCGAAGAGTTTTTTGGTGTAGACGTTAGTGTCCGTATTGATAACGGTTTGAGTGAACATCTGAAACATGCAGGACGCTGCAACAGTGTTATCATTCGTGTGAACAGTTTTTCCATCAAGTAACGGATAAGTCAATAAGGAGAGATCGTAGATGACTATGGGTGAATTTATCAAGAGATTTTGGGAGATTATACCTACTAATGCGTATGAAGGCCCGAATGCTTCGCGTCTTCGAAATAGTCCAGACCCTGCTGAGGTGCTCATTGTGCTGGAGGAGTACGTGCAGTTGAATGAGCCTAAAGATGTGGAGAGTTCGGTAGAAAGTGTACTGGACGAGCCAACAACAAAAGACACCAAGATAATCAACGTAAACGAGATGTTGCAGCGTCATAACTGGTACATTTAGTTTTCGCGAACACCGTTTAAAAAACCTCAAAGATGGTCTCCTTGCTTTCTGCAGTTTAAACTAAAGGTAACGAGAGGAGATTGTGCCATGTCTGTAACGCAGATTTCTAAGCATCAAGCAGCGTTGGAAAGGATGGCGGAAGAAGATGCGCAAGAGTGCGCGGCTCTGGTAAGAGACAAGCTCGATGATTTGGTTCAGATAGTCTCCCGCACGGTGAACCAGTTTGTTTTGAGGCGGGGGGAGATCTATTCGTTTAAGACTGAAAGGGCTAAGGAGATTTATGTAAGGGCGCTAGAACGGGCTTTGAATCGAGTTCTCGTATCGAAACTAAAGGGTTAGTCATGTTGCGTATATGTCCAAGTTGTTCAAGCGAGCATGTTGAGGTTAAGGGCATTTGGGTTGAGGGTGAATGTGTGCTTTATAAGGTAGTATGTAACTCCTGTAGGTATAGGGGGTTGTATGACCCTCGCTACGACGAAATGCATTCTCTTTGGTCTAACTGACGTACAGTTTACATTTTTTGTGTTAATCTTATGTTGGGTCGTGTGCTACTCCGGTGTTTTTTGTCAGTCAGGTTTTCGGGTCTATCTCTAACATCTCCCTCGGTACTGTACACGGCCCTTTTATCTTTACTCCTCGAGTGATATTTTATCGATTTTAACCTAAACGAAAAGTTGGAAGGAGTTTTCATGCAAGAGAAACGAAGGCAGAGGTATTTGGTTAATGCTCGGTTTGAGACCGAGTTAGACGTAGTTGTTGCGGCAGAGTCTCCGGAGCAAGCGTTGGATGATTTTCGTATGCAGCTTAACGCTAGTATCTACACGGCTGTGTTTAATTGTTTAAGTGTTCGAGTGGGTAAGCCGGAGCATTATAATGTATCGTGGTCGGATGACCCGGCGCGAGTAGAGCGTACGGTGACGCCTATGGATGAGTATCTTGCGTCACGAGTACCTACGGTGAAGGAAGAGAGGGCTATTACGGAGGTTTTAGAATGTTCTTCCATTAACGACCTGCTGGGAATGTTGCAGCAAGCTAATAGTGAAGCGAAGTTGATAAAGGTTGCTAAACGGCATCGGCAGAAGGCTAGCAAAAAGAAACGAACGGAGGGTTAGCATGCGTTCTTGTATTGCGTGTTGGAGCTCGTGTCGTATCGAGAAGCGAAGAGGTGAAGAGATGAAACCAGGTTTTGTAACTAAAGAATAAAAAGGGAGAGTCGGGAGAGGTTTTTAAGTAAAGGAAAAGCGGTACCGGAGAGAGCCACTATATCCATTTCACGTGAGGTGGCGGAACAGTGTAGGTATGAAAATAGACTATCTGAGCTCAGAAGAGTGTAATGACCTATACTTAAGTTGTGCGCAACGCTTAGACATCGGATCGTCAAGCGTGCTTGAACATGAGCCTATGTGTGGAGCCCACCGCAAACTTGCGTTGCGCACATTTTTCCATGGTAGGAGGAGAAATAGGAATGTTCTTGGAACGTTGAGGTCCCTTGTGCTACTTTTCCGTTGTTGCTAGGGGGCATGTTTTACCCCGTAACAGAAGACGACACTTTTTCGGTGTTTTCTCCCTCTAGCGACGCCTCAAACTTTAACTTCAAATCGGACTTCGATGGATGTGATAGCTTTTGCTTTTATGCCCAGCTCTTCGCAAATTCTGTTTATGGTTTTAATCCCATTGAGGTAGTCAAAAATCCAAGGAGGAAATGAGATGGAAGCGCTGTTCGCTGTAAGTCTAACTGAGGGTCCATCTAGTTCGAAGCATCGTTTTACCAGCTCGTCTTCTTCTGAGTTGTCTAACCTCGTTACGACGAATTTTCGGATAAGAGCTTTTACAGCTTCAGCGGAAGCCTCTTCAGGTTTTAGGCCTAAAGTATCTTCTTTAATCTTTTCAGTTAAGTCCGTTAGTATTCGGTGTAGCTTCAATGTTGCCCCCCTTTATAGTTGTTGAGGCCCTAAAGACGCTCAGCGTGTTACCATAAACTATGGACACATACACGTTAAAATACAAAAATAGGCTTTCGTTTTTTGTGTATTGCGGTCCTCCCGAATTGAATCTTTACCGTTTTGATGTTAGCTTTTCTACATTGCTAGGGGGAAATCGTTCACCCTGTGGATCTATAGGCAGGCGGTTGCTTATACCTTCGTATCATATCCCCCTAGCAATCCTTTGTGAGGAGCGTTATGCGTGAGCTAGAACTACTTGGATACATCAATGGTAGCGGTTATGGCGAGCGATACGCAAGCCTTAAAGTTAAGTACGGCACACCTGAATTGTCTGGCGATAGTGAAGTAGTTGGGCTCCATTGGGGTAACTTATCTTTGAACTTGCAGTTGCAGAGTGGGGTTGCTTCCATGGCTATTTTTAAGGATGACCAGAGTGTTGTGTTGGAGGACTGGATTTGCTTTAGTGGGGACACGTGGTTGAAAGAGTTTGAGTTTATCTATAAAGTAGTGAACCTGTTGAAGTTGTGATGCGCGAACAATTCAAAACAGTTTGCCGAAAGTGTGTAAAGATGACCCTAAAAAGACTCAAAGATTTTCTTCTGAGCATCGATGCAACTATGCCTTGTCATCGTTGTGGCAATACGGAGATGGCAATTATTGAGGGCGAGGGTTCTTTTATCATTAAGCAGTATCAAGGACGTAATGAGAATCAGGCATTGCCGGTGATGTTTGTGGTTTGTAGCGCGTGTGGAGCGGTTACGCCGCATGCGTTAAAGGCTGTCGATTTAGTCCTACCCGCGACAAAAGAAGTCAATTAAGAGAGTTGTATTCGTTAACGTTACTGTGCTAAGACGAACATAGTCGATGGGTTGCTTTTTCTGGCAAACTGTCTCGTTTTACGGCTCAGCGGCTCATCGACTACCTCTCCTTTCTGTCTAACTCCGGAGTAAACATATTGAAAGAGACAATATCTGTACAAGATGTGCTGGATAGGTTGAATAGTCTCCTAGCATTAGATCGTCAGGTGATGGAGAGGCTATTTACTATTCGTTTTATTTGTAATGATGCCATTTCACAAGACCCTGATACCCAGGTATTGCAGACGCAGGGTGGGGTTAAATTTGGCGTGGTAGGTTTGTTAAACACGTTGTTTGGAGCTGACGATGATGGTATGGGAGCTATAGCAGCGCAATACTCTCCTCGGTGTATTTGTAATGAGAACCATGATGTATCTGGTCTTTCTGTTAATGCTGAGTGTGAACTTTGTGGTGGTACGGTTATCGTAGGTAACCTTGTTAGGTTTGTGCGCGTAGCTAAGTAAAGGAGGGGTCTGATGGAAGTGATAAACAAGCAATTAGCTTTGATGGTGCATGCTGTAGGTGGTCGCACTTGGAACATGTATCGCAACAGTTTTACTACGACTATTGGGAGTGATGACGATACGCATTGGCAGGAGTTATGTGATCGGGGGTTTGCGGTTCAAACGTCTTTACGAAAGGATAAGAACATTTATCAGGTTAGCCCGGTTGGCATTGATTTTTTATCTAAAAAAGGGATCTAATCCAAAGAGCGTGTGGAGTTCAGAAGGAGAGAATAAAATGTTTCATGTGGTTAAGTTGGTGTTTGGCTATGATGGGTATTGCGGGGATGTAGTTGTTTCTCCTGTGGCGATGTTAACCTTGTTGCGGGAACCATTTAAGGAGTGGCTATATAAAAAGACGTGGGATAGGTACCCGCCGTTTGGGCTTGATGAGAAAGACTTTCACATGCATGTGTTTACTTCTACGGAGCACTGGAATGATTTGGATTTTATCTTTGACCCTAAGGATGCACATTGGTTAGGGTTTAGAGTTGATTTAAATCAGCACGATTCCGAGTGTGAGTTTGTGTACACCACTGGCATGATAAACGGTGAAATTCGACCGGATTTCGACAAGGTATCAATGGGAATCGTTGATAAGCTGACTGATGTGAAGTCCACTATTAACGAGATTATTTCTAGGACGGCTTATCGAAAAGAGTAGTTGCCTCTTTCCAATTATTTGAGAAGCGCGGGTATAAGAAGATAGGCCCCCTATTTGACTCCTTTGGCGTTTTCTAATATTAATAAGGTATGAGAAAACAGCCGAGAACGAGTATGGCGGTGACCTTTCTTAAGGTGCTATTCTTTTTCGTGGTATTTGCAACTATCGCTTATCTTCTATTGTTTTTTCAGCCAGGGTGTTTCACCCCTAAATCCGAGGAACCAATTCCGATAAATTTAAATGACCCTGAGTGGGAGGCGGTGGTTTGGTTGAATACCAAACATACGAGACCTCATGGAATGGCAGTACGTTTAAAAAAGGTCAAAGGCGCTATTAGGCGTCCATTTGAGTCTGGTGCGATTACTCCCTGGGGAACATGTGATGACTGGAGTCCTGAGAGTCGGGGTTATTACTGCCTTATTCTGGAGTGTGACCTAAGTGCTAAGGGTAAGATACCGTACCGCAAGTATACCCACCGAGAGATTTTTAACGTTCTTCCTTAAGCGTTCTTTCTAGGAGTTTTAGTTAATGCGACAGATTAAACATGACGGGTCTGGGCATCGTTCTACTGGTGGACGCTTTGATGGGTTTAGTGCTGATTCGTTTCAGCGGTATGTTAGTACAACGTGGTCAGGGTGGGGTTGTGCTTCTGGGCGTTGTACTTCTACGGGGTATGGTCGCGAAGCGGAAGAGTTAAAGCCTGTGCTTTCTGTGCGTGGTGTGTGCAGCATCTTTGGGCGTGGTTCCGGGTAGTTTAGCCTTTTACAGCGTAAAGCTGATGTTCGGGTTTTCTCCTTGCAGCCAAAACATGTGTGAAATCGAAAGGAGTTCTGTATGGCGGAACCATTCGACTAAGTCGAGAGGTAAACGTTCGTATTAATTGTACTATTTTTAAACGATAGCCAAATGCAAAGATACAATTAGGTGCGAGATGTTACCTCTCTTAATGAGAATTGAAATGGAATATGATATATTGTTTACGCTAACTTTACGCTAATTGCACATAGTTGATTTGGAGATGATTCCCCCATAGGGGGAGTTCTCTTTTTTGCTCTTGTGACGTATACTTCGTTGGAACTATTGAGGAGATACAAAATGTACAAAACAGCTAGTGAAATTGCAGATAGGGTTTTAGTGAAGGTAGCAGAGAGTATGGATATGGAAGGTGCGACGCCTGAAGAGTTTCGTGATTCTCAGCTACGTAACATTGCGCGGATGCGTGGCCCTCTGGCAGCCTATGGAACTGGGATGGGGGCGATTGGGGGGACGGCTCTAGGGGGACTGCTCGGAAAGGGTAAAGGAGCGATAATCGGTGCAGGGATAGGTGCAGCCACTGGATTAGGTACGGCGTTAGGTGCTAACACCCTTGATGAGTATATAGCACAGAATGCGACAGAAAAAAAGATGCAGGATCATTTACGGGAATATCAAGAAGAAATCCAAGGCCTGAGAGACGCGGGCGTAGAGGATTTTGAGCTTAATCCGAATCACGCCCGTAACAGGTTGCTAGGGTCTTCTGTTCTCGGGGCTTTAACAGGAGCAGCAACAGGCGGTGGTATTGGGCTACATGGAGGACGTGGGCTCGCAGGAGCTGGGATCGGAGCTTTAGCTGGTGCTGGCACTGGTTTGGGATTAGGGGCTCTCGGTAATATGCATGCACGGAGAGTAGAAGAGAGTCAAGGTAGCTAACCGCAAGCTGTTTCATCTTCGGATTAGGTAACATTCCCCTTTAAACCGTCCTGACGTATACTTCGTTGGAACTATTGAGGAGATACAAAATGTACAAAACAGCTAGTGAAATTGCAGATAGGGTTTTGGTTAAGTGTGCTGCAGTTGAGGATGTTGATCACGTTAAGCGTATCGCTGGAGGGGCGGGAGTGGCTGCTACGGGTGGTGTTTTGGGCGCTTTGCATGGTAGTGCAGCGGAAACACAAGAAGCGGCTAAAGCGTATAAGCGTGTAATGCGCAGTGCGCCTAATGTTAACCCTGCGGGCGGAGAAACGTTAGATTGGTTGTTGGACCGGTTAAAGACGCAGGGCAAGGTAGAACGAGAAGCGATAGAGGCTGCAAAGCGGGCGGCTCGTTCTAGTTCTTGGCGGCATGGGTTGCGTGGGTTGGGATTTGGCGCTGCGTTAGGTACTGGATTAGTAGGCGGGTCGTATTTAGTAGACGCTCTGAGGAACCCCAATAAGTAACATTCCCCTTTAAACCGTCCTGACGTATACTTGTCCTTGACAAAAAAGAGGACACAGATGCTCTTACAAGTAACCGCGCTAAAATACGTTACAATTCTAGATCCTTACCCCTTGGAGGGTATTGGGTCTGTGACGGTACAGCAAGCGCCTTCTGAGTACAAAGAATACGACATTCTGCCGCAGCAGGTCAATCGGCTCATACCGCTTTTGAATCGTGCGCGCAACCAAGGAATGTTGACCTACATTGTCGTCGATGATGGGGGCGGAGCTATTGCGATTGAGGACGAGGGAGTTTCAGTTGAATCGGATTGCCAAGTTCTAAATTTTATTGGAGCAGATGTTCAAGCGGTAGCCGTAGGAAACAATCGAGTGAACGTGTATCACCCGATGCCGTCGTTTTCCCCTTTTTTGGGGTCCGGCTCGGGAGATTTAGTTTGGCCTATTACAACCCCTGGACATATCTCTCGTCCTGAAGTTTCCGAAGGAAATCCATACTTTGCGAACGGTTGGGCCAATAAGACTAACAATCATCCCCGCGTCAATACCACAACATTGAACGAGTTTTCGACATCTAATGGGGGACTTGGAATAACGCACAGTAGTGCTCGAGTTACTAACCTGGAGCAGGGAACTATCACCGCTACTATCACCGACGGGATGGGTGGGACAGAGACGATTACTCTCATTTTAGACCCGGATGGTGGAGACCAGGATGCGACGTCTCCGAATGGAAACGTATCGATACATGTTCGGGATACAACCGTAGTAGGTGGCACAGTTGTCGAAGGGCGAGTTTATGTGTATACGGACCCTGGGGCGATGATTGGCATGGCATCGGTGGGTACTGGTGGGTATTTCAAGATAGAGGTGAACCATTCTATTGCTCCTTCTACTGCTGATTTTGGGGAGGCTTTTTGGGATAATGGTGTACGTCCAAATGGTTCGGCAAACCCTACGGTTACTGTTAATGTGCCTGTGGTTCGTTGGGTGTCTGGTATACGGTACTTCGATACGGGTTCTACGTTTGACGTGGTGGATGATTCTCCTATTTTTAATGGGGTAGGCGACGTTACCAATATGACAATAAACAACGATGGGGTTATTTTTACGAATGACGCGTCGGAGTTTAACGTTGTGGTGGGTGACGTGGTGTATACCTCTGCTTCTATTTTGGGTCTGACCTATACAGCGTTACTGTCTCCTAAGCGCACCGACCGTCCGCGCTACAATGCTACTATTACAATCGGCCCGGGTGATTTTGGACATAACAATGCAAGAATCTATACGACGTGGAAGAACTTTCATGGGGATGAGGTTGGGAGTCCAAAGGCTAGCACGCCGGGGATTTATCAAGTATGGACGTACGACACGTCTACGGCTACCACTGAGTTTTTTGAGGATGAAACTTACCGCCTACGATCTGAACCATCTGTAAATTATAAGCAGACCCTCTTGGATTATCGTGCGTGGTACGGGGGTGGAACCGGTACGGATTTACGTGATTGGGATTCGCAGCAAAGTATCGATACTGGATCGGCTGGCCATCAAGATGCTTTACAGTTTTATGATGGATACTTGGTGTATCCGAAGATAGATTTTACCACTGGGTTTTATTTCTCGGATTTCGATTACAGCGTTTTTGGTGGGGATGGTTATTACTATCGAGCTTTCGATGTGGGAGACCTTCTAAACCATAAAACCTTTAGCATCGTATTCGACATTTCTAGTTTTACTGAGTCTGATTTTTTAGATGGCGGAGATGTACAGGTTGACTTGATGTTTCCTGGGCCTGTGCGTCCATCTCCTAACGGTAGTAATGACGGGACGTATCCTGGGTCTGGTTGGTTGCATTGTGGGAAGGTGTATAATGCACCTACTTTCACGGGTGTCGACGGCGATGGTATTTTGCAAAGCAGCGATTTATCGGGGAGTACGTTGACGTTAGATGTTGTGACAGGCAACTTCTCAACCTTTTATACGCATGGTACTGTGCTGATGCGCATTACGTATAAGAGTTCTGTGACCGGTAAGATCGGTCAAGCAACATTGATTGGAGCCTAAGATGTACAAAACAGCGAGTGAGATAGCTGATAGGGTTTTGGAGAAGGTTGCTCAGAGTGCGGTACAGCCGCAGGTTACACCTGCAAATGCTCTGCGAGATCGTTGGATGGCTGAGCAGGAGGCTGCGGGCAGAACTTTCCGAGACATGTCTCCTGAGGAGAAGCTGTACATGGAGGCGCTACTTGGACCCGGAGCAAAACCTCCGCAGCCCCCAATGAGAACACCACAAGCGGATGTCGAGGCATCCCGGAATAATTCTGAGATGCTTAATCGCTTTACCCCTCAACGGAGAGCGATGTTTGAGGCCGGTATTCGTAGCATATTACGGGAAGAGTACCCTGATTTTGAGAATGACCCTCATACGATTTTCTTATCAAACGGGGCTGGAGTTAGGGGATGAAATCCGACGTAAAGCTAAAAAAAAGTCAAATCGTCTGTGAGTTTCAGGTTACAGATAATTTTGCCACGGTCATAGTTATGACTCCCAACGAAGCTCGTAATTTTAAGGCGAAGCTGGAAGCCGCATTAAAAGCGTTGTCCCGCGGAGACGAGGATTAGTAGATGGCGTTTCGCTTAGACGAACAGCTTGCTTCTGCATTTAAGGCTTTATTTGGTATCGCCCATACAGGCATGTCAAACAGGGAGTGGTATTCTGAGCTATTCGGAAGAAAGCCTCCTATATATGGCAGTGAAGCATGGCGCGAACTCGTTTATGGTTCTGACTTTTATGCTAATCATGATGGCGGAGTTACGTTAGATGCGGCTATTCGGCAAACGAGAACTTGGAATGGTTCCTCATGGACCACTGTTGCAAGTGGCAATACGATTCCGGTTGAGAAGATAGTCGCGCCTTTAGCTGTTTGTAACGCTACGAATGATCAAGCGCATGTGGCGATGGTGACGCCAGTAAACGCAGTAGACCCTCCGAACGTTGTACCTTCTGCACGCTTAATGGATTTCATACGTTTTACGGATTTTGGGTCAGACTTTCTGCCACGTATCTATTGGGACAATGGAACAGGAACGGCTCCGGGAGACGAGATTGTTACCGTAGGGCTTCCGAATGACTGGATTTGGGACGAGAGTACGGGGTTACTGCTTTGTGGCGCCAATTTAGCTGATGCATTTAATCCTTCTGGTAACTTACCCATTTGGATTAAGCATTATCGATATATTGGTGTGAAGGGGTTGGACCCTGTTACGCCTGGTTTGACGGGTCTGGTAGACGTGGCCTGTTTGTCGTCGGATACGATAGGGTCCCCGATGGCGAGTAGAGATGTTGAAATAAATGGAAAATGGCGTGTACATACCGCAGACGCGTCGGATTTTAATAAGATGCCTGCCGTGGGTATTTTGATTTCTAAGTCTACTCCTACAGTAGGCGTAATGCAGACATTGGGACCGTGTGAGATTTTTTCGGGTTTGACCGTTGGAGCCAATTACATGGTTGGCGAGGGCGGTACGCTGATAACGACGGTGCCTGGGTCTACGACGTCAGGAGACTTTTGGGCGCAGCATTTAGGGATAGCAGTAAAGACTACCACGCTGATGTTAGGTGGTGGTGTGAACATGGTTGGTTATGACCTATAATTGAGAGGGGTGAACGATGACTGAAGAGAAGAAAAACGAAAGTATGGACCGTAAGCAGGAAATGGTGAAGGCTGGTCGGATTGAAGACGCTAGAGTGTACAAGATTTTGTATCTGGAACAGGCAATCGTAGCGGAGAAATACCGTGCGCAGTTGAAGGAGCGGACGATTCAGGACCAGATGGAGCAACTTAAGGCTGATCGCAGAGCATCACAACAGCAAAGTGAGCAGAGGATACAGGGTTGCATAAATCAGACAACAGCTATTCGTAAGTTATTGGCGGAGGAGTATCAGATAGACTTGGAATTGTGGGGATATGACGACACTACGGGGGTTATGGTTCCTTTGCCTCCTGATGTTCAAAAGCAGATTTTAGACCGGCGGAACTTACAAAAGACGTTAGCGGAAGAGCGAGCGGCAGAGAAGCTGGAAGCGATAATCAAGGCTGAAGAAGCTGAAAAGTTATCGCAGGTTGCGGATGATGATTCTGAAGGGGCTAATGTTACGGAAGAAAATGCCGTTGATAACAAAAAGAAGTTACGTAAGAAGCGGAAAATGGGGGAAGGGACAACGGAAGAGGCTTTAACAGACCCTGTGGAAGCCTGATAAGACGTGAGTGTCGGGAAGGGTAAGTAGTGGTTACAAAGCGATTCCTATCTAGCAGTTCTGAAGGGTACCTCCGAGATCAAGGTTTTGTAGATGGCATAGCATTCGGTGTGTTGGCGATGCTTGAAGACCTTATCGTGGGTTTAAAACAAACAGTAGAGATGCAGAGGATTGGAGGGTAGCTAATGGCGACTATATTTTGCCGACCCACGGCAACAGGTAGTAATAACGGCACGTCTTGGGAAAATGGATATACATCTATTCAAACCGCGTATAACGCAGCTGGAGCAGGCGATGAAGTCTGGGTAACAGAAGGCACCATTTCCCATACGGCAACTCTAAGTTTTGCCAACACGAATGACCCAAGCATCTACGGTGGTTTTGACGCTTCTTTGACCGGAACGGCCGGAAGTGTTGCAGGGCGGACGGCTGGCGCACGAACAACGCTCAACGGCGCCAACACCTATTCAGGAATTACCATTGGGGATTGGGGCGGCAATATTAGCGGCTTCAAATTTCTAAACATGTATAAAGCTGGTGTTGGGTCTGCCATCTATAGTAGCGGCAATACCAATACTGTTTATGTTCGAGATTGTGATTTTGACAACTGTAATAGCACAGGTTCCGGTGGCGCTATTGAGTTATTGAATTGTGGAACGTTTTACGCGATTGACTCGACGTTTAAAAATGGTTCTTCTGGCGGCGTTGGTGGTGTTATTAGATCTTTTGCGACATACCTAGCTATCTATAGAACTTATTTTGAAGACAACGTTTGCGGCAACGACGGCGGGGCAATAAACATTGATAACCAAACAGGGTTTGGTCTCAATTGTATTTTTGCTAACAATTCAGCTCGCTATGGTGGTGCTATTTGCATTGAAACGGGTGCTGGCTGGACTTCGTTGCATTCCACTTATTCCGGCAATACAAGTTCGGTTGCTGGCGGTGGCGGAGCTGTCTATAACAAAGCTACGAACAACGCAGAAAACAGCATTTTTTGGGGGAATACAGCCGCCGGTTCTGCCAATCAGTTTAACACCGCCTCTTCTGTCACATATTGCGTAGTCGAAGGCGGATGGACTGGGGCGGGAAACAAATCTGGCAGCCCACAATTTGTAGGAACCGGGGATTACCCATACAAACTAACTTCCCCAACGAGTTCGGCGATTGACGCAGGTAACTCGAATGGAACACTTTACTCGGCCACTGACGTTCTCGGTAGAGCTAGGTATGACGATCCAGACGTCACGGATACTGGTGTTGGTACGATAACGTATGCCGACATCGGCGCTTACGAATATGTTGTAGAGGCACCACCTCCTCCAACACCTGGGTTGAAGAGGTTTTTGTACAGTGGTCCGCATGGGTATCCGCGAGAGCAAGACCCTACAGATGATATAGAACTAGGCGGACTTGCTATGTCTGGCGACATTACCATGGATTCAAACCAAATTACTGGTTTGACTGGTGGTAGCTCTACTGGAGAGGTTTTAGCTTACGGACAATCTGGCGCTTCGTTAAGTGGTTTGACGATTACCGATAGTGCTCTGGATCTGTCCAGTCAGCAGATTACAAACCTTGCAGACGGTACGGTGTCGCATCACGCCATCAATAAGAGCCAATTGGACCAGGCCCTCATTACTGGTGGTTACTTTAAAGAGCTTTTACTTGTTAGTAGGCAGACAAACAACTCACAGGGTATTTTGGCGGCTTCCGCTGTTTATTTTGCTGCGCAACCTGTTTCCGGAGATACCATTACGTTGACGGATGGGACGTCAACCAGAACGTTTGGGGCAGGATCGGGTGGTGATGTTCAATACACCATAGGCGCTACAGTTGCCGCTACAATGCAGAATTTTTCGGATGCTGTAGAAGCTGATGGTACTGCATGGGTTTCAGACTTTGCTGCGAGTGGCTTGGAGAGCATTAATGCGGGGGGTGTGGTTTACATTATTCCGTTCTATAACACTGTTGGCGACAGCAAAATCTACGGTACATGGGGTACGCAAGCTAACTGCCAGGTCGTGGATTACACAGGCGAAGCGGAGTATACAAAGAAGACATCCAGCAATCTTCCTACCTCTTCTCCGGCGAGTTCAAATTTCGGTATTTACCGAATCCAATCAGAACTAATACCGGGTGAGCTTCACTATATTGAAAGTAGTGACGCCATTCGAGCTTGGGACGATGACTCCAACACGTGGAATTGGCTTACCAGTTCCGCTTCGATTGTGGACGCTACAGCTGCTTCGGGCGGAGGCACAAAGGGTAAAATCACTGTTGATCGTGATTATGGCCTCAGTGTTACAACAGGTATTGCCAAAATCTCTTTGGCAGCAGACAGGGGCCTAGGTTTTGACGGTTCGGGTGATTTACAAGTTGTAGAAAACACTGCGGCTGGCCTGGAGATTACTGCAAACGGTCTTTCTATTGATTTATCTACGTCTAACCCAGGGTTGCAATTCGATGGGTCTGGAGACTTACAGGGGCTTGCAGACACAACGGCTGGTATTGATATTACCGCGTCTGGTTTTGCTGTAGACCTTGCAGCGTCTAACCCTGGTATTGGTTTTGATGGGTCTGGAGACCTTGAGGTTAAAGTCGTTTCTACAGGTGGTGTGGAAAAAGCGGCTACTGGTTTACAGCTAAAGATTGATGATACTCCTGATACCCTAGATGTGGATAGTGACGGCCTTAGGGTTGTGGGTCTTCCTTCGCTGTTTAACGTAGCGGGCACTGCGGTGAGTTCTAATGTTACAGCAGCTAATCTCGATGAATTAACCGGTGGTGGTAGTACGAACTTACATACGCACGAGGGGTCTGGCGAGGTAAAGGCAACTGTAAATTCCTTTACGGCAACGGAAGGGATTAATTCGGGGGACCCGGTTTATTTGGATTCAAACAATGATGCTGTATCGAAATCAGCGGCAAACAATGACGATAAAAACAAAGTAATGGGGGTTGCACGGGATACTGTAACAGCAACTAATCCAGTAGGTGTGGTTACGTTTGGTCCTGCGGCTGTGCTTTCTGGAGCTACTGCAGGGGATAGTTATTATCTAGCGGCTACGGGTGGACTGACAACTACACCTCCGTCAGCTGGGAATTGGGTTGTAGTTGTGGGTTGGGCGCAAGATGCGAATACACTTTTTGTAATGCCGGAAGTTTTACATAAACGTTTCGCATAAGGGCTGAAAATTGGTGAGGAAACGGTGGTCTAACTGACCAAGAAAGAGGGTAACAATGGCTACAAGGAAATTTATTTACGCAGGACCTAATGGCTATATGCGAGAGCAGGACCCAACTGACGATGTGCAGTTGGGCGGCTTGGCTATGACTGGAAACATCGCCATGGGTACGTACCAGATTACTGGTTTGACCGGCGGTGATGCTTCAGGTGAAGCCTTAGCTTATGCGCAATCTGGCGCTTCGTTGAGTGGTTTGACGATTACTGATAGCGCTTTGAACATGAGTAGTCAGCAGATTACGAATGTTGCAGACGGTACAGTTTCCCATCACGCTGTCAACCTTGCGCAACTGGATCAAGCTGTAATTAACGGTGGACGTCTTCGTGAGCTTCTTGTGCATGAGAATCAGTTAGACAACACTGAAGGTGTTCTGGCAGCGTCCAGTTTGACGATGACGTCGAATCCTGTTACTGGGGATACAATCGTTATCACAGACGGAACAACTACCAGAACATACGGCGCTGGTACAGGCGGCGATGTTCAGTACACGATTGGTGCTGGAGTTGCAGATACAATGGCAAACCTTGCAGCAGCTATCGTCGGTGATGGTTCCTCTGCTTGGGGTGCGTATTTCACAACAGACTTGGATGCCATTGATACTGATGGTGTTGTGGTCATTATCGAGGATGCCAATAGTGGAGCGGCGTCTGAGATTTATGGTACGTGGGGGACACAAGCAAACTGTCAAATCGTCGATTATACGGGCGAGACGGAATACAATAAAAAGACTACGGATAACCTTCCGAGTTCTGCTCCAGGCACTACGAACTTTGGTATTCGTAGAATTCAAGATGATCTTATTGCTGGAGAGATGCACTACATCGAGAACAACGATGTTATCTATGGTTGGGATGATGATGCGAATCAATGGAACTCCATGTCCGGTAGTTCGTCGATTCCAGATGCCACAGCTGCTTCAGGTGGTGGGGTTAAGGGTAAGATCACAGTCGATAGTGATTATGGTCTTAGTGTTACAACTGGTATTCTTGCAATCGATGTTGCAGCAAATAGGGGTATTGGCTTTGATGGTTCTGGGGACTTGGAGATCAAGGAGAATGTTAACGCCGGTTTAGAAGTCACATCGAGTGGTATTGGGATTGACCTTTCTACGTCCAATCCTGGTTTGCAATTTGATGGCTCAGGCGACCTCCAAGGTTTGGCTGATACTACCGCTGGTATGGAAATCACCGCGAGTGGTTTTGCGATCGACATTGGCGCAACAAATCCAGGTATTGGTTTTGATGGCAGTGGTGACCTTGAAGTTAAGGTCGTTTCTACTGGTGGTATCGAAAAAGCCGCTACTGGTCTTCAAATTAAAATTGATGACACACCAGATACTCTGGATGTTGACGCTGATGGTCTCAAGGTTGTTGGTCTCCCCAGTCTTTTCAAAGTTAACGGCACGGCGGTTAGTGCTAACGTTACAGCGCCAAACCTCGATACGTTAACAGGTGGTGGCGTTACTACGTTGCACAGTCACGCTGGGTCTGACGAAGCTCTCAGGATCGAGAACGCGTACACTGCGGCTGAAATCCTCGCGACAGGAGATCCGGTTTATTTCGATGGAACGAATGATCAGGTTGCGAAAGGTGACGCTGATGGCGATACTAAATATCAGATCGCTGGTATTGCGAAAGCAGGAGTGGCAGCAGCAGCTTCGGTTGAAGTTATATCT
>Ga0316201_10000681_pt1 | contig 20483 bp, 17 predicted proteins | sample CS6wburrow_MG_FD_204516 | JGI IMG/M metagenome (GOLD analysis project Ga0316201, IMG submission 204516) | Coastal sediment microbial communities from Delaware Bay, Delaware, United States - CS-6 worm burrow | ecosystem: Environmental > Aquatic > Marine > Coastal > Sediment | place: USA... | reverse complement strand
ACCGTCGGCAGCAGGGATGCTGCCGTCGAGCGTACAGGGAGGTATTCACAGCGTGTCCCTTCAAGGTATGTCGGCTATCTAATGTACTCATTAGTAAATGCTCAAGCCCCCATCGCTATTTGCTTTGCCCGGTTGAAGTCATTTTTTCCACTCCCGAGTTTAGGAATGGTGTCGACATGGATGAGTTGCGACGGTTTCATAAGCGGATTAAGTCCGGATTGGTCGATCAGTTCCTGTATCTGATTGCCATCGATAGGGCCGGCAATCAGCAGGACCACCTTTTCTCCCTTCTTGCCATCAGGCAGCGTGGTGCTGACTATCTCCACCTCTTCCGGGAGTATTTTTCCAATCGCCTGCTCTATAGCGCCGAGACTGATCATCTCGCCGCCGATTTTCGCAAAGCGGGAGTAGCGATCGACAATAGTGAGGAAACCATCTTTGTCGAGATGGCCTTTGTCACCGGTCTTGTACCAGCGTTGACCACCCAGTTCCACGATGACATCGGCGGTCTTTGCAGGGTCATTGAGGTAACCCAGCATCACCTGGGTGCCACCGAACAGGATCAGACCATCTTCACCCGCCGGCAGTGTCTCAAGGGTCTGTGGATCAACGATGCGGAAACTTCCACCGGGCAGGGGCAGGCCGACGGTGCCTGGTTTGTTCCCTTGCTGAACCTTCCAGTCCCGCGCGTCGATCCGGTCCGGAATGTTGACGCTCGCCACCGGCGTGGTTTCCGTGGTGCCATAACCTTCGTAAATCTCCTTGTTGAATTTGAGCTTGAAAGCATGGCGTATCTCCGGGCTGAGTCTTTCGGCGCCGGACACCACGACGCGCAATGAATCCAGCATCAGTGGGTGAATATGCCGGTTACGGGTGAACAAGCGCAGGAAGGTGGAGGTGCTACAGAAGACAGTGGCCCGGTGTTTGGCGATCGCTTTGGCAATAGTGAGAGCATCGGTGGGATCCGGGTGGTAGACGGCCGGGATGCCCTCAACCAGCGGCATGAGCCCCGTGACCGTGAGGCCGAAGGCGTGAAACAGGGGTAAGGTGGCCATGACGGTGTCTTCGGCTTGTACATCGAGCACATCAGCGACCTGTCTGATATTGGCCATGATATTGCGGTGACTCAGCAGGACGCCCTTGGGTTCGCCTTCGCTACCGCTTGAGAACAGAATGGCGGCCGGCTGCTCAATGTCGACTCGCCGACCGTACAGGGCGTAGAGCATGCGCGCGGGCAGCAGTGTTACTGCGGCCAAAACGGCGAGTTGGGTGAATGCACCGATCTCCTCCTTAAGGTCTTCGAGATAGTGTGCCTGCACCTGGGGCAGCAGTTCACTCAGGTCGACGCCACGCTGCTCGAGTTTTTTAACAAATCGCCTGGACGTATAAAGGCTGCGTATCTCTGCCTTGGCAATTGCGGATTTCAGTGACTGTAGATTCGCGGTGTAGTTCAGGTTGATCACCGTCTTGCCCAGCAACAGGGTCGCCAGATTGGTCATGATGCCGGCACTGCTGGTCGGCAGGAGTAAACCGATATTCTGTTGCGGACTTCGTTTGCGGATCAGGCGAGAGAATGCGATCACCGCGGTGAGAGTTTTGTACCCGGAGAGAGTGATGCCTCCACCGGCATCGGCCACGCAGTTTTCAGTCCCGCGCCGCCTGGCGGTACGCAACCATGCCAGCGGGATGGGATCAAGCGTCTGGGTGTGGTGGTCCCAGGCTTCGATGGAAAGATCAAAGATCCGCCGTTTCAACTCATGGGCCGGTGTATCCACGGGCAGGGGTTTACCGAAGGCGACGATCACGTCCCGCCGCAGGCGGTTATCGCGCATTTCCCGCAACTTGTCGCTGGAGCGCGAGAAGCGGCTGCCCCAGAGACCGCGCAGATAAAATGGCAGTATGATGCCGTCGACACCTTCGACCGTCCGCTCATAGCCGTGCTTGAACTCACCGAGCTGTCCGTTGCGGCTGATAGCCCCTTCGGGAAACAGGCAAACCACTTCACCGGCCCGTAGCAGCTCATTGATTTCCTGCAGCGCCTCCTTACTTTGACCGGCGGCAATCGGAATCACCCCGAAGAAATCCAGGAACCAGCGCAGGTACCAGCGCTGATAGATCGCCCGGTGCATGACAAAGCGGACCGGTCGCGGGCAGGCGATCTGAATCATCGCCCAGTCAAGCCAGCTGATGTGATTGCCGAGCATCAGTACGCCACCGGTCCCGGGCAAGTTATCGAAGCCCAGCACCTCAATGCGATTGGTGCTGGCAAACAGCCGTGCTATGACATAGCGCACCAGCGACTGGGGCAGCTGGTAGACGGTATAGAAGGCGCCGGCCAGTGCCGCGAGGGTCAGCAGATGAAACAGACCAAGGCTACTCGTGCCGCTGAGGGCAAAGGCGACAGTTAAGCCCAGGAAGCCGAGCATGACCACGTTCTGCACCCAGTTGTTGCCCGCCAGCACCGTCCCCAGTTGCGCGTCCCTGGCATGGAACTGGATCAGGGCATTCAGGGGTACAATGAACACTCCGCCGGCGGTTCCCAGCAGCAGAAAATCCATAATCAACCCGCCCCGTGAGGTCAGTTGTGGCAGGGCAAAGAGCGCGGTGACGATACCCAGTGCACCCAGCGGAATCAGGCCGGTTTCGATGTGATGTTTCGAGGCGCGGCCGGCCAGCAGTGAGCCGAGCATGATACCGATGCCTGAACTGGCCATGATCCCCTGAATAATGACCGTGTTGTTCTCAGCCAGGGTCTCCTTGGCAAAGGCCGGAAAGGCGGCCAGTACCACTTGCGAGATCCCCCAAAACGCGGAGAGACCGACGATGGAGAGCCAGATGCTTCGGTTCGCCAGGATGGTGTGGAGATTATCGCGGAGGTAGCGGCCCTTGCCATAGCGTGTCCAGTCGAAGCTGAGATCGGCTGCACCCGTGCCCGTGGCGGGTAGTCGCAGGGTCGACAGGAATCCCAGTCCGGCGCACGCGACCAGGACCCAACCGACGGGCGCAATTGCCTGCAGGAGTTGAGCCGGACTGTTGTAGCTCACTCCAGTCAGCGCCTGCTCAAAGAACACGGAAAAGATGAAGATGCCGAGAAGGATGGCCACAATGGTGACCGCCTGAACAATCGCATTGGCGGTCGTCAGTCGCTCTTTCCCCGTCAGTTCCTTGATGTAGCCGTATTTTGCCGGCGAGTAGAAGGCGCTTTGAACTGCCAGCAGGAAAGTCATGGCAAAGGCAAAGCGAAACCAGCCCTGATAATAGGCGAGGGTGATCAGCAGTGTAAGTCCCACTGCCACCGCGGCGCTGACTTGCATGACCCGCGGTTTTGGGTGTCGGTCGGAAAGATAACCGGCAGGAGTAAACAGCAGTACGAACGGCAGCAGGATCAGCCCGTTGACGACAGCCGTGAGGATGATCTGTGTCTGGCCATCATAGATCTTGAATACGGTGTTCTGGATCAGGATCTTGTGGCCCAGATCGATAAAGGCGTTAAGGAAAACGATCAGAATAAATGGCAGGAACCCTGCTAGTCTGAAAAGGTTATCCATTACAAATGGTCTCTCTTGTTTGGCGCGTTTAGCTACACAGCGCCAATAGCCGGTTTTATATTGAAGCGCTGTTGCTTCCGCTGACTCAGCATACACCGATCCCTCAATCCTTTGCTGAACTTCACCGTAAAATCAGGGTTAATGTGCAATCGGGGAATAAGTGTGGAGGTCAACTTATTTTTGGTGGCACCGATGTCACCAGCGCTTGCCATGCCCGGCTCAGCCAATGACACGATTCATTTCTGCTTCCGGGTTCACCACCGACTTGTGCCGGCGTATCGTCTTTGAGCGAAGTTTGAACTCGTCTGCGGCAGTTTCTGTTATTTGAGTTTTGCCAAACGTTTCTCCGCGTTCTAAGCCGTTATTGTCTACCGGCTAAATCTCTATCCTGTTCTCCCATCAACAACGGGCGCATTTGAATCCAAACACCATTAATGCAACAACCCGCGAAAAATAATTATCACCAGATCTGCTTGACAAACCGGAAATGTATAACTATTGTATAAATAATGTATCGCCATCTCAGATCTGGAGTTGGGCCGTGCCAGTAAATTACTGTGCAAATGACAACGCTTTCAGCTTGTGATGCATGATTATAAACATCTGTAATTCAGCATTTAAAGTGTGTAGGTCAGCATTTGAGTGCGCCTTAATGAAGAACAGCAGGTGCATTGGTATCCAGCCATGTTGTACAAGATGTGGGTATTTGTCACCAAGCCAAAGCTAGACGCTTGAGCATGAATATCCGCATGCAGCTCAAAGGCGGGATCCCGGGCTACGAATGGGTGGCTTGCCGACCTGAATGGAGAAAACCATGACTTCCGTTTTTAAATGCATAACTGCCGGCGCCGTCAATGGAGGCGCAAAACCCGTTGTCTTCTACGATGGCGGTTGCCCGATGTGTCGGCGGGAGATCGAGCATTACCGTCGTATCGAGCGAACCAGGCGTCTGCTCTGGCTGGACATTAGCAGGGAACCGGAAAGCGTACGCAGTTATGGCCTGACAGTGGAGCAGGCCATGCAGCGTTTCCATGTTCTGGATGCCAGGGGCCGCTGGCAGACGGGTAGCAAGGCGTTTGTGGAGCTTTGGTCGCATCTGCCGTATTACCGCTCGCTTGCCGGCATGGTCAGGGTGTTTCGGCTCGAAGGTCCCCTGGAGACCGTTTATCGCCGCTGGGCTGCCTGGCGTCTGCAACGCCGGTGCCAGGATGACCGCTGTGGGTTATCGCATGACTGATCGAAACAACGTGCGCTACCACAGGTTGGATCGGCAACAGACGGTACCCGCGCTGTTGGAGAATATCTTTGCTTTTTTCGAGAGTCCGGAAAACCTGGCAATGATTACGCCGCCGAGTCTTGGCTTCCGTGTGATCACAGCGAGGCCGATCATTATGAAACAGGGCAGGGTTATCGATTACACCATACGGCTTGGCGGTCTACCGGTGCGCTGGCGTTCTCTCATCTCGATGTATGAACCACCTTTTTGCTTCGTCGATGAGCAGCTGAAAGGCCCCTATGCCTACTGGCGTCATACACACCACTTTGAATCCTGTGCGCTCGGCACCAAGGTGAGGGACGAGGTCGTTTATGCCTTGCCTGCCGCCTTACCTGCGATGGTCGAATCGATGCTGCATGCTGTCTATGTGCGGCCGAAGCTGGAGAATATTTTTGATTATCGCGCCAGGTTCTATGCTGATTACTTTGACGCGGACCCGGAACGGACCTGCGCAACAGTTGAAAAACCGCTCAGGGTGTCGCCCTCTATACCGTATACTGCCCCGGAACGCGGAGTGGCGGCAATAGTTCCTCGGCATCGCCTACCACCAGGTCACGGCGAACACCGATGACCTTTGCGGCCGCCAGAGCGGCAGCAGTACGAACAGATTCGGCTCGGCCGCCCGGGATGGTAGCGGCATCTTCATCCAGTCATGGTCGCAGTTCAACTAAACCTCCTGCGGCAGCCTCTTTATTCTCACTTGACAGCGGCTCTATACTTATTGGTTCAGTGGGGCGTTAATATTGTAATAATAGCAGAGCGGCGTTTTGTATTTAGGCTTAACCATTAATCGACCGCAGAAAGGGAACCGGAACGTGAGATGCTCCTTATAAGTTTTATCAAGGGTGAGCAACGCCGCATAGGCGTACTCGATCAACTGCTGCATGAGGTGTGCGACCTCTCGCAGGTGGCGCCGCAACTGCCGGGTGACATGCTGGCCTTTATCGCAGCTGGTCGACCGGCCCTGGATGAAGCCCGCCAAGTGGTCGCCAGCGGCAACGGGCGGTTTCCTGCAGCCAGGGTGAGACTGCTCGCGCCCATCCCGCGACCCTCAAGGAATCTGTTTTGTGTCGGCAAGAACTATCGCGAGCATGTGCAGGAAGTCCAGCCTGTGGCTGCAGGGGATGCTATTCCGGAACGGCCGATTATTTTCACCAAGGCTACCTCGTCTGTGATAGGGCCGCGGGATCCGATCCCGGCCTGGCTTGATCCGACACGGTCGGTGGACTACGAGGGTGAACTCGGTGTGGTCATCGGCCAAGGCGGGCGGGGCATTACCCGGGCCGCGGCGATGGAACATGTGTATGGTTATACCGTCGTCAATGATGTCACTTCGCGGCGAATGCAGCGTAGCCACCAGCAGTGGTTTCTCGGTAAGAGCATCGACGGTTTTTGTCCGATGGGGCCTGCAATCGCAACCGTGGAAGATATTCCCGATGTGACCCGTTTGCGGGTGCAGACTTGGGTCAACGGTGAACTGCGCCAGCAGGGTTGCGTGGCCGATCTTATCTTTGCTATCCCGACATTGATCGAGACCTTGTCCCGAACCATGACGCTTGAGCCCGGCGACATCGTCGCCACCGGCACGCCAGCGGGCGTAGGCATGGGTTTTCAGCCGCCAAGATTCCTCGGCAAGGGCGATGTGGTCAGGATAACCATTGAGCCCATCGGTACACTCGAGAACCCCGTGGAATAACGCCCCCCGGCAACAGTTTTTAAACAGCGCCCTGTGCGGGTCCGACAGTGTAAACTGCTCCTGTTACCATCCATCGGTGCCGGGTTCGCCCTTAAACGGGCCGACAATATCATCGGTAATCCAGCCGCCGTAAAAGCCGCCCCGCTGGGCGCGGGTAATCCCAGACCGATTCCTGCCTCGGGGCCGGCTCCACCGCGGCTGCGGGTGGCACCTTCCCACGGCACTGCCAGGAGCCAAGGGCACGCTCGAGATCATCTGTATTCATACATCTATCGCCCGTGGTCAGCAGATCTCATAATACCAGCGGTTTTACCGGTGCCGACATCCATGAGTTGTCGTCTCGCCAGTCAAAGGCCGGATTGTCGACGAACAGTTCGACTTCGTTGCCGTCCGGGTCACGCAGGTAAAGGCTCTGGCTGACGGTGTGGTCGGACTGACCATCGATCGTGTAACCCTGCTTGAGAATCCGCTCCCTGGCCTGTTTCAGATCGTCGAGGCTTTCACCGATTTTCCAGCCAGCGTGATACAGGCCGATGCGTTTTCCCGTCAAAGGACCTTCTGCGTCGCCAACTGCTATCAGCAGCAACTCATGGTGTGTGCGGCCTCCGCTCAGCAGCGCGGCGCGGCCATTGAATATCGTCCCGCTGACATCGAGACCGACAGCCTCACGATAAAACCTGAGCGAAGCTTCCAGGTTGCGTACGTAATACACCACGTGGCCCAGTTCGGTCATTGCGCTGTCCTCCCGCCTTGATTGGCTTTGTGTAAACGGCACTGCACGCGTGCTGCCCTGACGCGATTTTCATCGATAACTCCAATATACAGGCGCCAGTGATGCTCAACGGACTCAGCCTGTATGTTGAGGCTGTTTTCCAGGCGCGTACGCTCCGCCGTAGTGAGGTTCTGCAGGGTCAACAGCGATGGTGCCGTCCACTCGATAAAGTCGCTGGCCAGGGTGGCTTGTTCCATCTCGGGCCAGTCTTCGCTGAGCAGGAACGTCGGGAATTCGTCCGCCTGCAAACGGCTGTTTCTCGCCTTGATGATGCCGCTGCCATCGTGCTGCCGGTCAATCCAGTGCTTGGCGATATTGAAGCCGGCACGCTGCCTGACCATTGTTTCCAGCTGGCTTGCGGCGGGGTAGCGGCGCTGGCTGGGTAAGCCATTAGCGCCGGTACCTGAAGACCAGTGTCTGGGTTCGGGCGAGGGCAGCGTGCCGCCGGGTATCGCCGAGGCCAGCAGCGCCAGTGGTCTCTGTCCATCCTGATCGAACAGCCACAACTCGAGGGTGTCTGTCAGCTTGAACGGCAGTTGCCCGAGACGCTCGCGGATACAATCGATCAGCAGGCTGCACTGTTGTGTGAAGAATTCACTGTCGAGCTGGGATGCCAGTGGCCGGGTTACCAGGCCCTCATCCTGCGACCATTGGCCGTAGCGGTAATAAGCCACTTCTCCGCTGTTTCGATTCAGGCTGCCCCAGCTGCTTTGCCGTTGTGCACGGATCTCGATTTCCCAGACCACACCGTTGGCGCTGAGCGCCCGCCCGCCCCGGCCGTCGATAACTTGTAATACGCCGAGAAATGGGTTGACGCGTCTTATCGCGTAACTGCGCACGCTGTCTGTTTCAGGTGGCCTGTTGTGTTCATCCGCCATCAGTGAGTTTCCTGCGCAAGCTGGAGATGAGCTTTTCGGCATCATCCTGCATGCAGGCAAAGGGGGCAACAGCATTCATCGCCGTGTCCTTGTGTCATGGGCAGCGTACCTTTTATAACACAACCGCATAGCCAGTCACCTTACGGAAACAATGGGATAGCCTGTGGCTTAGTGACCAATGTAATTCGGGATCGGCCTGCCTCGCTGTCCGTATGGTAATGTCCGGGGGGGGCGGGGTGAGCATCGGCGGGTCTTCAGTTGGAACGCACGACGTGTTCGCGTGGCACTGTAAATTCTGCCAGCGATTTGAACTTGGTGACACCGACCGGCAGCTTACGCAGGCGGTGCACGCCTTCCCCGCCTGTCCAGATCTCAACATCATCCGCTATTAACTCGCGCAGCTCGAGCAAATGTGCACGGATATTCTTGTACTGGTAGGCGCCACTGAAGGTAATGCCGACAACGTCGGCATGAAACTGCTCTACCGCTCGGCTGATCTGGTCCATCGGAACCTCTCCGCCGAGATTGATGGCTGCAATGCCCTGGGATGAAAGCATGGCGGACACCATTAACAGGCCCAGCGTATGTTCCTCACCGGGCAGGGTTGCCAGCAGCACCAGCGGTACCTCAGCGCTTTTCGGGATTTTGGCTATTTCTGTATTAAGAAACCGGATCAGTTGTTGAGACAAAAAGTGTTCCTGGAACACCTGAAGTTCACCGCCGATCCAAAGCTCGCCGACCGTGTTCAGAAGCGGAACGACCGTTTCGAGAACAAACCTTTTCATACCGTGTTTTTCGTATTGCGTACGGAACAGGATTTCGACCTGCCCGGCATCGGCAGAACGAGTGGCTTCAATCATGGCGCTGACAGTTTTATCCAGTTGCTGTGGCGTTTCAGGTTGCAGGCTGGCTTCGAGTTCATCCAGGGCATCCTCGCTGAGGGGTAAAAGCTTGCCAGGTCGTATGCCCATGTCCAGCAAGCGCCGGATCCGTTGCAGGCGTCGCAGCTGCATTTCGGAGTATTTACGCTCGCCTTTTTCATTCCGCACCGGCTCAGGAAATCCGTAGCGGCGCTCCCAAACCCGCAGCGTGTCACGACCGATACCGGTATCACGCTCGACCACGCCGATAGAAAGGAGTCCCTTGTTTTCAACCATCTGGCATTACCTCGATCTCTGTGAGCCAAAAATAACACAGTTTGTCCTAGACAAATAGAATTTTTTATGTATCATTACGAATGTCAGCTTCATCGAGAGCTCAAACTCAATCAAGACCCAAGGAGAAACGTGATGAGTAACTACGAACAGCAAATTCTAGCTACCGCGCAATACTACGATGCTGCCATGCAGGCTGCTGAAGCGGAGGGCATAGAAATACTGTCGTCAATTGTTCCTGGCAGCAGAGTACACCAAGTCATAAACAATCCCATCGATAGCGGAATCGATGAGGGGTGAAACGTACTTGAGTGTTTAACCGCTCGCCGTAAACACTCAAGGTGTATCAGACTTGATAAGAGTTGCGGCTGAATTTTGCCCGGAGTGTGGTGAGCGAACTCTCCGGGCGTCATAAACAGCGTCAACGGCATCGGCATCGACTCTGAGCTGCAAAGCGGCAACCATCAGGCTCGGGGAGCATACGAATAATCTTCACATCTTCTACCTGAGGGCGCTGTGCAATCGATAGGCTCACCAGCGCCCTGGAAGGTGCATGGACTGTGACACCGACCCAGTGGAGCATGAACTATCTGCAGAACCTGTTCACCCTCAACTGGGTGCAAACCAGGTGCTCGGGCGGTGCGCTTCAAATGAGTCACTTGCCGACCTGAATGGAGAAAACCATGACTTCCAGGCATTGCTGTTTCTACTTCAAATCGTTAACTCTGCACGACAGAATCTATGGAGATTTACCATGAACAGCAAATAATTGAAATTGGTACCGATCGGTCTGGTGTCCGCTTTTGGCACTGGGCAGGCTCTGGCCGAAAGTACCTGGTACCACGACAGCAATGGCGAGCTCGTCATTAACGTCGAGGGAAGCCGGAGCAAGTTCAGTCGTTCAAATATATCGACTGAGAACAGCTCGTCACCCATGCAGTGCTGGTTTGACGACGAGGACAGTGACACGATCGTCTACATCGTTGCCGGAAGCCGCAGCGACGACAAAGGGACTGGCTCCTTGGCGTAGGTCAACTACTTTGCTTGGCGCACCGTCTGTCATATACGACAGTTCAGGTGTTGCTAACACACTACAGGTCCCCAGTTCCTGTAGTGTGTTTTTTTGTTTGGCGCTCCACCGAAGGCCATGCGCGACTTCTGTCCCCGTTTACCGGATTAGAGTCAAGAGTCTGTTTTTGCGCACATGCTGATGCGATACAATGCGTCACTCTGCAAATCACACCGGTCTGCGAAAGCCTTTCTGATACACTGCGGCGCTTTATGGTGTTTACCGCTGAAAATTGCTACCTATGTCCAGAATCAGTCGCAAACTCGGCACTGCCGCGGCCATCCTCGCAACGGGTATCGGCAGTTTTGTCATCCTGAAGCTCAGCGGACCGGTACAACAGCCGGTGGAGAGTCGCGAGCGGGTGTGGCGGGTGGATACCTTGATCGCGCAGCCCAGGCAGTTGTACCCGACGTTGACGCTGTATGGCCGGGTCGAGACCCCCGAGCTGTTGCGCGCCGCCGCGCCCGCCGATGGCCGCGTCGCCGCGGTAGAGGTCAGGGAAGGGCAGCGCATAGAACCCGGGCAACTGTTACTCACCATGGATCCGCGCGATTTTGTTCCCCTTGTACAACAGGCCCAGGCCGACGTCGACGATCTACAGGCGCAGCTGATACGGGAGCAGCTGCAGCACGCGGCCAATCAGGATGCGCTGGCGCACGAACGCAAACTGCTCGAACTGGCCGAGAGTGCAGTGAAGCGGGCGCGTGACCTGCGTGAGCGTAAACTGGGTTCCGATGCCGCTGTGGATGAGGCGGGTGAGAACCGGCAGCGGCAGTTGCTGGCCGTCACCACCCGCCAGCTCGCCGTCGATGAACACGCGGCACGTCTGCGGCAGTACGAGGCCCGCCTGGAACGCGCCCGCGCGGTTCTCACCCAGGCACAGCTGGACCAGGAACGTAGTGCTGTAACCGCGATGTTTACCGGTTTTGTGGCGCAGGTCGAAGTCGCCTCGGGCGATCAGGTCAAGCGCGCCGATACTCTGCTGACGCTTTATCCCTCCGATGCTCTCGAGGTGCGTGCCAAACTTCCCGCGCCCTATCAGCAAGAGTTGTTGCAGGCGCTGAACGCCGGCAAGACGCTTCAGGCCGTCGCACAGACAGGTGCCACGGAGATCGTGCTGCATCTGGATCGGGTATCCGGCGAGGCGGATCCCAGCGGCATCGATGGTCTGTTCCGCATACAGAGCGGCGCCGAACTGCTAAGGCTCGGCAGCATGATCACGCTGCAGCTGCAGCGCGCAGCGCAAGCCGGCGTCGTTGCCGTCCCCTATACCGCCCTGTACGGCAATGACCGTATGTACAAGCTGGTCGATGGCCGGCTGCAGGGGCTCATTGTGACAGCGCTGGGCGACTATACCGGAGCCGGTGACCGGTCCATGTTGCTGGTGAAGAGCCCGCAGCTGAACGCCGGTGATCAGCTGGTGACTACCCACCTGCCCAATGCGGTGACCGGGCTGCGGGCGGAAGCGGTCGCCGAAAATGAGACCGCTGCCGCACCATGACCTCTCCCGATTCGCAACCCCGGAGCGATCTGCTCGGCATTTTTGCCCACCACAAGGTCGCCGCCAACCTGCTGATGCTCATGATGCTGCTCGCAGGCGTGTTTGCACTTGATCGGTTGAATATCCAGTTCTTCCCCAATTTTGCCCTCGATAGTGTCACCGTGCGCGTGGTCTGGACCGGGGCCAGTGCAGAAGACGTTGAGACCGGCATCACCGAGCCGCTGGAGCAGCGGCTCAAGAACGTGGACAACCTGCGCAAGATGACCTCGACCTCGGCGCAAGGTGTGGCATCGATCACGCTCGAGTTCGAGGAAGGCACAGATCCCGTTATTGCGCTGGATCAGGCCAAGCAACAGGTCGACGAATTTCGCAATCTGCCCGCCGATGCCGAGGAGCCCCAGGTCACCCACGCTGTCAACTACGAGCCGGTCGCCAGGTTATTGATTACCGGACCCGGCGACGCAGCGGAGCTGCGCGAGTTGGCCCACGAATTCGAGACCGAGCTGCTGCGCCGCGGTATTGACCGGATTACCTTCAACGGCCGGCCGGAAGAGCAGATCAGCATCGAGATTGGCAGTTCCATGCTGCAGCAACTCAATCTGAGTCTGGATGACGTTGCCGACCGCGTTGCCGCCCTGTCGCGCGACCTGCCGGCCGGCACTGTGGGTGACGGCGAGACCGCGCGGGAGCTGCGCAGTCTCGACCAGCGCCGCGACGAATCAGGATTCGCCCGCCTGCCTCTTGTCAGCGAGGATGATTATCGTATCGATCTGGGCGCTGTCGCCGGTATTGAGCGGCAAGCGCGCCGCGGTGGTGTGACGCTGAGCGTGGAAGGAAAACCGGCCGTTGAGCTGCTGCTGCAGCGGGCCGAAGCCGGTGACTCACTCGAGGCCGCCAGGGTGCTCGATCAGTGGTTGCAGGATACGCGTCCAACCCTGCCGCAAGGCGTGCAAGTGAGCGTCTATGATGAATCCTGGCAGCTCATCAAGCAACGCATCATGCTGCTGCTGAAGAACGGCCTGGGCGGACTGGTTCTGGTGGTGGGTATCCTGTACCTGTTCCTGACTGCGCGGGTCGCGTTCTGGGTCGCCGTCGGGATCCCGATCTCGTTCATGGCGACGCTGGCCATCCTCTACTTTGCCGGTGGCAGTATCAATATGATCAGCCTGTTTGCGCTCATCATGGCGCTGGGCATCATTGTCGATGATGCTATCGTCGTCGGCGAGGATGCGCTGGCCCACTATCAGGCCGGCGAAACCCCGTTGCTCGCCGCCGAGGGCGGGGCGCGGCGCATGCTGGCCCCGGTCATGGCCTCGTCTCTGACCACCGTCGCCGCCTTCCTGCCGTTGATGCTGGTTGGCGGTATCATCGGCAAGATCCTGATCACCATTCCGCTGGTCATCATTGCAGTCATCCTTGCTTCCGTGGTGGAGAGTTTCCTGGTCCTGCCGGGTCATCTGAGGCATTCCTTCGTCAAACTGCACCATGAGCCGGCGACTGGGCTGCGTGCAAAACTGGATCAGAGTTTCGCGCACTTCCGTGATCGGATATTCCGGACCTTTGTGACCCGCGCGCTTGACTATCGCGCGGCGACTCTTGCCACTGCCGTGGCCCTGCTGCTGCTCGCCGCGGGCCTGCGTGCCGGCGGCTATCTCAACTTCACTTTCTTCCCGTCGCCGGAATCACAGATTCTCTACGCCAACGTTGCCTTCGTCGCCGGCACTCCGCGGGAGCGGGTCGACGCCTTTGTCGCACATCTGGAGCAGACACTGCGGGATACCGAAGCGGCATTCGTCAGCACCAGCGGCACCGAGTCGGCGCCGCTCGATGAACCGCTGGATGGCGACCGTCCCCCCCGCCTGTTGTCCACTGTGGTTGCCCGCCATGGTTCCTCCGTCAACGCCCAGGCGCACCAGCAACGCAGCGGTGACCAGCTTGGCGCCCTGATGGTCGAGCTGGTGCCATCCGAGCAGCGCGCCGTGCGCAACCCGCAATTTATCCGTGCCTGGCAACAGCGTGTCGTGCTTCCCGCCGGCCTGGAGCACTTCACCATCAGCGTACGCCAACCGGGACCGCCGGGGCGTGATGTTACCATCCGGCTTACCGGCCGCGATGCCCTTACTCTGAAGCAGGCCGCCCTGGAGATGGCCTCGTCACTGGAGACGATCCCCGGCATGTACGGCGTGGAAGACGACATGCCGTTCGGTCGCGAGCAGCTTATCTACGAACTGACCCCGGCCGGCGAGGCACTGGGGCTGACCACGGCGGAGCTCGGCCGCCAGCTGCGTACCGCCTTTGAAGGACGGTTGGTACAGATCTTCCAGGACGGGCCGGACGAGGTCGAGGTGCGGGTACAGTTGCCTGAACAGGAGCGCGATCTGCTCAGTACTCTCGGTCGCGTCAACATCAGGACAGCGTCCGGCGACTTTTTACCACTCATGTCCGTGGCACGCTGGCACGCACAGCAGGGCTTCCAGGCGGTGCGTCATGCCGACGGGCAGCTGGCGGTAGAGGTAAGCGGGGAGGTCGACGCCAGTGTGAGCAACGCCAACCGCGTGCTCGCTGCGCTGGAGGAGAGCGTCCTGCAAGAACTTGAATCCCGCTATGGCATCGAGTATTCCTTCGAAGGTCGGGCTGCCGATCAGGCCGAGACAATTGGTGACATGAAGCGCGGGGTGTTGCTTGGTCTGACGCTGATCTATCTGGTGCTGGCGTGGGTGTTTGCCTCCTACGGCTGGCCCCTGGTGGTGATGGCCGTCATTCCGTTCGGCGTGGTCGGTGCGCTGATCGGGCATTGGGTCATGGGGCTGGATATCACCATCCTGTCGCTGTTCGGTTTGTTTGGCCTGTCTGGTATCGTGGTCAACGATTCCATCATTCTGGTCAGTTTTTACAAACGTCTGCGCGAGTCCGGTCTGGCTTTACGCGAAGCTCTGATCGAAGCAGCCTGCCAGCGTCTGCGTGCAGTGCTGCTGACTTCCCTGACGACGATCGCCGGCCTGACGCCACTGCTGTTCGAGACGTCTCTGCAGGCACAGTTTCTGATCCCGATGGCGACATCCATCGCCTTCGGCCTGGCCTTTGCTACGGCACTGGTGCTGGTGCTGGTTCCGGTGTTGTTATCACTGCACGAAGATGTACAGCATTGGCTGCAGCGTCGCTGGCGCGGGCATGTGTTCAGCGTCGCGGGCGCGCAAGACTGATATCGCGAGAGGGGATGCGTGCTATATATTGTTTATTATTAATGAGATATGATAAGAAATTAAGGTAGAATGTAGCATTGAAATACGGGCGGCTATCCTGGCCCTGCGAAAGTTTGCGCTCATGCTTGCGCCGTAATCGACTCGACGATGCCTGTTACAGGTAGCGGGCATGAGGCGCGCCCGTCGATGACACACCAGACAATAGGCTTGTTTGAATTAGGTATTATACTGCCCCCTGAACGTTAAAATCCTGAGAGACGCGATATGGCACAAGCACAAGACATTCTGTTAAGCCCCTACAGGCTGGGGGATCTGCACCTGTCCAATCGGTTAATCATGGCGCCGCTAACGCGATCTCGTGCGAAACAGCCAGGTGACATACCATGGGAACTTAACGCTAGCTATTATGCACAGCGTGCCAGCGCAGGATTGATCATTGCCGAGGCAACGCAGGTTTCACCACAGGGAAAAGGCTATGCATTCACGCCAGGGATTTACTCCGACGAACAGGTCGAAGGCTGGCGCAAAGTGACATCGGCGGTGCATCATGAGGGCGGGCATATTGTGTTGCAGCTCTGGCATGTAGGACGGATCTCGCGTCCAGAGTTGCAACCGAATGGTGAGAAACCGGTTGCACCATCGGCGATAAAACCCGAGGGCGCACAAACTTTCATAGATGAAAAGTCCGGTATGGTGGATATACTCGAACCACGTGCATTAGCGACCGACGAGATCCCGGGCATTGTCGATCAATTCCGACGTGCTGCGGAGAATGCCAAGCGCGCCGGTTTCGATGGGGTCGAGATTCATGGTGCCAACGGGTATCTTATCGACCAGTTCATCCGCAGTAAAACAAACCTTCGCAGCGACAGCTACGGCGGTTCGATAGAGAAGCGTATCCGTTTTCCCATGATGGTCGTCGACGCGGTAGTCAGCGTGTGGGGTGGCCAGCGCACGGGTATCCGGCTTTCCCCGACTGGTACCTTCAATGACATGCACGACGACGATCCGGTCGCTACCTTCGGCACCCTTGCAGGCCATCTGAACAACAGTGGAATCGCCTATATCGAGGTTGTTGAGGACTCCTTCCAGGGCAACGCAGTAGAAGGCCGTCCTGAATCGGTCATTAAAGCGATTCGCTCAGGATTTACGGGGACATACATCGCCAATGGCAAGTACACGGCTGACGAGGCACGTACACGTATCCACGCCGGTCTGTGTGATCTGGTAAGTTTTGGTCGTCCCTTTATCTCTAACCCTGATTTGCTGCAGCGAATTCGCAAGGGTGCACCGCTGAACGACTATGATTCGACTACGTTTTACGGTGGGGATGAGCATGGATACACCGATTATCCCGTGCTTGAATAAAATAGTCACAAAACTTATGCCAAACAAAAAGAGTACTTCCAGCCATTAAAATAAATCAGAACTTGAGTGGCGCGGGCGCATCCGTTCCAGCGATGAGTCGCTTAAAGAGGCGGCAAAGCGTGACGCCATTGATTTCCCTGAGGAGGCGTCACTGCACTAAGAAGGGTCTGTAGATCGGTATGAGGGCTTTGCAGCGACAGCCATTGATGTCAGTCCGCTCCCAGGAGGGAGAGCAGTTCTGTCATGTTGCGGATTTCGGCATGGTGGGCGACGACCGGGTCAGCCGCTTGGCCCCGGCGGTTCATCCAGATTCCGGTCACTTTTGCGTTTTGTGCACCGGCGAGGTCGGTGCCCGGCTCGTCACCGATGTGAGCGAGTCGCGCAGCGGCCACCTGCGCCCGGCGGCAGGCCTCCTCGAACATTCGCGGATGGGGTTTGGCTTTGCCGGTGGATACCGCTGACAGGGAAAAGTCAAACAGGTGTCCAAGCCCCAGGCGTTGCACGTCGGCATTGCCGTTGGTGAGCGTGCCAAGGCAGTAACCGGTGCTTCGCAATCTCCGCAACGCAGGCACGACATCGGTGTAGAGGGTGACTTGGTGGCGCGCCTCAAGGAAGACAGCAAAGGCGGGTTCCACCAGCCTGTGGTCATAACCGACGGATTCAGCAGCAATGCGCAGCGAGTTTTTGCGCAGTTTGGTAACGTTGTGGCGCAGTTCAGGGTTGCGCTGCAGCAGAATCCGGTTCAGCTTCCGAAGACCCTCCAGGCTATGGCGCGCGTTTATCCGTGGATAGTGCTCACCCAGCCAATGGTACAGCGTCTGCTCGGCCGCCATCAGCACGGGGCGGTTATCCCAGAGCGTGTCGTCCAGGTCGAAGGTGAGGGCGCGAAGCTGTTTTATTGTGCCTGCGCATGTCAAATCCTTCATCACGTCGCTATGGTATCCGCGGGCTCCTAGAGTGTATCTAATTGATCGACCCGGTATCCGGATTATCCGCCATATCATCGTAGATTTTCTTCAACCCGCTCATGTCTCCCGAACCATGCACTGGCGTGTCCAGGTATTCCTGCTTGTTCTCTTCGGATTCAAAGTAAATCTTGAGTGCCCCATTACCTTCGCCTTCTACAATATAGGGTGCATTGTCGATGTCGGTGACGTCGTTCAGTGAAATAGGGTCAAGTGTTGTAGTGATCATAATGACTCTCCAGTATCTGTTTATATCAGTAATCGGTGCTCGTCAATGGTCGGCGCAGTGCCTGAGGTTTGGTTAGCAGCAACTGCACTGTGCCGATGGCCTGTTGCCTGAAGCCGCCCTCACAGTAGCAGAGGTAGTAGTGCCACATTCGGATGAAGCGCTCCGGGTAGCCGAGTTGTTTTACTTTTTCAATATTCGCGAAAAAACGCTCACGCCACAGCTGCAAGGTGTTGGCGTAGTGCGGCCCGATATCCTCCAGGTGGAAGATGCGCATATCGGTTTTTCTTCCAATGGCATCGCTCAGTGCCGCCACCGAGGGCAGGCATCCGCCCGGAAAAATAAAACGCTGTATATAGTCAATAGAACTTTTTGCGGCGTGGTAGCGTTGATCGGCAATAGTGATCGACTGCAATAGCATCATACCTTCCGCTTTGAGTAAATCGGTACACTGTTTGAAATAGATATCGAAATACTGGTGGCCGATGGCTTCTATCATCTCTATGGAGACCAGCTTGTCGTATTTTCCCCTCAGTTCGCGGTAATCTTTGAACAGCAGAGTGACTTTGTCCTCAAGTCCAGCCTCGCGTACGCGTTGTGTCGCATACACATACTGTTCTTTTGAAATCGTTGTTGTTGTGACATGACAGCCATAGCGAGCTGCTGCATAGAGCGCAAAACCACCCCAACCGGTACCGATTTCCAGCACATTATCTCCGGGTTTGAGAAGCAGTTTCTGACAGATGCGCTCAAGTTTCGCTTCCGAAGCCTCCTGCAAACTGGTGGTCGGATGCTGGAAAATACCACACGAATACATCATGGTGTTGTCGAGAAACAGTTCAAAGAGTTCGTTACCCAGGTCGTAGTGCGCCTCGATATTACGACGACTTCCTTTCACTGTATTGCGTCTCATGTAGCGTTGTAGCAACTGCAGAGGTTTTGTAAACCATATCATTCCGGGCAGTCTACCTTCGAGGTATTCACGGTTGCAGATGAAAAGTTCGACCAAGCCTGTCAGGTCCTCACACGCCCAGCAACCCTTGACGTAGGATTCGCCGAGACCGAGATCGCCACTAACAAGGATGCTGGTATATAGAGTCCGGTCATGGACAGTGATGACAATAGCCTTCGGCATGCGCTCATCCTGGTTTCCGAAAATATGCTGCTCGCTGCCATCATTGAGAATGAGTTCGCCATGTTTCAGGTTTTTCAGTTGTTTCAATAGAACACCTTTAGCGTAGGTGCATAAAAAACCGGATTTCAGATCTTGTTGTTCGGATTCATCAATACACAGTGCAGCGGATTTCATGCTCGTCTCACCGGACTCGGTGCCTCCTGTTTATCAGGGTGTGGATGGAATGGAACATTTTTACACCACAGTCTTAGCGCCTGGTAGTGGATGGCCGTAATTATTTTTACAGTCATCAGTGGGTAACGGATCAGAGCGCCCGCCAGGTTGATACCGTTGATAGGCTGTTGTTGAAGAGACAGTGTGGCATCAAAGAGTTTCCTGCCTTGCTGGTAATTTTGCATGTGGACCACGAGTTTTTCCGCAGGTGTATTAAACCTCCAGTCATAATCGATATTCATATCCATGAAGGGTGAGACGTGAAAGCGCTTGTCCAGCAGGAAACGTTTGCCTGTTGTGCCTCCTTTGTTGCGTGAAACAGGCAGGATGTAACAGTACTGTTCGCCCCAGGGCGTGTTGTTGACTTCAGCGACAATAACTTCGATCTCGTTACCGGATTCGTCAAAGCAATAATAGAAGCTTACCGGGTTAAAACCATAACCGAAATAACGCAGATTTGTCAGCAGTCGGATCGGACCCTTGAGGCTGATATCTGCTTCACGCTGAACTAAATCACGCACCGCCGCAGCCAGGTCTTCGGCCTTGTCACCAAGATGGTCTTCGCGCTTGAAGCGTGCCAGGGCGGGGCGGTGGATTGACCAGAGCCAGCGTTTATTAAACAGCCAATGCAATTCTTCCAGGTCCAGGTACAGCATGAACAGCCCATAGCGAAAGGCATGGGGCGCAGGCGTGTAGCGCTGATGTTTAACCTGCCCGACGTAGAGACGACTGTGCATCGCTGTAATCCTTGAAATCCTGCAGGGCATTCAGCGCGCTGACCACCCCATCTTCGTGAAAACCAAACCGCCAGTAGGCGCCGCAGTACCAGGTTCGGTGCTTGCCGTTGATTTCACGGTGCCTTCTTTGTGCGGCGACCCCTGAGGCAGTGAAAAGCGGGTGTTGGTATTGCATGTGTCGAATTATCTTGTCGGGGTCAATGCTTTGTGTGTCATTAAGCGTCACGCAGAAAGTCTCCGTCGCCTGCAAGCCCTGTAAAATATTCATATTATAGGTCACCGAGACGCGTCCGTCGTTGTCCCGTTTGCGCAAGTAATTCCATGCGGCCCAGGTGCGCCGGTGTTTCGGCAACAAGGATGTGTCGGTATGCAACACCACATCATTCGTCGAGTAGGGAATCGCTCCGAGAACCGCCCGCTCCAGGTTACTGGGATCGGTCAGCATACTCAGGGCCTGGTCGCTGTGAGTCGCTATGAATAGCGCGTCGAAATGTTCAATCTCCCCGCTGGCGGTTCTTACTTCAACATGCGTGGGCAGGCGTTTTACAGCAGCAACAGGCTGGTTGAGACGAATCCGGTGCTTGAATGGCGCGATCAATCTCTTTACATATTCGCGCGAGCCGCCCTTGATGACGCGCCACTGCGGCCGGTTTTTGACATTCAGCAGGCCGTGGTTGTCAAAAAAACGAACAAAGTGACAGGCCGGGAATGCCAGCATTTGTTGTGGATCCGTCGACCAGAT
>Ga0316201_10000680_pt1 | contig 20485 bp, 15 predicted proteins | sample CS6wburrow_MG_FD_204516 | JGI IMG/M metagenome (GOLD analysis project Ga0316201, IMG submission 204516) | Coastal sediment microbial communities from Delaware Bay, Delaware, United States - CS-6 worm burrow | ecosystem: Environmental > Aquatic > Marine > Coastal > Sediment | place: USA... | reverse complement strand
CGAACGCCTTTGGGAAAGCCTGATAAGTGAAATGTTAGGCATCGTCTTAAGCCGCTGTATTCTGCCAAGTGCAGATGAAAAAGCAGACGATAGCACCATGATCAAGGCAAAATTGTCTGAAAGGAGTCTTTGTCTGCAAAACAATATTAAAATGGCTGGGTACTACCTCCAACACATCCAGCAACAGATCAAAACGGACATCACGACTTGGTGGCACTCAGATGAAGAGATTATGCAATCACTTGAAACGTTGCTCACTGAACTGGAAACGCTGCTATGCTTATACCAAGAACCAAGCGATTCAAACCAAAGCAGTTTATTGAAACGTTTACAAAGCTATGTGATAAATCCCCATTTGATTGAACAATTGACTTTGGGATTAGCCGATATACGAACCCAACCCGCCTTATGGTTAAAAGAAATGCAAAGCATTTTTCAAAGCCAGGAAATTTAATGACATTGAAGGGAAATCGACGAACTAAAAAGAACATGATGCTAAAGTATTGATTTTAATATTTTTATTTAAATTTATAAAAATCTATAAAGTTTGAACTCCAACAGTTATAATCAGGTTTTGTTGTACTCGCTTTTCAATGACTTTTCACGCAAACGTTTTTGCGCGCAAGGATAGGTGCTAAATCAGAAATGCAATATATTTTACAATCGAAGGAGGATTAACATGACTAAAGCCACTTCTTCACGACGGCCCCTATTAGCCGTCATTGGTAACGCTGGTACTTTACCGCGCCAAGTCACAGAAACGGCCAAAAAACTGGGATGTTTGGCCGTTGATGCTGGATTTCGCTTAGTAACTGGGGGCTTAGATGGCGTGATGGCTGCAGTCAGTGAAGGCGCGCACGAGTCAGCACATTACCAAGAGGGTATGGTTTTGGGTATCATTCCAAGCTATGCCTCAAGCCAAGCTAACCCTTGGGTGGATATCGTGATTCCTACCGGTATGCAAATGGGGCGTAATATTTTAGTGGTTGCCAGTGCTGATGTCGTCATTGCAATCGGTGGCGGTTCAGGCACCCTCAGTGAAATCGCTTTGGCATGGCAACTCGGCAAACCCATTATTGGACTCAGTGACATTGCCGGCTGGGGAGAACAATTATCGGGGCAAGTTTTGGATGATCGCCATATTCAAGCTATCATTTCAGCTAAAACGCCTGAGGCCGCTATACAAAGCGCGTTAAAGCTGTTGGAACAACCTAGAAAAGAACCTGGGAATATTGGGAGCGGATGGATTAGGAAGGCGAACACGTAGGTTCGCTGTAGGTTCGACGCATTCCCCAAAAAAAGTCATTATCAATTTCGGTTGAGTATAAAGGCCGAGTACACTTCAATAGCTGCAAAATAAATTTGGAACGAAAATAGCTTCGAGCAAAATAAATTTTTAACGAAAATTGGGCAGAAGCAAAATATAACGATGAGTTAAAAAATCATGAACCAAAAATGGCAAACCATAAAATTATTTCTGTCATCCACCTTTCTGGATATGCACACTGAACGTGATCACTTGCTCAGAGTAGTGTTTCCTGAACTTAAAGCGCGATGCCGACAAAAGCGGATAAATCTCATCGAAATCGATCTCCGTTGGGGTGTCACTCAAAAAGAAGCAGAAGATGGAAAAGTCCTTGATATCTGCTTGGATGAAGTCGATGCGTGTAGGCCTTTTTTCGTAGGGCTACTCGGTCATCGCTATGGCTGGGTTTCGGAGGGCGATACCCATTCGATTACTGCTAAAGAAATCTACCACGGCGTATTGCACCATTTTGTGCCACGTCAGATCATGGCGCGAGATTTCAAGAATATTATTGAGGATCAAAGTCTGAGTGAGGTGCAGAAACAGGCATTGGAAAATGGATACCAGTGGTTGGGGGAAAAAGGCAAATATGGCTTAAAAGATGATTGCCCCGATCAAGCTATTATACAGTCAATCTTTAAGCCGTTTTCGAGTTATCAACCCGATCGGAGTTTCTTTTTTTTCCGCCAAGAGGCTTTAACTCGGCAATTGATGGGAGACAAGCAAGATGATTATTTGGGGAGTATTGAGAATCGGACGAAATTGGCGGATTTAAAGGCAGAAATTAAAGCAGCCGGTTTGCCGGTTTTTGAGTATGACGAGATTGAGGCTTTTGGGCAGCAGTTGTTAGAAACTTTGTGGGAACGTCTCCAACAAGAAGCGGAAAATGTGCCGCCAACCGATTGGCTGGCAGAGGAGGCTGAGTTTCATGAACTTTTTATGGCTGATCGTATGCAGCGATTTGTCGGACGACAGGCCATGCTTGACGAAATGCAAAGATTTTGTCAACGAGCGGACGAGCCTAATATCTTCGTGATTACCGGCGAACCCGGTAGTGGTAAATCGACTTTAATGGCTCGTTTTGTTGAGAATTTCTCGGAACAACATCCTAGCCAGTTAATGATTGCCCATTTTATTGGGGCTTCGCCCACCTCAACCAATTTGCGGCTCAGTTTAAGAAGAATTTGTGCGTTGTTGGACAAGGCTATCGGTGCTGAAGAAAACCTCCCTGATGACATTAACGAATTAATTCAAGGCTTTTCAGAACGCTTGGAAAAAACAGAACGTCAAGTGGTGATTGTGTTGGATGCGGTGAACCAGTTTGAGATGCGGGATAATCCTCATGCTATGCACTGGTTACCTCAGAAAATGCCTAACAATATACGGGTTGTGATTAGTACGTTGCCCAGTGATGCGTATGATGCTTTGTTGAGAAGAGGAGTCAAACCAGCGGTTAGTTTAATACCTCTGGGTGGTGCTTTGATACGCACACTTAGCGGGCATACTGATTATGTCCAAGCGGTAGCGGTAACTCCCGACGGCTCACGGGTGGTGTCCGGTTCTGCTGATAACACCCTCAAGGTTTGGGACTTGGACAGCGGTCAACTATTGCATACTTTGAACGAGCATTCTGCTCGTGTCTGTGCGGTAACGATCACTCCCAACGGGGAGAAAATAATATCCAGTTCTTCTGATAATACTCTCAAGATTTGGGACTTAGCCAGCGGTCAACTATTGCACACTTTGAGCGGGCATTCCCATTGGGTAAAAGTAGTAACAGTCACTCCCGACGGGGACCGGGTAGTGTCAGGTTCAAGGGATGGAACCCTCAAGGTTTGGGACTTAGCCAACGGTCAACTATTGCATACTTTGCGCGGGCATTCTGATTATGTCTGGGCGGCAACGGTCACTCCCGATGGCGAGCGAGTGGTGTCAGGTTCTTTAGATAAAACTCTCAAGGTTTGGGACTTAGCCCGTAAAGAATTGGGGGCGGCTCTTTTGAAGTCATACCCTTTGGATGTCCATGAAAACCCTATTATCAAATTTGTTAATCAAATGCTTTACCGTGCCATCAAAGAATGTGCTTCTGATTTACATTTTGAACCCTACGAAAAATTCTATCGGGTGCGTTTTCGTATTGATGGGGTGTTAAGAGTAGTTGCTAATCCACCGATTGGGCTAGCACGCAAAATTGCAGCTTGTATCAAAGTCATGTCACACCTTGATGTTTCTTGCCGTGTTGTGCCTCAAGATGGTTGGATTAAATTCAAGCTATCAAAAGATGAAGCGATTGATTTTTCGGTTAGCACTTCTCCTACTTTATGGGGCGAAAAAGTGGTGATAAAAATAATCAATGATTCTAGTGTAATACTCAATCTTGATGCACTTGGCTTTGAAGAAGAACAAAAGCGTCTTTATCTGGAAGCACTTACTAATTCTAGCGGTATGATTTTAATTTCAGGACCACATGATATTGGGAAAACGGTTACTTTCTATACAGGTATTAATCTTCTCAATAAAGAAAATGTAAATATTTATACCATTCATCATAATGGTGAAGAAATTAATATTCCTGGTATTAACAAAATAGAACTTCAAGATTATTCTGATTATCCAATATTTTTACGGACATTTTTACGGCAAATACCAGATATTATATTACTTGAAGAAATGGGTAGTCTAGAAATAGCTTCTTTGGCATTTATTGCCTCAAATAGATGCCTAGTCATGTCCTCATGTTTTACCAACGATGCACCCCAAACATTAACGAGGCTAATGGATATGGGAATTCCACCTTTTGAAATTGCGGAAGTTAAACTTATCATTTCACAACGACTAGTCCGTTGTTTATGTGAATATTGCAAAATCGAACAAAATATTCCAGACGAACATTTACTCAACGAAGGATTTAAAAAATCAGAAATCCCTAAACTTAAACTTTATACCCACAAACCAAACGGTTGTGAAAAATGTGATCGTTCTGGATATAATGGACGCATTGGTATCTTTCAAGTCATGCCCATTTCAGAAGAGATGAAACGACTGATTATGAAAGGGTGTAATTCCATTACCTTAGCAAGACAAGCCCGGAGTGAAGGTATTCCAGATTTACGTGAATCTGGACTCAAAAAAGTCAAAAACGGTCTGACCTCTTTGGTGGAATTGAATCAAGTGGTTTCAAAAGAAAGATGACATGAACCTTTTTTGTCTGAATCAGAATTTTCAGCAAGCCTGGAAATTCTGATTCAGACATTTAAGGTTTAACAAAATTAAACGCTATGATTTTACAGTTTTTTAGCGAATTTTATATATAAAAGGAATAAACTGATTTCCGTGATTTTAGGACTTGAAAAGAAACGAGACAATATGACGACTGAACTACTGAATTTATCAGAATGTAAGGGGTTTGAATGGGATGCTGGTAATTCTGATAAAAATTGGATTGCACACAAAGTATCTCGTTCAGAATGTGAACAAATTTTTTTTAATCATCCACTTTTTATTGTAGATGATGATAAACATTCACAATCAGAAGAAAGATATTTTGCGTTAGGTAAAACCAATGCCAGACGAAAATTATTTGTCAGTTTTACTGTTCGTAATCATTTAATCCGTGTGATTTCAGCACGCGACATGACTAGAGATGAAAAAAGGAGTTATAGTCTTTTATGAAAACCAAATTACCCACTTTTGAAACAGAAGAGCAAGAACGTGATTTTTGGTCTTCACATGATTCGACAGAATACGTGGATTGGGAACGAGCCCAACCGGTTTCTATGCCCCATTTGAAACCGTCAGTTCAAACCCTCTCAATTCAATTGCCCGAATCAATACTTGATGGATTGAAAACGATAGCTAATAAATGGGATGTCTCTTATCAAGAGTTGTTGAAAATTTTTTTGGCTGAACGTATAGAAAAAGAACTGGGTTGACAATGTTGTGCCTACCCTCCACTCGCACCTACTCTATGCACATCACTTTGGGCGCATTCCTAAAAAAAGGGTCATCAAGATAAATTTTGAAGGCCCGTTTTTCGTTCCAAATTGATTTTGCAGCCCGCTTTTCGTTCCAAATTGATTTTGCGGCCCGCAAACCGCGCTTGGAACAAGCTAGAAAAGAACCTGGGAATATTGGGAACCGATGGATTTTGAGGGCGAGCACGCAGGTTCGCCGTTGGTTCGCTCCAATAGCTGCAAAAGAAATTTGGAACGTAAAAAACCGCAAAATAAATTTTTAACGATTCATGAAAATATTAGCAACGCTTGGTGATTTTAGCAGGGTACAGGGGCAATTGGTGTTAGTGGATTTATTACAAGGAACTTGGGAAATCGTGCTGGATTATCTGCCACCTTCTCATTTGCAAGTGTATGGTAAAGGCTTTACCGGCGCTGTTTGGACAGGCAAGCCTGGCACTTCGGATTTACTCGTCTGTGGCTACTCGGCCGTGTTTCGCGTTAATCCAAACCATTGGTGTGTCACCGAGATTTTGCATCGCCCCGATATGAATGATCTGCATCATCTCGCTATCGCTGGCGAACAGTTGTATATTGCTAATACTGGCTTAGATCGCATTGATTGTTATCTTATGAATGGGGGTTATTTGGGAGGCTATGATCTGATTCCGGCTTGGTTAGGGCTGAAACGACAAGACATACCTCAGCATAGTCCAGAAGATTGCTTTGCAATTCAACAGCTTGCTTGGACAGAAGAGGCACCTCAGTCTTCCCAAGCGCACATTTCATCAAGCGATGCCTATTACCAAAAAGAGGTTGAAACTCAGCCTCCTTTTCATCGCCGTCGTGTTAGGGATTGCATCCACCCCAATCATCTGAGTTGCTTTGGACAACAATTGCTCGTTACCCGCTTTCGTGATCGCTGTGTTCAAGACTTACGGAATTGGCGCATCGTGATTGATGATCTACCCGGTTATCCTCATGATGGCTTTGTTCAAGATGGACGCTTTTGGCTGACAACGACGAATGGCTATCTATTGGCTTACGCGGTGGATGCTTTGGGCGTTACGAATCAACTTGTCATGCAAATCGCATTATTTGATCGTTTTGGGCATACGGGTTGGTGTCGCGGTTTATTGGTGACTGAAGACTATTTTATCGTTGCACTCACTGGCATTTATGAACGTAAAATTGTCCGTTGGTGTGACAGAATAACTGAGCAAACTGAAACGTCAATTCTCCTGATTCGACGAAACGATTTAAGTCTTTGTACTAGAGTAAACATGGAAAGCGTCTCGAAGCAACCCAAGATTTTCACATTATTACCTTGGTTATGAATAAACTACTCATTCTGATGTATCACCGAGTTTGTAATCCCTGCCCAGATACCGCTTGCTATTTTACTCGTGGTACCGCAATCACACCACAAGTCTTCCATGCCCAGCTTCAAGGGTTATCAAAGCGAGTAAGATTTGTGACATTGAGTCAGGGCATGGCACTTTTACACAGCTGCAAATCTCAAACGCTTCCTCTCTGTGCTATCACCTTTGATGATGGCTACCGAGACGTATTAGATCATAATATCAGTGATTATCCCTTGACACTTTATCCCGTTGCCCGTCATCTAGGAGAAGCGCATACTTCACTCATTTTTATTGATCATTATTATGCGTTATTGCAGCGAGCGCAAAAGCGTCATGGTATTCGTTTAGAAGGTTTATTTGATAAGCATCCTGTGGATATTGATAACAACCTGGCATGGTGGGTAAAAGGGCCAGTCAAGGAATATTTACAACAGGCAAGCCCTCATCAACGCAGTAGCCTATTGCAAAAAATGACTGAAACCTTACACGTTGCCAGCGTACCCACGCCAGAACAATTATATCTTTCTCAAGCAGAGCTTTTTCATCTTGCAAAACGGGGGCACGAAATTGGGGGGCATGGCGCGAGTCATCACAGGTTAACGTTTCTTTCGGAAACCGAATTACAGAGAGAATTAATAGAAAGCTATCAATTAGTGGAAAAATTCAGAGGTGGCATGAATAAATCCTTTTGTTATCCTGACGGCCGATATAATCAGCACATCAGTGATGCGGTTAAAGCGGTAGGCTTTGATTATGCCTGTACTGTCGCACCTGGAAACACTGAAGCTCATACGCCCTTTTTTCAATTGCCACGTATTTTTATGAAAAATGACTTTGTGAATCTAGCTTGAGCGAATAGGGGAAAGGAAAATAATTTCATTTGAAGGGCGAACGACAAGGGCGAACCTTTGTTATTGCCCTAACTGACGTGTTCGCTGTTTATTAGTCGTTTTTTTTTAAAACGATGGGTCAATTTTGCTATTGTGTTATTTATGGTCTCTATTTGCTAAAATAAGTTCTCTAAAAATTTAAAGGCCAAAAATCATTTATGGCATTAACTCATCTATATATCTCTTAGCATCTATTATGGCCCAACACTTTTTTTAATACCAGTAAAACTTAAAACTGGGATGAACTGTGACTATTCATTTTTATCATTTTTTTGAAAAATTCAATCGTTCATTTATATTATTTCTGGCCTAGGGCAACTTGGGCAACTTAAACTGCTAGCTGCATGGCACGATTTATCGCGGCCCTCTTCAGATAAATATTTTGGCCCAAAGCTGTCAGGTTTTTCTAGTTAGTGATAGATGAAGGGGGTTATTGTGGTGCGAGTGATAAATATCTCTAAATTAAATTAATATATGAGGCAAATTATGAAAATAGAAAAAATATTTGTGAATCAACTGTTTGGTTTTTTGAATCATGAAATGGACTTGAAAGAAGCGGGTGTCACATTTATTCATGGCCCAAATGGTTGTGGGAAAACGACAATGTTGAAAATGCTGGCTTCATTTTTTTCATGGCAAGAAGTAGGTACGCTTTTTGAGATTAACTTCGGTGAGTTGCTGATTATCTATGACAACAAAGATGAAATCAGCGTGATTAAATTAATGACCGGAAATGAAAAAGATGACAATCATTTTCCGGTACTTAATATCACCCTTAAAAAAGAATTGGGTGAGACAAAACGTTTTGAAATTTCTGCGAGGCAGGCAAAAAAAATGCCGATTGATGAAGTAGATGAGTATTTACCCTTTTTGAATCGTGTCGATATCAAAGAATGGGTGGATAGGCGAAATGGTGAACATCTTTCTTATGCTCAAGTGTTCAAAAAATTCTCAGCCAAGTTGGGGCGTTTTGAAACGCCTCCTGAATGGCTACAAGCCTATCAAAAATCGAATCAGGTTTGCTTTATTCCGGCACAACGCTTATTTCAACTTGATGCACAAGACAGTTTTCCTCATCGTTCTCGGTTGTTTAGTGATAATTATGGTATGAAAGAAACGATACAACTTTATTCTGATGAATTGAAAAATAGCATATCAAATACGTTAACTGAATTTGCGGCTATTTCTCAATCAAGAGATCGTTCTTTTCCTGACCGGCTTTTATCTGCTCCTGCCATTCATTTGTCTGATAAAGACATTAAGGATAAATATAAAGAAATTGAGGATAAAATCATTAAATTAATGAATGCTGGGCTTATAGATGAGGAAAAAAACATCTCTCTACCACAACAAAAATTAGAAGAAACCGAAAAGAAAGTGCTTTTTCTGTATCTTCAAGACAGAGAAGAAAAGCTCAAAATTTTTGATGTTCTCCAACAGAAAATTGAAGTTTTAATGGAAATTGTGGGCCCTAAACTCAGAAATAAGCGGTTTAAGGTTAATCGACATGAAGGTTTTGTGTTTGAAACGACAAATGGAGAAAAAGATTTTCTGAAGCCAACGGTGTTGTCATCTGGTGAACAACATCAAATAGTGCTTTTTTATGAGCTTCTTTTTCACTCAAAAGAGCCCTCACTGTTTCTTATTGATGAGCCAGAAATCTCTTTGCATGTAGAGTGGCAACGTCAATTCTTTAATGATGTGTCAAAGGTTGCTAATCTAGCTCATCACTCTTTCTTAATTGCAACTCATTCGCCACAAATTATTGGAAGTCGGCGAGATATTGCTATTGGGTTGGAAGGGGGAATATTAAATGACTAATGGCATTGAACAGTCTGTTGAAGAAATGATCACTGAAATTGCCATGTCTTCAGACAATAAACCTTGGCTCATTGTGGAAGGCGCGAGTGATGAAAAGTTTTTTTTAAGCCGATTACCCGGTACGATACGACTTTTTGTTGCTCAGGGTTGGGAAAATGTAGTGAAAGTCGTTAATAAAGTAAAGGATGAAAACATTCGATGTATTTTAGGCGTTATAGATAGGGATTATAGAGAAGATTTAGGCATTGAATTGCATACTGATAACATTGTGATGACTGACTACCGAGATATTGAAGTCATGATGTTTTATTCAAGTGCTTTTCGTAAAATCGTTGTGGAAAAAGCCTCTCAAAATAAATTGCCTAAATCTTCCAATGGAGAAATTAATTATGAAAAGATTAGAGACAGTATTGTTAATATAGCTGTTCCTATTGGTAGATTTAGGTTCTATTGCCAAAAAGAAAACATGAATATCAAATTCTCTGATTCCAATTCTGATATAGATTTTTCTAAAATGATTGAATATCAACAAACCTTTGATTTTAAATCAAAATATGCTTATGTTCAACACCTCAAAAATAAATATCAGAAAGAAAACAAACATTTGAAAGATAATGACTGGGATCAGGCACAAAAACTCTCATTACCTATTCGTTTACAAGATGAAAAATTTATTATTTCAGGGCATGATCTCATGGAAATATTTGGACTCAGTTTAAGAAGAAAGTGGGGAAATAAAAATAAAAATGAGGTTGCGAAAGAAAAACTTGAAGAACTTTTTAGATTGAGTTATCCAGATGAAGCGTTTAGAAAAACTTCTCTTTATAAAAATATATCTAATTGGTTAGAGAATTTTGAGAGCCTATAGTTTTTCAAATTCACAATTTTTTGTCCCATTTTGAATAATCGAAGGGTATTGAGGCAACTCCCAAATAATAATACAAGGCCCCATCAGTAGAAAATATTGACTTAAATCGGTCAATTTCAGAATTTCTGATGCCATACAAAACGAGGTATTGAGATTGGCGAATGAATGAAGGTAATAAAGGAGATAAATCTATGACTTGTCCAGCTTGTGATCGTTATGTAACCATTGAAGACTGGAATGATGATGAACCTTTTAACTGCCCTCATTGTCATACTTTGCTCAAGTTAGTGACAGATGAAGGGGGTTATTGTGGTGCGAGTGAGCAATCTCTTGAAATTCAGATATGAGGAAAATTATGAAATATGACTATTCTTATCACTGGTGCCGCTGGTTTTATCGGTGCCCAATTATCTAAACGCCTTTTGGAACAGGGTTTTGATATCGTTGGTATTGATAATCTCAATGATTACTATGATGTCAATCTCAAAAAAGCCCGTTTAAGGCAATTGGAAAATCAACCCCATTTCCGTTTTATTCAATTAGATTTAGCAGATAGGGCGGGGATGGCTGAACTGTTTGAACGGGAAAAGTTTAAACGGGTGGTGAATTTGGCTGCCCAAGCTGGTGTGCGTTATTCAATTGAAAATCCTTACGCTTATGTGGACAGCAATGTGGTTGGGTTTGTTAATTTGCTTGAAGGTTGTCGTCATCATGGGGTAGAGCATCTCGTGTTTGCCTCGTCTAGTTCGGTGTACGGACTCAATACTAAAATGCCCTTTTCGGTACAACATAATGTGGATCATCCTATATCACTTTATGCGGCAACCAAAAAAACGAATGAATTGATGGCCCACACTTATGCCCATCTCTACGGTTTACCCACTACTGGACTACGGTTTTTTACGGTGTATGGCCCTTGGGGGCGGCCTGATATGGCTTGTTTTAAATTCACTAAGGCTATCCTTGAGGAGCAACCCATTGAGGTATACAATTATGGCAGAATGCAACGTGATTTTACCTATATTGATGATATCATCGAAGGTGTGGTGAAAATACTGGATCGCGTACCAGAACCTAATCTGAAATGCTCAAGCAATTCCCCTGATCCGAGTAGCAGCACAGCACCGTATCGTATTTACAATATTGGTAACAATCAGCCTGTTGAACTGATGTATTGTATTCATACGCTAGAAAACGCTTTGGGAAAAACAGCGAAAATGCAGATGCTGCCCATGCAACCGGGAGATGTCAGGGCCACTTATGCCGATATCTCTGATTTAGAACGGGAGTTTGGCTTTAAACCGCGAACGACGATTGAGGAAGGGATAGGGCATTTTGTGGATTGGTATAGAAATTATTATGGATAGGTATCGTATGCAACTCACTCATCAACAACTTGAACAGTTCCATCAAGAAAGCTATCTTGCTGTTGGTTCATTAGTGGATGATTCGACATTACGACAGCTAAGAGAAACCTTTTCTAATTTACAGGCACAATGGGCAGAAGAACAGGGCGAATCGCTTGACGATTATTGCCGTGTATTGAGTCAGTGGACAAACCTTTGGAAACAGCATCCCCTGTTTGCCGCGCAAATTCGTCATCCTGAAATAACCTCTATTGCTCGCCAATTGCTGGCTGTACCAGAAATCCAGTTGTTCCACGATCATCTCATTTCTAAACCTCCACAACATTCAAAAGCGGTGCCTTGGCATCAAGACTATGCTTTTTGGCCCGTCGATAAACCAAAGGCGCTTTCCGCTTGGTTGGCTTTAGATGAGGTGACGGAAGACTCGGGATGTTTGGAATTTTTACCCGGTGCCCATTTGGAGGGTGAGCAAGCCCCCCAAGATTTTCTGGGTTCAGATAAAGAATGGGGCGAACGTGGGGCTGATGTACGTAAAGTGCCGGTGTCGGCCGGATCGGTTATCTTCCATAGTTGCTTGTCTTGGCATACCACTGCGCGAAACCAAACTGATAAAGATCGGCGTGCGTTCATTTGTATTTACATGGATGCGAATTGTCGCTGGAAGCCTAGTCATTCAGATTGGCATCCGACTAATAAACAGGTGAGTGTTGCACCTGGTGAACGCTTCAATAGGGATGAATTTCCTTTAATTCGCACGTAGAGACGCATTGCCATGCGTCTCTTTCAATGCGTTTCTACAAATACGACTGAATTTAAGAGACGCATGGCAATGCGTCTCTACAACATTCAAAGGTGTTTTGTATGAGTTTTAATATCAGCATGTTTTCTGGCAGTACTGATTTAGATGATGCGATGACTCTCTTAGCCCAAACGGCGATGGCTTTACCTAGAGATTCTAGCCGATTGACTTTAGAACAAGCGCATGAACACTGTTGTTCTGTTGAAGGTTATCATCAGTTATTACAGACTGCTGAGCGTTTTCAGATTGCGCCTGAAACGCTACTGGGCAGAGAGCAATTGGATCGTTTATTTCGGGATGAATTGCTTTCAAGAAAAGCACTCCGCACTCATGCGGCACGCAATATTTACAATAGTGGTAAAGTGGCTTTATGGCAAGCTCTTTGGGATCCGTTTAAAGACAAATTGTTGCCTAATCAAGCCTTGCTACAAACAATGGCACATTTTACGGCGCTGGATACCTCAGATTCAGGCAGCGATGTTCAAACTGGCGTGGATTGGCTGGTACTGCAATTAGAGGCAATGGGTTTTGCCGTAGAGACGCTGACGAATCAGGGACATTCTCCGATCCTATTTGCTCGCCGCGCTGCTGTGGGTATGCAAGGGCATCTTGTTCTCTATGGGCATTATGACACTGTGAAACCTAAATCTGAACGTTGGGAGACTGAGCCCCTGAAACTCACTATAAAAGATAACCGTCTCTATGGTTGTGGCATTGGAGATAATAAAGGGGCTTTAGCAGTGCGCTTACAAACCATTGCCGGTATGGACAAAGCACCGGCGTTGACTTGGATTCTTCAAGGTGAGGAAGAAATCGCGTCTCCCTTAGCTCATCAAGAATTTCCATCGTTGTTGCAGGGGTTAGAAGCAACGATCTGGCTGGAAGAAACCGGTTATCATGATGATGATGGCACACAACGGCTACTTGCTCGCGTTATCGGAAATGAACAAGAGGGTGATTTGCCACCGGATCGCGCTTTGTGGACATTGATAGAATCTTTGGCTTACGATGCAGCACTTTGGGGGGTTGGCTATCGAGTGGAAAGCCGTAGCCTAAACAAAGATTTTTTTCAGAACGGTTGCCCTTTCAATAAACAACTTCCAACTGGGGCACGGTATTTAGCAATAGGTATCAATGATCCGCGTTCTGGGATTCATAAACCCAATGAGTCTATACCTGCTTGGACTATCCGCTTACATCAACGGCAATTAACAACGTTGTTTGAGTGGACAAATCGTATCGCTACCGGAAAAAGCGGCTAATCCTTAACAAGCCATTGATGTGTGTAATACTCGATGATCACGTTTTCAGATTTTGCTATATATAGCGTTTCCCGATCTCATGACGTACAGTTATATCAATAAAATCGAACCGCAAAATAAATTTGGAACGAAAATCCGGCCGCAAAATAAATTTTGCACTCAAATAATTTGTACTTTATAACTACAAGGATTGTTTATAATAAAGGATTAGATTGTGCAAAACTCAAATAAACGAAAAGTTTCATCGATAAATAAATGAGGATGAAACTGATGAGTTCATCAAATGCCCAGTACTTATCCGCTATCGAATAAACAATCCTGTTATAGATAGAAAAAACGTGATCATCAAGTAATACCATTTCCACGAATGACTACTTGTGGAAAACCGTTTTTCCTAACAGGCAAAAAAATGAACGAAGCGTGACTTACCCCCTATCAGTTTGTAAAAATCATTATTTTTTAACATTCGAGCTTCAAGTTTTGGCGCGCAAAAATTTGAACATCGAATAGAGTTCACAGAGTAGCACAGAGTACCACATAATATATGTTTAAGATTTTATTAATAAATTGATATAATACACTGTGTAAATAGGTGTTTTTAATGCCATCAAATTTGAAAACGGATAGCTGTTAAGAATAAGGGATAAGAACCTGGTAAAATTTCGTTTTTGATTTAATCCTTTATTATTTACCCTCTTTGTCGTTATAATTTTTGTAGTTGTAATCCTTGTACTTATTAAACTATGACATCCAAAGCCAGTATTTTAGTCGTTGACGACACTCTTGCCAATTTACGTTTATTAATCAGAATGTTAAGCCAGCAAGGCTATCAAGTTAGGCCTGCCTCAAGTGGGCATCAAGCCTTATCAGCTGCGCGGGAAGAACCACCTGATTTGATTTTACTTGACATTATGATGTCAAACATGGACGGTTATACCGTTTGCGAACATTTGAAAAAAGATGAACGTACCCGCGATATTCCGGTTATTTTTATCAGTGCCTTAACTGAAGTATTAGATAAAGTCAAAGCCTTTTCTGTTGGTGGTGTGGATTATATTAGCAAGCCGTTTCAACTAGAAGAAGTATTAGCCCGTGTTAAAACCCATATAGCCTTGCAAAATTTACAAAAGCAAGTTAAGGCGCGAGAAGCTGCACTGAGAGAATCTCAACAAAAATATAAGAGCCTCGTGCATTCCATTGAAGGTGTGGTGTGGGAAGCTGAACCAAAAACTTTTCAGTTTACCTTTATCAGTAAACAAGCGGAACGTTTTTTTGGTTATCCCTATCAAAATTGGCTCAATGATCCTCATTTCTGGACAGATCACATTCATCCTGATGATAGAAACAGGGTATTAGCCTATTGTGCAGAGAGAGTCGTCGCGGAGAAAGAACATCATTTTGAATACCGCATGATAACGGAGAATAATCGGACAATCTGGATAAAAATGCTTATAACCGTTGTGCTCGATAACCATCAAGCCGTGAAACTTTGTGGTGTTATGTTCGATATCACGGAACAAAAGCAGATGGAAATCGCGCTACAAAGTGCGCACGATGATTTAGAAATGAAGGTTGAAACACGAACCACGGCGCTAAAAAAAGCTAACGCGCAACTTCAAGAAGAGGTTATTGAACGCAAACGAGCGGAGATTGAATTAAAAGAATACCAGGATCAGCTTGAAGATTTGGTGGAAAAACGCACACTTGAACTTAAACAGGCTAATCAGCAACTTCAAGAAGAAATAGCAGAACGCAAATTGACAGAAAAGGCGCTGCGAGAAAATCAGAAAACGTTAGCGAAAGCTCAAAAAATAGCCCATTTAGGGAATTGGCATTTTGATTTAGCCACAAATCAGATAACCTGGTCAGATGAAATCTATCATATATTTGATCTCAATCCGCAAACCTTTCAACCAACATTAGAAACGATTTTTGAGCATTTTCATCCTGATGATGTCTTTTTTGCCAAAGAGAAACTAGCAGAAATCGTTCAAGGTACGAGGCTAATGCCTATTGAACACCGCATTATCCGTCCTAATGGTGAGATACGATTTGTTGAATGGCAGAATGAAGTTGAGTATGCTATAGACAATAAACCGATTCGATTTGTTGGTACCCTTCAGGATATTACAGAACGTAAACGGGCTGAGAACTCTTTGAAACGTTTTCGGGCGGCCCTTGATAACGCCGCCGATGCCATTTTCATCATAGATCGCGATAAGATGAAATTCGTTGACATGAACCAAATGGCTTGTGACAGCTTGGGCTATTCTCGTGATGAATTACTTTCATTGGGGCCACACGATATCAAACCTTCACTAACACAAGCACAATTAGCCGCTCAATTTGATGAAGTGATTCAGAGTCGTCGTCAGGGGAAAATTGAAACCATACATCAGCGAAAAACGGGTTCAGAATTTCCGGTTGAAATTTTATTACAATCACGTCAATTCGATGACGGATATCTGCTTGTGGCCTCAATTCGTGATATTACAGAACGAAAAAAATTCGAGAACAGCTTAAAACAAGCTAAAGAAGCTGCCGAGTCGGCTAATCGTGCTAAGAGCGAATTTCTGGCTAACATGAGCCATGAAATTCGTACCCCTATGAATGCGGTTATTGGTTTCAGTGAGCTATTGTCTTCACTTGTTACCGATAAAAAGCAAAAGAATTATCTGAAGGCGATTCAAATGGCCGGGAAAGCCTTGTTGACTTTGATTAATGATATTCTTGACTTGTCCAAGATCGAAGCGGGGCGCTTAGAAATTGAGTATGAAGCCATCAATCCTTATACTATTTTTAATGAATTAAAACAAATTTTTGCGGTCAAAATCACTGAGAAACCTCTAGTATTCCTTCTTGAAGTTGATCAAGCTTTACCTCCTGCACTGATACTGGATGAAACGCGGTTGAGACAAGTATTGCTCAATTTGATTGGTAATGCGATTAAATTTACCGACAAGGGCTATATCAAATTACAGGCACAGAAGATTTATACACAAGAAAATCGTAGCAAACTTGATTTAATCATTGCGGTGGAAGATACGGGCATCGGTATTCCAGATGAACAACAGGCTATGATTTTTGAATCCTTCCGACAACAGGATGGTCAAAGTGTTCGCCAATATGGTGGAACAGGATTGGGATTAGCGATTAGTAAACGCTTGGTAGAAATGATGAATGGTCAGATTTGTGTCAAGAGTACTGTTGGTTTAGGAAGCGTTTTTGAGATCACATTACGAGATGTTGAAGTTTCCAGTACCGTCTTAACAGAATCAGAGGACGATGGTTTTAATTATGAGGATATTGTCTTTGAAAAGGCCCTCGTTTTAGTTGTAGATGATATTGAAGCTAATCGCAATCTGATTCAAGAATGGTTGTCTCAAGTCAATCTGGATGTAATAGAGGCTGAAAATGGGATCGAGGCTTTACTTTTTGCTGAAGAATATCAGCCTAATTTGATTTTAATGGATATCAGGATGCCGGTACTGGATGGCTATGAAGCCAGTCAAAAGTTAAAAGAGAATCAGAATACCCAAAATATTCCGGTAATTGCTTTAACGGCTTCTGTCACTTTAGAAGAGAAAACCAAGGTTGAGGCACTTGGGTTTGACGGCTTTTTATCGAAACCCATCAATATTTCAGAACTGTTCAATGAATTATCTCACCATCTCAAGTACACAGCAGAAAACACGCCAGATGCGCCAAAAATAAAACCTTCTGTGTTACACACAACGATGATCAAGCCTGAAGAGATAGCCCATCTCGCAGAATTGAAAAGCAAACTTAAAAAAGAAGTCATGCCACTTTGGGAAGATATAAATGCTATGATGGAAACAGATGTTGTTGCTGAATTTGCAGAGAAGTTGATTCAATTAGGAGACGAATATAACCTGTCGCTTTTCATAGATTATGGTGAACAATTACTCGAATACACTCAAGATTTTGACATTCCTGATATTCAAAAGGCAATTGATGAATTTCCTGAAATGCTCAAACCGTTATCAGTGAACAATGAACCGTTATCAGTTAATCACGGATAGAACGCTGATGTACTGGGTTGGGGAAATGAGTTTTATGCATCTCAATTGGTGGAAAAAGGCAATATTGAGGCTTGTTCAAATCCGATCTGTTTTCCAAAATGCCTTGTTTTTCAACTATTCCATTAAATCACAAAACTTAAGTCTTAAGCTAACGACTAAACGACTGAGCTACTGAACTATTAATAATCTGAACGACTGGACAACTTGACATTTAACTCAGCGAATAACAAATAGTGGTAAAAAAGAGTCAAAAAATTTGGTAATCCCTAGAAAACTATACAAATATTAAAAATTAATCAATTAATTGTAGGCACTAGCCAATTAATTAACTTAACTTCATGTCTTTAATGGTTTGTACCATTGTGGATTATGATAATTAATCCATTATTAATAAACTGTCCTTTTGTTTTCGCACCTATTTAATGCTAAATTATAATTAATTCAATCAGTTATCTGTTTATTTTTTATTCAACGTGTTATCTTTAATAAATTCTATAATTTACAAATTTAATGTGTTGGTTATTTAAAAAGAGTGACAATTCAATAACTCAGTTATTCACGTTTTTCATTAAACCCAAAATGCAATGACTTATTAAAATTCATTTGAGCCGAAAAAATAAGCGAAAGGTAAGTTAATTCGTCAATGTTCATAATAGACATTATACCCATTAAATTTAACGGCTTAATTTTATGACTTTTCTCAAAATATAAAAAAATAAAGTCAATCAATGAGTTGTGTAAAATCGGTATAAACTCTTTCAATATTATAAAAGTGTTTTAAGCTACCAGTATTGGGGTTTATTGGGCTTTATTGTTGGATAGTTTGACATAAGTTTTTATGAGCCCATTTGGCGGTTTTCTACTAAGAACGTGTTTTTAATAGTGTCAAAATACGTTATAAAATAAAATATTGATTATAAAACAATGAGTTAAGTAAAATTTTAAAATAGACTCTAAGATTAATTCTGTCACATTCGAGCATAGAGCCAATCATTTTGCTACCCGATGGGAAATGTGACATTCTCAAATTAATCACAAAAAAATCGATCACAAGGGATTGAACTATTCGCTATTCACATCTCAAGGTGCCTTAACTTCGCAAAGCGATACAGACTGACTTATTTTGCTTATTTGTTATTAGGGATAATGATTAATTATCAATAACAAATTGTTAATGATAATTAATCAATTTGTTGACAGGAGAATTGTCTATTTTTGTATTCTCAATCAAAAATTATCAATGCTTCTTTAAAAAAATGTTATAATTCATGTTTATTTTTCTTAAGGCTTGGGCTACAATTTCAAAGCTAGACTGTCATTTTAGAAATTAATACGATAGAATTGTTTATTCTTTATTGACTATTGATACTAACAGAATGCTTTTAGATAAATTAAATGACATTTTTGTGATTTCTAAATAGGGTTGATAATAACTATTAATACCTTTGCTCCTTTTGCATTGGGTCAATATTGAATGGCGAATAACGAATAGGTCAATTTAAATTACAAATTTAAGAAGACTATTTTTATGTTGGCTATGAAAAATATGACCAATCCATTTTCCCAATGGGCTAGTCTAAAAGCGGGTTTTCCGTCTAAAGTTTTTTGCTAAACAAAAACTTTAACTTGGAACTGATAACTAAAAAAATGGGAATAAAAGCGATTTATCCGGGTACGTTTGATCCTATTACAAAAGGGCATGTTGATATTGTCAAGCGTGCTGCCAAATTATTTGAACAAGTTACCGTTGCAGTGGCAATAAACCCGACTAAAGCCCCTAGCTTTACTTTAGAAAAACGTGTTGAGTTTGCACAAGTGGCCTTGGCCGATGTTGTTAATGTCACTGTGCTGGGTTTTGAAGGTCTGCTTGCTGCATTGGCTAAACAGTGTGAAGCGCAGGTCATTGTGCGCGGGTTGCGGGCCGTGTCAGATTTTGAGTATGAGTTTCAAATGGCGGGTATGAATCGTACCTTGATCCCTGAAGTTGAGACCATATTTCTTACCCCAGCAACAGAATATACTTATGTTTCTTCTTCACTGGTGCGAGAGATTGCGGCTTTAGGTGGCCCTATTGATAACTTTGTTCCCCCTGTGGTGCGGGATGCACTTTCTCAATCTGTGTGCTAAGATACCTATCCTTAGTTTTTTAGTCTGGAATACTGTCATGGCACTTTATATTACTGATGACTGCATTAATTGCGATGTCTGTGAACCCGAATGTCCTAATGGAGCGATTAGTCAAGGAGAGGAAATTTATGTTATTGACCCTAATCTTTGTACTGAATGTGTTGGACACTACGAAACCACGCAATGCGTGGAGGTTTGTCCGGTAGATTGTATCCCCAAAGACAAGAATCATGTTGAAAGCAAAGAAGAATTGCGGGAAAAGTACCATCGGTTGACAAAGCAATCTGATTAAATATTTATCAGAGAATGGGTTGACAAGTTAGCATTAAATATCACAAAAGACTTGCTGTGAAGAATGAATTTTTAGTAGAATGCACTTTCACCCTGATGGGGCCGTTAGCTCAGTTGGTAGAGCAGCTGACTCTTAATCAGCTTGTCGTAGGTTCAATCCCTACACGGCCCACCAAAGTTTGACCCTATTATAAATAATAAATAGGGGCCGTTAGCTCAGTTGGTAGAGCGGCTGACTCTTAATCAGCGTGTCGTAGGTTCAATCCCTACACGGCCCACCAAAGTTTGACCCTATTAAATAATAAATAGGGGCCGTTAGCTCAGTTGGTAGAGCGGCTGACTCTTAATCAGCGTGTCGTAGGTTCAATCCCTACACGGCCCACCAAAGTTTGAC
>Ga0316201_10000679_pt1 | contig 20491 bp, 23 predicted proteins | sample CS6wburrow_MG_FD_204516 | JGI IMG/M metagenome (GOLD analysis project Ga0316201, IMG submission 204516) | Coastal sediment microbial communities from Delaware Bay, Delaware, United States - CS-6 worm burrow | ecosystem: Environmental > Aquatic > Marine > Coastal > Sediment | place: USA... | reverse complement strand
GATCAGTCACCAGATCATCCACTGACAGCTCATCACCCGTTACTATCATATGCTGAAAATTGGTTATAGAGTCGACCCGGCTAGAGTACGGGATCTGCCAGCAGGCTTCGCTCAGGGATTTGACCAGACTCAGTGTTCTCGTATTAAAAACATCGCCCTGTTTCGCCCGCAATGCGATATAGATATTCTCATTTTTTACGAAGGTATTCTCCAGCTCTTCCATGGCGACCAGCTGCGGGTTCTGCTTGCTAAAAAACACCCTGCTATCCGGATTGAAGGCCAGGTTCTGCATACCCATGGCCATGAGCAAAGAGAGCAGGACACAGCTGATGATGATCAGCCAGCGAAAACGGATGACCAGATAAAACCGGTTAGTATTAGAGCTCATAAGATTGCAGGTAACAGGCATTAAAGGATAAAGTATATCTCATTGAACGGGCGGATGATTTGAAGTCGGCACTCACCCACAATGAATATTGCGTCTGTCTTGCGAACGTTCATAATCGTATACCATTGCACACTTTAATGACTTGATAACAATCATGAACACTACTACGTCCGGCCACACGCCAGTTCGAAAAACCAAGATCGTTGCCACTATCGGTCCAGCCTGTAACTCACCAGAGATGCTCAAGGCAATGATCGAAGCTGGCATGAATGTCGCTCGCCTGAACCTGTCTCACGGCACTCACGATGAGCACAGCAAGCAGATCCACACGCTGCGTTCGGCTGCCCGCGAGCTCGGCCGGAATATAGCGATCATGATCGACACCCGGGGGATTGAGATTCGTACCAGGCTGCTGAAAGACGGTGTAGTCACCCTGGTTCCAGGTGAATTATTTAGCCTGCACACAGAAGACGTAGCTGGTGATGTTAATGGCGTATCGATCACCTACCAGAAACTGTTCGAAGAAGTACGTAGAGGTATACCCATCCTGCTGGATGATGGCGCTATCGAACTTGAAGTCGAAACCGTGAAGGACGGCATTATCATCTGCCGGATCATCCATGGCGGTCTGCTCGGCAACTCCAAGAGTGTCAACCTGCCTGAAACACAGCTGGCGATGAGCGCCGTCAGCCCGGAAAACCGTGATGATATTGTCAAGGAACTGAATTTCGCTGCTGAGAACGATGTCGACTATATCGCCGCATCATTCGTACAGAGCGCTGATGACATCTACAAGATGCGAGAGATCCTTATCGGGAAGGATGCGCTGATCCCCATCATCGCCAAAATCGAGAACAAGGCCGGCGTGGCTAACATGGAAGAGATCGTCGATGCGGCAGACGGCATCATGGTCGCCCGTGGTGACCTCGGCGTAGAACTCCCCCTGGCTGACGTTCCCTCGACCCAGAAGAAGCTCATCCGTACCACGGTGAGTAATGGTAAACCCGTTATAACGGCCACCCAGATGCTGGCCTCCATGGAACATAACCCGAAACCAACCCGCGCAGAAGCCAGCGATGTCGCCAATGCTATACTCGATGGCACATCTGCGGTAATGCTCTCGGGCGAGACGGCTGTCGGGAAATACCCCCTGGAAGCAATGAGAACCCTGGCAACGATCGCCCTGCGCGCCGAAGCATCACTAAACGAGTACGGTTACCTGCAGAAGATCATACCCAGTCCGGCTAACGTGGTTACCCAGGCCATCGGACAGGCATCAGTCAGCATGGCAAAAAATCTGAAAGCAGCGGCCATTTTAAGCCTGACTGAAAGCGGTTTTACATCACGCCTGGTCTCAAAATACCGTCCCGACTGTCCGATCATGGCAATAACCTCATCGCAACGTGTGGCACGAAAGCTATCGATGAACTGGGGAGTGATACCTGTTCTCTACGAAGGAGAGCCCAACGATGATGCACGCATCGATTTTGCTATAGACCAGATAAAACAGATGATGAATGCGGTCAGTGGCGACATCCTGATCGTTACCGCCGGACATCTGCAGCATGGCTCCGGTGGCACAGACCTGGTTCGTATTATTACACTGTAGCAAACTGAACAGTGCCCCCGCTGTCGCCTGACTATCAAGTTTTAATTTCTTTCTGCCGGCTTTGCAGAAATGCCTGCAATCTACTGCTACACTCACTTCTGGTAACAACAAGTAACAAGAATTAACGATGTTTAAGAATATACCATCATGCAGGGACTCATCTCCCATGGCTACAGCTTCTGAAGGCTTAGCGAATGGTTAAATATGGTGAACTGGACAAGGCGCTGGCAAATTATGTGTGCGGAGATACACATGATGCCATCCCGGCCGAATATTATCGTCGCGTCATAAAAACAGCGATCAAGCTCAACAATGAAGGCAAGCAGTGGGATATGCAGCAGGCTGCTGCAGTATTGCTACATTTTGTTTTCAATGACGGTCTGCTCTCACCCAGCCAGCTCACTAGCGAAGGACTGAAAGCACTCGATTACGCGGAAATGTTCCTGGAAATATCACAGACCACGATAGATCTGGTAGCAGAAATGAATCGCCATTCAGCATAAGCGCTGAAAACTACTGTAATCACCAGTCTTGCAGGCAATAAAAAAGCACCTCATAGAGGTGCTTTTTTATTGCCTGATGCCCCGTTACCGATACTGGCTATCTTTATACAGGCAGATTATTCCAGGTTCACAACCAGAAGATCTCTTAACTGTTCGGCCAGCGCAGTGCTATAGACATCACCATCATCATCTGTTTGCTGTGAGTCCCTGGCATCTTTTACCACTATCTGAATACGGCCGCCAAGGTCTGAAAATTCGAGACGATACTGGCGTTTCTTGTCGCCAGCTAACTCCTCATCATCGGAGCCGGTAAACAACTGCATCAACCAGCTGGATTTTGCCAGATCATCATCTTCCGATTCGATCGCCAGTTCTCCATCAGACAATTTGCCAACACTGAAGTTTATGGTACTGCTGTCCTTGTGCTCATGGATGTCCTGCATACGCATACGATCAAGTGCCCGCATCGAACGGCGCCAGACGAAGTCCATACTGCCTTTCATCGTCACAGCGGTGGTATTCGTGCTATCGATCTTTATCAGAGAGGCGTAGGGACGATAATTTTCCAGCAGTGCTTGAGACTGCGTATCGTCCAGACCTGCAAATACGGCCATACGAGAGATGATCTCACGTTCCGCCTCCAGGTTACTGGGCAGTGTTTTCCAGTAAAACTCGTCACCGTATTCGCCGCTTACCACGCGTTCGATTCGGGTGTGCGCTACATATAGACGTGTTTTAGTATCGTTATCAAAACGTTCGACGCGGACTCGGAATTTGTCTTTAGTGTCCGGTTGAAACTTTTGGAACAATGATGAAAAATACCCTTTTTCACCACCCAGAGGTTCAGTCCAGTCAGTCTCCATGAAACCGAGCATTGGTCTGACCAGTGCCATTTCAAAACCTTCCTGCTCCCAGAACTCGAGCAGTCTTGGCCAGACTTTTTCAACATTGTTATCAATTTCTATCCAGCTGTTGCCTGCATAGCTGACCATGCGTACACCATCAAATTTTGGTGTGAGCACCGTTTCCAGCTTGTTGTTATCACGAAAACGTTGCAGTGCCTCTTCCGTAGGTTTCGGTACTTTAAGCTCGTCAGCCCGGTCTGGCTCAGTCAGGTCCGGAGGTACTTCCAGGTTCTTGTAATATTCAGCGCCCTGATAGACTGGTCGTTCGTTTGTGCAGGAAGCAATAACCAGCACAGTTACAGCAAGTCCGAGCCGGTGCAAAGCCGGTACTGATCGTTTGGTAAGTTTCATTATAGTACCTCGGCCTGGCGCATCGCGTGGCGTAGTGGCTCGTGATACTGCTCATCCAGTATGTCCAGAGGTAAACGTATACCCGACTCGATAAGCCCCATTTCAAACAATGCCCATTTCACCGGAATCGGGCTCGATTCCAGAAATAATCGTGAATGCAGCCCTGCCAGGCGCTGGTTTATCGATTCAGCCAGCTCCCTGTCACCCGACAACGCAGCCTCACACATTTCAGACATTGTTTTCGGCGCCACATTATTGGTAACCGAGATAACACCGTGACCTCCGCGTAACATAAACTCAGCACCGGTCTCGTCGTCACCGCTGTACAGGCCAAACTCAGCGTCAGCAAGCAGCAACTGTGTTTCAGCAAGACGTCCAAGGTCTCCGGTGGCATCTTTCAGGCCGATTATATTATCGATCTCAGATAGCTGCTTAACCGTTTCCGGCAACATATCACATGCGGTTCGGCCTGGGACATTATAAAGGATCTGCGGAATATCGACGGTCTCAGCAATCTTCTTATGATGTGCATATAAACCACGTTGTGGCGGCTTATTGTAATACGGTGTTACCAGCAGACAGGCATCAGCACCGCCCTGCTGTGCACACCGTGTCAGCTCAATTGCTTCCCAGGTCGAATTAGCACCAGTACCTGCGATCACAGGGATACGGCCACCCACCATTTCTACGGTACGCGCCATCACATCACAGTGCTCTTCCATATTCAATGTTGCCGATTCGCCCGTCGTACCCATAGACACGATAGCTGATGTGCTGTTTTCGATATGAAATTCAACCAGATTTGCCAGGCTTTTATAGTCGACACTGCCGTCAACGTGCATTGGTGTAACCAGTGCAACCATACTGCCTCGAAACATGACGCTTTTATTCATGAAGAACCTCAAAAAAATAAGGCGCACAGTTAATCAACATTTCACCTTTATTTCAATGATATATATTGCCAAATGTGAATAATTTACTAGCCGTTATAGCGGTTATTTCTGCCGATTTTCAGGCAATTTGCCGGTATTTTCGCAGCAAATGACAATCCCTTGCTATACTCATTTTATGCACATAGCGTAAATAAAGTATACAAAACAAAGCAGCAAACTCTTTAGGCATAAAATTGAATACACAACACATCTCAGAACGCCGTAATTATAGCCGCATCCCGTTTACCGCAGAAATACTGATGCAATGCGGCCACCAGGAATGGAGCTGCAACCTGCTGGATATTTCTCTCAAAGGCATGCTGGTCGAACCGCCGGAAAATATAGACATCGATATGAAAAACCCCTGCGGTATGGCTCTTTTTCTCGGTGAAGATATTTCCATCCATGCCCGAGTTACAATCACCCACACCAATAACGGTAACTGGGGCTTAAACTGGCTGCAGATCGATGTCGCCAGCCTGCAACACCTGCGCCGCCTGATCGAACTGAACACGAATGATCCGGCTATGCTGACACGCGAGCTCTCCGAACTGGGATAATTGCGATACAGCAACAATGGGCAGACACGACCATTGACGGCGGCACAAGCAGAGTCCTTTTAAATAGTAACTTTGCGTTTCTGCCATTTTTGTTTACACTGTGCCTCACTTTTTTCAGTCTCAAGTAAAAAAATGACTACAAAACTTGTTATCTCGGCACTGGGAGCTGACCGACCCGGTATTGTCGACGAAATCAGCAATATCATCTATAAGCATTCACTAAACATCGAAGACAGCCGTATGACGGTGCTCGGTGGTGAATTTGCCATGTTATTACTGGTCAGTGGTGAACAATCCTCGATCGATGCGATTCAGACGCAGGTAAACGATATAGGACAGGCGCTGCAGATGCGCCTGATGATAAAAGTCACTAGCGACTCGACACCGATAGAGAATGCTATCCCCTATACCGTCGACGTTACTGCTCTTGATCACCCGGGTATCGTTAACAACATATCGAGCTTCTTTTCTCAACGTGGCATAAACATCGTCAACCTGCATACCGAAAGTTATTCAGCGCCGCACACTGGTACACCCATGTTTGCGCTGCACATGACTATCGGCATCTCTGCGGATACCAATATTGCAAAATTACGTGATGCCTTCATGCAGGCCTGTGAAGAACTCAACCTCGATGCCGAGATGAAAAAACTATAACTGAAACAACCAGGAGCAGACATGGTAACCGTAGGTAAAAAAGTCAAAAATTTCTCACGTCCGGCGACCGGTGATAAGACCATCAGCCTTAAAGACCTGACCGGTAAGAAAGTCGTACTGTATTTTTACCCGAAAGACAGCACACCCGGCTGCACCACGGAAGGACAGGACTTCCGTGACGCCAAAGCCAGGTTCACACGCCAGAACACGGTGATACTCGGCGTCTCACGTGACAGCATAAAACGTCACGAAAACTTTAAAGCAAAGCAGAACTTTAATTTTGACCTGCTCTCTGATGAAGACGAGTCACTATGCAAGCAGTTTGATGTTATCAAGTTAAAGAAACTCTACGGCAAGGAATACATGGGCATCGACCGTAGCACATTCCTCATCGCTGAAGACGGTGTGTTGCTTGAAGAATGGCGCGGGGTAAAAGTGAAAGGCCATGTCGATGAAGTACTCGCTGCCTGTAAGAAATATAAATAAACAGTTCGTTCATTTCAAGAATGACAATAAACCTCAAGCCCCTGGAAATCATATGGACAGGTTTATTTTTCTTAGTGCTTATCTGGTCTGCCATCGAGCCCAAAGATTACCCGACATGGCTGCTTGAGACCACACCAGCCATTCTGGGGTTTATCGCCTTAGCCATAACGCGCAGTAATTTCCCACTGACGCCGCTATGCTATTGCCTTATCCTGATACATTGCTGGATACTTTTCATCGGTGGACATTACACCTATGCCGAAGTCCCTCTGTTCGACACCATCAGAGATGTATTTCACCAGTCCAGAAACAATTTCGACAAGCTCGGTCATTTCGCCCAGGGGTTCGTGCCAGCCATCATCTGTCGGGAGATCATCATCCGGCGTAATATAATCTCTGGCAGGGGCTTTACCCACTTTTTCACCCTGTGCTTCTGCCTGGCACTCAGCGCATTTTATGAGATGCTGGAATGGTGGGTTGCACTACTCAGCGAGGAAGCAGCAGAAGCATTTCTCGGCACTCAGGGTTACGTCTGGGACACCCAGTCCGATATGGCCTGGGCATTAGCCGGTGCCATCATTGCACTGCTCCTGTTCTCAAAAATTCACGACAAACAGATCCAACGATTTCGGACATAGGTATCATGAACGATAAGACATATATTAAGGGCAAAGACGCCGCACTGGAAGAATCCATCGCATCGATGCAGGAGAAACTGGTCGAGCTGAACTTCGATATCGAAGAAGCCTCATGGTTGAACCCGGTACCCAATGTTTTCTCTGTTCATATACGCGATAGAGATTGCGGACTCATGTTCACCAATGGCAAGGGCACGACGAAAAAAGCCTGTCTCGCAAGTGCGCTCGGAGAATACTTTGAACGCCTGAGTTGCAACTATTTCTTTGCAGATTTCTACCTGGGCCAGGAGTTCTCTCAGGGCGAGTTCGTGCATTACCCGGATGAACGCTGGTTCATAGCAGAGTCGAACGATGCAGTACCTGATGGCCTGCTCGATGAAAAACTCTGGAACTATTACGACCCGGATAAGGAGCTGACTGCATCCAGAATCTTTGACACTAATTCCGGTACCGGTGAACGTGGCATCTGTGCCTGCCCATACCATCGCCTGCGTGACGGCAAAGACATCTGGTTCCCGATAAACATCATAGGTAACTCTTATGTCAGCAACGGTATGTCTGCTGGCAACACAAAAAATGAAGCCCGCGTGCAGAGCCTGTCAGAAGTTTTTGAACGATATATAAAAAACAGGATCATCGCCGAAGGCATCTGTTTACCGGAAGTTCCTGATGCGGTATTACAGCGTTTTCCGCAAGTTATCGAAGCCATCAGTAAACTCGAACAGCATGGTTATCACCTGCGTATCGCTGACGCTTCTCTTGGCGGACATTACCCGGTGATGAGTGTTACTTTGATCAACCCCAGGAATGCTACCGTATTCGCTTCATTCGGTGCGCACCCAAGCTTTGAAGTCGCACTGGAGCGGACCGTAACGGAGCTTTTACAGGGCCGCGACCTGGATCAGCTCGATGGTTTTCAATCACCCAGCTTTGACCTTGATGAGGTTGCTGATCATCATAACCTGGAAACCCACTTCATCGATTCCAGCGGCTTGATCGCTTATGACTTTTTCAAAAACAAAGCTGACTATGATTTTTGTGACTGGGATCATGATGCTTCGACCAGCGATGAGTTCAGTTACCTGAGCGACATCATCCACGGACTTGGTTTTGACATCTATATCTCTGATTATGAACACCTTGATGTTTATTCCTGCCGCATCCTGGTACCGGGCATGTCAGACATCTACCCGGTAGACGACCTGGTCTGGAACAATAACAATGAAGGCGCGCTGTTTCGTGAACAGATCCTGTCATTGAAACAGCTAGATGAGCCTCAGTGGCAATCCATCCTCACCCGTCTGGACGAAGGTGGCTACAATGATTATCAACGCGTGGCCGAGTTTATCGGCATCGCACCCGACCCAGGGACGACCTGGGCCAGCCTGCGGATCGGCGAACTAAAGGCGATGCTGTGCCTGGCCCTGAAAAATGACGAAGCCCTCGACTGGGTCAACTGGAGTATACATATCGATCAGCTAGATGATGACGCTACCCGTTTTTACCTGTGCCTGCAGGCGCTACTCGAGATAGAGATGGATACAAAACAGAAACTGGAGGATTACATCGACAGCTTCAAGCTGATGTTTGATGAACAGACATTGACCAACTGCCACGACGTGATCACAGGCAAAGAAAACTTTTTCGGACTGCATAGTCCGGGGTTATGCCTGGACGGTTTTACTACACACAAGAAGTTACTGGATGGATACCGGAAACTGCATCAGGCAAAACTGAACAACTGGAAGAAGTAGCTGCTGTCACTGCAACCCCACAAACAAGTAAAAACTTTCTATGCTTAAGGCCATTGCGAAATTCATACTAAAGCTGATCGGCTGGCACGTGGATGTCACCATGCCGAAAGAAAAAAAATTCATCATGATCGGTGCCCCCCATACCACTAACTGGGACCTCCCCCTGGGGCTACTATGTTTCTGGTCGGTTCAGATAAAGATTACCTGGGTTGCAAAAAAACAGCTGTTTGTGGGGCCTCTTGATTATTTCTTCCGCGCCCTGGGCGGCATCCCCGTAGACCGGTCGGTGCATAGCGGTTTCATCAAGCAGATCGCCAAGCAGTTTGACGAGCATGAAGAAATGGTGTTCGGGCTTACGCCGGAAGGCACGCGTTCGAGAACAGAATACTGGAGGACAGGGTTTTATTACATCGCAATGGAAGCAAATATACCCATCTGCCTGGCCTATATTGACTTTCCAAGCCGTACTGTCGGCTTTGGAAAAATGATGGTAGCGACGGGTGATATCGAAAAAGACTTTGAGATAATAAAAGACTTTTACCGCGACAAGACCGGTAAATACCCGGAAAAACAGGGCCCTGTCCGGATCAGGAAACGCTAGAACTTAAAGCACTCTAGTCCATTTCTTGCATTGGCAGATATGGCATCAGGATCAGTAACCCTGTGGCGGATACTGCCTCATATTACCCTGGTTGCGGCGCAACTGCTCCATCATCTGAGGTGACATCTGACGCATCATCGGCTGAGCCTGTGCTGGGCCCTGAAGGTTATGCTGAGCGCTACGGTGAGAATCGCCCGATGATACCGTTGATGCCGAACTGATCTTATCCTGCAAGGTTATAGCCTTATACGATGCAGGTATGACAAAAGTATCCGCAGGCAGGTTTACACCATACTTGATACTTTTGATCTCGGTCTGGACACGACCATTTTTATCGGTGCGCATCGGTGCGCCGACTTTTTTTACGTGATCGCTCAATCTCATATCAGCCAGGGTACAGTCATCGACCATACTGACTAAGCCACCGAGTACTGCCCGCTGTTTATCCATCATCACCTTCAACGCCTGAAAAAGCTCTTTTATACCCTGCTTCTGATAGACATCCATCGATCCATAGATCAGACCACAGGTCTTACCATTTGCTGAGTAACTGTACTTCTGGGTGGGGTAACCAGCAACTTTGATGCCCTCGCCCAGTCTCTGTATCGAGGTTCGTACCAGCGGCCCATTGTTTGTCGATGCCAGCTCAGCTGCATCCAGCATCATTATCTGCTGCTTTTGCGTGTTGACAACTTTCACCGTTTGTTTCATGTAATCCACGATGACATATTCACTAGCAGACATGTTCATGCGTGCAAACTTGCCATCAGTCACCACAGTATTCAGATCGTTATTCCTCTGCACTTCGATGACGGTTGCCGCCTGTAATAGCGGTGAAGACAGCAACAATAGTACGCCCAGAATATCAAACATTAGAACATGAAACGGTTTAGTCATTTATTAATCCTCTTAAACTGACGCGAATTATACCTGTTACGCCTGCAGATAGAACCGCCAAAACAGCTCATTACCCCGATAGTCATCATCATCTACCCCAAATTGTATATGATAATCTACATGAGAATCATTTGCATTTGCATTATCAGCAGGTATAATGGCCGGCAACTTAATAACACCATTTATAAATTTTAATATTTACTGGAGCAAGATGTGAATCACAAATCTATAGCAAAAAGTGCTTTATTCGGCGCTATCACATTCGTACTGTCACAACCCGCCCAGGCGGTAACCGATGAAGAGTTTAAAGCCCTGCAGGAACAATTTAACCTGCTAGCAGAACAGGTCGAAGAAAACAGTCAAGGCAGTGTCAGTAATACCACCATAGGCGGCTATGGTGAACTGCATTACAACAACTGGAGTGATGATCAGGGCAATACCTTTAAAGAACTCGATTTTCACCGTTTTGTGCTGATGATCAATCATGAGTTTAATGATGACATCCGATTCTTCTCTGAATTTGAAATCGAACATGCTTTTATCGAAGACACAGACGATGGTTCCAGCAACGGTTATGTGGCTGTCGAACAGGCTTATGTACAATTCGATTTAACCGAGAATACAAAAGCCAATGCAGGTATTTTTCTAGTGCCGGTAGGCATCCTCAATGAAACGCACGAGCCCGCTACTTTTTATGGTGTAGAACGCAACCCGGTTGAAAAGAACATTATCCCAACTACCTGGAGTGAAGCAGGTGTCTTTTTAAGCGGTCACTATGGATCCGGCTTCAGTTACGACCTGGCACTAAGCAGTGGCCTGGATGGCGGCACCAATATCCGTGGTGGTCGCCAGAAAGGATCTAATGCTGTAGCCAATAATTTAGCTGCAACCGCACGTGCCAGGTACACCGGCGTCCCTGGTCTAGAGTTGGCCGCCACTGCCCAATATCAGGATGACATGACACAGGACACCAGCGATAATATCGGCAGTGCAACTCTGCTCGAAGCGCATGTAAGATGGGGAATCGCAGATTTAACATTGACCGGTCTATACGCTTACTGGGATATCGATGTTGCAGCTACCGCTTCACAGTCTGATATAGACAAAGAAAAACAGGACGGTGGTTATATCGAAGCATCCTACAAGCTTCATCCTGAATGGGGTGTATTCGCCCGTCAAAACCAGTGGGACAATGGCGGTGCCGGCGATACCACCAAGGAACAGACCAATATCGGATTCAACTACTGGCCGCATGAATACGTGGTACTGAAAGCGGACTACCAGATACAGAACGATGTTGCCGGCAGCTTTGACGGATTCAACCTCGGTGTAGGCTACCAGTTCTAATGAAATGATATGTGCCCTCCCCCATGCTATAGCCAGCTGGACGAGAATATAAACTGTTGCGCAAGGGGTGCTAACGCACCCCTTGCGCGTGCATATATTTATATCGGTGACTTGTCACGATGACTATAATGACTTACAGGTAATATGCGCGGTAATGAAAGATCATGTAAATACAATTAAACTGCTTTCAATTAGCATCATCTCTCTAGGTATACTGGTAATTGCTTCTACACCTCCAGCAAATGCTGGTGGTGTATACCAGGAGCCGGCTGATTTCATCAATGAGGTGTTTGACGGAAAGCCGCCGAAGGCTGATGTGCTGTGGCTGAGCAAAGAACTGAAACAGCAGATCGTGGAAATACTCGACCACAAGTACAAAGGTTTACGTGTACGTTACTGGCAAATAGAAAACCGCTCTGCGTGGGTACTCGAAGAAATAGGTAAAGAGAAGCAGATAACTGCAGGTATCGTAGTCAATACTGGCAAGATCGAGCAGGTAAAAGTACTGGTATTCAGGGAGAGCCGAGGCTGGGAAGTACGTCATGACTTTTTCACTGACCAGTTCAGACAGGCCAGTCTAAAACAGGATAACCGGCTGGATAAAAACATCGATAATATTTCAGGTGCAACCTTATCGGTCCGTGCCATCAAGAAACTTGCCCGGATCGCTCTACTACTCGACCAGCAGATACAGAACAGGCAGACCAAAGACGAGCAGTAATGACAAATCGTAAACCTAAAAAATTCACTGCATTTTTATGGCACCGACGCATCGGCCTGCTGGCTCTGCTACTGGTGATCATCCTGGCTATCACCGGTATCCTGTTAAACCATACCGAGCGCTTCAAACTCGATGACACTTATATCAATAATGCCATGTTACTCGACTGGTATGGCATCAAACCGGAAAGTGAGCCGGTCTCTTACCGGGTAAGCAATGACCCTGAAAGTCACATCATAAGCGCCTGGAACAACCAGCTGTTCTTCGATGACATCGCTATAACCAGGCTAGAACAGGACATGCACGGCGCCATCGGCGGCGAACAGTTCATCGTGGTGGCACTGGATAGCGAGATCATCCTGCTGTCATATGAAGGAGAGCTGATAGAGCGCGTCAATACAAGCATCAGTTTCAGCAATATTCAGCGCCTCGGTATAAAGTATAAACGTCCCGTGATAGAGACCAGCGAGCCTTTGTATTACATCGCAGACGAGCATATCCTCGACTGGGACATCATATCCAATGATGGCATAGAATGGATCGAAGCGTATTCACTGGATGAGGATGAATATGAAAAACTACTGGTCGCCTTACGCGGAAATGGCCTTAAGCTGGAGCGTGTTATCCTCGACCTGCACAGCGGACGCATATTCGGTGACTACGGCGTCTACCTGATGGATGCAGCAGCGATTGCCCTGCTCTGGTTATCATTCAGCGGCCTGTGGGTGTGGAACAGCCGCCGTCGTAAGATGCGCAGGAAAAAGCATTACCGCAAGCACCATAGAATTTAAGAAAAAGTATTTCTCGCAGAGGCGCAAAGAAAAACATTACTCTATTAACTGCGCCTTCGGCGCTGTTAATAGAATATAAAAGACTCTGCGTCTTTGCGTCTCTGCGAGAAAAAAGTTTTAAACCTGCTGGTTCTGAATAGACGGCCAGGAATTAATCACCGCCTGCACCAGTGTTGCCAGCGGTATCGCGAAGAACACGCCCCACACACCCCATAATCCACCGAAGAACAGTACAGCGATGATGATTGCTGCCGGATGCATATTGACCACCTCCGAGAACAGCAACGGCACCAGCACATTACCATCCAGGAACTGCACCACCGTATAGGCGATCATCAGGTAGACGAAATCGCTACTGGCACCCCACTGGAACCAGGCGATCATGGCAACCGGGATGGTTACGGCCACTGCGCCGACATAGGGGATGATGACAGAAAGCCCCACCAGCAGACTCATGGTGGCGGCATAGTTCATGCCCATGTATTTCAGCGGGATAAAGGTTGCAATACCGACGATGAGTATCTCCAGTAATTTCCCGCGGATGTAGTTACCCATCTTGGCATCGACTTCTTTCCATACGGAATACGCAAGGCCGCGCTCTTCAGGCAGAAAACGCCTGAACCAGTTGATTATTACTGCTTTATCTTTGAGTATAAAAAACACCAGCAGGGGTACCACTACCAGGTAGACCAGCACGGTGAAAGCATCGACCGCTGAGGCCAGTGAGACCGAGACCAGTTTCTGTCCGATACCGACCAGCTCTGTGGAAAAACTGCCCAGCATCTTCTCGATTTCCTGGTCGTTAAAAATCGGGTATTGTTCCGGGATGGTCAGTATCAGCTGCTGAACCTTTTCCAGGATGCGGGGGAAGTCAGTAATGAGCTGTGTCAGCTGGCTGATCACCAATGGCACCAGGCCGAACAGGATCAGCGCCAGAGCCGCGATGAACAACATGTAACTGAGGATAAATGCAGCAAACCGCGGCAGCCCGAGATTGGTGATCTTCCTGACCAGGCCTTCCAGCACATAAGCGATGATGACACCGGCCAGAACCGGGGACAATATGCTGCCCAGGTACAGTACCAGTATCCCGCCCAGTACCAGGATAGATATGAGCATGATAGCCTGCGGATCTGAAAAGTGCTTTTCAAACCAGCCTCTGATGACATCAATCATTCATTATCCTGCAACAGGTTTTTGTAGGCATCTTCGAACAGCATCTCCATCTCATCGATGACTTCGGCCACGTCACGACCTTTTACCATATGGTCTGTCATCAGCGCCGATGCCGCTGAAAAAACGGTCATGCTCTCAACCATATGGTATTTCGCTTTCAGCCGTTTCACCGCCCCTACCACGGTCTCCTGCTCGGGGCGAGGGATGTCATCAGGCTCTGGAATTTCTTTGCTGACAGGTTCAGCCTGTGCATGTAAAAAATCGGCAAAATCACACAGGCTGCGTTTTCGTTCGTCGTCCATGGAATCATAAAGCTCAATCAGCGCTTTATTGTCTTTAATCTTGTTCATATCGTTATTCACGGTGGTCACACATCGAAACTATCAGATCAGCGAACTGATCAGGCCATATTTTTACAGAATTCCTGGGCGAAACCCAGTAGCTCATCTGCTGCGCGTGACTTGAATTTATATCGCTGACGGACAAATGAGAACGGCCGTTCCAGCTTTGGTGATAACTCGACAGCCGTCAGTGTGCCGAGCCTTAATTCTTTTTCTATACTGGCACGTGAGACGATAGATATCCCCATGCCCGCCTCTACCGCGCCCTTTATCGCCTCCGGACTACTGAGCTCGAAACACACGTTCAGGATACCGTCAGGGTTCTGCTGTTCGACATAGTTGATGATCGCTTCCTGCGTACCAGAACCGCTCTCACGACAGATAAATGGATGCCCCAGGATATCTTTTACATGTAATGTAGTCTCTTTGGCGAGTTGATGGTTGTTCGGCATGATGACCACCAGCTGGTCGACACGGCACTGCTCAACGATCAGGTTCTTGTTATTGACCGAACCTTCCACGATGGCGAGGTCAACAACGTTGTTTTCTACCATAGCGATGATATCTTCGGAATTCGACTCCTTCAGACTGATATTGACATCGGGGAACTTGCCCTTGAACTCACCGATCAGCAACGGCAGCATATATTCAGCGATCGTGGTACTCGCACCGAGAGAGACACCGCCGCTGACATCACCCGTCATCTCTGTGATGCTATGGTTCATATCATCGTATAGCTTGAGTATGCGGTCTGCATACATATAGACCTGTTTACCCGCTTCGGTCAACGTAACCTTATTATGGGTACGGTCAAATAAACGGGTATTAAACTGATCCTCCAGCTGCCGGATCTGGAACGTTACCGCAGGCTGGGTCATATGCAGGTGCTCACCCGCCTTGGTGAAATTGAGCAACCTGGCGACGGTATGAAATATTTTTAAGCGGCGATCAGCCATTATTCATTTGCTCGATAATATATAAAGCGGTAAATACTAGTTTCGTCAGAAAAGCCATGATTGTTGATTTTATATACATTACCAGCTATTTTAACCTAACAAGCTTATCAATGGGTAAATACAAATAATGCATAGCAAGAGACTCATCACCCACATCATCACAGCATCATTCATTCTGCTGATCCAGTCACCATCGCATGCTGAAGTCTACAAATGGGTAGATGAGGAAGGCCAGGTACATTATGGTGAACAACCGGGTAATCCTGCTGCAGAAACAGTCCCGATCCGTACCAATGAGACCACCACACCTCGCACTATGAATAAAGACGAAATAGACATAGTGAAATCTGACATCGAAGCTAAAGACAAGAAGAAAAAAGAAGCTGAAGAACAGAAGAAAATTAACCGGGATAAACGCAAATGGTGCAATGAAGCGAGGAGTGATCTACAGGCAATCTCCTCACGTGGCCGTATGAGAGAGATCAATGAAAAAGGTGAATATATCGTAATGACAGAAGAGCAGCGTCAACAACGTATATCGGCCGCCAGGAAAAAAGAACGCGAGTTCTGTAAATAACCGGTAACTCTGCCATGCCCCTGTTTGAGATCTCCACCAATACGCCTGTCGAGGATAGTCTACAGCTCGCTGAACGGGCGTCAAAACTGACCGCAGAGATGCTCGGAAAACCCGAGAGTTATGTCATGGTAAAAGTGCATAGCGAGCAGACCCTGATCTTTGCCGGTAGCGGCGAACCTGCCGCGTATGTAAAGCTAAAGAGCCTGGGATTACCAGAAAACAGCACCGCAGATTTATCTACGAAGATATGCGCATTCATCAACACCGAACTGAACATAAACAGTTCACGTATCTATATAGAGTTCTCCAGTCCGGATCGGCATATGTGGGGCTGGGATAAGCGCACGTTCTAAGTCATTTGATCTCAAGCATCTTCCAGCTGATGCCTTAGAGAAAGCTAAGTAACACCACGCTGTACTGCGAATATAAATTAACATTATCCTGTAATGTTGAAATCGCGGTCGCATATTATGGATTAGTTGGTAAAATGCGCACATCCTAGCGAGTGCACCTAATATGTATTTATCAAAATTCCAGTTAACCACCCTGAAAGAAACCCCTTCAGACGCAGAGATCAGCAGCCACCAGCTGATGCTGCGTGCCGGCCTGATACGAAAGCTGGCGTCTGGACTTTACACCTGGCTGCCACTGGGTCTTCGCGTCATGCGCAAGGTCGAAAAAGTGGTCCGTGAGGAGATGGACAACTGTGGCGCGCTGGAGATATTGATGCCCGCGGTACAGCCCAGTGAACTATGGCAGGAGTCCGGCCGCTGGGAACAATATGGCCCTGAACTGTTACGCCTGAAAGACCGTCATGACAGAGAATTCTGTTTTGGACCTACCCACGAAGAGATCATCACCGACCTGGCACGTAAGGAATTGTCCAGCTACAAACAGTTACCTGTCACCTACTACCAGATACAGACCAAGTTCCGTGATGAAGTCAGGCCTCGGTTTGGTGTCATGCGTGCACGCGAGTTCCTGATGAAAGATGCCTATTCTTTCCATAGCAACCAGCACAGCCTGCAGGAAACCTATGATGTGATGTACCAGGCATACAGCAGGATTTTCTCCCGCCTGGGCCTGGAGTTTCGCGCGGTGATGGCCGATAGCGGCTCCATCGGAGGTAACAGTTCGCATGAATTTCATGTCCTTGCTGACTCTGGCGAAGATGCTATCGCTTTCTCCAGTGAAAGCGATTACGCAGCAAACCTGGAAAAAGCGGAATCACTGCGCCCGCATGAGTCCCGTCCAGCAGCCTCTGCTGAGATGGCAACGATTGATACGCCTGACCAGCACAGCATCGAACAGGTCAGTAAGTTCCTCTCGGTCGATGCAACACAGTGCCTGAAGACCCTGTTAGTAGCGGGTAGCGAAGAAAATTCTATCGTCGCGCTGGTACTTCGCGGCGATCATGAATTGAACGAGATTAAAGCAGAGCATCTCGATGAAGTCGCATCACCGATCTGTTTTGCCAGTGATGAGCAGATCAAACAGGTCGCAGGCTGCTCTGCCGGTTCGCTAGGGCCTGTCGGCCTCAACATCAAAGTGATCGCTGACTATGCCGCCCTGCAATGTGCAGATTTTGTCTGTGGCGCAAACATCGATGGTAAACACCTGAACGGCGTTAACTGGGAACGAGACTGCCCCGTGCCCGCTGCTGCTGACCTGAGAAACATCGTCGAGGGAGATGCCAGCCCGGATGGCAAAGGGACTTTATCTATCGTCCGCGGCATCGAAGTTGGCCATATTTTCCAGCTTGGAAAAAAATACTCAGAAGCCATGAACGCAACAGTCCTCGATGAGAACGGCAAAGCAACAACCATGACTATGGGCTGCTATGGCATCGGTGTGACCAGGATTGTCGCTGCTGCCATCGAACAGAATCACGATGACAACGGCATAATATGGCCACAAAACCTGGCGCCATTCGACGTAGCGATCGCACCGATCAATATGCAGAAGTCTGAAGATGTTAGCAATGCTGCCATAAAGCTGCATGATGAGCTGACAGCTGCCGGACTTGACGTTCTGCTCTATGATGAGAAAGCACGGCTCGGCGGCATGCTGGCAGACCTCGACCTGATCGGCATACCGCACCGAATAGTCATCGGTGACCGTGGCCTTAAAGAAGATAAAGTGGAATACAAAAAACGCGATGCCGGAGAGAGCCAGGATATCGCTATAGATGATATCGTTACATTATTGACCCGGTAGCGCCTGTTACTGGAATGCCCAAGGGCATATTTTGCTGGTTTGTATGCTGACTTCGCAAGCAGACCGTACAGGTATTTTTCATGGATAAATGCGGAAAAAATCTGATTTATGTGTATATTTAAACCATGATTATACGTTTAACCGCTTTCCTGATCCTGCTCACCGCCAATACTCTTGTCTCTACACAGGTGCTGGCTGATAGCCAGCAGATCGATCCCAGGCTGCGTCAGATATTGACCGAAGCGATCAATTCATCGGAGAGCTTCGATGATCGTTTTCATGCTGAAGTGTGGCTGCTGGACATGTCTAATCGTCTCAAGCGTTTCGTGAAAGATGAAAAAACGCGTCTGGCCATGCTCAAACAGATCCATCTCGAAGCCACCAGGTCCGATTTACAGCCCGAGCTGGTACTGGCACTTATCGAAGTTGAGAGTCATTTTGACACTTATGCCATATCAAAATCTGGCGCCCAGGGCATGATGCAGATCATGCCTTTCTGGCTGGATGAGATTGGTCGTCCTGATGACAACCTGATCGACATGAAGACTAACCTCCGTATGGGCTGTACCATCTTGAAGTACTATATGGATATGGAAAAAAACAACCTGCATAAAGCACTGGCCAGATACAATGGCAGCGCCGGCTCAAAGGTCTACAGCAATAAAGTATTGAAGGCTTTGCAGTACCACTGGTACCAGTCATGACTAATAAACATGATGCCTGGCGACCAGCAATATGATCATCGGTGGCTGGCGACACTACCTGCCGGAACTGGAGAAGTCTGCAGACGATGCGGTGTGCAAGTTATTCGATGTTTCCAGCATAATCACGTTACCCGAAAATAATACTGTCTTCCATCAGGGGGATGCCTGCAGCAACTATCTAATCATTCTGGACGGCAAGGTAAAAGTTTTCACACGTGCAGAAAATGGCCGGGAAATATTGCTGTACAGGTTGTTTACCGGTGACACCTGCGTACTTACTACTTCCTGTTTATTAGGAAACAGGAACTATCCAGCAGAAGGTAAAACAGAGACCAGTGTTACTGCTTTAGCCATACCGGTTAGCAGGTTCAATGACGCCCTGCAATCTTCGACCACATTCAGAGAAATGGTTTTCTCAGCCTTTTCCACTCATCTCAGCGACCTGATAACACTGGTCGAAGAAGTCGCATTTGGAAAAGTCGACGTCCGCCTGGCCAGACATTTACTCAGCCAACATGATGATAGCAATACCCTGGCATCGACCCACCAGAATATTGCGACTGAACTCGGCAGCGCGCGTGAAGTTATCAGCCGACAGTTAAAGGAGCTCGAATCTAAAGGTGTAATAATAATCAACCGTGGCAACATCAAGATCATCGATATTGCAGCCTTACAGAGTATCGCAAACAACTGATCCTGCCATCGCTTTTACACCGCCAGCAGACGGCAGTGAACATAGAACACTCGGCTATTGGCTATAATATTTACCATCAATGTGACAATGTCACTGACCTTGAAACTTTAACTATCTAATATAAGCACACTTTAAAACCAACTGGAGTTCTTATCATGTGTAATGTAGGTGGAATCGATCGTATCGTTCGTATCATAGCCGGCCTGTTTTTAATCAGCCTGGTATTTGTCGGTGACCAGATCATCGGTCAGAATGTCGTTTGGGGCTGGATTGGCCTGGTACCACTGGCAACCGGTGTTTTCAAGTTTTGCCCGGCTTATAAGCTGTTCGGTTTCAAAACTTGCTAAGCTAGATATTTTTAAAATTGTTGATGATAGTCAGGGACGACATCATACAAATATATTATAATCAACACGTGGTAATTTGTTCAGTTGCAGCGTGTTTTTTAAATGTGTAATTTAGGTATACTTGGTCAGGCATCCAGAATCGTCTTCGGGCTCTTACTGATCGCACTCGCCTGGTTTGGTCCACAGAGTAATCTGCTGGCATTCGAATGGATGTATCTCTGGCGGTTAGGCTGGCTCGGTCTGATTCCCCTGATCTCAGGTATCGCCGCGTTCTGTCCAGTATATGCGGTTTTTGGTTTTGGTCATAAGCCTCACGACCCCAAGAAGTAAGTACCTGTA
>Ga0316201_10000678_pt1 | contig 20500 bp, 17 predicted proteins | sample CS6wburrow_MG_FD_204516 | JGI IMG/M metagenome (GOLD analysis project Ga0316201, IMG submission 204516) | Coastal sediment microbial communities from Delaware Bay, Delaware, United States - CS-6 worm burrow | ecosystem: Environmental > Aquatic > Marine > Coastal > Sediment | place: USA... | reverse complement strand
CGTCAATGACGCGTATGCCGAGTGCGTTGAGCTCCGGGGTCGATGTTCTGCACACGCCAATGACGTTATCGCCGCGAGCCTGAAGCTGCGTAACGAGCTGCAGGCCGATGCCGCGGTTACAGCCGGTAACGAGGGTAGTGGGCATATTTGAGCTCCTGACAGGTCATTTTTCACGGATATCGGGAATTGATGGCGATGCCGGATGGCGTGTTTCTTCAGCAACTGCTTATCCTAAATGATAATTATTCACAGTTACACTTATAGGCAAAACTCGCACGAATAGCCAAAACGCGCACGAATCGGGCGTCAGATTCGGGCAACTTGCTACAGACCTGACAATCGTGACACATCCTTCAGATTCTGGCCTGAAAAAGCACTTCCGTTGGAGAATTGTGACCTGGATCAGTGACTGCTGCGGCTTATTATGAAAAAAAGAGGAAAATTCTGTGAATGGAAGAATCCGATATGTTGAGGTATCAACTAGCGAAGTTTTCGATCGCTTCGATGTGCGTCATTTGCTCCGGCATTGCCTTGGCGGAAGACTTTTCGAGCTACAGCGACGAGTCCGCACTGCTGAAGACGGTCAAGAGTATTCCCGCAGCAGACAGATCTGCTAATGCTGCAGGTTATGCCCGGTTGCTGGCTTTAAATCCAAACAGCAACTACTACTGGGCAAAGTTTGAAAGGTACTCTGGCTCGGACGAGTCCGCACTATTGCGGGTGGTCAGGGGTATTCCCGCATCAAACAAATCTGCTAACGCCGCAGGCTATCTTCGCTTGTTGGCATTAGATCCGAATAACGATCTTTATCGGGCGAAATTCGAAAAGTACTCTGGTCAAAATAAACGGCTCATGTCTGTAAGTTCAGCGTCTGATCTCGGCCGCTTTCTTGTGGGTAGCTGGTGTCTGATTGATGACAGCCCGACGTATGTCTCAGGTCCGTATGTGGAGAAGCTCGTCGTCATGAAAGACGGTAGCTACACGCTTTTTTCAAAGCAAGCAGCGGCCATGGTTTGGGAGAGTGCAAAAGCAAGAGGCAAGTTCACCTTTGGAGAAGGTCGATACCCCAACACCGGCGAAAAGTACTTCTCCGCAACACCGAATGAATACAAAGCGCCGAATTTGCTGGTTAACGCCAGTGATTTCACTGTTTCATGGCAGCGGGGAGTGATCGAAGTAGGCGGGATCGTGGAGAACGATTGCGCCAAGTTCGAGTAGTCAAGCACGGCGCGGATGCCGTGCTTGAACAGGGTTCGAAAGCCAATACCCACTCGGCAAAAATGCAAAAGGCCCCAGAAGGGGCCTTTCTCATTTTGGCGGAGAGGGTGGGATTCGAACCCACGATAGGCTACTAACCTATGCTGGTTTTCAAGACCAGTGCATTCAACCGCTCTGCCACCTCTCCGTGGTCGGGTTGTGCGACGGCGCATTGTGCTAGGTGATCTCCGATGATTCAACCTTTTCGCTAGGTTGCTTGCTGCCAGAGCGAACCTGCTGCAGGATCGGTGGTCATAAGAGAGGATTCTCACGTAGAAAAAAATATAGAATGGTTTTAAAAATAATTCATAAATTATTGATAAGTATAATTATGTTCGTGCCAATGTTTGCGGTGGCACAAATGCCTGCGGACGCGAATGGCTGGTTCCAGCTCGCGGTAGAATCGCGTCAAGACGAGCAATTCAAGGAGGCGTACGATGCTCTGAACAACGCAGAGCGAATGGGTTTCGCGCCGGTACGAATCAGTTTTGAGCGGGCGCGGTTGCATACGCTGGCGGACGAGACTGACAAAGCTGTGGCTGAAATCGAAAAAATTGCGGCGAGTGGCTTCACGTCAGTTGGATATATCGTGAATGACCCCATATTGAGATCCCTCGACGGGCAACCAGGTTACGACAAGGCTGTTGCGGCGATGTCACGGCTCGCCTATCCCTGTGAGCACGACGAAGCCTTCAGCGAATTCGATTTCTGGATCGGTGAGTGGATTGTGCATGGGGCGGCAGGAGGTCTGGCTGGTACCAACACAATTGAGCGTGCCGAGCGAGGCTGCGTCCTGATCGAAAACTGGGAGAACGTAGCCGGTGGTACCGGCATGAGTATTAACTACGTCGACAAGATCACGGGAGAATGGGTACAGGTGTGGAATGCCGAGGGTGGCAGCCAGATCAACATTCGTGGTGGAATGACCGAGGACGGCATGCTGATGGAGGGCACGTTGCATGACGTCGCGGGCGGAACTACGACACCGTTCCGTGCATTATGGACATTATTACCCGATGGCAGGGTGCGTCAGTTCTTTGAGCAGTCCAGCGACGGCGGCGAGACCTGGTCGCCCTGGTTCGAAGGTTTTTACACAAGGGCAGAATGAAGTATTCGTCAATAAATCGCGGTATTCCCGCGGGTAACCCAATTGCCAACGCGCTGGTCGTCATCGTCGGTGCGCTAGCTATCGGTGCGTCTATCGTGCTTGGATTTGTCGCGTTCGTCATACTTGGCAGTATCGTTCTGATTCTCGGTTCCATCATTGGACTCAGGGTGTGGTGGTTCAATCGCAAGCTGCGTCGGCAGGATGGCGAGCAGGTTCCGCCACGGCGAGCGGAGCCGGGTGGCGTGATCGAGGGCGAATATCACGTGGTCAAAGGCAAGAAAAACTCGTAAAGTCGCATTCCATGCGAGTACCCAGTTCCGATATCGAGCGCCGCAAGCGCCGCCGCCGCCGTCGAATACAAGTCATCGTCATCTATACGGCTATCGCCGTAGGCCTGGCCTGGTTCTTCGAATTACAGGCTACGACCACTGTCATCTTCGTGCGTCATGCCGAGAAAGCCGCAATGCCCGCGGATGATCCCGGGCTCAGCCCGGCCGGTCAGCGGCGCGTTGCCGAATTGACCAGGCAACTTGTCGATGCGGATGTTGTCGCCGGCGTTGATGCGGTGTACTCAACGCCATACCGCCGCACGGAAGAGACAGCGAGACCCGTAGCGGATGCTTTGAGTCTGCCGATCAATACCTATGACGCTGCTGACACCGAGGCAATCATGGAACACATCGTCAAGGTTCATAAGGGCAAGGTGATTCTGGTAATCGGGCACAGCAATACGCTGCCGGCGTTGATTGGCAATATGGGTGCCAGTAAGCGCGTGCCCGAGATTGCGGATGGTGAGTACGACAATATCTATATCGTCTCCATTCCCTGGTTTGGTAAAACGAAGACGATACGCCTGCGTTACGGCGAACCATATGCGCCATGATTGCGCAATCCGAGACCAGGGTAAGTACGCACGGGCGTGGAACCTATGACCTGACGCGAGACGTGCAGGATGCCGTGCGTGAATCGGGTATCCGCTCAGGCCTTTGCCATGTATTTGTTTGCCATACGAGCGCATCGCTCATGCTGTGCGAAAACGCAGACCCCAGCGTTATGCGCGATATGGAGACTTTCATGTCGCGGCAGGTGCCTGATGGCGACCCCATGTTTACGCACACATCGGAAGGCCCTGACGACATGCCGGCGCATGTGCGCAGCGTTCTGACCGGTTTCGATCTCAATATTCCCGTAGTGGACGGCCGATGTGCGCTCGGCACGTGGCAGGGCGTTTATCTGTGGGAGCATCGCCGCGCGCCACATGCACGACGTATTGTCGTCACGGTACAGGGCACCTAATCTTCCGATCGCTTACCGGCTTTCTCGCGCAGCTCAACCGCTTTTTCGATGAACTCCTGGTGGCGCCCGATGCGCACATCCGCCATGACAGCGTCCTGGATCGTATGATCCTGGTTGATCAGGAATGTCGCGCGCCGGACTCCGACCCCAAAGGGACCGTCGACGTCGTACATTTCGACCGCGACTTTGTCGGGATCGCTGAGCAGGATAAACGGCAGGTCGTGCTCTTTGCGAAATCGCTGGTGGCTTTCCTCGTTCTGTGGACTAATGCCCGCGACCTGTAATCCAACAGCCTGAATGTCGTTATGGATGTCGCGTATCGAGCAGGCCTCTTTCGTGCAACCCGGCGTGAAATCGGCAGGATAGAAATAAAGGATGAGCGGTCCGTCCTGCAAGAGGTCCGACAGAGAGGTTTCTCCGCCCTGGTCGTTTGCAAGTACAAATTCCGGTGCTTTGGATCCGGGTTTTAGCATTTGGGGGTCTCCGGCTGGTCTGGCGAGTGATTCTACATGGCGTCAGAGCGGACTGAATACACTTTTTCGCTGCCACATCGCCGACTCTTTCGAATTTCAGAGTTCATGCGCCCGATAACTTTGAGTTATCTTCGAAGTTGTGCAAGACGCCATCATCTACATCGACCCGGATAATCCCGTGAATCTGCAGCATCAGATTCGCCAAAAGATTGTCGACGGCATCGTAAACGGCGCTTTTCCGCCAGGAATGAAGCTGCCCTCAAGCCGCAAACTCGCGCAGCAGTTGGAGGTTGCGCGCAATACAGTGGTCGCCTCTTACCAGCAGCTCATCGCCGACGGCTACCTCATCAGCCGTCAGCGCAGCGGAATTTTCGTCAGCGAGGAAATCCTCAAGACTCGGGTCGGGGCAGGCGGCACAACACCCGGGACAAGACGTACCAATACGACGCCATGGTTGCGTGATCTTTACTCGCAACGCGCAATTGGCCGCCCGGCTCATGATATTCCCAACTGGAGCCACTATCCGTACCCCTTTATAGATGGCAAGTTTGACTCGACCTTGTTCCCGCTTGCCGAATGGCGCGAGGCCAGCCGCCTGTCGCTGAGTGTTGCAGATGTCGTTGACTGGTCAACGGGCAGCGGTGATGCCGATGATCCCATGTTGCTAGAGCAGATTCGAACCAAGATCCTGACGCGTCGAGGCATCCAGGCACTTCCTGATCAGATCCTGGTCACGATGGGCACGCAAAACAGTCTGTATCTGATCAGTCAGCTGCTCGCCCAAAAAGAGACTGTCGTTGCAATGGAAGAGCCGGGCAATTTCGTCATGCGCGAACTGTTCGAAAATAACGATGCGAAGGTTGTGCCACGGTCGGTCGATGAGCATGGACTGGTCGTCGACGATGCCCTGACGGATGTTGACGTTGCCTACGTCACGCCCAGCCACCAAATACCTACCGCTGTCGCCATGTCGCTCGAGCGTCGCCACGCCTTGATGGAGTCGGCGCACGTAAACGACTTCATGATTATCGAAGACGACTACGAGTGCGAGACGAGCTACATGGAGCATCCACTGCCAGCCTTGCGCAGCATGGACAGTGAAGGTCGCGTCGTTTACGTGGCCAGCCTCTCACAGGTTCTGGCGCCCGGCATTCGTCTCGGATTCATAGTGGCCAACGCCGATTTCATAGAAAGCGCGCGGCAATTAAGGCGACAGGTGCTGAACCATCCTCCACTCAACAACCAGAGAGCGGCCGCCATTTTTCTTTCGCTTGGGCACTATGACGCTCTCATGCTGAAACTGGGGCGCATTTTTCGAGAACGCCGCATGAGGTTGCGCGGCGCGTTAAGCAATATTCGCGGCATTCCGCTGGAAATATCACCCGAGGTTGGTGGCACAACCTACTGGGTTCGAGCGCCACAGGATTTCGATATAGCCAACATGGCGATTGAAGCGGAGCGGCACGGAATCCTGGTTGAACCGGTCGATCGCTACTACAAGAACAAAAGCATCGCGGAGAATTGTTTTCGGATGGGGGTAACGAGCCTTGTCGTGGACAAGATTCGGCCGGGCGTAGAGCGGCTTGTTGGTGTCATTCGGGACCTGGTGAAAGGGCAGGTCGAGACCTTGTCCAGTACGTCGGGCAAATGGTTGACCGATGCGGAACTGAAACAAACCATGTCCGGTGCCACGATTCTCGACCGGGAGGTTTACGGCTGGCCTGCCACCTACATCTACCATCCCGACGGGACCATGAGTGGCACCCGTGGCTTTGCCAACGAAGACCGAGACACCGGCCGCTGGTGGGTGGAAGGGGACCGCTGGTACCGTAAGTGGAGCCGCTGGGTCTATGGCGAAGCGAAGGGCTATTTCATCGTCATAGACGGCGACAAGATCAAGTTTTTCAATGACGACCAGCAAATCGTGGACTCGATGTATATTCGCTTGTCAGACTGACTGGTCCAAACTGGCTCCATAGATTGTCGTCGTCTGGACCTGTCTCGTGCCTGGGTTCCGCGGTACTGTCAGTGCATATGACGGAAACAGCCAAATGACCAGCTTTGCGATCGCCGGGTTGCAGTTGGATGCGCCTAATGGAGATAACACCGAACTCGTCACCGCTGAGATCGATGCGGTCGTGGGCCGTTTTCCCTGGATTGATATGGTTCTGTGCCCGGAACTCGGCGCCTGCGGTACCGACAAAGCCTGTGCCGAGCCAATGCCAGGGCCGCGTGAACAGCACTACCAGGAAGTCGCTAAACGAAACGGTATATGGTTGTTGCCGGGGTCTTTTTTCGAGTCTGACGGCGACCGGATCTACAATACGGCGCCGGTAATTTCGCCGACCGGTGACGTAATTGCTCGTCACAGGAAGCTTTTTCCGTATTTTCCTTATGAGAACGGGGTGACGCCGGGCGACCAGCATACGGTTTTCGACATACCGGGTGTGGCTCGCTTCGGCGTCTCAATTTGCTACGACATGTGGTTCCCCGAAACCGTGCGTGCACTTGCCTGGCAAGGAGCCGAGATTATCCTGCACCCGACGCTAACCAGTTCGATCGACCGCGACGCGGAACTCGCCATGTCGCGAGCGCACGCAACGCAAAACCAGGTCTATTTTCTCGACCTGAATGTTGCCGGCCGGATGGGCGTCGGCGAAAGCATCTTCGTGGGACCGGGCGGCGAGATCTTGCATCAAGCTGGAAAAACCAGAGAAATCATACCATTAAAGATTAATATTGAGTATTTACATGAGGTTAGACGGCACGGGTGGAACAACCTTTGTCAGCCTCTGAAGAGTTTCCGGGACAGCGATGTCAGGTTCCCGCAGTATGAGCAGGGCCACGATTCGGACGCGCTGCGGCAGCTTGGAGAATTGCGCATGCCTGCGCGGCGTGAAGGGCGCAGTTGATGACTCACTTTGAGCAATCTGGACCAGTGGTAACCGATAGTCTGGATCTATGGCATTGTGAATCGTTGAGTTAGATTTTTTTACGAATTGGCTTGCTCGAGTTGAGCAGGGGGAGAAGCAAATGAAGTCGTCGAACATGTTTACCAAGAAACCACTCGTTGTTGCGGTCAGTGGTGTGTTGGCGGGCACCTCGCCAGTTGTGATGGCACAGTCTTCGGATGATGGAGCCGATGTACTCGAGGAGATCCTGGTCACCGCCAGCCGTCGCGAACAACGCATCGAAGATATCCCGTACAACATCTCTGCCGTTGATGGCGGCGATATTGAAGACCAGAACATCCTGGATTCGGCCGAGTTGATGCGGTCTATCGCGGGTGTGTCAGTCATTGATCGCGGCTATCGGAACGGAGGGCACGTCAACAGCCTGATTATTCGCGGCGTCAACGTCGACAACGGCGTCAACGGTGATGTTCCGCTGTCTGCTGCGGCGACTGTTGCTACTTACGTTGACAATACGCCCCTGTTTGCGAACTTCCTCCTCCATGACATTCAGCGTGTTGAGGTCATGCGCGGTCCGCAGGGCACGCTGTACGGCTCGAGTGCGCTTGGCGGCACTATCCGATACATCATGAATCGTCCCGACGCAAACGAGTTCGATGCGAGTGTGGGAGTCACGTACGGGCAAACCGAACACTCCGACGGCGATAACGTCGCCATCGACGGCATGGTCAATATTCCACTCAGCGACACGGCTGCGTTCAGACTGTCTGCCGGGTCCGTGGAAAATGAAGGCGTCGTCGACTATGTGAATCTCTATCAACTGCAGGACGGCAAGCCCGTCGTCCTCAGCGACAGCGGCGAGTGTCTGAGCGTCAATGATTCGTCGCTCACTAACGAGGAGCTGGCGTTCAATGAATCCTGCTACACGAGCAAGAAGGATGCTGATGACGTCAGCATCAAGTACGCAAGGGCCTCGCTGAGGTTCCAGCCGAGTGATGAGCTGGATATCCAGCTAAATTATCAGTGGCAAGAGGACGAAGTGGGTGCGCGCCGCACTATCACGACGGGAGCCGACTATTACGGCAACGCATACAACGAACAGGACCAGAGCGGCTCGACTATGCTTGAGCCGTCCGAGCGTGACGCGCAGCTTATGAGCCTGGATGTTGAGTGGGACCTCGGTTTTGCGACGTTCACTTCCAGCACCTCGAGCTATGAGCATAATGGCAACGGCTGGCGCGACAACACGAGTCTCTGGGTAACGGATCGCGGCGGATTTGCCAACTGGTTTGACATTCTTTATCCGGGCAATCCACGCCCGGTTGCACATGTTGAGGCCGGCTTCGAGGAAGATGCGTTTGTGCAGGAATTTCGATTGGTCTCGAATGACTCCGACAGTTCTATTGACTGGACCGTTGGCGTCTACTACATGGATCAGGATCGAGATGTGAGCAACTTCAGCTACCTGCTGGGCCTGAATGAGTACGGCGATGCCTGCACAGCGCTGGGCGATGCCTGTCCAACCGGAGGCCAGTGGTGGATGGGTGCGCCTTTGAGTGAAATTGACTTCTATTACATTCGCAAAGAAAACTTCACCGACCTGGCGCTTTACGGCGAAGTGACATGGCACATTGCGGATGACTGGCACATTACGGGCGGATTGCGCTGGTTCGACAATGAACTCAAGAACACTACCGCGATGGACTTCCCACTGTTCGAAGGTGTCGTTGTTCCGTTCAATGACTTTCCGACTCAGACGGAGGACGATGTCCAGTTCAAGCTGAACGTCGCCTATGACATCAGTGATTCGATGATGGCATACGGCACGATCTCTGAAGGATTCCGACGTGGTGGTTCGAACGCCATTCCAGCGAGTGGTTTTTTTGCAGAGCTGAATCCGGAAAGTGTCAATGCTTACAAGGCAGATACGGTCCGCAACTTCGAGGTTGGCATCAAGGGCTCGAATGACCGTGTACGCTACTCGGCCGATATTTTCTATGTCGACTGGCAAAACCCACAACTGAACACGGCAACCGTATTTTGGGGTTTCTTCATGGCACAGAATGGCGACTCGGCAGAAACGGCCGGCATTGAGGCTGAGGCGCAGTTCCTGCTGACCGACAATCTCGAGCTAAGCCTCGGTTACGGGCATGCCAGTGCTGAGTTGTCGGGTGATTTGTACCAGCCGCAGGACGGTTCGTTGCTGGCGGAAGATGGCCACCGCTTGCCGGGAACGGCCGAGAACACGGCGACCGCGGCCCTGCAGCATTCGTTGGATATGTCTAACGGCTTGAGTCTGATGACGCGTCTCAGTGCTTACTACCAGTCGGATTCGATCAACTCGGTACAGGACAATACTATCCAGGATAAATTTGGTGGCTTCTCGCTCTGGAACTTCCAGGCGACGCTGAGTAGCGACAGCTGGTCGGCGGCGTTCTTCGTCAAGAATATCGGCGACGAGCAGGCGGTTACCGGTAACTATCCATCTGCTTACATGAGCACCGATACCGGAACGTTCGAGAACTACTACGGCAATAACCAGCGCGAGTACATCGCGACGCCGCGAACAATCGGTGTCGCACTGAAGTACAACTTCTGATTCCTGCAGAAGACGAGGAACCGGGCCAAGTGCCCGGTTTTTTGTTTCTACGGCTTTCCGATACAGTTGCGACATGAGCACAGCGCCAGAACTTGAAAGCGAAGTCAGACGACTATCGCAGGCGGGGCAGCTGCGAGAAGCGGCTGAAGCCTGCGATCGTCTGAACCAGCAGCATCCGGATTTCTTGCCTGGCTGGATAACAGCAAGTGATCTGGCCCTCAGGGTTAACGAGCCGCTGATTTCGGTCCGCGCCATTGATCAGGCATTGCGACTCGCGCCCGGACGCCCGGATTTGTTGATCCGTCGCGTCGATTCGCTGGCCCGGGCCGGCGAGAGTCAGGCGGCCGTGGATACCGCGCAGTTACTTGACGATCTCGTGTTTGAAAGCGCGCCGGCTGCTTCTTCATTCGCACTATTGCTGCACCGCCTCGGGATGCATGAGCAGGCCAGGAAGCACTTCGCGCGAGCTTGTGAGCTCGAACCGGAGGAGGGTCAGCATTACTACAATCTGGCTTCGCTGGAGCGATACCTGGGTAATCGGGAAGCTGCGGAGGCGGCTCTCGAGCGGTGTATCGAGTGCCGCCCGGGCGATGCCGATGCACACCTGATGCGAGCGGGGCTGCAGGATCAAACTGCGGAACAGAATAATATCGAATCGCTGCTTAACGCATACGAGTTGACCCGTGATACGCCGCGAGATCGCCTGCGCGTTTGTTATGCCCTTGCGAAGGAACTCGAGGACATTGCTGATTACGATCGCGCATTCAAATACCTCGAAGAAGGGTCGACACTGCGACGCAAAGCCATGCAGTACACCCCAGCCAAGGATCTTCGCGCAATCGAAATGATTCGCGAAACATTTTCGCGCGAGGTCATTGAGCGTGACATCGAAGGACATATCAGCGCTGAGCCGATCTTCGTAATAGGAATGCCGAGAACAGGCACAACCCTTGTCGAGCGGATTCTGAGCAGTCACTCGGTTGTGCGGTCAGCGGGGGAGTCGAAGGCTTTCGCGGTTCAACTCGTGAGCGAATGCTCGAAAGTCGAAGACCGGCCGCCCGATGATGTCGGTGACCTGATAACACGATCAATTGATGTTGATTTTGCGGCACTCGGCGAAGGGTATGTGAATGAAGCCCGGCCGGTTGGCGAACGGGTTGCGCATTTTGTCGACAAGATGCCACTTAATTTTCTGTACGCGGGCCTGATACACCAGGCGCTTCCAAAGGCGAAGATCGTACTGCTCGAACGTGATCCGATGGATACGTGCTTTGCGGTCTACAAGACCCTGTTCGAGGGTGTATATCCATACTCTTACGACCTCGTCGAACTGGCCAACTACTTCGTTGCATACAGGCGACTTGTGAGGCACTGGCGGGACGTCATGCCGGGCGTGATGCACGTTGTTCACTACGAGGAGATCGCGACAAACCCACAACCCGTCATCGAAGACCTCTTGCAGTATTGCGGTCTTTCATTCGAGCAGAGCTGTCGCGAGTTCTTTAACAATCCGGACGTATCGACAACTGCCAGCGCAGTGCAGGTCCGGTCGGACGTGTTTACGTCGTCTATCGGAAAATGGAAAAACTACGCGGCTCAACTGGAACCAGTCGCCGAAATTTTGGAGAACGCCCAATGAATGAACTGAATACAGGGCGGCGTTTTCCTACAGCGTCGCCCGATGGTGAGATCGCGCGTGTACTGCTGGCGTTTCTTGCTACGGCTGGAATCTTCTATGTCAATATCATGCCGGCGATCGTTGATGGCCTCATCGAAGGATTGAGTTTCTCCAATCGCGAAGCCGGTCTGGTGGCGTCGGCGAACACTTATGGTGCAGCTTTCGGCGCGTTCCTCGTTGTCTTTTTCGTCAAGCGGCTGGACTGGCGCAAGACATCGTATGCACTGTTATTTGCCCTGCTAGCCATGGACCTTGGCTCCATCGTTATTCGCGAGCCGGGTACCATGATTGCCGCGCGCGCGGTGCATGGCTTCGTCGGCGGGGCGCTTGTTGGAATCGGGTTTTCGGTCATGTCGCGTACGTCAGAGGTTAGTCGCACGTTTGGCTACTTGCTGAGCATCCAGTTCGGCCTGGGCGGCCTGGGGATCATCTACCTGCCACCACTAGCGCCCATTTTTGGTACGAAAGCCCTGTTCCTGTCCCTTGCGGCATTTAGCTTTGTGACTTTGCTAATGGTGCCGTTTCTGGACACCTACCCACCCGGCGCAAATCACCATGGGCGGTCGGCTGGAAAAATCCGGTATCTGCCTGCGGCTGCTGCTTTGCTGGCGACATTCCTGTTCCAGGCAGCCAATATGGGTATTTATGCTTACTCGATTGGCATCGGCAAATTTGCCGGACTGACCCCGTCATTTGTCAGCGATTCGCTCGGGGTCGCGGCGTGGGTCGCAATCGCCGGGTCCGTACTGGTGATTTTGATATCGACAAAATATGGTCGCTTGTTGCCTGTGGCGGCGGCAATAGTGATTACGGCCGTTGCGACCTGGGCTTTGCATAACAGCTCGGTAAATGCTGACAGCTGGGTGTCTTCCGTATTCTGGCTGGCGCAAATGACGATCGGGATCATGTGGGCTTTCACGATCTCGTATCTTCTGGGCATGAACGCGGAGTTCGATACGACCGGCCAGATGGCCGCTCTGGGCGGTTTTGCGTCGAAAATGGGCCTGGCCTCCGGACCGGCCGTTGCGGCGATGATAGTGGGCGAGAACAACTACGGACTCATCATCAACGTGGCAACGGTTGCCCTGGTGCTGGCGCTGTTCGTGGTGCTGTTGCCCGCACGGGTTCTGGATTCTGGGGCGTAAAACCTCGGTTTATTCGTATGACATTTTGCAGGTGATCCCGTATAAATCGACCCTGTGAAACGCGTCTCATTCATATTTGCGGTCGCAACAATATTCTTTGCTGAAGGACTTGATGCCGCAGAGCGCCATCCGCTATTTCAGGATCACAGTATTCTGAAAGCAGTGCTCACGGCTCCGATCACGCAGACATACGCGCAACGCGATTCAGATGTTCGCTTGTACTTCCCCGGCCAGTGGACTTACTTGAACGGCGATGGCGAACCTCATCGGCTGGAAGTCTCAATACGGATTCGGGGCAACTTTCGCAAGGCCAATTGCGAGCTGCCGCCGATACAGCTGAACTTCAAGAAGTCGGAGGTAAAAGGGACGCTGTTTAAGGGGCAGGATAAACTCAAACTTGTCTCACCTTGTCAGCATGGTCTGGAATCACAGCAAAAATTACTGCTGGAGTACCTCGCATATCGAACCTACGAAATACTGACTGACTACAGTTTTGGTGCGCGCCTTATTCGCCTTAGTTATGTAGATTCAGATGAAAGGCTGAAATCCTGGACCGATCTTGCTTTTGTCATCGAGGATGAGAAGGATATTGCTGATCGGCTGGACCTGGACGAGGCGCGAGTTGCGATGAACCGGTTTGAGGATCTCGAACAGCCGACGACCGCGCTCCTCGAGTTGTTTCAGCTGCTCATAGCGAACAATGACTACTCTGTAATGAAGGGTCCGCCAGAAGAATATTGCTGCCACAATGCCGTGATGTACACGCGCGAAGAAGCGGCTGACAAGCGAATTCCCATCCCTTACGACTTCGACATGTCGGGCCTCGTCAACGCAAAATATGCGTCGCCTCCCAGCCACTTGCCCATTCGGCTGGTAAGAACGCGATTCTATCGGGGTCTTTGCCAACCACCCGAGATCATGGATGAGGCTGTCGCGCGTATGTTGTCCAAGAAAGCAGAGATCATTGCGTTATACGAAGGGCATCCGGAGTTAAGCAGATTGTCCCGCAATAGAAACGTCAACTACATCAAGAAATTTTTTGCGATGCTCGAAAACGAGGCGTCGTTCAAGAGTGAGATTCTCGATCGATGCCGAGGGCGCGATAATCTTGAAGCAATGTTGGCAGGTGAAGAGCCGCCGGGGTCTAAAGATTAGACATTGGCCCAGTCGGGTTGTTTTGCGCTGCCTTTTCCCTGGCCTTCTTGGCCTTGGCACTCTTGCGCCGAATTTTCTCCTGTGCGACGTGCTGAGATTCCAGTCCATCACCAAATGCGCATACGCCGATCGAGGCGTAGTTGAAAAAGACAGTCAGTACGACCGCAATCTCAATCGACTTTACGCCGGCGGCAATGCCGACGCCGATTGATGCGAGAATAAACAGGGTGTCAAAAGTGTCGCTTAACGCTCGTCGGAAGCGAACGCCTGCTGCGATTCCCGCCAGGCTGAAGGCCAGTGCCAGACTGTGTTGTACGACTGTGACAATGCCGGCAACCACCGCAGGCAGCACTAACGTCGTGGTATCAATCGAGTGGTCGTACACGCTCCCCTTGTGAATAGCCCGATACGCCCACGAAACAGGCAGCATCAATAGCAGCGTGGACGTCATCGCATAGATAAGGGACAAGGCCTCCTGCAACCATGCCGGCCCGCGTGCCAGGCGTGCCCGCGTACTTTCGGTCACGATATCTTCGATCTCCTCGTCGTCGGCGCTGAGCAAGGCTTCTTCGAGATCGTAGATGCTGGACGAACCAAAGTCGGATATTTCACCGACACCACCGAGCGGCAGTTGATCAACGAAGCGGGGTACCGTTGCTGTAAGAACAACAAGCACGACCGCTAGTACGACGTAGTAAATCGTAATCCTGAGTGCCACTTGGAGTAGTGATCTCCTGTTATCGGCAATCAGCGTGTTGATTTGTTGTTCATGGGCCATCACGAATTCCTGTTCGTATTTTCTTGCAATGATAAATAGAAAAGGCCTTCACACGAAGGACCATTTGAATTTGGCGCGCCCGACAGGATTCGAACCTGTGACCCCCAGATTAGGAATCTGGTGCTCTATCCGACTGAGCTACGGGCGCGGCGAGGCGATTCTAGCTTTTTTCCCTGTCGAATGCGCTTCATAATGCTCTGCAATTCACAGGTTGAGCGCTCCATTGACTATCAAACACCGCCTCATTGAATACCAGGATGGCGATACCGTGCTGGAGGGTCGCCTGAGCTGGGACGACAACGTGCCAGGTCGGCGTCCGGGCATCCTTGTCTCGCACACCATTGCAGGACGGGCCACGTTGGAGGAAAGCAAAGCCGACAACCTGGCAGAACTCGGATACGTGGCCTTTGCGCTCGATCTCTATGGCAAAGGCATTCGTGGCGAAACACCGGCAGCGAATCGCGCGTTGATGGACGCACAGCTTGCTGATCGCGAGGCGATGCAGCAGCGGCTCTTGCTGGCGCTGCGGACGCTCAAGGCCCAGCCTGAGGTTGATGAAGACAAAGTAGGTGCCATCGGCTTCTGTTTTGGCGGTCTATGTGTTCTGGATATCGCGAGAACCGGCGAAGACCTGGCCGGTGTGGTCAGCTTTCACGGTCTGTTTGACCCGCCTGACAATACGCGCGGTAATTCAATCAACGCAAAAATACTCATACTACATGGCTGGGATGATCCGATGGCGCTGCCTGCAGCGGTGAACTCGCTGGCGAGTGAAATGTCTGCAATGGGAGCGGACTGGCAGCTGCACGCGTATGGCAATACGATGCATGCCTTTACGAATCCTGTCGCGAATGATCCGGCCAGAGGCACCGTCTACGACGAGACGGCCGATCGACGCTCATGGCAAGCGATGACCAATTTTTTCGACGAGTTGTTTGGCGGGTAGTGGCCCGGGAGAATGAAACACATGAAATCAAGACTGACTTTGATAACAGGACTGGCCGCAAGCCTGGTTGCCTGTTCGGCGGACAAGGCACCAGTGGATGAGACAATCACAGACAGTGCTGAGCTTACCTCACCAATTGCCGTTGAAGCGGCAGGCGGCAACCCGGCGGCAGAGCTGGCTTCGCAACAAATCAAGGGCGACTACATGCGGGGCATCATCGTGGAAATCAGCGATGATCGTTACGAGGGCCGTGGCCCGGGCAGCGCCGGTGACGAGATGACGCGCAGGTACCTCGCCGGGCGTATGGAAGAGCTGGGCCTGGAGCCAGGCGCCGCCGACGGCAGCTGGGAGCAGCCGTTCGATCTCGTGGGCGTCAATGCGTCGCAGCCCGATTCATGGACTTTCGAAGGTCATGGCAAATCCATGACGCTGAAGCAGTGGGATCAGTTCATCGTCGGCAGTGGTGTGCAGGAAGAACGGGCTGAGGTTGCCGATGCCGAGATCGTCTTCGTCGGCTATGGCATCCAGGCACCCGAATACGACTGGGATGACTATAAAGACGTTGATCTCGAGGGCAAGGTCTTGTTGATTATGAACAACGACCCGGACTGGGATCCCGACTTGTTTGCCGGAGAGACAAGGCTTTGGTATGGCCGTTGGGATTACAAGTACCTTAGTGCGGCGCGGCAGGGCGCAGTCGGTGCGATTATTATTCACACGCCACCGTCAGCCGGTTACCCGTTCCAGGTTGTGCAGACCTCCTGGACGGGTGTGCAATTTGAATTGCCTGCCGGTGACGAGCCTCGCAGCCGGGTCAAAGGCTGGCTCACCGAGGATTCTGCGAGGGATCTCGTGGCCATGGCGGGGCTTGATCTCGATGAGCTGCGTGAAGCGGCCTACAACCGCGACTTCAAACCTGTACCGCTGGGCATTACGACGTCGATCGGCATGGATGTCGAAATCACGCGGGTTCAGTCAGGGAATATGCTTGGCCTGATTCCTGGCAGCGATCCCGAATTGAAGGACGAGGTGGTCATTTACACGGCGCATCACGACCATCTCGGCATCGGCAAGCCAAATGAAGAAGGCGATGCGATTTACAATGGCGCGTTCGACAATGCGACGGGTGTGGCGCAGGTCATGGCAATTGCGAAAGCACTGAAGGCGCTTCCTGAGGCACCGCGGCGCTCAATCCTTATCAACCTTGTCGGGGCGGAAGAGCAGGGCCTGCTCGGCTCGGAATACTATGCGGCCAATCCGACATTTGCGCCTGGCAAGATTGCGGCAAACCTCAATTACGACGGTGGCAACATCTGGGGCCACACGCATGATGTGACGTACATCGGTCTCGGCAAATCGACGATTGATGAGATTGCAACGTTAATCGCCGGCGAGCAGGGACGCGTTGTGAAGGCCGACCAGTTTGCCGACAAAGGGTATTTCTACCGGTCTGACCAGTTCAGCTTTGCCAAGATTGGCGTACCGGCAATGTACCTGGATGAAGGCACCGATTACGTGGATCGCCCGGCAGGCTGGGGGCGGGAGCAGCAGAATCACTACACTGAAGTCAACTATCACCAGCCAAGCGACGAATATGATCCCAGCTGGACATTCGAGGGCATGGTCAGCGATGCATTGCTTGGATACTGGACGGGTCTCGCGATAGCCAACGCAGATGAGATGCCCACCTGGGTACCCGGAGACGAGTTCGAGGCGGCTCGCATCGAAGCTCTGAGAGCCGTTGAGGAGTAAATTAGTCTGAAAGGCTCGTAGAGTTGCGGCCGGCATCTTTGGCGCGGTACAGGGCCTCGTCAGCCCTGTGCAGCCAGTCGTTGCCGGTTTCCCCTGCCTTGATCTCTGCGACGCCGAGGGAAATCGTAACGGCGTGATCGGGAACGAGTTCGTTGGCGTCCACGAGGGTACGCAGCTGTTCCGCGAGGTGCGCCGCATGCTGCAAGTCAGCGCCTTCCAGGACGATGATGAATTCTTCGCCGCCAATTCGATACAAGCTGTCGGTTACGCGAATACGTAGATTGATGATTTCCGTTACTTTGATAAGTATCTGGTCTCCTACGGCGTGACCGTAAATGTCATTGATCTTCTTAAAGTGATCGAGATCCAGTAACACGAGACTCGCGGGTGCTCCGGAGCGATTGAACGTACGCACAACATGTGTGAGTTTTCCATCAAGGCCGCGACGGTTGCCGGCGCCAGTCAACGGATCCTTGGTCGCGAGCGCCAGTAACTGTTGTCGCTGGCGATTCGTGATCGCCGCGAACGCGAAGGCGATAACACTGGTTACCACGATCGTAACGATAATTGTACTCAGGTTGTGCGAGTAAACGGATCGTTCCAACGCTGGCATCAGGGCGACGAGCGTGGCCAAAGCACAAACGATCGCCTCGCCTGGACGTATCAGGTAAAACACGCCTACAAGAGCGGGGAATGCCCAGTAGATCTGATGGGGGCCGATGATATACACGGTTGCGATCACGCCGCCAATGGCCAGAGCCGCGAACGTTATACTCGCGGCCCTGACACGCTGCGTCCGATTTACATAGAGGCCAAGGCTAAAAAAGCCGGCGACAATTACGGTGTCGATAATGGCGGCAACCCAATTGCCCTGCAGGTACCGGAGGATCGCAAACGGGAGTACGCCGAGTACGCCGGCTGCACTCAGAATCAGGGGGAGATTATGCTCAATAGCTTGTTGTTTCGAACCGGATCTGACGATATAGCGCCAGGCTTCCATCCCGGAGTGCAGTTTCCTCATGGCAGCGACGGTGCCTCATTTATAGTCCGCTGTCAAAATGAAATAAAAACACAATAAACGCAAAAGGTTATGACTTATTGTTCGTAGCATTTCTATTGAAAATAGGTCGTATTATGAGCGTGGTAAACTTAAGTGAGTCTTATTCGCATTACGCGATTGTTAGGGAGAAGATGATGAACAAAATAAAAATACTCAGCCTGTTGCCCGGCTTGTGTCTGGCGAGCACATTTGCACTTGCTCAGGATGTTGAAGCACCGGAGAGATATACCTATGCAACCTACCTCAAGTGCGACACCAGCAATGAGGGTGCCGTGGACGAGTACGTCGCCAAGTACGAAGTCCCGGTCCTGGACAAACTTGTCGACGATGGGGTCATAAACGGCTGGGGATGGTTGCGGCATCACACGGGCGGCGAATGGCGGCGAATTCGGTGGATTGGCACTGATTCGATCGATGCTGCGGTCGCAAGCATGGGTAATTTCGCCGAGGCAATGCAGAAGGCCTATGGTGAAGATGGTCCCGATATGGGCGGGTCGTGCAGTACCCATGACGACTATATCTGGAAAGTAGAGGCAGGGACGGCCGGAAAGGATAGGGGCGAAGTAGGAATTTCGGTTTACTTCTCCTGCAAGATCACCGAAGAGGCTCGTGCGGATGAAATTGTGAAAGAGAACTTCGCGCCGGTTTACGACAAAATGGTTGAGGATGGCAAGCTCGCGTCCTGGGGTTGGCAGTCACATGTCGTTGGTGGTTGGTTCCGCCGTCTGCATACGCTGACTGCAACAGATTTTGAGACCTTGATGGCTGCGCGAGCAGAAGCTCTGGAGATTACCTACGCCGAAGACAATGAAGCCGGTGCCGAGTTTGCGGGGATCTGTGGTGGACACCAGGATTATCTGTGGGGCATTGTTCACGAGAAACAAGCATCGAATTGAGCACTTGAAAAGCCGGGCATGTCCCGGCTTTCTTTAACTGAGAGAGTAATCAGTAGCGCTTGAATCGGCCAAAGAATCCGGTTTTCTTTGGTTCCTGCTGTTCGTCATCTATCACCGCATCATTCGAGGCGCGTTCCGAGATGGGCGGCTTGACGTTTAATGCTTTGAGCGTCTGGGTCATCGAGGATTTCATTTGGTCCTCGATGGGCGCTGGGGTATCGAATGAAGGCTGAGACGCATCATTCGGACGGGGACTTGGCTGCGCATTTTCCGGTTGCCGCAACGACCTGTGCAAGTTAGCGTTTAACGCGCGAACTGTCTGGAGCCTTTGCGATGCGCCGATGTTCAGTCCTGTTTCGCCACCGTGTTCCCGGGTTTCGAGTAAAACCTCGACAGTGGGTCCTTCGCCTGCTTGCGCCATCTGGGTGGCAGCGGTATCGAAAGGCGGCAATTCGTCATCGTTGGCCGGTTCGCCGGAGGATGTCGGGGCGTTGGCGAACTGCGCGGCGACGAGATCGACCTCTTCACCAAATAGGTTTTCCGCCAGCTTGTCGTCGGTCTCCTCGATTGCTTTCGCCTTTAACAACTCAGCTGCAATTCGCTCCAGTTCATCATCGGCTTTCTTCGCTTTCCGCGGGGTAAGTTTGACCTCAGGAATGCTGCCACCCTCCGTGGATTCCACAGGAGCCTGCGGCGCATTCGGGCTGATCTGGCCCGGCTCGTCAATGAGTATGTTTTCGATGCCTGACTGAATTGCGTTGTCGAGCGTAATCTCCGGAATTTCGTCGGATGCCTCTGTGGCCTCAGGTTCTTTCGAGTTCGAGGCAACAGCTGTTTTGACTTCAGGCTCCTCAGTTGATCGGCGTTGAGCGTGTGCCATGGCTTCCTCGAGCGCATCGAGGTCCGGCCTAAGCTGAGCGAGAGTCGGGTCCCGTTCCCACTCGGGAACATCTTCAGCCGAAGATTCGCTATGTGGAGAATTCGCCGCTTCAAGTTCAAAAAACGACTCGAGCCCGGGTTTAGGATCCGGTTGGGGATCGACTTCCAGAACTGGCTCAGCATTCAGCTCAGGCTCGGGCGTCAATTCAGGTATGTTTTCTTCTGTGACGACATTCGGCACGAGGATCTCGAGATCCGGAAGCGTGTCCTGAATCAATTCTGGAACGTCATCGCCTCCAAATTCTTCGTCAGCAGTTGCGCCGTCGGAAAGCACGGTGATCGGCTCCCTGGAATCTTCAGATTCTGGGTTTGCTTGCCCGAGATTCTCAGCATCGGTGATCGCGGGTGTGGGCTTCTGCACGGCAGCTGCCGTATTTGCGTGGAAGTCGGTTGCCTCCAGACCGAGTTCTTGTCTCGCGACATCGGCGACAAACGACGCAGGTATCTGCTTGATGCCCGCCGCCGCTGCAGAGGTCATCGTAGATTCGACCAGATTATTCGCAACG
>Ga0316201_10000676_pt1 | contig 20512 bp, 17 predicted proteins | sample CS6wburrow_MG_FD_204516 | JGI IMG/M metagenome (GOLD analysis project Ga0316201, IMG submission 204516) | Coastal sediment microbial communities from Delaware Bay, Delaware, United States - CS-6 worm burrow | ecosystem: Environmental > Aquatic > Marine > Coastal > Sediment | place: USA... | reverse complement strand
TATCATCAATAACCAAGAGCGTATTCATAATCAGTTATCAGTTATCAGTTATCAGTTATCAGTTATCAGTTATCCATTAATCAATCGTAGGGTGGGCTTCGATTGTTGCCCAGCAGTATTAATATTAATTGTCAAATTCTCAGTTCTCAACTTCTTTTGACAAAGGGGGATTTTTTTGAAGATAAGGTTTAATCAAATCACCGATTTGATGCACTTGAAAATCCTCCGCTAATTTTTTGACTTTAAAAACAAACTGTTTTAATTCGCTCTTGTTTTTTTCAATATTTTCCAGATAGTCAAGAATGCCCTCAATATCGCCTATTAAACTCAAGTCAAACAAGATAGCGGCTTGTTCTGGTGAGGGGCCGGTTAGAGAAAGATCGGCTTGCGCTTGGATATCGCTTTTTTTAGCGGTTCTTTGATAAATCGTTTTTAAATTTAAATATTGATTTAATTTCTCCAACACGCGCTCTGTCTGAAAGGGTTTAGCAATAAAATCATCACAACCCGCCTTTATACTATTCTGTTGATCAAGTTCAAAAACATTCGCCGAAATGGCAATAATCACCACGTCTTTAAGTTGAGGGATTTTCCGAATTTGGCGAGTTGCTTCAAAGCCATCCATTTCTGGCATAACTAAATCCATCAAAATCGCAGCGGGTTGAATTTGCGTAGCGAGCTCTACCCCCTCCTCTCCATCACAGGCTTTGAACACTTCAAAACCTAAAGGCGTTAACAGATGGCTGAGTATCGAGCGATTTTCCCCTTGATCATCAACGACTAAAATTTTGGGAGAAGGGCCGGATATCCCTATCATCACAGGCTTATCTATGGATTCAAGTTGGCCTTTTGAAGACACTTCACGCAAATCAAGTTCCATCCAAAATGTTGAGCCCTCTCCCAAAGTACTCTCAACATGCAGCTGGCCTCCCATCATTTCAACCAATTTTTGGCTGATAGCTAAACCCAATCCTGTGCCTTGCATCTGATAATTTCGCTCTCCAACTTGTTGGAAAGGTTTAAATATTTTAGATAATTCCTCAGAGGCAATGCCAATCCCAGTATCTTCCACCTGAAAACGAATCTTCCAATTTGGGAAATGGGAGCTTGAAGCTTGGGTTGAACCCACTTTAAAGATCACCTCGCCTTGTTTAGTAAACTTAACAGCATTACTTAACAAATTGATTATTATTTGTCTTAATCGTGTTTCATCTGCCTGAATCACAGTAGGCAATTGGGTTATAAATTGGTAATGAAAGTCAATCCCCTTTTGTTTAGAACGCATTAAAAATAATTCATTAATTTCATTAATAAAATGTTTAAAATCAAACTCAACTGGAAACAATTCCATGCGGTTTGCTTCAATTTTAGACACATCTAAAACATCGCTAATCAAGGTTAATAAATATTCACCACTGCGTTGAATAACGGCTATACTTTCTTGTTGCTTCGCATTTAAGGTTTTGTCCCGTTTAAATAATTGGGCATAACCTAAAATGGCATTAAGTGGTGTGCGTAATTCATGACTCATATTAGCCAAAAAGGCCGTTTTAGCACGATTAGCGATTTCTGCGGCTTTTTTAGCCTGACTCAAAGCGTCTTCTGTCTGTTTTTGAGCCGTTAAGTCCATGTGCGTGCCTACCATGCGAAGAGCCTTACCCTGTTCATTCCAGACAGCAATACCCCGCGACAAAATCCACACATAATGCCCCTGTTTGTGCTGCATGCGGACAGTGATTTCATAATGAGGTATTTTTTTTTCAAAATAAGCGGTCACATTTTCCCGGCTTTGGGAAATATCATCAGGATGTAATCGTTCAAAAAATTCAGTGGGATGAGAACTCAATTCTTGTTCCCCATAGCCAAGTATTTGTTTCCAACGCGGCGAATAATAAACTTCATTCTTTTCCAGATTCCAATCCCACAAGCCTTCATTCGCACCGCGCATGGCAAGCTGAAAGCGTTCTTCATTGGCGCGTAAAGCCTCTTCTGCTTGTTTACGTTCAGTGATATCAGTCGCCACTTCTAATCGTACCCATCGGCCATCAATCCATCGAATAGCGCGACCTTGAATATAAAACCAACGTTGAGTATCTGGATTTTGATATTCCCAATGATAGGCACTTGTGGGTTGACCTTTACCTGTCATTATTTGATTAGGAGAACAAAAAGTACAAGGACTTGTCTGTGTACGATGAAACACTTGCCAGCACACTTTTCCTAATAATTCATTATTATTATTAACAAGTTGATCGATATGTTTATTAACGAAAAGAATTTCATAAGTTTGCATATCGGTCACATAAACCGCAGCTTCCAAGCCCTCCAATATGGTTATAAATCTTTCATGGGCTGTTTTTAAGGCTTGTTCTGATTGTTGACGTTCAGCAACTTCTTTTTGTAACAGCTGATTTTGCACAGATAATTGTTGCTGTAGCTGGCGTAAACTGAGGTGAACATTGACACGCGCTAAGACTTCTTCAAGCTGAAGCGGTTTAGTAATGTAATCAGCCGCACCTAGCTTAAAGCCTTTGACTTTATCATCAAGATGAGTTAATGCCGTCATAAAAATAATGGGAATATCTTGCGTGTCTGCTTGTGACTTCAAATGCTGACAAACCTTAAAACCATCCATATTCTGCATCATCACATCCAACAATATCATATCTGGGTGTGCCAACGTCGCGATTTCAATACCCTTTTGACCATTTTCAGCAACAAGTACATTAAATCCCGCTGTATTTAAAAAAGCCAATAATAGCTTTAGATTATCATGTTTATCATCAACTACTAAGAGCGTATTTTGGTGCGAATAAGTCGTATCCATATCAGTTATCAGTTATCAGTTATCACTCATCAGTTGATTTAATAATTTATATTCAAACAATATATTCTTCTATATATATAATACAACTTTTTCCCCATTTTTTTATAGAATCCCTAAGTTTTGTAAACGAATGAAGGAAGAGGTTTTGCGAACGAATGGAGAAATTTTGTGACATCATCCCCAGATAGCCCTATTCTGTCTATTAAAAAAGGTATCCTTTACGTCGTTGCAACGCCTATTGGCAATTTGCAAGATTTGAGTCCACGCGCTCAAGCCATCTTACAAAAAGTCACGCTTATTGCCGCTGAAGATACCCGCCATAGTCGTCATTTGTTAACTCATTTTAATATTACTACACCCTTACAATCCTTACATGAACACAATGAGCGACTACAGTCCCGCGCCCTTTTGCAACGTTTGCATGACGGCAAGAGTATTGCGCTGATTAGCGATGCGGGGACACCTTTGATTAGCGATCCTGGCCGTTATTTAATACAAATGGCTCATGCTGAGCAAATCATTGTTATGCCAATTCCAGGGCCCTCGGCCTTAATCACTGCTCTTTCTGTGGCCGGTTTCGATGCTGCTCGTTTTGTATTTGAAGGATTTTTACCTGCTAAAACGGTGGCCCGTCAGCAACGCTTAGAAAATTTATCTTCAGAATCAAGAACTTTGGTTTTTTATGAAGCGCCACACCGTATTATTGACTGCCTTAATGACATGGTGCAAATATTCGGTGAAATGCGGGAGGCCGCTTTAGTAAAAGAATTAACTAAAGTCTTTGAAACCGTCTATCGCGATACTTTAAGTCATATATTCAATCAGTTAACTGTACAGGCCGATCGACAAAAAGGTGAATTTGTGATCGTAGTGCAAGGCGCACCGGAACCCGATAGTCATGCCCTCAATCCCGAAACGGAACGCATTTTTCAATTATTACACAATGCATTACCACTTAAACAAGCCGCTAAGTTGACTCATGAAATAACAGGTGTGAGTAAAAATAGGTTATACGCACTCGGCCTCAATAAATAATTCGCTGCCAATTCATAAGCCCCCGCTGCTTTTTATTAAAAATTAAAAATTTAGAATTGGGAATTATAAATTGCAAAACAGGCTATTTTTGATTTGTTTTTGGATGAATATCATATAGGATAAAATCTAAAGATTTTAAAAAATCGGGTTATAACGGAGTGAGGTAATTCCAAAAAATTAAAATACCCACACACAGAATTGGGCAACCCTACGGATTGCCCCCTACAACGGCATAAGTATGTAGGGGCAATCCCTTGTGGTTGCCCTTGGGTATATTTTTTGGGAGTTACCTGAAGGCAGAAATTTAATCTTTAACGCCGTTACAACCCAAAAAAATGATATGCAAAATTGATGGCTCTTAAACAAACAATAACTGACATTGTGACAAAACTCTCAAGCTGGGAAAAAGCCGGTTTGAATGAAGCACAAACCCGTCAAGCGATTATTTTGCGGATTTTATCCCGTCTGGGTTATGACATTTTCAATCCCTTACAAGTGTTTGCAGAACAAAATAGCAGTGGGGGTTTAGGGGGCTATATACCGGATTTTACGATTATTTTTAATGATAAGCCTTGCTTTATTATTGAAGTTAAACCCCTTGGCAAAAAATTTAACAACAATAACCGTACCCAAGCCGTGAACTATGTTAACTCAATGGGTTTACGTTGGGCTGTACTCACTAATGGCATAGATTGGCTTTTTTTTGATAATAAACTAGAAGGCGTTGAATCCGAAAAATTATCGGCTACGCTTGATATTATGGATATCCAAATGGCTGATTACCTAGAACGATTACTTTCGCCCAAAGTCTGGAAACAGTCTACTGCGGATCAACAAGTTGAACAAACGATTCAGTTGATCAACGTCGAATCTAAATTACGCCAAATTATGCAGCGAGGATTTTCTCAGGATGAATATGGATTACAGCTTGCGATTGAATTTAAGTTAACGTCTGAGGAACGTCAGGTAGCGAAATCTCATTTTGAAACATTGTTAAGGCGGATATTTTCTTTACAGCTCGCTTATCAGCGTACACAATCCCCTACAAATACAATGGAACCGTTGGATGAGTCAAAGGTTTTGCAATGGCTAGGTGAAAAAATTGAGCAATCCTGCCTGCAATATTCAACCCTTAAAAAGAATATTCATTTAAAAATAAATGGTTTACAAGTAGAGGTCAAAAATTGGCAAGACATTTATCATGGCCTTGTTGAAACACTTCTTTTTGTAGATAAAGAAGAAGAAATCAGCTTTTTATTTAAAGAAGCGGCTAATTTAAAAAATCATAAGGATAAAAAACATTATCGTCCATTGAGTAATGAAAAATACCTGCGTGTTGGTTTAAGAATCAAAAATGTTCAAGAAAGTCTGAACAAACTTTTAAAACTGTTACCGATTTCTAAAGCCAGCTTAGAGGTTACCCAGCAGGGGAAAATATATCATTTTCCCTACTAAAGTTGAAATGCACAAAATTTTTTTCAAAGTTTTAGCGTAGCCTACCTTCGGTTAGCGCCAAAAGTTTTGTGCGCAAAACTTTTGGCGCTAACAATTGGCGTTCAGACGCCGTAACGAGCGAAGTGAGATCAACTTTAGTTTTATTTTGTTTGCAAACTAAAATTGGAACGTAAACCAAAACAAAGAGTTATGTCCACCCTACTGATAACACTAACCCCTTACTTTTTACACCATGTCTACCCAGAACTTACAAAACTTGCGTACTGAGATTGATCAATTAGATCAAGACATTCAGAAACTGATAACCCAACGTGCCCGTTTAGCGGAAAAAGTGAAAGAGGCTAAATATGCTGAGGAAGAAAACCCTATTTTTTATAGGCCAGAACGTGAAGCTGAAGTATTGCAGAACGTCCAAAAACGCAATCAAGGGCCTTTGCCAGATGATACCCTGATACAGATTTTTCGAGAAATCATGTCAGGTTGTTTAGCCTTGCAAAAACCCCTCAAGATAGCATTTTTAGGCCCAGAGGGGACTTACTCACAAGCCGCTGTGTGCAAGCACTTTGGACATGCAACACATATCCTACCACAGCAAACAATTGATGATGTTTTTCGTGAAGTTGAATCTGGCGCAGCGCACTTTGGTGTCGTACCTGTCGAAAACTCCACAGAAGGCGGTGTCAACCAAACCTTAGATTGTTTTATAGAAACCCCGTTAAAAATCTGTGGTGAGATTGAATTAGCCATTCATCACCATCTCCTTTCAAAGTCTGAGGAATTAACGTCAATTCAGCGAATTTATGCCCACCAACAATCCTTCGCCCAATGTCGCGGCTGGTTGGACAGCCATTTACCCAAAATTAAACAGATTACCGTCAACAGCAACGCTGAAGCGGCCCAATTGGCAAGCAATGAATCAGGCGCGGCCGCCATTGCAGGCCAAGCGGCAGCTGAGATTTATCAATTACAGATACTCGCCTCACGCATTGAAGATCATGTCAACAACACTACCCGTTTTGCCGTGCTTGGACAAAAAGCGGTTTCGCCCAGTGGCAATGATAAAACCTCGTTACTCCTATCCACTCCTAACAAATCAGGGGCCTTATACCACCTACTTCAACCCTTTGCAGACAACAATCTCAGCATGACACGTATTGAATCACGCCCTTCACGGAAAGGTATTTGGGAATACCTCTTTTTTGTTGATATTGAATGCCATATCGAAGATGCTCCCATTGCTCAATCCCTAAAAGCACTCGAAAAACAATCTTCTTTCATCAAACATCTAGGCTCCTATCCACGAGCGGTTTAAATCAATCTGTCTGATTCGGTAGTTGATGCAATGTGGGTGATATGATAGAACGCTGATTTGGCTTCTTGTCATGACGCGAGGCAAAAGTTTTTGCGCGCAAAAACTTTAGTGTGAAATCGTGAACCGAAGGTCGGCTACGCTAAACGCTGATTTTTTGATAGAACGCTTTATACGGCAGATGATGGCCTGATTGACGCTGATTTTTTAATCAACGTTCTATCCTATCAAACCTGTCATCACCTTTTGCGCAGGACGCTCTTATTTTTAATACCTGCCTACCCAAAACAGGGGATAAATTTTTGATATGTCAGTTAATCATAACAATACGCCCACTAACGACAAGAGTTCTGCATTACAAGAAACGATTAAACAGGCATACGCTAACCAAACGCCATTAAATATTATAGGCAAGGGTACTAAATCATTTTATGGACTGCCCGCTCAAGGCGAACGATTTGAAGTTGCAGGGCATTGCGGTGTGGTTGACTATGAACCTTCAGAGCTCGTGATAACGGCGCGGACAGGTACGCCACTCACCGCGATAGAAACCACCTTGGCGCAAGGCGGTCAGATGTTAGCTTTTGAACCACCACATTTTGGCGAAGGGGCAACGCTTGGCGGAACAATTGCTTGTGGTTTTTCAGGCCCACGTCGGCCTTATAGCGGTTCAGCACGGGATTTTGTCTTGGGCATTCAATGTATCAATGGCAAAGGCGAGATTTTAAAATTTGGCGGACAAGTGATGAAAAATGTCGCTGGCTATGATGTATCGCGTTTAATGGTTGGTGCCTTGGGCACCTTAGGCGTATTACTGGAAGTTTCCCTGAAAGTCTTACCTAAACCGGTGTACGAAATCACACTGTTCTGGGAAAAAACACCTGAAGAAGCTCTTAAGCTGATGAATACTTGGGCAGCGCAATCCTTACCTTTATCAGCAACTTGTTATGTTGCGGGTCAAGTTTATCTGCGTTTGTCAGGTACACAAGCGGGTGTCAAAGCCGCCAGGCGTCAATTAGGTGGAGAAATCTATCATCAAGATAAACCCTTTTGGCAAAACGTGCGTGAACATCAACATCCCTTTTTTCAAGAACCTACTGCACAATGGCGTTTATCGCTGGCACCAGCGACACCACCGCTTAATTTACCTGGAGAATGGTTTTTAGACTGGGGGGGGGCCCAACGTTGGCTCAAAACGGATGCCTCTGTAGATGAAATTCGAGCGGCTGTTACCGCAGTGGGTGGACATGCTACCCTCTTTCGTAATCCTGATCGTATTGAAGAGACTGAAGCCATATTTCATCCCTTAGCCCTGCCTTTGGCAGCATTACATCGTCGTATCAAAAAGGCATTTGATCCGCTTATGATATTCAATCTACCGTGAGTAGAATCTCAACTGATAACTGATAACTGATAACTGACATTATGCAAACGGCAATAGACGAAAGCTTTAAACAAACAACACTGGGTAAAGAAGCAGAGAGTCTCCTACGATCTTGCGTACACTGTGGTTTTTGTAACGCGACTTGCTCAACTTATCAGTTATTAGGTAATGAATTAGATGGCCCGCGTGGCCGTATTTACCTGATAAAACAGGCCTTAGAAGGCCAATCTGTGAGTCAGAAAACCCAACTACGCCTTGATCGTTGTTTAAGCTGTCTGGCTTGTGAAAGCACTTGCCCTTCTGGGGTGCGTTACAGTCATCTATTGGAAATTGGGCGGGAATGGATAGAACAACGTGTACCTCGGCCTTGGTATGAGGCCTTTAAGCGAAAATCGCTACGCGTCGTATTAGCTTATCCTAAGCGGTTTAAAGCGTTACTACGCTTGGGACAAGGGTTTCGAGCATTATTGCCTTCGAAGATGAAAAAAAGTATTCCTGTCCGTAAACCGACAACAAGCGTATGGCCGACAACACAACACGCTCGCACCATGCTCATTTTAGATGGCTGTGTACAACCGGCTTTGGCACCGAATATCAATCTTGCAGCTGCCCACGTTTTAGATCGTTTAGGCATTACCTTGCTACGCACTGAAGGGTGTTGTGGTGCTATCAGCCAACATCTCTCCGCGCCAGAAGAGGCGCGGCAATTTATGCGTCGTAATATTGATACTTGGTGGCCCTTTATAGAATCGGGTGCAGAAGCTTTAGTCATGACGGCCAGTGGTTGTGGTTCAATCGTCAAAGAATATGGTTATTATTTACAATCTGATCCCAAGTACGCAGATAAGGCAAAACATATTTCTCAGATCACAGGCGACATCAGCGAGATATTAGCCACGCAAGATTTATCGTCATTCCAACGCAACAATCTGAAAATTGCTTTTCATGCCCCCTGTTCCCTACAACATGGCCAAAAAATAACAGGTGTTGTAGAATCCATACTCGAATCAGTTGGTTTTCAGTTGACAAGCGTACCGGATGCTCACCTGTGTTGTGGTTCAGCCGGGACTTACTCCATTTTACAATCCGATTTATCCCAACAACTCTTAGCGAATAAAATCAATGCCTTAGAATCAGAACAACCTGAATTGATTGCCACAGCCAATATTGGTTGTTTGACGCATTTAGAATCGGCTGCGAATATACCGGTAGTGCATTGGGTTGAATTACTGGATCGGACAGATTCTTAAACTCATCCCCAAAACTCACCGCCCACTTGCCCACCATTGTCAACTGGCTATTATACCTTTTGCGCCTCTTGCGTCTTTTGCGCCTCTTGCGTTAAATAAAATAAACGTCTTTAGACGCTAAAGACGCTAAAGACGCTATCTATAGATAACTGAAACATTTATTTTTAACTCAATGAATGACATTAAATATCAGAAAGTGGAACTCATTTTTCGTTGTATTATTTCTTAAAAAGGAAACAAACTATGACAACACCACAACCCCTCTCGCCACATTTACAAATCTACAAACCCCAATTGACATCAGTCATGTCAATCCTTCACCGTGCCACAGGCATTTTTTTATCGCTAGGCACTTTAGTGCTAGTCTATTGGCTCATGGCCGCAGCGGCCGGCCCAGAGGCCTATCAACAGGCCCAAAGCTTGTTAGCTTCTTGGTTCGGATTACTACTCTTATTAGGATGGTCCATCTCCCTTTTTTACCATCTGTGTAATGGCATTCGCCATTTATTCTGGGATGCCGGCTTAGGACTGGACATCAACACCGTTTATACCACTGGCAAATTCGTCTGGTTAGCCACTTTTATTTTAACCGCTTTAGCTTGGCTATTAGCGTTCACTATCAAAGGAGCAGGATAATGGATATGTTGCGTACCCCTTTATCACAAGTGCGTGGTTTAGGTTCTGCCAGAGAAGGCACTAACCGTTTTATCGCACAACGCCTTTCTGCTATCGCTTTAGTGCCACTGATATTATGGTTCGTGGCCTCGATTATTTTTTTCATTACCAGAGCAGATTATGACGCATTAGTCGCTTGGATACGCTTACCGTGGAATACAGAATTATTCATATTATTGATTTTATTATTGTTTTATCATGCTCATGCCGGTTTGCAAGAAGTCGTAGAAGACTACATGCACAACGAAATTACTAAAGCAATAGTGATGGCTAGCATGAAATTTTTTGTCATTGCCATCACGATTGCTTCAGTGTTAGCTATTTTACGCATCGCTTTGGGGGGATAACGTGTCTAAGGCTTACAAGATTATTGATCACAAATATGATATCGTCGTCATTGGTGCCGGTGGTGCCGGTTTACGGGCCACTTTAGGCATGGCCGAAAAAGGCTTAACAACGGCTTGTCTCACGAAAGTCTTTCCTACCCGCAGTCACACCGTTGCTGCACAAGGTGGCATCAGTGCCGCACTGGGCAATATGGGAGAAGATAATTGGCACTGGCATCGCTATGATACGGTTAAAGGTTCTGACTGGCTAGGCGATCAAGATGCCATTGAATATATGTGTCGAGAAGCGGAACCGGCCATCATTGAATTAGAACATTACGGCGTACCCTTTTCGCGCACTGAAGACGGTAAAATTTATCAACGCCCCTTTGGGGGAATGACAACGCATTATGGTGAAGGTATTGCCCAACGCACCTGTGCCGTTGCCGATCGGACGGGGCACGCTATTTTACACACCCTTTATCAACAATCCCTTAAACATCATGCCGAATTTTTTATTGAATACTTCGCTCTTGATTTGATTATGGATGAGGAAGGCGTTTGTCGAGGTGTGATGGCACTCAATATGGCAGACGGCACGATTCATCGTTTCAGTGCCCAGGCCGTCGTTTTAGCCACCGGGGGTTATGGACGGGTTTATTTTTCTTGTACTTCTGCTCATATCTGTACAGGCGATGGTAATGGGATGGTATTGCGGGCCGGTTTACCGCTACAAGACATGGAATTTGTCCAATTTCACCCCACCGGGATTTATGGCGCGGGCTGTTTAATTACAGAGGGGGTGCGTGGTGAAGGCGGTTTTCTTGTCAACTCTGACGGTGAACGTTTTATGGAACGTTATGCGCCCCATGCTAAAGATTTAGCTTCCCGTGATGTGGTTAGTCGAGCGATTACTATAGAAATCCGTGAAGGGCGGGGAATGGGTGAGCATAAAGATCATATTCATTTATGCCTTGAACATTTAGAGGCCGATATCATTCAAGAACGCCTACCTAGCATCGCGGAACTGGCCAAAATTTTCGCCGGCGTTGATGTCACCAAAGAACCCATTCCGGTTTTACCAACTGTACATTACAACATGGGCGGTATTCCCACCAATCATTACGGAGAAGTCGTCACACTCAAAGACGGCAAACCAGAACGTGTCGTACCCGGTTTAATGGCGATAGGAGAATGTGCTTGCGTTTCCGTACATGGCGCAAACCGTTTAGGTTCCAATTCACTGCTAGACATCGTCGTTTTTGGACGCGCCGCAGCTATCCGCTGTTCCCAAACCTTAGTCCGTCACGCGCCACACAAACCGCTACCCAAAGGTGCCGGAGAAGAAGCGTTAGCCCGTTTAGATAGATTACGCCATGCCAACGGCCAGCAGAGTACGGCCGATATTCGCCTCAAAATGCAGCGCGTCATGCAAACACACGCCGCTGTCTTTAGAACCGGCGAAACCCTGCAAGAAGGGATAGAAAAAATGAGCGAGGTTTTCGCGTTATTCTCTGATGTGAAAGTCACGGATCGTTCCCTGATTTGGAATTCAGATTTGCTTGAAACTTTAGAATTAGACAATATGCTCAGGCAAGCCCTCGTGACAATCCATTCCGCATTCAACCGCACCGAAAGCCGAGGCAGTCATGCGCGTGAAGACTATCCCAAACGGGATGACGAAAACTGGTTAAAACACACCCTAGCTTGGTTAGACGCACAAGGTAACGTCACAACCGATTATCGCCCCGTCCACATGTACACCCTCACCAATGATGTTGAAGTGATTCCGCCGAAGGCGCGGGTTTATTAAGAACGCTGAAAAGATAGAACGCTAGAGTTGTCCGAAAATAAGGCTTTTTGGAATCTAACTAATTGTTTTTATTGGGCTAAAAGTTATTTACGGACAAGTCTGCTGATTATGGCCTGATCAAACTGATTAACGCTGCTTAAAAAATCAGCGTAAATCATGACAATCAGCGTCATCTGCGTTCTCTCAAAAAATCAGCGTAAATCAGGCCATAATCAGTTAAATCAGCGTTCTATCAAAATCATCCAAATGGCATCCCACTTTTTCATTAAAGGAACAGATTATGTCAACTTTGACTATTGAATTACCAGAAATATTACATCAGCAAATCCAAATTTGTGGAATTTCTCGACAAAGTTTAGAAGAAATGTTTATCCGTATAGTGCAAGCCTATCTTGATGAATACAAAGCCACTTCAGTCAATGAGAAAGTATTGCCAACTTCAACGGCATCCATTGCACTTGATGGTGATACATTCGCTCGTCAAGTGATTGCCAATAATCGTGAACTATTTGAAGAATTAGCTCGACTCTAATGAATGAAACAACTCATGATGTAGCTGAACTGGTTGTCCAAATCTATACCATTCATGAAGCTATCATTGCAGAAAGTGGTGGTTTACAAGGTTTGCGTGATGGTACGATGCTGCATGCGGCAGTGGCTCGCCCTTTTGCCACTTTTATGGGTGAAGATTTATATCCCGACGATTTTGAAAAAGCAGCCGCATTGTTCCATTCCTTAATCAAAAGTCACCCATTTATGGATGGCACTAAGCGGACAGCTTTTTTGTCGGCACTTTATTTTTTTAGCAAATCAAGGTTATAGCATTCCAAAGGATTTACCAAAAGATAACGTTATCCGTTTTTGTATAGATTTGGCTCATGAAAACCTACCTCAAACGCAAGAGAGAGCAAATGAACCCAAAAGCATTGCCGAGATTGCTGATTGGTTTCGGCATTTATTGAAAGCAAGTCAAAAGGAAAAGATGAAAACGTTTTTTTACAAAAAGCTGTCGTGATCAAGGGAATGTTAAACGAAAAATCAGCATTTCACGCAAAAGTTTTTGCGCGCAAAAACTGTATTTAGCTTCGCTGGCCTTCGGCTCACGCTAAAGTTTCGCGAAGCGAAACTTTAGCGTGAAATGTGAAATATCAGCGTTCTATAAAAAATCAAAATCAGCGTAAATCATGACAATCAGTTAAATCAGCGTTCTATCTTCTTAATAAGAACGCTGATTATCATGATCAAACTCGAATTCTTTGTGTTTCATATTTTGGGGTTTTACCCCGATAGGTTAAGGCGGGACAAAATCCCGCCCAGAGAGAAAAAAAATTACACCAACACTGTCTTAGCCTTATCAGCCAATGCGGCAAACGCATCTTTATTTAACACGGCTAAATCAGCTAATACTTTTCGATCAATTTCAATGCCGGCTTTGTGTAAACCGTTAATTAAACGGCTGTAAGATAATCCACATTCACGCGCTGCGGCATTGATTCGCGCTATCCATAAGGCCCTAAATTGGCGTTTACGTTGTCGACGATCTCGGTAAGCATATTGCCCTGCTTTTATCACCGCTTGTTTGGCAACGCGAAACACGTTGCCGCGAGCACCACGATAGCCTTTGGCCTCTTTTAGAATCTTTTTGTGTCTGGCGTGTGCTGTCACGCCGCGTTTTACTCTTGGCATTTTATGTTATCCTCACGAGTAGGGTAGTAGTCGTTTGACCATAGCGGTATCCGCTTTGTCGATCATGATGGGAGAACGCAGGTGGCGTTTACGTTTGGTGCTTTTTTTGGTGAGGATATGTCTTCGGTGACTTTGGCCGCGTTTCAGGGCGCCACCTGCGGTGCGTTTAAAGCGTTTGGCGGCACCGCGATTGGTTTTAATTTTAGGCATGTTAGTACTCCGCATTAGGTTTAAAATAAATAGCTTTCCCTTTTATTATCTATTCTCAAAGGCTCAAAAAAATTCGTTCCCAAACTTTTGATTTATCAAGGGCGAGGAGAAATGATTTTTGAGAGGGAGAGGGGAAAGGGTGAAAAGGCCGATTGAAACCCACTATTTTATTTTGTAGTTATAGCCAATAGATCGCATCAGTTATCTAAGAAAGTCCCCCTAAAAATGGTAGTGCTGCAATGTGGGTGATGAAAGTGATAGAAGATAGAACGCTGATTAAACTGATGCTCATGATTAACACTCATTAAAAAAAAATATTAGAACGCTGATGTAAAACGGATATAAATTGATAAATCTATGAAAAAAAATCAGCTACGCTAAATGTGGATATCATGAGAATCGGCCGTCTAAAGCGTTCTATCATATCACCCACATTGCATCACTACCTAAAAAATAATGACTTGTAAGAATGATCAGAAGCGGCACTTTGTACAAGATAAAAAACCTAACCTATTGTATTTTGCATTCGTGCAATGGACAAACCTGAAAAAGCACGAAATCAATTTACCAATGGGTAAGGTGGGTTGTGAGCTAGTGTAACGAAGGGGCTGTTCGCTTGTCCGCCTACAACAGGCCACAATCGGTACGGCACGACTACCCGGGGCTATTTTTTGTTTGAGCCAAACACCATCGTCATTTGTCTACCTTCCATTTTGGGTTCTTGTTCAATTGTCCCGTGTTCAGATAAATCCGCTTTAAGACGATTGAGCAGTTTGAAACCAAGTTCTCTATGGGCCATTTCTCGGCCACGAAAGCGTAAAGTGATTTTGGCCTTATCCCCCTCTTCTAGGAAACGTATCAGGTTGCGTAGTTTGACCTGATAATCCCCTTCTTCAGTTGAGGGTCGGAATTTGATTTCCTTGAGTTGTACCTGTTTTTGTTTCTTCTTGGCTTTATTACGTTTCTTGTTTTCTTCAAACAAAAACTTGCCGTAATCCATAATCCGGCAGACTGGCGGTTTAGCGTTAGGAACAATTTCTACTAAATCTAAATGAGCCTCTTTGGCTTTTTCTTGTGCCTCTTGGCTGGAAACGATGCCAATTTGTTGACCATCAACGGCTATTAACCGTACTTGAGGTGCGGTAATCGCTTGATTCAAACGTGTACGTTGTTTTTCGTGAGTAATGTAAGTGTCCTCCTAGACGTGGCCTGCCATGTCTGCGTTCAGTAGTTCGATAAAGGATTCAAGTGTCATAGTGCCTTTATCTTCACCCTTTCGCAATCGCACAGCCACTTGTTGATTTTCAACTTCTCGTCCACCGACTACCAATAGATAGGGTACTTTTTGTAAAGTATGCTCACGAATTTTAAGCCCAATCTTTTCATTTCTCAAGTCTACAGCGACACGAAATCCGTGTTTAAGCAAGTGCGCCTCTATTTGCTTGGCATAGTCGGCTTGTTGATCAGTAATATTCAGTATGACGGCTTGCACTGGAGCGAGCCAAGTGGGGAATGCCCCTGCATATTCTTCAATTAATATACCAATAAAACGTTCCAATGAGCCTAAAATGGCCCGATGCAACATGACGGGCACTTGTTTACTGCCATCTGATGCGACATATTCTGCCCCTAAACGGCTAGGCATGGAAAAATCCACTTGAATTGTGCCACATTGCCAAACACGCTCAAGACAATCTTTGAGTATAAATTCTATTTTAGGCCCATAAAATGCGCCTTCGCCGGGCTGCAATTCCCAATCTAAGGCTTTATGATTCAGTGCTAATTCTAATGCTTTTTCAGCTTTATCCCAAATATTATCGCTACCAATGCGTTGTTCAGGACGAGTCGATAATTTGACGATAATATTTTGAAAGCCGAAATCAGCATAGACTTTTAACAATAAATCAATAAATTCAGAGACTTCGCTTTGTATTTGATCTTCTGTACAAAAAATATGGGCATCATCTTGAACAAAATTGCGTATTCGCATTAACCCGTGCAATGTACCAGAGGGTTCATTGCGATGACAAGAGCCAAATTCGGCTAAGCGTAAAGGTAAATCACGATAACTTTTTAGGCCTTGATTAAAAATTTGAATATGGCAAGGGCAATTCATGGGTTTGACGGCATAATCGCGATTTTCGGATTGAGTCGTAAAAATCATATCGCCAAATTTGTCCCAATGCCCTGATTTTTCCCATAATGATCGATCAACTAATTGTGGAGTATTGACTTCTTGATAACTGTGATCACGCAAGACACGACGAATATACGTTTTAATGTGTTGATAAACTTGCCAACCTTTGTCATGCCAAAATATCATACCGGGGGCTTCGGGTTGGATATGAAATAAGTCTAATTGTTTAGCCAGTTTACGATGATCACGTTTTTCAGCTTCTTCTAGGCGATGCAAATAGGCCTTAAGGTCTTTTTTATTGGCCCATGCGGTACCGTAAATGCGTTGCAACATTTCATTATTTGAATCGCCCCGCCAATAGGCCCCAGCTACTTTGCTTAATTTAAAGGCTTTTAATTTATTGGTATTGGGTACATGCGGCCCTCGACATAAATCGGTAAAATCGCCTTGTTGATAGAGAGATAATGCTTCGTTAGCGGGAATTGAGTCAATAATTTGGGCTTTATATTCTTCTTTTGATGCCCTAAAAAAGGCGCTTGCCTCATCGCGTGGCATGACAGAGCGTGTAATGGGTAAACTTTGGGCGACCAGTTGTTCCATTTTGGCTTGAATTTTGTCTAAATCTTCAAGCGTAAAACTGTTTTTGTAGGCAAAATCGTAATAGAAACCGTTTTCAATGATGGGGCCAATCGTGACTTGCGCTTCTGGAAATAGGCTTTTAACGGCCTGCGCCATTAAATGGGCACAAGAATGGCGTATGATTTCTAAGCCTTCTGGATCGCGATCAGTGATAATGGCCAATTGCACATCGTCTTCAATCAGAAAAGAGGCATCTACCAATCGATCATTAACCTTTCCTGCCAAAGCCGCTTTCGCAAGGCCAGCACCAATACTTTCAGCCACTTGGGTCACTGTTAGGGGATTTTCATAAGATCGTTGGCTGCCGTCTGGCAAGGTAATCGTGGGCATAATTCAAATTCCGTCTAACACAAATAAAAAAAGCACGATAAAACCGTGCTTGTGTGTTATTAATTAAAATTAAATTGAAATAAAAAACAATTCCCCTTAAAATAAAAAAGGGTATTGATGAATACAAAATAATTTGGAGTGGTGTTTTTGATTTGGTCTTTAATTATTTAATGTGTGGTGTTTTATATTGATAAGTCAATAATTGGTGGGCGCGAGTGGGATCGAACCACCGACCACTACCATGTCAAGGTAGTGCTCTACCACTGAGCTACGCGCCCGTTAATTTCAAAGGCGGCATACTCTACCATAGTCCTAATTCTGATACAAGCTTTTTTTTGCCGTTAAATGTGAATGTCATTAGAGCGTATTTTAATAATCAATTTAACGAATTGTTTTATAAGAGATAATCTCGTTTAATCATCAGATTGATTAGGGCATTTGTGAAACCAGTATTACCTATTCCCATTATTGATATTTAAAATTGGGAATTGGGAATTATAGTACAACGGATGATCTCGTTTCGCTCGTTACTTCGTTTAACAAAACGAAGTTCAGCGAAGCTAAATAAACGAATTTGAGAAACTCGCAAAACGCCAACGTGCAACCACAAATCAACGACTTATAAGGTATCAACTTCTCGTATAGGTAGTGACTGAGCGATTTATTGGATTTATTGGAGTACAAACTTTAGTTTGTCAGGCTATCAAAAATTAGACATAAATCCCTCCCAACACAACGGCCTGACGTGCCCCAGTGACAGAAGGCAAATTACCAGGCTGCCCATCCAAGCGTCGCTGAGCCAACCAAGCAAAACAGACAGCCTCTACTAAATCGGGATCGAGCGAGGCAGCCATTGTCGATTCAACCACACAATCAGGTAAATGTTGCGCTAATCCGTTCATCAATAGCGGATTATGTACGCCGCCGCCACACACTAATAAACGTTGTGGGCTATAAGGCAAGACGGCTTGTGCAATAGTTGTGACTGTCAATTGACATAAAGTGGCTTGAATATCTTCAGGCCCTAAAGACAGGCCCTTAATGTGCTGGCTTAACCAATTGAGATTAAAATAATCACGGCCCGTACTTTTCGGAATGGGTTTCGCAAAATAGGGATCGGCCAGCATGGCCTCTAATAATCCCCGATTAGTTTGGCCTGTCGCGGCCCAAGCACCTTGTTTGTCTATGCGAAGCTGTTGTTGCTGGAAAGCATAAGCATCAAGTAAGGCATTACCAGGGCCGGTATCAAATCCAATCACAGCTTCAGTCTGATCGGCCGGTAATACGGTAATATTCGCAATACCACCAATATTCAGTACAACACGGTTTTCTTGTGGATCACGAAACAGGGCGTTATGAAAGGCTGTCGCTAAAGGCGCACCTTGTCCACCTGCGGCGATATCGCGCCGACGAAAGTCAGCGACAGTGGGAATGCCGGTGAGTTGAGCAATCACATTAGGATCGCCCAGTTGCCAAGTGTAGGGCGGTGTACCATCAGGATGATGATATAGCGTTTGTCCAGGGCTACCTATCGCACAGATTTGTTCAGATGGCGTTTTTGATTCTGCCAGTAAAGCTAAAGTCGCTTCCGCAAATAATTCACCGACTTTGACATCCAGCGTCGCGATATCATGTAGTGTACTGTGTTCTCGTGTGTGTTGGCTGAGCGTGAGTAGGGTATCACGTAATGGCAGTGGCCAAGGATGAGAATGTACGGCCAGTATGTGTACTTGCTCGTCAGCCAAATCAACCAGCACAGCATCAATAGCATCCACGCTGGTGCCTGACATCAGTCCAATAAATAAGCGCATATTTATATTTGGGGAATGGAAAAAAAGGATAGGGGTTTTTCAGGGATTTTGATTGTTCAGAAAAATCATTTGAGGGCGAACACGTCGGTTCGCCCTATTGTGGGGGGCATTCCCAAAAAAAGGGTCATTATCAATCTTGGCCTTCGCAAAATAAATTTTGCACTCCAATCGCAAAATAAATTTTGCACTCCAATCGCAAAATAAATTTTGCACTCCAATCGCAAAATAAATTTTGTACTCCAATCGCAAAATAAATTTTGTACTCCAATCGCAAAATAAATTTTGCACTCCAATCGCAAAATAAATTTTGTACTAAAATCGGGCCTTCAATATTTATCTTGATGACCTTTTTTTTTAGAAATGCCCCCTCTATTGTTTAGCAGTAATAGAATGCTGCATCAAAACGGATTTAAGGGGTATCAATTTGGGCAAGCTCACGGCTGCCGCCTTTGAAATTGAACTATTCGTTTTCTGTTCAAGTCCTGTTGATTGACTCATTTTTACAGTGGATAATGGACGCTTCTGTTCAACAACGGTTGACGACTCCAATTTTGCCGCTGTTAGCGAACTTGACTGTTTAACCGGTATAGATTGATCAAGTTTGACTTTCAACGGTACCAACGGACTGAGTGTTTCTTGTGCCAGTTTCGTCGAAGTCAATGGACTGATCGCATCCAGTTTGGAAATCAGTTTTTGCGTCTTTTTTGCAAAATGAGCTTGTTTTTCTTCAAGAAGAGGCAAAATCAACGGTAAAGCGATTTTTTGTGGGTTTTGAGGTCTACCATCCAATTGAATTTCATAATGCAAATGCGGCCCCGTCGCTCTTCCGCTTTGCCCAACATAGCCAATAATTTGTCCTTGGAATACGGCTTGTTCAGCATGCAGTTCTTCAGCAAATTTGTAAAGATGAGCATATAACGTGCGGACACGTTTATTATGTTCTAAAACAATTGTTTTGCCATAGCCCCCTTTTCTGCCCACAAACTTAACTGTCGCATCTGCCGCGGCAATGATGGGTGTGCCCGTCGAAGCCGCATAGTCAGTGCCCGTATGAAAATTATATCGGCCTAAAATAGGGTGCATACGTGTCCCAAAGGGAGAGCTAATTCTGGTATATTGAACTGGGGCACGGATCAAAGGCAGTTTCTGTAAACTGTCACCTTCCGGCGTATAATAACCGATATAACCCGTCTGATCAGTATAACGTAAGGCACGGTAAACCTTGCCTAGATTGATCACTTCTGCGGCTAAAATATCGCCTTCCTCTATATCGCCTTCAATCTGATATCGTTTATAAATCACACTGAATTGATCACCTGGATAAATATCACGATCAAAATCCATTTCCCAACTGAATATTTCAGCGAGATGAGTCAGTAGCTTATCTGATAACCCTGCCTGTTTGGCTGCCTCAGACAGTGAGTTTTTGACAATACCGTGGGCCGAGACGGTTTCACTACGCATACCAATTGGCCTCATTTCCCCGGTAAATTCATTGTCTTCATTATCATCTTTATAAATATGTAACTCATCTATTTTATTGAGTACTAAGATGAGATCTTCAATATTCCCCTGTGCATCATGTCTAATGTGTAACGCTTGATTCAAATGAAGTTGACGTAGTG
>Ga0316201_10000675_pt1 | contig 20514 bp, 18 predicted proteins | sample CS6wburrow_MG_FD_204516 | JGI IMG/M metagenome (GOLD analysis project Ga0316201, IMG submission 204516) | Coastal sediment microbial communities from Delaware Bay, Delaware, United States - CS-6 worm burrow | ecosystem: Environmental > Aquatic > Marine > Coastal > Sediment | place: USA... | reverse complement strand
CTTGATCTTCAGCATTAGTAATCATTCAAATTCCAAGCCGTAATGGTGAAGGCAAGTTATTTTTGCCATGAATGGCCGACCCCCCAGAACTTACGGTTCCATGCTGCCGTGTGTATGTCGTATAAGCAGCATAAATTTCCGTTCTCGCCCAGCAATCTGTACTCACACTTTCGGCCCGGGGTAGTCATTCTCGCTTCCAAAGAAACCCCTGCTAGATCGAGGTCCTAGTTGTTGACGTTTGGTCAGTTCCTGTGCTTCACCTAGCGAAACACTGGCCGTGGGCGACGAAATTTATTGTTGTAGACAGCCTGTTCGCTTAATAGGACACCGTCCCACGCCCAGCAGTTTTCGCACGGTAGAGAGCTGCATCAGCACTGGCCAGTAACTGCCAGAGATTCATCCCCGTCCCCAGCAATGCGATGCCCACCGACACGCTTGATGGGTGCTCCAGGTAACTATCACCTGCCTGTGAAGGCTGCTTCCTCACCGAATGGCATACCTGTTCCGCGATCTTCAGGGCTTTGGCCGGACCAGCCTGTGGCAGTACCACCACGAACTCATCACCTCCATAGCGGCAGGCATAATCGGATGAGCGGAAACTCCCGGTGATTGTCCGGGCGATAAAGGCCAACAGCCGGTCTCCGGCCAGGTGGCCGTGCTCATCGTTGTAGCTTTTGAAATGGTCGGTGTCGATCATGAGCAAAGCCAGCGGTTCCCCTGCCCGTGCGCAGCGATCCACAATCCTGAGCAGGGTGGACTGCATCCAGCGCCTGTTATAAAGACCAGTAAGTGGATCTATCAGGGCCTCGCGTTTATGAATACGCTGTTGCGCATGGCTCCGCACCAGCGCCAAGTTGTTTCTGCGCATGCGCGTCGAGAGGATGTGTAACAGGTTGTGCGCCACCATCGGGGATTGCTCAATCAGCCCCCATACGGCGTCGGCGTCGATGACCAGCACCTGGCACTGGGAATATGCAACTACCGTGGCCGAGGGTAGCCCACCCTCGATTATGGACATCTCACCGGCGCACTCACCTGGCTCCAGGAATACGCGCGAGCTGGTTTCATCGTGGGTAAATCGCACTTCCGCACGTCCGGCGAGGATAATGTAGAGTGAATCGTTGCCACGCTCCGGTTCGATCAACTTTTCACCCGGTAACAGCGCTCGCACTGCGCATGAACGCATCACCCACTCCAGCGATTTCGGATCCTCCCCTCGAAACAGATCGAGTCCGCCGAGGATTCTTGTGCTTAACGGTTGTCCGTCAACCACTACTGGTTCTTTGTCCATATCGGTACCCCCTGTTAACGCTAGGCAAGACGCTAGTTACCCGACACTACGGGTACCACTGGGGATCGACATACCGACAGACAGAGGACGCGCTCGCACGCGCTGCAGGATTATGCAGGAACGAACGTCCACGAGAGACGCGCTGTTTGTTCCGGTAGTCCCGCTGTCATAGGTCAACCCCTTAGACCGGTGACTTTGCGCCCCCCACCTTTCGCCGAGGGTAGCCCTTGTCAAAACATCCTGGTGCCCAGAATCGATGCCGTTGTCACGGCACGATTCCGTCACAGAGTCTATGTCGACCCCGTCACAAAATTCTTGAGCGCGACACAGGTATTTTCCTGCAGATCGGTTTTCGCGCGATGTCTTATTGGGTCGTTTTTTTCGTTAAGACATTGTTTATATGGGCAGTGGCGGGTTCAATCGGTGAGTGCAACATCCTGTGTTTTAATGAAAGACTTGGAGAAATAGGGTATGGCACAACCAAGCAGATTGGGCATGACGGATGTCCAGAAGTCAGAAATTTGGCAGCGTTGGCGCAGTGGAGAGCCGATCACCGACATAAGTCGCGCCCTGGGTAGCATTCGGACGTCCGTTACTTGCGTCTTGAGACCGCATGGTGGTTTCGCACCGCCGCTTCGAAAACGGTCTCCAACCGTGAAATCGCCCGCAACGGCGGCAGACAACGCTACCGCGCCATTGAGGCGGACAAGGTGGCATGGGCGCGCGCTCGACGCCCGAAAATCTACCGCTTAGTTACGGATACTGTGCCTACGGCGTCATTCCGAATCTTGTATGTCTTTCTCGTGCTCAGACATGATCGTCTTGAAGTTGTCCACTTCAACGTGACCGAACATCCGACTGCCCAGTGGGCGGCTCGGCAGAAGGTTGAGGCATTTCCGTGGGACCCTGCACCCCGATATCTCCTGCGTGATCGCGATAAGATCTTTGGTGCACTCTTCCGTCACCGTGTTCACACTCTTGACATGCGAGAAGTGCTCATCGCACCACGCTCACCTTGGCAAAACCAATATGTTGAACGACTCATCGGATCAATACGTCGCGAGTGCCTCGACCATGTCATCGTATTCAATGATCGCCATCTCAAAAAGCTTCTGCGTGCTTACTTTTTCTTCTATCACAAGGCGCGAACGCATCTTGCATTGGACAAGCAATGCCCAGAACCGCGTTCGGTCGAATTGCCGGACCAGGGAACGGTCATCGCCTTCCCGCACGTCGGCCGTCTGCATCATGAGTACCGCCGCGCCGCCTGAGACACGGTCGCAATGCCCCATATTTTGTATGCAGCAGACTGCAAGCTGTTGGCCTACCGCACTTCCGATTGGCCTTAAGGTAGCACATGAGCATACATAGCCATTAGTTCGCCCATTTCGATCAGCCTCTTACCCTACTCGCTGACTTATCCGTTTTTCTAATCCCCACATTGCCCAGATCGGTTTCTCAAAGCTGGCATCGGATTAGGTTATTCGTAGGGACACCCACCGCAGTGGACGCAACAGTGTTAGACTGGGCGGGTCTTAGCAAGCAGTGTCTCAATGTTACCGGGAAAATCGGGTCGATCCTACGCTCAACAGCACATGCCTTCCACAAAACAAGCGCAAAACGCGATTCCTGCAGACCTCACGGAACGCCTCTGGGCAGCCCTGCTGGCAGCGTCACGCATGACGCGTGACAGGGAGCCGGAAGGCTGCACCACGAGTTTTACGCTCGACCGGACCGGATCATTACAGCCGGTGGCGGCCAACGACCCCGAGGAATTGCTCAGATGGCGGCTTGCAGAGGGCTGGGTGCCACCGGCCAGAACACTGCCGGCAGCGGCCGATGAGTTCTTGAGGCTGTATCTGCCACTGTGCCAGGCGCGTGCCGGTCATCCGGTCATATTCGGGCATCTCGGCCAGAGCCTGGATGGATACATCGCAACCGCTACGGGCGATTCCTGTTATGTCACCGGGCCCGAGAATATTGCCCATCTGCACCGGATGCGTGCCTTGTGCGATGCGGTGATCGTTGGCGCAGAAACCGTCGCAGCCGACAATCCTCGCCTGACCACACGCCTGGTACCGGGAAGCAATCCGCTGCGCGTTATTCTGGACCCGAGGTGTAGGCTGAGTTCTGACCATCGCCTGTTTACCGATGGTCACGCGCCCACGTTAGTGGTCTGCGGGGCCGGGCACAGCGCACCACAAGCGAACCGTTTCGGTGATGCGCGAGCAGTGCAAATCGGCACATCCAATGGACAACTGGCGCTCGACGAGCTGCTCACAGTCCTTCAGGAACGCGGTAGTCACGCCCTGTTTATCGAAGGTGGCGGTACAACGGTATCCCGCTTTCTTCAGGCCGGCCTACTCGACCATCTACAAATCGCGGTCGCGCCGCTGCTCATTGGTGCCGGTCGTCCCGGAATACAGCTCCCGGCCTGTGCACACCTGAAGAACTGTCTCAGACCCAAGCACCGCATCCATCGCATGGGCGAGGATATTCTCTACGACTTCGATCTGCGCGCCAGCCGCTGCCGCGGCGACTAGCGTAGCGCCTCAGGATTCCTGCCCAGACACGACCGGCCGCTGCCCGAAAAACAGATACACCAGGGCCGGCATACTTCCTGCCAACACCACACCACCATACAGCAGCGCGGTGAGCACACCCTGGGCGGCAGCCATGTCCAGCAGAGGCCAGAGTCCCGCGGCGGTCAGCTCCCGCAGCCCCAGCCCACCCACCGAAACAGGCAGTATCATTGCATACAGCACAACGGGGATGGCGAGCAGTGCAACAGCGGGTTGCAGCACGTGTCCTGCGGCCCGTCCCGCCAGATAGAAAATCAACAGGTAACTGACCGCCACCACCAGTGAGAGCAGCAGCTGGAAGAGAAACACCCGTCCAGGCGTCCACGCCCGGCGCAAATCGTCGGCAAGCTGGCGCACAATGCCCGCGGGTCGGCGGATCCACACCCCTAGTGCCAGAGATACGAGTACGCACTGTAACAACACGACGATCAGCACGATGGGAATCAGCAACCACAGCGCACCGGGAAGGGTCGCCAGCAGTTCACTGTTCAACACCAGCCCCGCAACCAGCACGATGGCAATGGCGAACTGACCGGCGGCGCGCTCAAGCAATACCGCATGCAAGGCGCCGCGGTAGCGTTCGCGCCCTGCCCCGGGCTGATTCCGCCCATGCCGCCACACCCTTGCGGCATCGCCAGCCACCCCGGATGGCAGTGTGCTGTTCAGAAAGCTGGCCACGTAGTATTCCGCCAGGGCGCGGCGAAACGGCAACGGGACTCCCAGCCGCTTGGCGGTGTAGCGCCAGCGCCAGGCGGACAGACATTGCATCGGCAGTGTCATGGCGAGGGCGCCGAGTAACCAGAGCGGTTGTGTCTGCGGCAGTAGCGCCAGTAGCTCGGCGCCTCCGGCCACCTGCCAGGCGACAACCAGCAAGACCAGACTCGCCATAATCTGCAAGTTGTCGAGGACACGCCGTCGCTTCATGCCAGCCACCCGGCAACATCCACGTGACCCACGCTGATCTGCAAGCCGGTATTCTCGATCTGCATGCCGCGGCGGCGACCCCAGGCCTGCAGTTGCCTGGCCTCCTCAGGTGCCATCTCGACAGCGGCGTCCAGCCAGCCGTGCACAAGCATTTTCTGCAAGGATGCCTGACGGGCCCCTATATGCCAGTCACTCGGCTGCAGCTGCACGCTGTAACCCAAACCGCTAAACAGCTGCTCGACGGCCGACGCGGATGCCGGCCCCAGTGCGGGGCCGAAACCCTTGTCGGTACACTGATGTCGGTTGACCAATTCACGCAGCCGCTCATCCATTGGATCAGCCGGATCATTGCAAATGCGCCCGTCATAGTTCAGCGCAAACAGCACCCCGGCCCCCTGCCGGCGGCAAAACACGGCGAGTGCCTGCAGCCACTGGAGCGATACCAGGTCAAGCAACGCCGACGCCGTCACCAGCTGCACGCCACCAGTTTCGAATTTGTCCAGATCATTGACCAGATCCAGCATTTGGCTGCGAACGCGGCACTCAAAACCTGGCGCCCTGATCCGCATTGCTTGCCCGCCGTCGGCGCTAAGCCGGGCGTTGATTGTGCCTGCCCATGCCGCCAGCCGGTCCGGCAGCGCTCCGAGTAGAACAGGATCGTTGTCGATCAGCGTCCATTCCTGCACACCGCCCAGACGCGGCGCGAGGTAGCGCAGGTTGGCTCCGGTCCCGCAAGCCAGATCGAGGACGCACAGCGCTCCGCTGTCGGCGCGTCTGTGCAGCGGCAGTTCCGCCAGATGCGGCGACCGGGATGCCGCGTCGACTGGCTCTCGCAGGTCAAGCCATGTCGGTGTGAAGCCCGTCATGGCGTGATGATGCGATGAATTTCAGCGGCGAAACGCGCGCCGGCCTGTTCCCAGTCAGGCAGCGAAGCTCGCGCCGCAGCCGCCCCAATTGCCAGCCGACGCCGCAGCTCCGGCTCCTTTAACAGGCGCGCGAGCGCATCGGCCAGCGCGCGGCTGTCGCCCGGGGGCACCAGCATCCCGGCCTGCTCCGGCACCGTCTCCGGAATAGCACCGGCTCGCGTACTGAGCACAGGCAGAGCATGCGCTAGGGCTTCGCCGAGCGCCATCCCGTAACCTTCGTGATGGGAGGCCAGGATGAACAAATCGGCCTGCGCATAGCAGCTTGACAGGGTGGCCGCATCCACCTCCCCCAGCAGCCTGACCCGCTCATCCAGGCGCAGCGCGCGGATCTGCTGGCGCAGGGCCTCCACCGTGGTGGGGCAACGCTGCAGGCTGCCGACGCAGGTCAAGCGCCACGCGCGGTGTGCAAGTGTCCCCAAGGCCTCAACCAGCACAGCGTGCCCCTTGCGCGGTGTCACGGTGGCCACGCACAGCAGCTCAAGGAGCTCGCCGCCGGAACCGCCAGCTGGCGGGGCTGCATCCGTCCCCGGCTTCACCACGCCAATGCGCTGCGCCGGCACAGCGCGCGCGGTCAGCGCGCCTGCCGTTGCGTGACTGGTAACAATGACACCCCGCACCGCCGCCAGCGCCCGGCATTCCGCCTGCTCCAGGGCTGCCGCGGTCTCGGCCTCCAGGCCGGTCTCTAATGCCAGCGGGTGGTGTACCAGGGCAACCAGACACAGCCGCTGCGCTTCGCGTTCGATCAGTTCGGGCATCCCCCCAAGGGCCAGGCCATCCACCAGCACCAGGCGGCGCGCCGGGATAGCGGCGAGAACCTCCCGCGCCTCCTCCAGAGCAGCGGCTGTCGGCAACGGAAAGCTGGTCTGCAAACCATGCAAGGTGGTGCGCCAGCCGCGCGCAGCCAACGCCTCGAGCAGACGCCGATTGTAGATGTAGCCGCCGGTCAATGTGGACTCATCGCCGGGCTGGATGAGATCCAGAGACAGCACCGGCTATCCGCCAGTCTGGCCGGTCAACGCGCCCTCGAAGGACGCCCAGGCGATGTGCGACTCGCGCAAGGTCACACGCATCGAAACCAGTGCCTGCGCGGCGCTTCCCAGTGCGCCGCTGCGAATCTGCTGTGCCATGCGCTCGAAGACCTCGCGCGCGAGCACTTCGGTGGTGGTGTTCTTTCCGGCGAGACTCGACTCCTCGTCCAGATTGCGGTAATTCAACGCGGCCAGCACCGCATGCAGGGCGGCCGCAGCCAGGCCAATATCCACGACCACGCCGTCGGCATCGAGCTCCGCGCGACGCAGTTCCAGATCCACCACGTAGGTGGCCCCGTGCAGCTGCTGGGCAGGCCCGAAGACCTCACCACGAAAACTGTGGGCAATCATGAAATGGTCGCGCACGGTTACGCTGTACATGGCTGTTCCCTCCAGTGTTGTGAGTCACTCGTAGACAATACGATGACACAGGATCTGTCCAGGTCGCGCGACCAACCTGGGCATCACGGCGGGCAGATCGGCAAACGCGCTCTCGCCGGTGATGAGCGTATCGAGCACACCCTCGCCAAGCAGCTGCAATACCAGCTGCATGCGCCGCTGCGGGTCCCAGCGCGAGCGCTGGGAGGTGGCTATCGCGCCGACCTGGGATGAGCGGATGCTCAGACGGCGGGAGTGAAACTCAGCGCCGAGGGGAAGCGGGACCAGGTGGCTGCCATACCAGCTGAGCTCGGTCACCGTTGCCTCGAAGGCGCCGAGTTCAAGCGCCCGCACCAGGCCCTCCGCAGTGCCACTGGTGTGGATGACGCGGTCCGCTTCCGCCGCCGCCTGTCGCGGCAGGGCGAAAGCGACACCGAGTCTTGCCGCGACCTGCGCCCGGTCTGGATTGACATCCACCAGCTCCACGCTGCAGCCCGGTATCCGTCCCGCCAACCAGGCTATCAGGCAGCCGAGGGTGCCTGCGCCGATCACCGTGATGCGGTCACCGATACGTGCTGCGCTGTCCCACAAGGCGTTGACCGCGGTTTCCAGATTGGCGGCGAGTACCGCCCGCCCGGCAGGCACGTTCTCCGGCAGGGGATGCACGGCGTCCGCCGCGACCACATAACGGTCCTGGTGTGGATACAGGCAGAACACGGTCTTTCCCGCGAGCGGCGGCGGCCCCTGCTCGACCACACCGACACTGATGTAGCCGTATTTTACCGGCGCTGGAAAATCGCCCGCTTGAAACGGCGCACGCATGCGCGCGTATTCACTGACCGGGACTTCGCCGCGGAATACCAGCGCCTCGCTTCCCCGGCTGATGCCGCTGTAGAGGGCGCGAACCAGCACCTCCCCGGGACCGGGCGGCGACAGACTTTCCTTCTGCAAGGCACCCTGACCGGGGGCTGTCACCCAGTATGCATGGGCATGATCGATCGTCATTTGTCTTGTGCTTCTGCGTTTTGGCGCTGCGTGGTCAACCCCACCGCAGCAGGGGTCGAACGGATGTCCGCCATAGTGTAGCATCCCTGGAGTGTGGACGAAGCGCCCTGCATCACCGCCATGAACAGTCCGAGACAGAAATCCACGAGCCGGCTGGTCCCCTGCTCAAGCGCCTTGACCAGCTGCCTGCTGGGACTCCTGTCTTTGTTAACCCTCGCCTGCCTGCTGCAGCAGCTTCTGGGGTTGAGTGCACTTTTTGTCGCCTTGACACTGGCAGCCTACCTGCTGGGCGCGGTGGTACTGCTGGCGTGCGCGCGCGGGCAGCCGCCGCTGCGCTGTTTCGGCGCGGCCAATCAGGTCACGTTGGCGCGTGCGGCTCTGGTCGCACTGCTGTTCGGCCTGGCGGGTGAGGCCGACACCGCGGCCCATGCCTGGCTGGCGGTCGGAACTGCTACGCTGGCAATAGCACTCGATGGCGTCGACGGCTGGCTCGCGCGCCAGCACGGCCTCAGCAGTGCCTTCGGCGCCCGCTTCGATATGGAAACCGATGCCTTGCTGATTATGGCGCTGAGCCTGCTGGTGTGGGGGTTCGACAAGGCGGGCTACTGGGTACTGCTCGCGGGCCTGCTGCGCTACCTGTTCGCCGCCGCAGCTTATCCACTCGCCTGGCTACGGCGGCCGCTGCCGCCGAGCCGACGGCGCCAGACGGTGTGCGTGCTACAGATTCTGATACTCATCGGTTGTCTGCTGCCGCTGGTGAGCAAGCCGTGGAGCCAGACGCTGGCGGCGCTGGGGATACTGCTGCTGGCCTGGTCTTTTGCAGTCGATGTCATCTGGCTTGCCCGCCGGGCAAGACCACAACCTGAGGAGGCAAGCTCATGAAGCATACCCATTCGATGCTGCGATACCGGCTGCGGGAATTTCTGCCAGTACTGGCCTGGTTAGTCGGCATAGCCCTGGCCGGACTCGCACCGCTGTCCATCCAGGCCGGAACGGCCCGCTACGAAATCGACCCGGACCACCTGAGCATTGGCTTTCTGGTCGATCACATCGGCTATGCCCGCACTCTGGGCATGTTTCGCAAGGCGGAGGGGGCTTTCAGCTTTGACGAACAGACCGGTGAGCTGACCAACCTGAAAGTCGTGGTGGATACCGCCAGTGTTTTCTCCAATCACAAGAAACGCGATGAACACTTGCGCAGCGCCGATTTCCTCAACAGCAAAGAATTCCCGGAGATGGTGTTCACGGCTGAGAGTGCCCGTCGCACCGGTGAGACCACTTTCGTCATTTCGGGCCAACTCGAGCTACTGGGCAAGACCCGGCCGCTGGCACTCGAGGCAACCTGGAACAAGAGTGCCGAATACCCCTTCGGCGGCGGTTTGCTGGAAGGAAAACCGTACGTTATGGGAGTATCGGCGCAGGGCCGCATCTTGCGCAGCGAGTTCGGAATGAGCTACGCCGTGGACAATGGCTGGGTGGGCGACGAAGTGGAACTCATCATCGAATTCGAGGCGCGCAGGCAATAGAATGCAGCCGGGTCGACGCGGCGTCAGCTGGCTGAGACTGGGTCTCGGATGGTTCCTGCTCAATTTCGCGCTCACCATTCAGAACATCTGGCCCACACCCTGGATCACAACACATAACAAGTTTTCTTTCGAAATCGCCCTGCTGCTGCTGGTGCTGGCAGTGTACGCCGAACTCAAAGGTGTGCCGCCGCGGCGGCTGATCGGCTGGCTGGCCGTCGGCCTCACCTTGCTGACTATCGGGCGCTACGCGCAGGTCACCGCACCGGCCCTCTATGGCCGTCCCATCAACCTGTACTGGGATGCCCAGCACCTGCCCCGGGTTGCCGCCATGCTGGCGCAGGTCAGTCCCACCTGGCTGGTGGCGCTGGCCGCACTCGGCACGATGGTGCTTGTGGGTGGCTTATTCCTCGCGCTTCGCTGGGCACTCGGGTCGGTCTGGGCAGGTCTTTCACAGGCGGGACCACGCCGCGGCATGGCTGTGCTGGCGGCAGGGGTGGCAGCGATCTACCTCGCCGCCCCGGGCCTGCAGCTGCACACCGGGCGCTGGTTCTCGAACCCGGTAATGCCGGTCTACGCCCGCCAGGCAGAATTTTTATGGGAGGCCCTGATCGGTGACGCGCAGGGAGACACACCCCGCTGCAAAACGCTGCCCGCGTCCGACCTGGCACGACTGGCCGGAGCGGACGTACTGCTGATATTCCTCGAATCCTATGGTGCGGTGGCCTACGACAGGCCAGCCTTCAACGCTGCGCTTGCCGCCAGCAGGGAGCGCCTTGCAGACGCCGCGCGCCGGACGCAACGTGGTGCCGTCTCCGCCTACCTCGAGTCGCCAACCTTTGGTGGCTCTTCCTGGCTGGCACACAGCAGCCTGCTCACCGGCGTGGAGGTGCGCGAGCCGCAGAGCTACCACCGGCTGCTGACCCGCGAGTGCGACACCCTGCCGGACCGGTTTGCCCGACAGGGCTACCGCACCCTTGGTTTGATGCCGGGTTTGCGTTACGCATGGCCGGAGGGTGACTTCTATGGCTTCCAACACATACTGGGCGAGAGCATTCTCGACTACCGCGGCCCGGAATTCGGCTGGTGGCGCATACCGGATCAGTACGCCATCGCCCGGCTGGACCAGCTGGAAATCTCGGTTGCCCAACGCCCGCCGCTGTTCGTGTTCTATCCGACCATCAGCAGCCATACGCCGTTCCGGCCTACTCCACCGTATCAGGCCGACTGGGATCGAATGCTGACGCAACAGCCGTTTGAAGCCGGTACCCTCGAGGTCAGCTTGACGCGCCCGCCTGACTGGACCGACCTTGGGCCGGCCTACACCGACGCGCTGAACTATGCCTTTACCTGGCTCGCCGGTTACCTGGAAAAGCACGCTGACTCGGACCTGGTCATCATTGTGCTCGGCGACCACCAGCCACCCGCCAGTGTCAGTGGCGCGAGCGCGCCCTGGGAAGTGCCGGTGCACGTGATCACCCAGCGCACAGATATCCTCGAGAGTTTGCAGTCAGCCGGACTGCAGCCCGGACTCGAACCCGGCCGGCCTACCCTTGGCCCGATGCATGAACTCAGCGCCGCGCTGCTGACAGTCTTCGACAGCGGGGAGACCTCGCCGCGCAGCGCCTCAAACCGCTCCGTTCCCGTCAGCCACCAGTCTGGCGTAGATATCCCCTGATGCGGCGGCTTGCGGGAGCTCGAGCAGGAATTCGTGGATGGCAGCGGCGTCAAGCCAGTCAGCCGAGCCCAGGCGATGGCTTTCACCCACTGACCAGTTGTACTGGTAGCTGCCCAGTGATGAAAGTCGCTCGATGCACTGAATTGCGGTGTCCCGCGCTGCCGGAAGGTACTCGAATGAAACCGCCGCAACGCTGCACGACAGCCCCTCCAGCGCCGCAGCCTCCGAGCCTTCTATATCCAGTTTGACAAAGCGTGGCATCCCGTAGCGCTCAATCAGTGTCTGCAGAGTGGTCACGGCCACCTCCTGCCCTGCGGACCAGCTGACACCGCGAAATGCCGGACTGCGCGCTACCTGCTGCGCCCACTGGCGGGACAAGGTGGTCACAGTCGGTGTGCGAGGACTGATCAGCATCCGGCCAGTCCCCGGTGAGCTTCCGACCGCTGCCTCTACCAGACTCACGCCGCTGTCCCGCCCGTAGAGTATCCGCAGGATAGCGGCGAAATCTGGCTGGGGCTCGACGGCAACCACGCGGGCACCCAGGCGTCGCCAGCAGCGAATGCGGTTACCGGCGTGAGCCCCGATGTCGAAACACAGGGAACCGGGTGTCACAAACGACGCGTAGAACCGCTCCAGGCGCCTCGCCCGAAAGGGGATTCCATAGTAGATCACCAGTGAGCGCAGGATCCCCGCCCACCGGGCAACTTGATTCACAAGCGGCAACTCCAAGAGATCGTTTCTACTTAATAACACTTCAGTCCCGAACGGTTCAACGGGCACGCCTTTATTTCGGCAGTGGCACCACGGTCAGTTGGCAGCATTAACTGATGATGCGCAAGATAATGATACTCGCAGCACTGCAGCGCGGTCCTGCGACATAATCCCGCTGACCTGGCAGCTTGACACGGAAGCGGTACGGATCTGGCCGCGGTCGATCGGCGAACGGGCGGCCAATGGTGATCGGGGAGAAAGCTGGAAGCCCGAGTCGACCGCCGCTTTAGTCATTACTGGCTTGGAGAAGGCCTGATAAAATCACAATTTTCAGCGCCACAGGGCGTCCGCCCTGAGTTGCCAAAAACTGGGTTACTTAAAAACGAGGAAAAACGTAAATCAACCATCTCGGTGTTGGTCGCCTGAAAAGTCAAGGATGGACTTGTTCGGGCCTTCACTGGTACTGTCGAGGTCATTATGGAAGCCACTGTCTTTGACTTTAACCATCCTTTAATCGAGAGTGTTCTTTTGCCGTTAGCATTGGCGTTGGCGCTAACACCCTCGCTTCTCTGGGTTTTGGGCGCGCGCTGGGGCAACCGCCTGGCCGCTGCATCCATCGGACTGGCTCTGCTCGTCGCGCTTATGCTGACTTTCGGCGTACCGGCATGGCCGGCGCGATCCGGAATGCAGAAGCTACCACTGATATTCGTGCTTTTACTCGCCGGGGGCATGGTTGTCGACATCATCAAACCTGGTCGGATTGCGGTAATGCTAACAACTATCGCGGCGATTGTTGTGATCGCCCTTTGGCTCGGCTGGCCGCAATTGACGAGCGGCGATACTGGGATGTTGTTGCTTCTGACCTCAGCGTCGCTCCTCGCTCTTATCAGCCTGTACGGACTCGCGGCGGCACAGCCCGACGGCGCCAACCGTTCGGCAATGATCGTGCTTGCCGCCTTGGGGCTTGCCGGTGCCAGTTTCAATGCAAGTTCACTGGCACTTTTTGAGGTCGCACTCGCATTGGCCGCAGCGGTCGGCGGCTTCGCGCTCTGGAACTGGCCCCAACCTCGTCTGCCTTTCGTCGCCACCGGCATTTCGGTTGGCGGTCTCGGTTGCTTCGCGGTGGCTCTGCTGCTGCTGTTGCTGACCCAGATCCGCCCCTGGATGCTGTTGCCGTTGCCACTCATTTTTGCCGCTGACGCCGTGGCCCGTCGCCTGCCCGTGCCAGCGCGATTTCGGCGCACAACGATCGAACCGCTCTACATCGCGGCGATCGGTCTTATACCGGCAGTGATGGTGGTCCTCCTGGCACAGATTCCGACGTCATCGGACGATCTTTACTACCATTAAATGGCCGACGCATGATCGAATTCTGGCAAGACCTGACGACCACCGAGTTCGAAGGACTCGATCCGATGTCAACGCTGGCGCTGCTTCCGGTTGCGGCGATCGAGCAACATGGCCCGCATCTCCCGCTGTCCACGGACCTGATCATAAACCGCGGTATTGTGCATGAGGCGATAACACGCCTGGCACCAGGAGTTCGGGTTTTGGTACTCCCCGAACAGGCGATCGGTGACAGCGTCGAGCACACCGCCTTTCCCGGTACGCTTAGCCTTCAGCCGGAACTGCTACTGGCGCTTTGGGCGGACATCGGACGCGGTGTCACACGGACAGGTTTGCGGAAGCTTGTTATTCTAAATAGCCATGGTGGACAGGTCGGCTTTGTCGACCAGGCGGCTCTACGCCTCAGAGCTGAGGAGCACATGCTTGTCATTCGTGCAAACTATTTCACCTTCGGCACGTGTGCCTGGCGAAATCCTAATTATCACCTAAACACAGAGACTAAGGCAGACTTGTCCCAAGAGACAACCTCCCCACTCTACCCTGCCATGAAGGTCCTGCTGCTGATGCTTGCACACTTGTTGACAACGCTGGCCCAACTGCTTGGACCTGGCGGTGCCAAGGCGATCGTCGCCGATAGCCTTCTAAAGATGTTGTCAGGCGCGTGCTTGAAAAGCACTACCGCCCGGGACCCGATTCCGGTCACGGTCCTTCCTGGCTAACGTTTATCGGCCATCTGAAAGACAGTTTATGGAGCATTGATATGTTCCGTTGCGAGTCCATTTTGCTCAGGACGCACTGGGTGCTCGTGGTCATGGATCAATTCACCCGGCGCATCATTGGCTTTGGCGTGCACGCCGGTGATGTCGATGGTATGGCCTTGTGTCGAATGTTCAACACAGCCATTTCAACCAAGGGCGTCCCGAAATATCTCAGCTCAGATAACGATCCGCTATTCCTGTATCACCAATGGCAAGCGAACTTAAGGATTCTGGACGTTGATGAGATTAAGACTGTCCCGTACACACCTCTGTCGCATCCCTTTGTTGAGCGACTGATCGGAACGATTCGTCGTGAATACCTTGACCATACGCTCTTCTGGAATGCCTGCGATCTGGAGAGAAAGCTGGAAGAATTTCGAGAGTATTACAACGCTCATCGTGTGCACACTGCGCACGATGGCGATACACCATCAGAAATCTGCGGCGAAACCATTATCCGCCGCACTAACCTCAACCAATTCCGGTGGAAATCTCATTGCCGCGGACTATACCAGCTACCCGTTGCAGCATGAATAACAATTCGCCACACACACGATTCACCAGGGGTTTTCTACCGGCCCGTCAGATGAAAACGGCGTTTTTCTTGCCTGTGCTCATCCCGAACAATCGGCACGACATGGACTGGTTCAAAGTGTTGAGTTATCAGTCCGCTCGGATAGGCCGACCAGGTAGTTGCCGGAGGGTTATATGAATGAATCCGCGCCCTCGTCATGAGGGCGCGGACGTATTGCCAGACGATAATGCTACGGCGTCGTGGGGAAGTTCGGTGAGCAAACTCCGCCAGCGACCGCATTTGCAGTCAGGTGGTCACCGTCTTCGATGCCCAGGAACGTCTCGAGCGGATCACCACCATTGGCTCCAACTGCAGGAATCTCAAGCAGCGGAAACACATCCGTGGCCTGGCCGTTACCCCAGTCGGTGACGCTGAACGCGTTGCCGGGGTGTCCGTCCGGCACCCTAATTTCGGGCGCATCGAATGGCGCTGCCCGACTCACCACGCGTGGATCGGTCAATGCCATCAGGAACTTGACCAGCTGCACCTCCTCGTCAGAGCTCAGCCCCAGACCCCGAATATCCGGGTCAAGGTCATCCCGATTGGAGCGACAGAAGTTACCACCCCGATTGTAGAACTGCACGACTTCCAGCAAGGTCGCGGATCCGCCATTGTGAAAGTAAGGCGCTGTGTATTCTACATTGCGCAAGCCCGGGGTCTTGAACGCACCATCCACCGCTACGCGCTGAAGGATGAGTTCGTCGTCATTACCGCAACGGCCGTCGCCATCGAGATCACCGCATACCGCGAAGAACCCAAGGCCACCCTCGTCCTCAAATCCCAGTATGCCGTCGTCGCAGGTCTCTGCAAGGCCGTCCAGGTTCGAATCATTCGGGTCGCAGACCAGATTCGGAATCGGATCGCCGATGATGGGGAACTTGAAGTTCTGAATCCCCAGGGCCTTGAACGCGAATTGACGCGAGGATGCCAACGGCGCTCCGAACGGGTTGGACTCGCCACGGCCGCGATCGTCGACGGTCGGCGTGACGCCGATATTGTAAAAGCCGTTGTCGTACATGGCCGGTCTGAGGTCCCGCATCAGCATCGGCTCGATGATGTTTCCGCCATTTTGCGCGTTACGCACCGATGCGTTGGTGAATTCCGGGCCGCCGTGACAATTCGCACATTTGCCTTTACCGACAAACAGGTTGAGTCCCGCGAGTTCCTCATCGCCGAAGCCGTCGACCGGTGCGCCATCACTACGCATCCAGTTGTCAAACGGGGTTTCGTCGGACACCAGCGTAGCTTCGTACAGCATCAGCGACAGTCCCCAGAAGAATGAAAAATTGGCCTCCATGAGGGTAAAGGTGTTATCAGGATCCGCTACCTGGTTCGCATTGACGATCGCCACCGCGTTCGCTCTGCTAGCGAAGTTGTTGCCCTGGCCAGCCGCGCGCGACTGACTCATCTCGATGCGTTTGCTGGATCGCCAGTACTTGGATTTGAATGCCTTCTTGATGAGCTCTTCATAGGTCTCGGTCAGTCCGTTCCCCGATGGGTGCGCCAGGGAGCTTAGAAGGCTGTCGGTGGAAGCCACTTCCTGGGTTGAAAGCGCGCGCTGGGTGATCAGTTTTCTGCCGAGTTCCGGGAATGACCGTGCATTATCGGCGCCGTTACCGAACGACATCTCGAAATGGCTCAATGGCGGGCCCACCGCCTGCGAAGCGAGACTGGCATTTTTCATCGTCAGGTTCACTTTTTGAATACCGTCCTTACCCCCGGCCATGAAAATGCGCGCATCCCGATCTTGATTACCGAACGGATTTTGCCCGTTAAAGTTGGGATTGGCTCGCCCGTCCCAGAAATTGAAGAAGTTAAACACCGCGTTGATGGTGGTCGGCGTGTTGCGCGGTTCGACCCGGCGGGTCGTTATGTCGTTGACCTTGAACACCGGGTCCAGGATAGGCGTGCCCAGATCCTCGAGAGCGCCAGGCACGACCCCGTCGAACAGGGTGAACAGCATGCCCTGTGACGAGGCGACATCGTTACTGTTGGGAGGGGCGACTGGCGAGATGGTCTCGGTCACCTCCTGGACGTTGTCGCCATTGCCGATGTCGCGTACGAACGGGAAGTCGTCTCGCACCAGCTGATAGTTCGGACCGATCGGACTTGGGCTTCCAGTCGCGACTTCAAACTGGAAATCAGGATCCGGTTCCGCATTAGCAAACCCGATCACGTCGCCCGCGCGTTGCTTCTCGACCCGCAGCAGGCCCGGGCTCAGCTGGTTCTTCGATCGCGGGTCGGCGCCAGCGAGGAAGTGGCAGGAAGCGCAGGACTGAATACTGCCGCTGCCGACTGCCATCTCATGGAACAGCGCCTTACCGAGTTGCTCTGCGGCGTGCCGATCATCGATGAAGGCAGCAAGATTGCTTGGCAATGGCACACCCTCATTCTCCACGACAGTCTTCAGTGACCCCAACCCAGCAAGCCTGGCGTCGTCCGGGGTCAAAATTTGAGTGTCAGCGCTGGTGGTTGGTGCTGAAAGGGCTGCGCACAGTCCGATCGCGAAACCGGCGGTCGCAGCGCGGCACTTCGTACCCATCCCACTCCTTCCGGCCCGCTCAGTCTTGGGAGCTTTCTTTTTGCGATTCTGTTTCATATACGTTCTCCGACCATACTTGGTGAGTAGTGTGTGGTTGTATTCAAGCTGTGATTTCCAGGTGCCGAAGGCGCTCGTTAATCCAACCGGAATCTTTTTCTTCTTCGTGACCGGTTGCTATCTTCCAGCACATTCTCAGTCGACCTCCATTATCGGGAAAACTACCGGGCCTTTGCATTAGGCAGGAAACCAGATTTCTTTGGCCAAATGTCCAGAAACCTGTTCTCCATAATCGAGGAAAATTAGCCACACGGCTATTATTCTCAGGGAGAGTGACGTTCAAAGCTAAGACCAATTAGCCAATCGGCTAGACACATCTAACCGATTGGCTGGTATCGGTTGTACTTTAGTAGTGAAGACGGACCGTTCAGTTAGCCTTGTTGCCTGTCAACGAAAAGCGAACTGCGCTCGAACAGGTTTACTCTGCTCGAGACACGGCTGTTCGACGGGCATAGCGTGATGTTGTCATGTGTACTAAATCGAGCAATCTGGAGATAGGTGAAGTGCGCCGCGCGCGAGTACTATTCGGGCTCAAGAGTAGCCTAGGAGCCTGTCGGACTTAGGCTGATTCTACATTTAAACTTGCACGGAAATGCGGTCGAGTGAGTGGATTTGCGGGTCTCGTTTAAAGCAAGTCCAGCACAACCGCCTTCCTTACGGCTTCGGTACGATTAGATGCATCGAGTTTGGTGAGTATGATGCTGACATAATGTTTGACGGTACCTTTACTCACGAACAAGGTATCAGCAATTTCCTGATTGTTCCTGCCTTCTGACAATAGCTGCAGGATCCTATGCTCACGTTGGTTGAGGTTGTTTTCGTTCCTACCTGCTGCGAGCTCCATCAACATCGAATGCAGCTTCTGATCAACATAGCTCCCGCCGCGGGCCACCACGCGGATAGCTTGAAATAGATTATCCGGGCTGGCATCCATGGTTAAGTAGCCCTGCACGCCAAGTCGCGATGCGCCCATGACTCGACGGCCTTTCACATCGCCATGCAATACAATTGCAGGCAATTCAGGCAGCTTTTTTCGGAACGTGCCTAAGCCCTCGCCGTTGGCTGCACACTTCTGGGGCTTCTCCTCGGTTTCAAGGTCGCACAGGAGAATGTCTGGCTCCACCACCGAAGCCTGCCGGAAGCACTGTGCGCAGTTGGCAGCGGTGCCGACAACATGAAAGCCAGGCTGCGCCCCGATCATAGCCGATAAGCCATTTCGGAGGATGTGTTGCCTGATCACAATCAGAATCCGAATCGGAACCTCGTTTGACGAGCCGGGAGTATTCTCCACCTCGAATCGAAGTTTCCTTCCTACGTTTGTCCCGGATGAGCACTTATAATCGTGCTTTGACGTCTTCAAAACGGTGTTCTCCTGACGGCTAGACAATATATTCGTTATATTTCTGCCACCTTATAAAGTGGCTGTCTCGCGTCTACGTGCGTAATTTTACTACGCCTTCCAGGAAACAATAGTCGATCCAAATCAAAGTTGCAACTCTCTGCCTTGTCCAATATGAAATGAGTCTGAAGCCCGAAGGAGACCTGTTCATGATGGCGGGATGAAAACCATCATGAAACTCGAAGGCTTAACGACCATTGATCAACTTGTAGATTTCCTGTCAGGCACCCAGGCGGTGGCCTTTTCGGTCATCAGCGACAAACCCGTATGTTCGCAAATATACGAACGAGCCGTATGATATTGTTATCTAGCAATATTTTGGATGAATCGCACTAAGTTAAGGAGTATAAGCAGAATAAACGCCCTTTTGATCACTCGTCAACGGACCATCCATCGGTACGAAGGGAGCTGCGCCCTGCCACCACCCCGAAATCCTGCGCCATTCCGCACTCAATATCCAATCATTCGCCCTCGCCGGTACCACTTGCAAATGTACCCCAGACATCAGGCCAACCGGCATCCTGGCTCTCCCTTTTGGGTATTTGCCATTGGAACCGGGTGAAGGGTTTGATGGTGTCAGCCAAACAGGTCAGCCGGTGGCGCCCGGCTTGCCGGCCGCAGACTTGCTGGAGCCGGGGTAAGCTTTTCCTGCAGGTGGGTCAGTATCTTATCGATTACCGCCGGGTCTTCAATGCAGGCAATCACCTTCACAGGGCCACCGCATTCACCGCAGGTCTCAATGTCGATATTGAACACCCGCTTGAGACGTCCCCTCCAGGGGCCTACTTTTGGTGTGCCCAGCTCATCGATGCTCGCCGCTCGGCGGAGGTTTGCTCTTGGCCTTCGTCGGAGACTTTGGGCTTGTTACCCTTGCCTCGTTTGGCGGGCGTCACCGCCGCACGACGCTTGCTGTTCGGTGCGAATACGCCATGGAAACGGGTCTATGCAGATCTCCGCATAAGCGCGTCAGGTTGACGCGGGGCCTCGGTACCAGAGCGGCCAGTCGTGCGATGAAGTCCAGTGGTTCGAAGATCACATGCGTGGTGCCATCGCGGTACGGGGTCTTGAGCTGGTAACGCACATTACCATTTGGCGTGAGCGACAGCCGCTTTTCCGAGACCGCCGGCCTGGCAATGTAGCGACACAGCCGCTCCAGCTTCTTGCGCTCATCGGCCTTGGCCGCCACCCCGGCATGCAGCGAGAACCCGGCCACCTTGCCCACTGGGTCATCGAACGGCTCGTCGCAGGCCGGCAGCGTTTGCAGGGTAAACACCTTGCGACCTTGCTGCGGGCCCACGGCAATGCGGTAGGTAATGGAGTGCCCCAGCAACTGATCCATCGGCCCCGCCTCCACGGCATCCCCAGCCAGATAGCGGTTCTCGACATCGCGCTCCAGCAATCCCTGCCGCTCCAGGAAACGGCCGATGCGGTGCGCACAGGTGAGTGGCAATGCAGCGGTAGACGATGCCGAGCACCTGGGCCATGATGGCTGGGTGGCTCGCGAACAGGAAACGTAAGGGATACGGAACGCTCAGCACCCATTGGCGCACCGGCTGTTCGGGAAAGACTTCATCCACCAGCAGGGCGGCACTTTCCGCCCTGCGCCGCGCCCCGCAGCTGGGACAGAAGCCGCGTCGTTTGCAACTGAAGGCGACCGGGTGTTCGCTTAACGGTTGTCCGTCAACCACTACTGGTTCTTTGTCCATATCGGTACCCCCTGTTAACGCTAGGCAAGACGCTAGTTACCCGACACTACGGGTACCACTGGGGATCGACATACCGACAGACAGA
>Ga0316201_10000674_pt1 | contig 20528 bp, 16 predicted proteins | sample CS6wburrow_MG_FD_204516 | JGI IMG/M metagenome (GOLD analysis project Ga0316201, IMG submission 204516) | Coastal sediment microbial communities from Delaware Bay, Delaware, United States - CS-6 worm burrow | ecosystem: Environmental > Aquatic > Marine > Coastal > Sediment | place: USA... | reverse complement strand
CACTGCAGATACTGACCTCGGATCGTCGGTTGCTGGATGATGGCTCCGGTTACTCGGAGCCGCAACGTTGGCGGCAGCAGACAGGCAGCCACACGAGGAAGTCACGAGCCCCGCGTCAGCAGGCGCTGTCCGAAGTAGTTGATCGCCATCGCTCCGACGGGCGCAGCCACCACGATGGCCAGCACGGCAATGGACAGGATGGCTTCGCCGGTCTCTACCGTCATCGACGTCGCCCTTCCATCCAGGACAATCGCCAGGGGCACCGCTCCCATCGCTGCCTGCACCGTTGCCTTGGGCAGGTAGGCGATCGCGCAGAACCGGCGTTCGTCCCGCGAGAGATCGGATCCCAGCAGCGACAGCCTTACCCCGATACCGCGGGCCGCTAACCCGATGGCCAGGATTCCCAGGCCGAGGCCGATGAGCCTCGGGTCCAGGGCATCCAGTCGTACCTCGGTTCCGATGTAGACGAACAGCAGGATCTCGGCGAGAATCCAGACCTGCGAGAACTTCGAGGCCAGCCGGTGAGCCAGATCGCTGTTCTTCTCCAGGATCACGAATCCGGATGCCATGATCCCGAGGAGCGCAGCTATCGGCAGCAGCGCTCTCACCGCCCGCTGTTCGGCAAAGTCGTAGAAGACCACCGCAACGATCATGAACAGGATGACCTTCGTCGTGTCGCGTACGTCGAATCGTTCGAACACCCGCATGAAGATCAAGCCGATCGCCACGCCGATCGCGCCGCCCAGGAGGATGCCGGCGGGCACGCCAAGAAAGACGTAGCTCCAATCGGTGGACGCGCCGGCGGCCAGTCCCGCGAACACGCCGAAGACGGTGATGGCCACGACGACGTCCAGGGACGTACCGGCGAGGACCAGCGTCGGCACCTCATGTCGCTTTCCGAACCCCTCCTCCTTGAGCTCGAGCATGGCGGGGATGACCACGGCCGGTGAGACCGCTGCGATGATGAATCCCAACATGCCGGATTCGACAAGGGAAAATCCGAGCAGGAAGTATGAGGCGGCAGTGACCGCGGTCCCCTCCATCAGACTCGGAATGAATCCCATCCGGATTGCCGGTCGGCCGATGCGGTGGAGGGTGTCCCGGCTGATGCCCAGGCCGGCCCGGATCAGGATGACGATCAGGGCGGCGGTCTTGGCCTCCTTGAGCAGCTTCAGCACTCCGGGCTCGATCAGGTCGAGACCGTATGGACCGAGAAGGACGCCCGCCCCGAGCATTCCCAGAATGCCTGGAAGACCCAGCTTCTCGAAGACGAGATTGCCGAAGAGAGCCAGAAGGACGATGAGCGCGATATCGGTCAGCATTCGCTGCAACTTAACTCGACGGCCGGGCGCGGCGCTCGCCCGGGTCCTGCAGCCGCCACCTCTTTCGTGTCGATTCGAACAATGCGAGAATGTACCTCCGCAGTTGACACAGCACGCCAACGAGACAGGGAAAGACGTCATGAACGATGACAGCAAGTGCCCATTCGGCCACACGGCTGGCGGCGGAGCGACGAACCGGGACTGGTGGCCGGACCAGCTGCGGCTGGACATTCTGCGTCAGCATTCCTCCAAGTCCGATCCGATGGGAGAGGACTTCGACTACGCCGCGGAATTCGAGAGCCTGGACTACGACGCCCTGAAGGCGGACCTGCACGCCTTAATGACCAGCTCGCAGGACTGGTGGCCCGCGGACTTCGGCCACTACGGGCCGCTGTTCATTCGCATGGCCTGGCACAGCGCCGGCACCTACCGCACTGGTGACGGCCGCGGCGGCGGGGGCACCGGCAACCAGCGTTTCGCGCCGCTCAACAGCTGGCCGGACAACGTGAACCTGGACAAGGCGCGCAGGCTGCTGTGGCCGATCAAGCAGAAATACGGGCGGAAGATCTCCTGGGCCGACCTGATGATCCTCGCCGGCAACGTCGCCCTCGAATCGATGGGCTTCGAGACCTTCGGCTTCGGAGGCGGACGCGCGGACATCTGGGAGCCGGAACAGGACATCTACTGGGGCGCCGAAGACACCTGGCTGGGTGACGAGCGCTATTCCGGCGAGCGGGACCTGGAGAATCCCCTCGCCGCGGTCCAGATGGGCCTGATCTACGTGAATCCGGAGGGTCCGGACGGCAACCCGGATCCGATCGCGGCGGCTCACGACATCCGCGAGACCTTCGCCCGCATGGCGATGAACGACGAAGAGACGGTCGCACTCATCGCCGGCGGTCACACCTTCGGCAAGTGCCACGGCATGGGCGATTCGACGATGGTCGGACCCGAGCCGGAGGCTGCCGGCATCGAGGAGCAGGGCTTCGGCTGGAAGGGCCGGGTCGGCACGGGCATGGGGGATGACACGATCACCAGTGGTCTCGAGGTGACTTGGACGACCACCCCCACGAAGTGGAGCAATGACTACTTCCGGCACCTGTTCGAATACGAGTGGGAGCTCACGAAGAGCCCCGGCGGTGCCCACCAATGGACCCCGAAGGACGGCGCCGGCGGCGACACGGTGCCAGATGCCCACGACCCGTCCAGGCGACACGCGCCTGCGATGTTGACCACGGATTTGTCGCTGCGCTTCGACCCCGAGTACGAGAAGATTTCGCGGCGATTCTACGAGAATCCGGACGAATTCGCGGATGCCTTCGCCCGGGCGTGGTTCAAGCTGACGCACCGCGACATGGGACCCCGCGCTCGGTATCTCGGTCCGGAGGTCCCGGAAGAGGAGCTGATCTGGCAGGATCCGATCCCGGCGGCGGACCACGAACTGATCGACGATGAGGACGTCGCGACCCTCAAGGGCAGGATCCTGGATTCCGGACTTTCGGTCGCCGAGCTCGTTTCAACGGCCTGGGCGTCAGCCTCGACATTCCGCGGCTCAGACATGCGGGGGGGGGCGAATGGCGCCCGCATCCGCCTGGCGCCGCAGAAGGACTGGGAGGTCAACCAGCCGGATCAGCTGGCGAAGGTACTGGAGACCCTCGAGGGAATTCGGTCCGGGTACGGCAAGCCGGTCTCGATGGCGGACCTGATCGTGCTGGCGGGTTGCGCCGGCATCGAGAAGGCGGCGCGGAACGGAGGTCATGACCTGACGGTTCCGTTCACGCCGGGGCGCACGGACGCCTCGCAGGAACAGACGGATGTCGAATCCTTCTCGGTCCTGGAGCCGGTGGCCGATGGATTCCGAAACTACCTGAAAGCCAGGTACGACGTCTCGGCCGAGGAGCTGCTGCTGGACCGGGCGCAGTTGCTGACCCTGACCCCGCCGGAGATGACGGTCCTGGTCGGTGGCATGCGCGTCCTCGGAGCCAACTTCGGCCAGTCCGGCGACGGCGTCTTCACGGACCGGCCGGAAGCGCTGACCAACGACTTCTTTGTGAACCTGCTCGACATGGGCACGGCCTGGACGGCCGTCTCGGAGGACGATGAAGAATTCGAAGGACGAGATCGCGAAACCGGTGAAGTCAAGTGGAACGGCACCCGGGTCGATCTGGTCTTCGGTTCGAACTCGGAGCTCCGGGCGCTCGCCGAAGTCTATGGAAGCGCGGACGCGGAAGGGAAATTCGTCTGCGACTTCGTGGCGGCCTGGAACAAGGTGATGAACCTGGATCGATTCGACGTGGCCTGATGCGGAAGCGGCCGACCCCGGAGCACGGCTTCGGGGTCGGGACGGCCTCGTGTCCAGGTGTCGGGCTAGAGCGGGATGTCGGCCCCGATATGCACCCGGGCAAGCGCCGCGCGACCGACGCGCCGGATGGCGAGCACGAACGCCGCGGTCCGCATGTCGATATCGTGCTCGACCGCTACTTCACGCACCGATCGATAGGCCTGGCTCATCTTCCTGTCCAGCTCCTGGTTGACGCGCGTCTCGTCCCATCGGAATTGCTGGATGTTCTGCGCCCATTCGAAGTAGCTGACCGTGACACCCCCGGCGTTGGCGAGAATGTCCGGTATGATCAGGACGCCCCGGTCGTTGAGGGCCTGGTCGGCGCCGGGCGTGGTCGGGGCGTTGGCGCCCTCGACGATGATGCTCGCCTTGACCTCGGCCGCGTTGTCCTCGTTGATCGCATCTTCCAGCGCCGCCGGCACCAGCACGTCTGCCTCCCAGCCGATGATCTCCGTGTTCTCGAAGGCCTCGCCACCCGGGAATCCTGCGACGCCTCCGTGCTCATTCGTCCAGGCGTCGAGGGCCGGGACGTCCAGGCCCCTATCGTTCGCTAAGCCCCCGGTATGATCCGCCACGGCCACGATCCGGGCTCCCCGCTCGGCGATCAGCAGGGCGGCGTTGCTTCCCACGTTTCCGAAGCCCTGCACCGCCACCGTCACATCGTCGAAGCTCTTCCCCGTTTCTTCCAGCGCGGCGCCCAGGACGTCCATCACCCCGCGGCCGGTGGCGGCATCGCGACCCTCCGAGCCGAACAGGTGCAGCGGCTTGCCTGTCACCACGGCCGGCGAGAAGCCCGCGTACTTGGAGTACTCGTGCATGATCCAGCCCATGACCTTTGCGTTCGTATTGACATCGGGCGCCGGGATGTCGGTCGTCGGTCCGATCACCTCCTTCATCTGCTCGACGAAGAAGGTGGTCACCTGAAACAGGTCCCGCTCCGACATGGAGCGCGGATCGCAGTCGATGCCCCCCTTGGCTCCTCCGAACGGCACATCCACCACCGCCGTCTTCCAGGTCATCAGGTTGGCAAGCGCCGCGGCGTGGTCCTCGTCCATCGCCGGGTGGTAGCGCAGTCCGCCCTTCATCGGGCCGCGCGCCATATTGTGCTGGACGCGATAGCCGTTGTACGTGTGCAGCTCGCCGTCTTCCCCCTCGATGACGACCTCCACCTTGACGCTCCGCCGAGGCGTCAGGAGGATGGTTCGCACCTTGTCGTCGAGGCCGATGACGTCGGCGGCCTTGTTGAAGTAGAAATGACTCTCTGCGAGCATCAGGCACCTGCCTTCATGTGATCGTCATGGCACATCAGACACTCCATGTGTCCCTGCTCGGTGGGATTCATGGCTCTCATCTCTCTCAGTTTCCTGTTCGGGTCGACCGGTTGCCGGCGCCCCGACCTCGGCTGAGCCGTCCTCCACCGGTTTGATTTCGAGTGACACGCCGGGCGCGATGGTTCGCAGATGAAGATCGCGCTGCGGATATGCCAGTCCGATGCCCGCCGCCACCAGCGCGTCACTGGCGGCGAGTCGAAGGTCGCTGGCGGCACCATACCAGCGGGCTTCCGGGAACCAGACGTTGAGCTGGAAGTTCAGTGCGTTCTCGCCGAATCCGAGAAAGATGACCTTCGGGGCGGGCTTCCGGGCGACCAGGGGCTGCTTCGCGGCCACCCCCTCGAGCACGTCGACCACGGTCTTCGGATCCGTCCCATACTCCACGCCTACCGGAATGTCGACGCGCCGCTGATCTGTCCCTTCCCTCGTCCAGTTGACCAGGGTCGATGAGACCAGCGTCGAATTGGGAACGAGGACGTCCGCCCCGTGATACGTACGAACCTTGCTCTGCAGGAGTCCGATCTCCCGGACCACGCCCTCGAAGTCCTCGATCTGAACTTCATCCCCGTAGTTGACCGACCGACCGAACAGAACGACGAGCCCCGACGCAAGGTTGTTGACGACGTTCTGGAGGCCGAAGCCGACGCCGACGCCAAGCGCACCCAACAGGATCGTGAGCCGGTCGACGTCGACACCGGTGGCCGAGAATGCGACCAGGATGCCGATCAGAATCACGGCGTACCGGGTGAACTGCGTGATCATCGTCGGAACCCCGTGCCCGAGGTCCATGCGGGGAAGGATGTCTTTGCCCAGGATGGCGCTGATCAACTGCGACAGTTTGACGGACAGCCAGACGATGAAGACGAACGTCACCACGTCTCCCACGGTGAGCGAAAAACCACCGACAGAGACCCCCGCTGCCCACAGATCTGCCAGGCCCGCGACGACCGGGTCGAGAGCGCGGAACCCCGTCAGCCCCAGGACGACGAATCCGATCCATGCGAGCGTCACGATGAACCGGTAAGCACGTCGTGGGACCGTACCGGGTGTCGCCGGGGCGATTCCAAGCCGCTGGGCCCGGCTGGTGAACGTCAGGACGTAGGCCGCGGCAAGGAGAACGGAAGCGCCCAACCAGACGGTGATCGCTGAGAAGCCGAGGATGAGCGTACCCGTCGCGAGAACGGTCGCGAAGCCTGCCGCTCCTGCGATGTTGGCGACGCCACTGATGGCGAATGCGATCGCCGCCAGGCTCGCTCCCAGGACGAGCAGGCGGGACTTCCGGTCCGAAGAGGCTTCCTGCTCGAGGGGGTCCGAACGCCCGAACTGCAGGCTGGCCACGACTCCCACGACGGACAGCAGGAGCAGCGCGAAGCGACTCTCGGTGACACCGAACTCGGACAGATTGACGACCTGCTGAAGCAGCAACAGCAGCACGGCCGCGTAGCCGAACCTCCGATACGTGCCTTTCAGGACCCGCGGCAACAGCCACAACGCCGCCACCACGACCGACACGGCGAGGATCGCCTTCCACGACCGCGGCGCGCTCGGCTGCGACAGGTACACGAGGAGGCCAAGGACCAGGACGCTGGCCGCAACCGGGCGATCGAACAACTTGACCTTCGCCGTCAGCGGGTCGTCCTGCTCGAGTTGTGGTATGGTGACACTGCGCAGGCCGGCCAGCGTGGCGATCAGGACGAGGAGCAACACCAGACCCCACATCAAAGGGGTCCGCTGGGTCTCGAGATACCACCGCAGCGACGGATAGTTGAGCTGCCAGGTCGTTGAAGCCCAGCTCGAGAGGCCCGGCTGATCGCTCGCCTGGTCCGCCACCTTCCACAACGGCCAGCTGTCGATGCTGAGGAGAGCACCCCGCCGCCTCTCCATCTCCTGTCGCTCGTCCGCGATGTTCTGGTCCGCGCGCGAAACCTGGAGGCCGACGGCCGCTTGCAGCTTCAGCACGGTATCACGGGCAGCGACCACGGAACTGTTCACCGAGTCGACCGCCGCGAGGGTCCGTCGAATCTCCCGACTCACCTCGGCCGGTACGTCCTCGGCCCGGGTTGAGTCCCGGGTCATCTCCCATTGTTGCCTGGCGAGGTCCACCTGATCCAGCGATGTCGAGACGGAACTTCCCACGGAAGACAGTTGCTGGAGCCAGCTACGCAGGAGATCGGCGGTCCGCTGCCAGGCGTGCAGAGTCTGATCGAGCGCGAAGCTCGGACCCGGAGTCTGCATCCGCCGGCGGGAGTCACGCTCCAGGTTGTCGATACGCTCCGCCGCGATGGGGAGACGGACGCTGATGCTCGCCAGATCCATCGTGTCGGCGGCTGCCCGGGAGGCGCGTCGAAGTACCGTTCGGGCAGCGACCGCGCTGTCCGCGATGTCGGTCGGAGGAATCGGACGAATTACGGGAGCCTGAGACGTATCCCGCGCCGGTTCCTGCGCCGCCGTCTCCTGTGCGGAGACGGGCGCTGCCGACAACAGGAACGCCGTTGCCAGGACGACACCGGGCACCGGTAGCCAATACGATCCAGCTCCAGCTCGCCACGCATGCAGAAAGGCCATGCTCTACCCCCGACGGCGTGTACGACGATGGCTCCGTGACGCGAAAATACATCGCGTTCGGCATTCGGAAGAGGGCCAAGATAATGAGAAATATCTCGGTTCGCTCGGTTTCGGTGACCCTCTGGCGCGGTCTCCGGGATTCTCCTCCTGTTCCTTTGCACCGCCAGCTGCTCGGCGGTAGTCTTGGAGTTCCCCGCGCGATTGAATAGCCGCATTTAGAGGGTCACAGCCGGATCGTGTGACGGGAGCTCATGGAGTTCGCGCAGCGAGTCCGCGCAATGTCTGGATAGAGCTTGATCGAACAGATACTGGAGTTTCTGGACAAAGCCGGTGCAGCAATCAGCCTGATCGCCGTCGCCGTCATCGTGGTGGGGTTCGCGGGCGCTGCCGCGCGGTACATCAGGGACTTCCGTGAGTATGGCCCGAACAAGAGCTTCGCTCAGTTCAAGGTCGAACTGGGTCGGCCGCTCCTGCTCGGACTGGAGATCCTCGTCGTGGCGGATGTCATCGAGACGATCACGACGACGCCGACATACGCCTCGCTGGCGGCCCTGGGCATCCTGGTCCTGATCCGGACAGCGGTCAGCTGGACGCTCACCGTGGAAGTCGAGGGCCACTGGCCGTGGCAGGCCGAGGTGAAGGAGTAGCAGGGTGCCCGACATCGTACTCGACGTGGTCGCGGATATCGCCCGGATCGGAGAGATCGTAGGCGCGAGTACGCTCATTCTCGGCTTTCTCATTGCGACGGTACGTTTCCTGGTCCAGCTACGCACGGCGGATGTGGCAAGCGTGTACGATGTTTATCGGCAGTCGCTGGGCCGCACGATCGTCATCGGATTGGAGATCCTTGTCGCGGTCACGATCATCAAGACGATCACTGTGGAGCCGACCGCGGAGAACCTGGGCCTGCTCGCTCTCATGATTCTGATCCGCACGGTGCTCAGCTGGACCACCGTGCTCGAGATGTCTGGCCGCTGGCCCTGGCAGAAGGCGCCGGCCCCGAACCCATGACCGCGGGGGGTGCCAGGAATCCGCCTGACGGGTCAGTCGGTGTTCGTCACCGATTCCAGAGACGGGAACCACAACGTGATACTGGAGACGGTCACCGACGGCGGCGCCCGGTACGCGATGGCGCAGCAGTACATTCCCGAGATCGTCGACTCCGGGGACAAGCGGATCATGCTCATCGATGGAGATCCGGTCGAGAAGGCGTTGGTCCGCATCCCGCCCGAAGGCGACCACCGCGGCAATCTGTCCACCGGTGCGCGGGCAGAGGTCAGGCCGCTGACGGACCGGGACGTGTGGATCTGCCGCCAGATCGGTCCGGTGCTTCGTGAGCGGGGTCTGTTGTTCGCGGGCTTCGACGTCATCGGGGACTACATGACCGAGCTGAATGTCACGAGCCCGACCGGTATCCGTGAGCTCGTGCAGGCGACGGATCTCCGGGTCGCGGAGCGCCTGTTCGACGTCATCGAATCCAGGCTCTCAGCGTGACGGTGTAGTCCGGCGGCCTGCTGTTGTCCGCTTCGCACGGCCCCGGTATCCTGCGAACCATGAACCGGCCGCCGAGAAATCCCCGGATCGCGCGTTGGCTCATCGCGGCGATCGTGTTGTCTGTCTGGCATGTCCCGGCGGCTCGGGCGCAGGAAGACGACGCGAAGCCTCCCCTGCTCGACCCGTACGGCGATTTCAGGCTGCGCATGGAGCAGGACTGGGATTCGCGCCAGGGCGACGGGACGGAGCTCGACGATCGCCTGCGGCTGCGATTCCGACTGCGCGGCGGACTCATCGTGAACGTTACCGACCGGTGGTCGGCCCGGGTCCAGCTCCGCAGCGGGCCGCACGACTCGCAGCAGTCTCCCCACATCACGATCTACGACTTCGATGGCGGTTCGAACGGACCGTACCAGTTCAACTTCGACTACTGGTACGCAGCGTACCGTCACGAGGGATTGGAGATCTGGGCGGGACGGAACGAGCTGTCATTCGACCACCAGGACGATCTGTTCCTCATCGACAACGTGACATTCGCCGGCGTGGGCGGATCGTACCGCCACGAGCTCGGCCAGGGACGCCTCTCAGTGGCGGCCAACTACGTCGCCCTGCCGGCGGGCATGCGGAATTTTTCGGGCACCAGCTTCATCGGGCAGGTAGGCTACGATCGGGATTGGGACCAGCTCGGGTTCTCGGTCGCGGCTGGAGTGTTTGCCAGCCGCGCGGACCCGGACGACCCGGATGGCGAACTGCTGCTGACCGAGAACAACACCCGCGACTACGATCTGCTGAATCTGCAGGCCCAGTTCCGGACCACGGCGTTCGGCCAGCCGTTACGGCTCGGTGCCGATTACAGCCGCAACTTCAAGGACTACGGCGGGGCCCCCGCAGGCAGCTTCAGCGAGTTTCACCGGGATCACCTCGATGGCTACGTGATCGAGGCAATCTGGGGCGCGAGCGAAAGCGGAGGTGACTGGCAGCTCGGGTACTACTACTCGCATGTCGAAGCGCTGGCCGCCAACAGCTCCTACATCCAGGACGACTGGGCGCGCTGGGGCACGTCCACGCAGGCGCGGCTCACGAACATGAAGGGCAGCGAGTTCCGGGTGCTATATACCATCACTCCGAGCCAGAACATCTTCGCTCGCTTGTTCTTCGTGGACGCGATCGATCTGCTGCAGCCCGGCGATACCTTCCTCGAGGACGGCAAACGCTTCCGGATCGAGTACAACATCGCGTTCTGAGGATACCACCGACGGGGCGGCCCCATTGGAGCCGCCCCCTTGCGTGTACCGGCTTCCTACTTGTTGTCGTGCACCTGGACGTTGCCGGAAATCACGGTCTGACCGAACGTTATTGTGGCGAAGCCGCAACAGGGGGTGAGCGGGCGACGATCTCGGATCAAGACCTACTCATCAGGAGGACCGAGTGGCTCCGGTACCGTGCACTCGTCGCCGGCCTCGATCCGGGCGGTCATGCGCTCCAGGTTGGCCGTATACGTGGCTTCGTTCGGAAGCGAACCCTCCGCGGCCATCCGGGACGCCCTGGCGTAGCTTTCCCGGGCTTCCTCCCACCGACACGCGGCGTCGAGCCCATCTCCGAGAGAGTCGTAGACGTTCGCCGAACCGGGGTACAGTTCGACGTTCAGCTCGAACGCCTGGATCGCGTCATCCACGCGTGCCATATTGAGCAGACCATAGCCGACACCGTTCACGAAGCCCTCGGGGACCTTGATGTCGAAGCCGAAGCGCTCGCTCAACATCGCATAGTGTGCTTCGATCCCGGACCACCCTTCTTCTCCTTCTCCTAATGCGACCATGATCGAGTCTGGCACGTTCCAGCCATCGAACGTCCACTCCAGGGCATCGTACGTGCTGCGATGCGGGATCGACCCGTGATCTTCCTCGGGCATGTGGGTCCAGTTCCACCGGAACGATTCAGGCGCAGATGTCTCGAGGATACCGGCGAGAATCCACCCGCCGGCGAGCATCTCGCCCCCCTCGCTGGCCATCGTCATGTAGAGCGCCCCTGTCAGGTCCGGTCGATTCTCGAAGATCGCGCCCGCCGTATCGACGTACTTCATTTCATCCCACCACAGGCTGGGACTGATCGACACGTACGCGTCGAAGGCATCCGGTTCTTCGATGAGAACCTGGGTGATGAACAGGCCGCCGAAACTGTGGCCGATGAGCATGCCGAACGGCTGGGTCCGATAGTGGTCTTCGACCCACGGCTGCACTTCTTCCGTCAGAAAGTCGAGGAACGCGCTGGCACCTCCAGCGTCGGCCATCGGCCCCGCCGTATCGGGAACGGAAAGCGGGGGCGTGAGATCGCGAGTCCTGGACCCGGCGACGTTCGGTATCCCCACCACGATCATCGCCGGCATACGGTTGTTCGCCGAGAGGAACTGCGTCACCCCCGTCGTGTGATGAAAATGATCTCCCGCGTCCAGCAGATACAGAACCGGGAACCGGTCGGAAGACTGTTCGTAACCCGGCGGAGTGTAGATCCAGAGCGGCCGGTCTTCGTTCAGCACCCCCGATCGAATACTGACGCGCTCGCCGATGACGATGGGCTCCCGATCATCTCGAATCTCGGTCGACTGGGCTGTGAGGGCCGAGGGGGCTCCAGGGACTATGGCCGACAAACAGACCAGAGTGACGACGAGACCGAATCTTCCACGGGTGCACGGCATAGGTGACATGTCCTTTGCAGTTGAACGACCTCTCGCTGGTATGGAGATACCAGGCTCGTTGTAGACGGTCACATACATACGCACCAGGAACAGGCCGGAGTCAACCGGATGGTCGCGTGACCTGCAGGTACGTAGCTACCATGACTTCGGTTCCGGTGACAGCACGAGGGAGTAGCCTCAGCTGAAGCCATGGAGAGTCTATTCGGCCGTTGTCTCATCCACCCTGTAGACCACCAGCCGCACCACGTCCAGCTCGTCCGTCTCCGTCGCGAGGATCCTCCCATCCGGAAGGAAACCGATCGGATACGGAGCGTCGGCCGAGAGCGTCCCGACATAGGATCCATCGGCGGCCAGGATGTCCGTCGGGGTCGGCTCCGGGCGTGGACCGCCGCGGCTGACCCAGATCCGACCATCGGGTCCGACGCGTAGGTTTCGAATCGCGGGGATCACTTCGGCGACTCCGCGCTTCTCGATCACCTCTTCCCACTCACACTCGCGAACGCCGGCCGAGGTCATCATGCGCATTCCCTCGCCGAGCTGTCGCTTTGCCAGGTCCCGATCGGCTTTGACCGGCTCGACCGCACGCCGGTAGCTCGCCACGAGGCTGCTTCCGTCGAAGACATCGATCTGATAGCCGGCCCCGACGCGAGCGACCCCCTGGTCGCGCCAGGCGTCCCAGGCGATTCCCGGGGAAAACAGGGGTGACAATCCGGACAGGGCCATCCCGCAGCTCTCGAGCTCTACCACGCCGGCGGCGGGCTCCGTGAGTCGAGCCAGCTCCGTCGTGTCCGCATCCACCACCCGCAGGAAGCGGTACAGCTTCTGATCGTCTTCGAGCGTGGAGATCGCGGAGTAGTAGCCGTCTGCGCCCCAGATACGACGGTTGTTCGGCACGAGCTCCTCCCGTGAATCTAGCGCGAGGCCCTCGGCGTCGAATCCGTGGACCGTACCACGTCCGATGTCATCGATCAGCGCCGTGCCATCCGGTTTGACCGTGAGTCCAATCGGCCAGGCCATCTCGCCGGGACCTTCTCCTTCCCGGCCCAGCGTACGCAGGTGGCTGCCATCGCCCGCAAACACGAGCAGCCTGTGACCATCAGCGTCGAGCACGTAAATGCGACCGGCCGAATCGACCCCGACCGTGCTCTCACGCACCATGTAGAACGCTTCGGGTCCCTGCTCTTCGCCACCCAGCGTGAGGGTTGGCGTGAAGGTCCAGCCGAGCGGGGTCTCCGGTGCCAGATTGCTGACCAACCGGATCCCGGCGGAATCGGCCACGATGGTTTGCTCCGCGGGCGTCCCGTCCGCGCAGGCGGTGAGTGCAGCGAGCAGGAGGACGACTGCACGGTTCAGGCCCCGGGTCCGACGCGTGCGAAACGAACGTGCAGGCATGTATGACTCCCGAAAGACAGATGGCTCGCTATCGCCACGCCAGCCCGCGCTCTGCAGCCTCTTCGACGAGCGAGTCGTACACGGCCTTGAGCGCAGCGATGTCGCCCGTATATGCGTGGAGGTTCTCCTCTCCCGCAAATGCCGCACGCGCATGCGGCGCGAGTCCACGTACCACGGCGACCCAACCGGGCCATGACGGAAGCGTCACGACCTCGTCTCCATACAGCTGCTGGAATCCGTCCACCAGGTAGAAGTCCGTGCGGTCGTTCTCGTAGGGTCCGCGCCGCGTGTCTGCGGTCACGACGACGAACGGGACGAGCATGTCCGCCGCAATCGGCTCGACCGCCTCGACCCGGGGCTTCGGTCGATCCTCCATCGCCAGGCGCGTAGCGGACCAATCGGCGAGTCCGGCTACTCCGTAGGCCGGATCGGCGGGGAACCAGGCGGCCGTCGAGTCGTCCCACACCTCGAGCCACACGTGGTCGTTGTGCTGGAGACCGAACACCGAGTACGCATTGCCGCGCTCTTCGACCAGCTCGGCTGCTGTCTCCTGACGCCGCGGGCTCGGGGAGGGCTGCACGTTGATCTCGCGGGCCCAACGGGTGCGGATCTCGAGACTGTCCAGGAAGAGATGGAGGACGGAGGCGAGTTCCGCGCAGTTCCCGGCCCGTCGCGCGATCACCTCCTCCGGCGTCCGGCGCTCGTAGTCCGTGTAGGACCAGTCGTATCGGTCGTTGATCCAGTAGACCAGCCGGCGGGTCCGGTGGAGAGCTGAACCGTGGCCGGCGACCGAGTCGCCAAGGGCCCTGACGTCAGGAACCGTCGTCCGTGCGCTCTCCGGGGACTGCCCGAAGACGAGGGATGGACAAGCGGCGAACATTACCAGGGCAATGCGCGACTTCATCGAACGGGCCTCCACGGGTGCGTGATATGAGTTCCATCAATTTGAGAGTCCAGCGGCGCGAAAGGTTGCTGCGTGGGCTCTCAGGGATGGTCGAGCCGCAGGCGAGACAGCGGGAAAGCGACACGCGCCCGGCCTGAGCCGGGCGCGTGTCGCTGACTGCTCGTGAGTCGTAGCGACCTCAGATCACATGTCGTCGCTCGAAATGGGAACCCAGATGTCGTCGTCGTGCGCCTGCATCATTCCGGCGAAGCGCATCATCGCGTCCTCGTCCGTCCCCATGGATGCGAACGCGCTCTGGAAGAAGTCGTCGATCTTGTCCCAGTCGTCCACGAAGTACAGGACCTTGGCGTTGTGCGGACCGCCGGTGTTGTGATCCAGCTTCGCCCACCCGAGCAACAGCCCCTCATCCACGGCCGCATCGAGTACCGGGCGCATCAGCGAGTCCCACGACTCGTTCCAGTCGGCCATGTCCTGGAAATTCACCCGGAAGGTCGAGGCGTACATGTGCGAGATTTCGCCGCTTCCCTCGCCCCAGCCCATATCTTCGATGTCCCAGATCTCGTCCCGGTGCATGATGACACTGCCGCTACTCGCGGCCCACTCGTCGGCCGGTGTGGCCTCCATCAGGCGTGAGAGGTACTCGCGCCAGAACACGTTGAGTGACGCCCAGTCGAACGTGCGGATCACGAACCGGTAGTTGTAGTCGTCACCGCCCGTCTGGTGCTGCATCTGGTTGAAGCCCTCGATCACACCTTCCTCGACCAGCTGCCTGAGGATCGGTACCGAGTACTCGAGGTACTGCCGGTTCCATTCCTCGGTTTCGCCCATGTCGACGGCGTAGTACGCCTCGTAGACGAACTCCGCCGCCCGGTCTTCCTGTGCCGAAAGCGGTGCCGAGATGAGCAGCGCGAGCGCTGCGAGGAAGAACACGTCTCTTCGCATGGAGCCTCCTGGTAGGGGAATTCCTCGGTGGGCCGCCGGCTCTATAAAGGCCAGAAATTCGGGAGGGGTCAAGGTGCGGGCGAGACGGAGGGCGCTGGTTGCGAACACTGGCGCCCGCAAGTAGAGTTTCGGCCGCATGATCCCGGTCGTGTCGAACTTTTTCAGGAGGAATACATGCGACGGCCGCTCAAACTGGCTCTTGTTCTCGCAGCAGTGCTCGCAATATCTGCATGCAACGATGAGCCCCTTTCCCCGGATAATCCCGCTGACCTCGGATCGTATGTATGGGATCTGACTCAGCCCGAAGCCGAGTGGGAGAGGCGCGCCGGGCTGCAGGTCGTAGAGATCGACAACAGTCTCTATCTGATGGGCGGCCGCACACCGCGAGAGCCGGTTGGGGGCACGGTCATCCTGGGTGACAGCGATATCTGGTCGGATGTGTGGAAGAGCGATGACCTGGGTGCGACCTGGACTCGGATTCTCGAGTCGACACCGGGCACCCACTGGCCGGCGCGTGCGTACTTCCAGGCTCTGGCCAAAGGTGACGACATGTACGTCATCGGCGGACAGAATTTCATCACGATTCCGAACCCCGGGTGTCCGGTGCCGGCCCCGGATTGTCCGGGCTTCATCTCCGTGTCGGAGTTCTTCAATGATGTGTGGCGAAGCGGGGACGGCGTATCCTGGCAGCTCATGACCGACGACGCCGGCTGGGAACCCCGCGCCGGGCTGACCAGCGTAGTCTTCCAGAACGAGATCTACGTCTTCGGAGGTTCTCAGAACGACGACTCCGCGATCATCGGCGGCCCGCCGGTACGGATTTACTTCAACGATGTCTGGAAGTCGGGCGATGGAATGACGTGGGAGCAAGTCACCGCGAGCGCAGCCTGGTCCCCGCGAGCCGGAGCCGCGGCCGTGGTGAAGGACGGGTACATTTACCTGTTAGGCGGCGAAGTCGGGTTCATCTGCCAGCCCGTACCCGGGTGCGACCCTCCGTACTACAACGACGTCTGGCGCACGCAGGATGGAGCCAACTGGGAGCTGGTGACCGCGGCTGCCGAATGGTCTCCCCGGCCCGGACACCAGGCGCACGTCCTGCATGACCACATCTACCTGTTCGGTGGATTTGGTCAGAGTCAGGATCCTGCCGATCCGCTGGGCTCCGACAACCCGATGGATGTCTGGGTCAGCATGGACGGAGCCGCCTGGGAGCTCGTGAGCATGTCCCCCTGGAACGCGATCTCGTCGGACGACATCAAGTACGATTTCGCCGGTATCACGGTTGACGCGGCCGGGCCGAATTCGCTTCCCTCGATTCTCACCTTTGGGGGCGATCGAGAGGACTTCGACTTCACGGACCTCACCAATTATCTCAACGTGGACAACGACGTCTGGAGCTTTTCGCCGCCCAAACCCTAGCGGGACGATGCCACCAGACTGCCGTGTTACCGACGCCGGATCTGGACGCGAGTGAACGTCTCGGCATTCGATACGCTGAAAGCTCAAGGAATCGAGAATGAGAATGAACGCCCACGCGTCCCGATCCAGAAAACAGCTGCTGCTCGCGGCGGCAGTCGGATTCATGGTTTGTGGTTGTGCTCCCACCGACAACGCCGAGCCTGACTCCGCTGCCACCGCCGATGCGATCTACGTCGGGGACATCGTGACTGTGAACGACGAGCAGCCGACCGCCGAGGCGGTGGCCGTGAAACAGGGACTCATCCTGGCGGTCGGGAGCGCGGAAGAGGTGATGGCGCATCGGGGCGCCTCGACCGAGGTGGTCGAACTGGGATCGAACACCCTGCTTCCGGGCTTCATCGACGCCCACGGACACCTCAAGAACGTGGGGTTTCAGGCACTGGCGGCCGACCTGCTGCCTCCGCCTGACTCCGACGTGGACACGATCGAGCGGCTCCAGGAGAAGCTGCGAGCCTGGGGAGAGGGCGAGGTCTCGCAGCGCCTCGGCTGGATCATCGGCTTCGGATACGACGACTCACAGCTCGCCGAGGGCCGCCACCCCACGCGGGACGACCTCGACTCGGTTTCGACCGACCGGCCGATCTTCATCATCCACCAGTCCGGACACCTGTACAGTGCCAATTCGAAGCTGCTGGAGATGGCGGGGATCACGGCCGAGACCGAGGATCCGCCGGGCGGCGTGATCCGGCGCCGTGCGGGCACGCGCGAGCCCGACGGCGTGCTCGAGGAGACGGCCGCGGGTCCCGTGCTCAAAGTGTTACCGGCTGTCGGCGAAGATGGGGCGCGGAGAATGGTTCGTGAAGGGATCGCCGCATACACCCGGTTTGGCTTCACGACCGCCACTGAGGGCCGAGCTTTCCCGGCGGACCTCGACATCTACGCGGCGATGGCCGACGCAGGAGAGCTGGGTATCGATGTAGTCGCGTATCCGGACTACTGGCTGGCCCGCGAGCGGCTCCTGGACAGCCCGTGGCTGGGCCGCGAGTACAGGGGGCGCTTTCGGATCGGAGGCATCAAGGGAAACCTGGACGGGTCCCCGCAGGGCAAGACCGCGTGGTTGACCATTCCCTACTACGTGCCGCCGGCCGGCCAGGACTCGACCTATGTGGGCTACCCGATGCTCCAGGAAGAGCAGGCGATGGCGATGTTCGACGACGCCTACGCCCGGGGCTGGCATGTGATCAACCACGTGAACGGCGACGCGGCAATTGATCAGATGATCAGGGCCGCGCGCGCCGCGACCGAGAAGTACGGCCCGGCGGATCGCAGGACGGTGGGCATCCACAGCCAGACGATCCGGCCGGACCAGCTGGACGCTTACGCCGAGCTCGGGATCATCCCGTCCTTCTTCGGCATGCACACCTTCTACTGGGGCGACTGGCACCGCGAATCGGTGCTCGGGCCGGAACGCGCGGCGTTCATCTCGCCGGCGAAGGCGGCCCTCGATCGGGGCCTGCGATATACGGAGCACCACGACGCTCCCGTGGCCCTGCCGAGCTCGATCATGATTATCGCCACCCAGGTGAACCGGACGACACGGAGCGGCCAGGTGCTCGGGCCGGACCAGCGGGTGTCGCCGATGGATGCGATCCGCTCGACGACGATCAACGCCGCCTACCAGTACTTCGAGGAAGACCGGAAGGGATCGATCGAGCCGGGCAAGCTGGCGGACCTGGTGATCCTGGATGCAAACCCGCTCGAGGTCCCGCCCGAGGAGTTGTTCGACCTCGAGGTGGTCGAGACGATCAAGGAGGGACGGACGGTCTATCGCCGGGGAGAGTAGCGGGAAGCGGCGCAGGGGGCGCGGATGGGCCGGCCGGCGGCTCTGTGCGCCTCACCTGGATCGCTCTGACGACCCCTCTACTTGAGTCTGCCGATCAGCGCGCTCGCGATGATGTTCTTCTGGATCTCGCGCGAGCCCTCGTAGATCTCGGTGATCCGCACGTCCCGGTAGAAGCGTTCGACCTCGAATTCGGTCATGTAGCCGTAGCCGCCCAGGAGCTGGACCGCCTCGTCCGTCACCTCCTTCGCGGCGTGACCCGCGTAGTACTTGGCCATCGCGGTGAGACTGGTGTCCGGCGTGCCCTGATCGGCCGTCCAGGCGGCCTTGTAGGTGATCAGACGGGCCAGCTCGATCTTGGTCGCCATTTCGGCGAGCTTGTGCTGCGTGACCTGGAACTGCGCGATCTTCTTTCCGAACTGTTCGCGGCCTTTCACGTACTCCAGCGCCCGGTCGAACGCACCCTGGGCGGTGCCGACGGCCTGCGCCGCCGTCTCGATCCGGCTCTCGTCGAAGAAGCCGAGGATCTGGTAGAAGCCCTTCCCTTCCTCTCCGAGCAGGTTCCCGGCGGGTACCCGGACATCCTTGAAGCTGACTTCCCCCGTCGGGATCATGTGGATGCCCATCTTCTGCCCGACGCTCGCGGTGGTCAGACCCTCGGCGTCCTTCTCGACCAGGATCATCGACTGTCCCTTGTGGCCCGCCTCGGGGTCGGTCTGGCAGACCACCACGTACCAGTCGGCGATGCCGGCGTTGGTGATGAACGTCTTCACGCCGTTGATCACCCACTCGTCGCCATCTCTCACCGCCGTCGTGGCCATGCCCGTGATGTCGCTGCCGTGCTCGGGCTCGGTGATCGCTCCGGCCGAAATCGCCGTCCCATCGGCAACCGGCGGCAGATAGCGCTCCTTCTGCTCGTGCGTGCCGTACCGAAGCACGTTCTCGGAGGCGAAATCCACGAGCATCAGCGCGGCGCCGATCCCGGAATCACGGCGGCAGAACTCCTCCACCACCAGGGTATTCTCCATCACCCCGTATCCCGAGCCGCCGTACTCTTCCGGATAGTGCAGGCCGATGAAGCCCTCTTCGGCCGCCTTCTTCCAGATCTCCGTCGGAAACTCGTGCTTTTCCTCGAGCTCCAGCGCCAGCTCGCGGTCGAACTCGCCCTTCGCGAACCGGCGGGCGGCCTTCTGGATGTCCTTCTGTTCCTTGCTCAGCTCGAAATCCATGTCGCTGTCCTCTATCTAGCCCCGGCGTTCCCGGATCTTCTCTTCCAGGAGCGGGATCAGGTCCAGGATGTCGCCGACGATTCCTACGTCCGCCACGCCGAAGATCGGCGCCGATGCGTCCGTGTTGATCGCCGCGATGAAGGGATCGCCTTTGACGCCGCCGAGGTGCTGGAACGACCCGCTGATTCCGAGTGCCAGGTACACACGCGGTTTGACGGTGACGCCGGAGGTGCCCACCTGGCGGGTCTTTTCCAGCCACTTCCGGTCGACCACCGGCCGCGTGCAAGCCACCTCCGCACCCATCGCGTCGGCCAGGGAGCGCAGTTCCTCGAGGTTCTCCTCATCCTCGATCCCCCGACCGATTGCCACCAGCACTTCCGCCTGGCTGATGTCCACGGCACCGGGGTCGGGTGCGACGGTCACCACGTACTGGCGGCGCGCCGCCACTCCCTCGGGCATGGTCTCCGGGTGCACCGCTCCGGCGGTCCCGGGTACCGAATCAGGAGGGGTGTACGCCCCGGGGCGCACACTGAGCATGACCCCGTTATCCGCCGGGATCGCCGAGACCCGCGCCTGCACTTTGCCGCCGAACACCGCTCGGACGGCTCGAACGCACTCCACGCCCGCTTCGCTTTCATCCGCCGCGCACCACTCGATCGCCATCGCGTCGGCGATCAGGGGGATGCCGGCCCGCACCGAAAGCATCGGAGCCAGTTCGAGACCCGTGTTGGTGTGCGGAACGAGCGTGGCGAACGGCTTCTGCCGATCGATGAGCGGGGCCAGGACGCGGGACTGGAAGTCGCCATCGGGGTACGCGAGCGCGGGATCGTCGAAGACGTAGACGCCGTCGAACCACCGCGCCGCCTCCGAGGCGAGATCCCCCATATCCGAGCCCAGGAGGATGGCGGATACCGTCACGTCCCCCAGTCCGCGTGCCGCCGTGAGGAGTTCCAGGGCCGATTCATCGAGGCCATCTCTGGAGCGCTCGACCACCACGAAGATCTGTCGCATGGCTAGAACGCTCCTTCCCGCTGCAGCCGCTCCACGAGCTTCT
>Ga0316201_10000673_pt1 | contig 20528 bp, 20 predicted proteins | sample CS6wburrow_MG_FD_204516 | JGI IMG/M metagenome (GOLD analysis project Ga0316201, IMG submission 204516) | Coastal sediment microbial communities from Delaware Bay, Delaware, United States - CS-6 worm burrow | ecosystem: Environmental > Aquatic > Marine > Coastal > Sediment | place: USA... | reverse complement strand
CAGTGAGATATCGTTTATGTCAGACACGTGTTAATCAATCGCAGTGCAGGTGAGCACAAATTTATTAGTCACGAATTAATCAACTTTGGCCGAGAAGTATTTCGAGTACAAACTTGCTGCCGAAGTAAGCAAGCATCAGGCTGATGAATCCGCCCAGGGTCCAGCGAATTGCGGTGCGCCCGCGCCAGCCCAGCAGCCAGCGGCCCAGTAGCAGAATGGCAAATACGCACCACGCCAGTATTGATAATACTGTTTTATGTGCCAGTTGCTGGGCGAACATGTTATCGAGAAACACCAGGCCGCTGCCGAGTGAAATACTGAGGAATACGAAACCGGTCACAATGGTTTCAAACAGCATGGTTTCCATGGTTTTCAAAGGCGGCATCAGGCGAATAATCCCGCCAGGCTGGTGGCTGTGCAGGTAGCTGTTCTGCACCGACAGTGCAATCGCGTGTAATGCCGCCAGTGCCAGCACGCTGTAGGCGATGAGTGATGTCAGTACATGAAATATCAGTCCATACGAACTGCCCGGCGCCAGCAGGTGGCTGGAATGCGTCGACTGATCAATCGCAATACTCAGTGCCGCCAGCGGCAACACCAGGATACCCAGCATCTCGACCGGATGACGAATGGTGGACACCAGGGTGAATAGCGCGATAAAGGCAGCAATCAAAGACAGGGCATTGAAGAAGCCGAGGTTGATACCAATCGGACTGACCATGCTTTGTTCGAGGGTGAACACATGCACTGCAAGCGCCAGGAAGCCGGGTATGAGTGCTGCGGTTTTACCCAGCGACAGCACCGGGGCATATTCGCGCAGACGCGACATCAGCATCATGGTGCCCACAAGATAGAGCGATATCGCGATGAAGGCGGCAATAAGATTATTCATGGTGGGCTATACTGATCTTCCTGGTGTGGGTCTTCAATGTGAACTTGCTCACAAATAAAAATAATAATTAGTATGCCGAGTTAGCGGCCTGAACCGGCATGTTAGCATCACATGATCAAATGTTCTAAAGGTTGAGGACATGAAAGTACGCGTGCTGGGGTGTAGCGGGGGCATAGGCAAAGGGGTGGCCACCACCTCTTTTCTGATTGATGACGACATCCTGATAGATGCCGGCACCGGGGTGGGTGATCTCAGCCTGGAAGAAATGCGCAAAATCCGCACGATTTTCATCACCCATTCTCATCTTGATCACATCGCTTCCATCCCCCTGCTCGCCGATACCCTGTTCGATAGCCTGATCGGCCGACCGCTGCAGGTGTTTGCCCAGCGCAGCACCATCAAGGTGTTGCGCGAGCATATCTTCAACTGGACCATCTGGCCGGATTTTAGCGTGTTGCCGCATAAAACCAATGCGGTGCTCAAATTCAACGGCATGAAAGCCGGCGAGACCCTCGAGATTGATCAGCGCAAAATTGAAATGATCACCGTCAACCATAGCGTGCCCGGTGTCGGCTACCGGGTCGAATCCGCGGGCAAGGCCTTTGCCTTCAGCGGTGACACCACCAGCAACGAGAACCTGTGGGTGGCACTCAACAAGCACAAACGCCTGGACCTGCTGTTCATCGAAACCGCCTTCGCCGACAGGGGTATCGATCTGGCGCGTATTGCGTTCCATTATTCTCCCGAACTGCTGGCGCGGGATTTACCCAAGCTGAAGCACAGGCCCATCGTGTGTATTTCGCATCTGAAGCCGGGTGAGGAAAAAGGCATCATGACAGAGTGCCAGCAAGCGCTGCCAGACTGGGACCTGCAACAGCTCAAAAGTGGTGATGTGTTCGAGTTGTAACCAGGGCGCAGGTTTTGTTTTTGTATTGTTTACTGAAGCATCGTAGTACACCGTTATATTGCTTTTCGCCTTGCTGGCGAGTCACTTTTCTTTGTATGGCCAAAGAAAAGTAACCAAAAGAAAGGCCACCCCAATGTCACAGCCGGCTAGAAAACAGCCGGTTCCCTCGTCGAGCCTGATTTGCGAGGCCGCTGAAAAACTCGCGAGTAAATAACACTCGCTCAGACAGTTTCAGCGGAAAGCCCCTCACAAATCAGGCTCTCCTCGGCTGCGCCAAAAGGGGGGGTAAGAAAAAAACAAAGCTGAGATATAAAATATTGAAACATATGATTCACGCTCGAATTGCTGATCACCTGATGAGAAAACTCAATACGGTCAAGTCACCCATATAGTTCTAGTTTTCTCAAGTCTGCTGGCAGATTTAATGGCTGTTGTGTTTGCTTTGTCTGCTTTTATGCCCCATCGACTCAGCCGAGGAGGACGCAATCGGCGGGGAGTTTTCCGCTGCAGCTGTCTGAGCGAGTGTTATTTACTCGCGAGTTCTGCAGCGGCCCCGACGATTGCTTCCGACGAGGGAACCGCTCATGTTTTTTATGAGCGGCTGCGGCGCCGGGGTGTCTTTTTCTTTGGTTACTTTCTTTTGGACAAGCAAAAGAAAGTGACTCGCCAGCAAGGCGAAAAACAATGCCATGCTGTACTACAAATGAATCAGTAAACACTCCAGACAAAAACCCCCACCAGCTAAGGTATAATCCCGCCCACGATAACCACTAGTCAGATTACTCATGTTCGACAGCTTAAGCGAAAGACTTGCCGCCACCGTCCAGAAACTCAAGGGCCAGGGCCGCCTGACCGAAGCCAATATCGAGGATGCGCTGCGCGATGTGCGCCGTGCCTTGCTCGAGGCCGATGTTGCGCTCGACGTGGTGCGCGGGTTCATCGCCGAGGTCAAGCAGAAAGCGCTGGGCGAAGACGTGCTCACCAGCCTGTCGCCGGGCCAGGTATTTATCCGTATCGTCAATGACGAGCTGGTCAAGATCATGGGTGAGCACAACGAGGCGCTCAACCTCGCTGCGCAGCCACCGGCGGTGGTGCTGATGGCGGGTTTGCAGGGCGCGGGTAAAACCACCACCGTGGCCAAGCTGGCGAAACACCTTAAAGATCGCCATAACAAGAAATCCCTGCTGGTGAGCTGTGACATCTATCGGCCCGCCGCGATCGAACAGCTCAAAACCCTGGCAGGGCAGGTCGGTGCCGAGTTTTTCCCCAGTTCGACCGAGCAGAAGCCGACCGACATCGCCCGTGCTGCGGTTGATTACGCGCGCAAGCATTACCTCGACGTGGTGCTGGTGGATACCGCCGGCCGGTTGCATATCGACAGCGAGATGATGGGTGAAATCCAGCAGATTCACGCCGCGGTCAAACCGATCGAGACCCTGTTCGTGGTCGACTCGATGACCGGCCAGGATGCGGCCATCACTGCCAAGGCCTTTAACGATGCACTGCCGCTGACCGGCGTGGTGCTGACCAAGACCGACGGCGATGCCCGCGGCGGTGCCGCACTGTCGATCCGGCAGATTACCGGCAAGCCGATCAAGTTCATGGGCGCGGGCGAAAAAGTCGATGCGCTCGAAGCCTTCCACCCGGACCGCGTGGCTTCACGCATCCTCGGCATGGGCGACGTGGTGTCGCTGGTCGAAGACGTCCAGCAGAAAGTCGATTTTGCCAAGGCGGAAAAGCTCGCAAACAAGGTTAAGAAGGGCAAATCATTTGATTTCAATGACCTGCGCGAACAATTTGAACAAATGCAGAGCATGGGCGGCATGGCCGGGCTGATCGACAAGCTGCCCGGCATGGGCAAAATGAGCGCACAGATCAAGGACAAGGTGAATGATCGTGAGATCCGCCGCATGATCGCGATCATCAATTCGATGACCCCGAAAGAACGTGCCTACCCCGATATCATCAAGGGCTCACGCAAAAAACGCATCGCCACCGGCTGCGGCCTGCAGGTGCAGGACGTCAACCGGCTGATGAAACAGCAGCTGCAAATGCGCAAGATGATGAAGAAGATGGGCAAGGGCGGTATGGCGGCGATGATGCGCGGCATGAAAGGCCAGATGCCCCCCGGCATGGGTCCCGGTGGTCCTGGCTTCTGAGTTTTTGCCCTGGCCCGCGAATGGCCGCTTAAAGGCCAAATAAATCCTTGATTCGGCGTTTCCTATTGCGAAAAAATCCCGTAGAATACCCTGCCTTTTCGGGCGCATCAGTCAGGCGCACCGTTGAACCGAATATTCTTTGAGAGTAACACATGGTCACAATTCGTTTATCCAGGGGCGGCAGCAAGCGAAGCCCGTTCTATCACGTAGAAGTGAAAGACTCGCGCTCATCGCGTGATGGTCGTTATATCGAGCGTCTGGGGTATTTCAACCCAAATGCACGCGGTGCTGAAAAGCGCCTGCAGGTTGATCTTGACCGCGTTTCACACTGGGTCGGCGTGGGTGCAACCACTTCTGAGCGTGTGAAAAGCCTGGTTAAGGAAGCGCAGAAACAAGCCGCTGCCTGATTGCGGTCCGCCTGTGGCTGCAGACGACATTATTATTGTCGGCAAGATTACAGGCACGTATGGCGTAAAAGGCTGGGTCAAGCTGTTTTCCTGGACCGAGCCGCGTGAAGCCATCGGTGAGTACCGACCCTGGTTATTGCGCCAGGGCAATCGAGATGGCGGGGGCGAAGGTTGGCGCGAAGTGAAACTCGAAAGCGCGCGCGCGCATGCCAAAACCGTGATTGCAAAAATCGAGCAGGTTGACGACCGTGATGCGGCGCAACTGCTCAGTGGCAGTGAAATCGGCATCTACAAAAGCCAGCTCGAAACACTGCAGGACAATGAATTTTACTGGCGCGACCTGATTGGTCTGCGCGTACTTGGCAAACAGGGTGAGTTGCTGGGTGAAGTACAAAACCTGATGGAAACCGGCGCCAACGATGTGCTGGTGGTCAGGGGCGAAAAAGAATACCTGGTTCCCTGGGTGATGGGCAAAAGCGTGATCAAGGTCGATCTCGACAGGGGCGAAATACTGGTCGACTGGGATGCTGGCTGGACTGCCGGAGACTGAGATGGCGATGAATTTTCACGTCATTACGCTGTTTCCCGAAATGATTGAAGCCTTGTGTGGCTACGGTGTATTAGGCCGCGCAATCAAGCAGGGCGATGTCAGCCTGCGGTGCTGGAATCCACGTGATTTCACCCACGACAGGCACCGTACGGTAGATGACCGGCCGTACGGCGGTGGCCCCGGTATGCTGATGAAAGTACAGCCGCTGGTGGAGGCGATTGCCGCCGCGCGCGCAGCTGCGAGTGCAGATGCCAAAGTGGTCTACCTCAGTCCGCAGGGTGAAGTACTAAAACAGACCATGCTGGTCGATGTCGCTGCACAGAAGCACGATCTGATTCTGATCGCGGGGCGTTACGAAGGTATCGACGAGCGTATCATCGCAAATCAAATCGATGCTGAATGGTCGATTGGTGATTATGTATTGAGCGGCGGTGAACTTGCCGCTGCAGTGGTGATTGACGCAGTCAGTCGTTTGCTCCCCGGCGTGCTGGGTGATGATGCATCGGCGCAGCAGGATTCGTTCATGAACGGTCTGCTGGACTGTCCGCACTACACCCGGCCCGAAGACATCGACGGTCAGCGCGTACCAGAAGTATTACTGGGGGGTGATCATAAAGTCATCGCCCGCTGGCGGCTGAAACAGTCGCTGGGCAGAACATGGTTGCGAAGACCGGATGTACTGGACGCTTTGCAACTGGATGAAGAGCAGAAAAAATTACTCGCCGAGTTCCAGCAGGAACAGGCACAACAGTGAACGCATTTGTAGCGGAGTATGACAATGAGCAACATTATTCAACAGCTTGAAGCGGAGCAGATGAGCCGCACAGTGCCTGAGTTTTATCCCGGTGATACCGTGATAGTCCAGGTACGCGTAAAGGAAGGTGAGCGTGAGCGTCTGCAGGCATTCGAAGGCCTGGTCATCGCCAAACGTAACCGCGGCCTTAACTCCGCGTTCACTGTTCGAAAAATTTCACACGGTGAAGGTGTCGAGCGCGTGTTCCAGACCTACAGCCATGTAGTCGCAGAAATTGAAGTCAAGCGCCGCGGTAAAGTGCGTCGTGCCAAGCTGTACTACCTGCGTGGTCTGACCGGCAAGGCGGCACGTATTAAAGAAAAGTTATAAGCAAAGTAATTTGCAACAAATATTGCGAATCACTATCAAATGGCTCATGGTACACACCATGAGCCATTTTTATTTGTGCAAAAGAAAGTCCTGATGCGCGCAACTGTTCTGACACTCAGCCTGTTGTTCGCGGCGGGATTGTCCCGCGCCGCAGAGCCACCGGTATCCACACCGACCGTGCCCACTGCCGTGGAATCGCCACAAGCATCGGCAGCTTCGTCAGCGCCTCCATCGGTTCCAGCATCGGCGCTGGCTTTTCAGTCACTGGCCCAGCTCGATGAAATGGTCGCGCTGGGTATGTCGTCACTCGCGCTCAAGCTACTCGATGATGAGCAGGCGCAATGGCCGCAATATTCCCCCGACTGGTACGCGTTTGAACATAAACGCATCATCCTGCTGGCCAGCAGTGGCCGCTGGAAGGAATTACTGCAACACAGTAACCAGTTGCTGGACAACGCGGTCCCCAATAAAGAAATCACCGAACTGATACGGCAATGGTTTATCACCCAGCAGGTGGTGGCACATTTGCAGTTAAAACAGCCGCAACCGGCCTTGCAAAAAGCGCGCAGCCTGTTATGGAACCAGCCCGCGGGCATCGATAACGCGCCAGTCAATGTCGTGCTGCGTCAGCTCATCGTGCGCGCCTATTTGCAACTGGATGATGTTGATGATGCACAAAAGGCACTGCAGAAATATCAGCAGGACTATGCCGACACGCCGGTGGCAAATGATGAAGAATGGAAGTTGCTGCAGGCGCGCGTGCTGTTGCGTACTTCGCGTTATAGCGAAGCTGTTGAGGTATTGAAGTCAAGTGAAAGCGGCATTGCACGCGCGTTGAGTATGGTCGCGACTGTGCGTGCAAACCCCGGAAAATCTATTGCTGTTGTTAAATCGGTGAATCAAATTCTGGATGAAAACGCCGCACTTGTAAAAAAACTCGCAAAATCGAAAGCCGTGAAAGAAAAGGCCACGAAAGACAAAGCCGCTGAACAAAAACTGCTCAGCAAGAGCGAAGTCTGGGCGTTCAATTTTGTGCTCTACGAACGTGCACGGCTGATGGCCGACCCCGGCCTGGCGTGTATCGCACTGGAAAAAATGCTCTCGCTGGGTGATCAGTCGAGCGCACTGGGTGATGGCTTTGACGTTGGCGCAGACAAACTCTGGTCCCTGTATGAACAAATCGGCCAAAGCACTGGCAACGAAAACAAGCTGCTGGTCGGCGATGATGCCGGCTGGGAAAAACTGGCGAAAAAGATTGTGCCCGGCTCGCCCGTGCGAGCCACCGGCCTGTATGCCGTGCTGGCATTGAACTCTCATACTCAAAAAAGTCGCGATGATGCTCACCGCGCGCTGGTTGATCTGGTTTCAAAAAATGAAAACGGCCTGGAAATTGTCAGCCAGTTATACCTGCGCAGTACGCGTATCGCGGCGCTCGAATCCCTGCCCGCAGAAGTCAGGTTCCGGCTGGTGGATTATGCATTGACCAGTGGACAGATAGACCTTGCCGCGCGCCTGATGCTTACATTGCAGGAGCCGCCGGAAGATAAAAACCCGTTCGACTGGCGCATGCGCAAGGCGCGCGTGCTGGTGCTCGAAGGAAATTATAAGGAAGGCGTGGCAGTACTGCACAAGGCGATCGAAAATATCAGCCAGCTTGACGCGGCCATGGTCGACCAGTATTTCCAGGTGTTGTTTGATCTGCAGGCAGTCGAGCAGCATGCGCATGCGCTGGAGTTGTTCAGCCTGATCAAGTATGAATGGCTGGATGAAAAGTATCAGCGCGAGCTGTATTTCTGGAAAGCCGAATCAAACTTTGCATTAAAACGTTACGCGCAGTCAGCATGGTTGTACCTGATGTCTGCGCGTGCGGTGGATCCCGCGATGACAGATCTGTGGTCGCAGTCAGCGCGCTACAAGGCGGCCGATGCACTGGTCAAGGCGAAGCTTTATGATGATGCCTGGTCGATGTACGATGAGTTACTGGCGATGACCGCCAGTGAGACCCGGCGCACATGGATCAGGCAGGCCATGCAGCAGATTGAATTGTTGCGCAATGCTGAAAACAACGACAAGGGGGTTGAGTCATGAAACAGACCTACCATGCAAGCGTCAAAACACCGTTCGCGCACCTGGCGCTGGTGCTAAACGCGGATCAGCTCGTGGCGATTGATTTTCTGCAGCAGAACAAAAATGAAATTTTACCGACATCCGCGACCGCTAAAAAAATCGTGTGTCAGATAAAAGCCTATTGTAAACACAATCCAGGTGAGTTCGATGTAAAGCTTGATCTGCACGGCACCGACTTCCAGAAAAAAGTCTGGCGCGAGTTGCTGAAAGTACCGTTCGGAAAAGTAAAGACCTATGGCGAGCTGGCGAAAAAACTCAAAACCTCGGCGCGCGCGGTGGGCAATGCCTGTCGGCGTAACCCGGTACCGTTGATCGTGCCGTGCCATCGCATTGTATCTGCGAGTGGTATCGGTGGTTACGCAGGTACGACCTCCGGGGCAGTACACAGCATCAAGCGCGAGTTACTCGATCACGAAGGTCATCACTTTGCCTGAGTTCCGGGTTCGTCGCTGAACATGGCCTGTACACTGGCGATCGACCAGGGCACGCATGCAAGCCGCGCGATCCTGTTTGACGACGACGGAAATGAAATCGCCAGGTCGGTGGTTGAAGTCGAGTTGCATAGACTGGATGCAGCACGCGTTGAGCAGTCAGCGGAACAGCTGTTACAAAGCGTCAACACGGCTGTGGCGGATGTGCTTGCACGCGCATCGGGCCGCACTATAACCGCCTGTGGCCTTGCCACCCAGCGTTCGACCGTACTCGGCTGGCGAGAGGATGGTAGTGTAATCACGCCCGCACTAAGCTGGCAGGATGTGCGCGCAGCCGATGCACTCGAAGCATTAAACTCACGGGCTGAAGATATCCAGCGCATTTCCGGCCTGCCATTATCAGCACACTACGGCGCGAGTAAAATTCACTGGCTCGCAACTCAAAATGAATACAGGCAGGCAAACAGGTTCTCGCCGCTGGTGAGTTATCTGCTGTTTCATTTGCTGGCTGAACAGCCTTACCGGGTTGATCATTGCAATGCACAACGCACGCAGCTGTTCGATCTCGAACAACTCAACTGGTCAGAAACACTTTGCAAACATTTTGAGGTTGACCGACGGCTGCTGCCCGAATGCAAACCTGTCTGTCATCATTACGGTGTACTCAAGGCCGCGGCAATTCCACTGACAGCGGTTAGCGGTGATCAGAATGCCGCATTTTATGCTGCAGGGTCGCCTGCGCATGACGAGGCACTGGTCAACCTGGGTACGGGTGCATTTGTGTTGTGCGCGTTAAAACACTATTGCAGCAGTCAAAAACAGTTGAGCGGCGTGGGGTTATCGGACGCAGAAACAATCACCTGGTTGCGCGAGGCCACGGTCAATGGCGCAGGCAGTGCGCTTGCATGGGTGGCTGAAAAATATCAGATCACAGATTCACGAGAAGCCTTGCCACGCTGGCTAAATGAAGTGACTGCACCGCCATTGTTTATCAATACCGTCGGCGGGCTTGGTTCGCCGTGGTGGAACGCACAGATAACACCACATTTTTCAGAAGAAAATCTTACGCCAGCACAACGCATGTGCGCTGTTGTCGAGAGCATTTTGTTTATGTTGCAGGCCAATCTTGAGTTGATGCACAAAGAATCAGGCTTGCAGAGTTTGCGTGTCAGTGGCGGCCTGTCAAATCTGGACGCACTGTGCCAGAAGCTGGCGAATCTGAGTGGTCTGCCGGTCGAGCGTGGCATGGCGCCGGAAGCCACGGCGCGTGGTGTCGCCTGGCTGGCCGCCGGGCAGCCGCGACACTGGGACACGCGCAAACAGTCAACATTATTCACGCCGCAGTATGATGCAGGTATTCAATCGCGTTATCATGCGGCGATGGATACATTACAGGCATTATTATCGCAGGAAAATACACGATGACACCCGTGCTGGTCGCGCACCGCGGCTATTCTGCGCAAACGCCCGAAAACACCCTGACCAGCATGCATGCGGCGCTCGATGCCGGCGCCTGCTGCATCGAGTTTGATGTGCAGCTGTGCGCCGATGGCAAGTTTGCCGTGATCCACGACGACACTCTGAAACGCACCGCCGGTATCCACGGCTCGGTGTTTGATGCTTCAGTTGCCGAGTTGCAGGCCGTCAGTGTGCATGAAGCGGATCGTTTTGGTGACCAGTTTTTACCCGCGCCGGTTCCTGCATTACAACAACTGCTCGATGAAATTGAGGCGCATCCCGCAATAACCGCGTTTGTCGAAATCAAGGAGGAGTCGCTTGTGCGCTGGGGTGTTGAAAAAGTCATGCTGCCGTTAATTGCAGAGCTGGAAAAATATCGTAGCCAATGTGTTGTTATATCGTTTAGTGAATCTGCAGTTGACTATGTACAACAGCATAGTGAATTACGCACGGGCTGGGTACTGACAAAATATGATGCCACGCATCGCGCCAGCGCCGAACAACTGCAACCCGATTTCCTGATATGCAATCAGCGCAAGATCAACACGGCTGAACCCTGGCCGGGGCGATGGCAATGGATGTTATACGGTGTCGAAACCGCCCAGCTCGCGCTCGACTGGGGCAGACGTGGCGTCGCATTTGTCGGAACTGACCATATTGTAGAGCTGTTGCAAGACGAAGATTTATTGAAGGGTGCCTGCCAGCATGAATGATGGTATGACGTACGATATTGCAGTAATCGGTGCCGGCATTCATGGCGCCGGACTTGCACAGGCGGCGGCTGCGGCCGGTTATAAAGTGCTGTTGCTCGAGCAATATGATCGACCCGCGCTGGCCACATCATGTAAATCATCCAAGCTGATTCACGGTGGGCTGCGTTATCTCGAAAGCGCACAGATTGCACTGGTGAAGGAATGCCTGCGCGAACGCGCGATTTTGCTCCAGAACGCGCCGCACCTGGTCAGGCTAAAGCCGTTTTATATCCCGGTGTATCGCGCAACTACGCGACGGCCGTGGAAAATATTTGCCGGCCTGGTACTGTATTCCCTGTTTAGCCGTCGCGAGTTTCACCGTGTGGGTAAAGCACACTGGCCACAACTCGATGGACTGGTAACCGACAATCTCGATGCCGTGTTCTGTTATTACGATGCGCAAACCGATGATGCGCGCCTGACACGCGCAGTGATTCAATCTGCGCAGTCGCTGGGTGTTACTGTTCGATACAACACCGAGGCAAAGTCAGCAGGGTATAACGCCGAGGTTGTTACGCTGAGCTGCCAGTCTGAAAACGATATCAGCCAGTTTACTGCGCACATGGTTATCAATGCGACCGGGCCTTGGGTCGATCAGATGCACGCGCGTTTAACGCAACAGCCACCGCTGGCGATTTCGCTGGTGCAGGGCGCGCATATCGTATTGCCGGGCAATGTCTCGCACCCGTATTACCTGGAATCACCGGCCGACAGGCGCGCGGTGTTTGTCCTGCCGTGGAAAGACCGGGTGATGGTGGGCACAACCGAAACCCCATACAGTGGAGACCCTGCCGCAGTGGCAGCGACGCAAGCTGAAATCGAGTACCTGCTGGAAATTTACAATCACCATTTCAATCACCACTATACCGCAGCCGATGTGATCGAAGCCTTTGCTGGCCTGCGCGTACTACCAGTGGGCGAGGGCGCGGCGTTTTCGAAATCGCGCGACACCGTGTTCGTGCGCGATGATGAACAACATCCGCGCGTGGTCAGTGTGCTGGGCGGCAAACTTACCTCGTACCGCGCCACAGCAGAAAAACTGGTCCACAGTCTCGCGCCGCACCTGCCGCAACGCACGCCCGTTGCCGATACTGCCAGGCTGACGTTGCCGCTGGTTGACTGATTTGAAAATCTAATTATCCGCAGATGAACGCTGATAAACGCGGATAATTATAAAAAATGTCTTATTTTTACCTTCATCCGTGTTCATCTGCGAACTGATACTGATTTTGCTACGGTTCTGCGTAACTTTGCGCCCGCGGCGCTTGAGCTTTACAATATCGCCCCCATATAGCCTCGATTAACCGTTTATTTTTCCTTAGATTTTAGATATTTGGAGTTTACCCATGAGTGTTGATGCCGCAAAAGAAACCCTGGAATTTCAGACCGAGGCGCGCCAGATCCTGCACCTGATGACGCATTCGCTGTACTCGAACAAGGAAATATTCCTGCGCGAGCTGATTTCCAACGCATCAGACGCCTGTGACAAGCTGCGTTTTGAGGCGCTGGGCAAGGATGACCTGTATGCCGGCGACGGCGAACTCAAGATCATGGTGGATTTTGACAAAGAGGCACGCACTGTCACCATTCGTGACAACGGCATTGGCATGTCGCGCCAGGAAGTGATTGACAACATTGGCACCATCGCCAGCTCGGGCACACGTAAATTTCTCGAAAAGCTCACCGGCGACCAGGCCAAAGACTCACAAATGATCGGCCAGTTTGGCGTTGGTTTTTACGCCAGTTTTATTGTGGCCGATAAAGTCACCCTGGTGACACGCCACGCCGGCGCTGCCGCCGATGAAGCCGTGCGCTGGGAGTCCGACGGCCAGGGCAGTTTTACGCTGGAGAACACTGAAAAAGAGTCACGCGGCACTGAAGTCATTGTGCATCTTAAAGAGGGTGAAGTTGAATTTGCCGATAATTTCCGCCTGCGCCATATTATCAAGCAGTACTCAGATCACATCTCGCTACCAGTGATGATGTTGAAAGCCGATTTTGGCGCAGAAGATGAATCGGGTGAAAATAAAGATGAAACAGTTGTGCCCGAATACGAACGTGTTAACAGTGCATCAGCCCTCTGGGCGCGCGATCGTAAGGAGATCACCGACGAGGAATACACAGAATTTTATAAACACATCAGCATGGATTTCGCTGATCCACTGACCTGGGTGCATAACAAGGTTGAAGGCAACCAGAGCTATACATCCTTGTTGTTTATTCCGAAGAATGCGCCGTTTGATCTATACGAGCGTGACCAGAAACGTGGCATTAAACTTTATGTAAAACGTATCTTCATTATGGATGATGCTGACCAGCTGATGCCGAACTACCTGCGCTTTGTCAAAGGTGTGATTGATTCCGATGATTTACCGCTGAATGTTTCGCGTGAAATCCTGCAGAAGAACAAGGTCATCGACCGTATTCGTGGCGCCTCGGTAAAGAAAATTCTTGGCCTGCTCGAAACCATGGTGAAAGACAGGCCGGAAGACTATGCGGATTTCTGGAAAACATTTGGCCAGGTCTTGAAAGAAGGCCCGATTGAAGATGTCAGCAACAAGGACCGTATTGCAAAGCTGCTGCGTTTTGCTTCAACCCATGGCGGCACCGCCGAGCAAACTGTATCGCTTGAAGACTATGTAGCACGGATGAAAGAAGGCCAGGACAAGATCTATTACATAACCGCTGAGTCATATAATACGGCTAAAAACAGTCCACACCTCGAAGTCTTCAGGAAAAAAGGCGTCGAAGTGCTGCTGCTGAGTGATCGTGTCGATGAATGGCTGGTCGCGCATCTCACCGAGTTTGAAGATAAAACCCTGCAGTCAGTTGCACGCGGTGAACTTGACCTGGGCGATGTTGATGAAGAAGCGCAAAAACAGGCACAGGAAAAAGCCGACAAGGAATATGGCGAAGTCATCGAACGCATCAAAAAGACCCTGGACGACACTGTTTCAGCAGTACGCATGTCACAACGCCTGACGGATTCGCCCTCGTGCCTGGTGCTCGGTGAGCAGGACATGAGTGCCCAAATGCAGCAGATCCTGAAAGCCGCAGGTCAATATGCACCCAAGGCCAAACCCGCGCTGGAGTTAAATCCAGACCACGCATTGATCCAGAAATTACGCGATATCAAAGACGATGCGCAGTTCAGTGACTGGACCCACCTGCTGTTCGAACAGGCGCAACTGGCCGCGGGCGAGCAGCTTGAAGATGCGGCTGAGTTTGTCAAGCGGGTGAACCGGTTGCTGGGCGCTTAAAAAGTCTTTGCCACAGAGGGTACAGTGAACACGGAGGTTTTTTAGATCCTCGATACAGATATACAGCTGGATTTGCCCTTTGCGTTGTCTGGAACACCTATGGCATTACTGAATATTGATACAGATAAGCCCGAAACGGAACGAAGCATCGCCCTGTTTGATCTTGGCTTCAGGCCGTTTTTTCTGCTCGCTGGTATTTCGGCGGTAGTGCTACTGGCGTTCTGGATCTATACCTATGCCACTGGATCATCTGGATCGGGCTACTACCCTGCAATGGTATGGCACGGACATGAGATGATTTTTGGTTACACCGTGGCGGTGATTGCGGGATTTCTGCTCACCGCGGTGCGCAACTGGACTGGGCTGCAGACACCAGCTGGATACCCGCTGGCAGGCCTTGCATTGTTATGGCTGGCAGGGCGGGTGTCGCCTTTATTTTCCGATGTTCTGCCGCACTGGAGCATTGCAGTTGTCGACCTGGCGTTTCTACCCATACTGGCAATTGTACTTTCGGTTCCGCTGTTGCGTAAACGCCAGAAACACAACCTGGTTTTTCTGCTGGTACTCGCGGCACTCACGCTTGCCAATTTGCAGGTGCATTTACAGTTGCTCGGTTTGACCGATGCGGGCGCCAGTCAGGGACTTAATTTTGCTATTTATATCATTGTGTTTCTGATTAGCATCCTCGGTGGACGCGTCATACCGTTCTTCACTGAAACCGCGATCCCGGCAGCCACGGCTCGAAAGTGGCCCGCCGTCGAAATACTTTCCCTGGGTAGCCTGGTGGTTCTCATCGGGCTGGACCTGGTGGCTGCGGCGCCAGTGGCGATTATGCTGGTTGCGATCCTCGCCGCGCTGACGCATGGCGCGCGTTTATTCGGCTGGTACCACAGGCGCGTGTTATCGATCCCTTTACTCTGGGTGTTGCACCTGGGCTATGCGTGGATAGTGGTCGGCTTTGTTTTAAAGGCGCTGGCTGCGGCTGGCCTGATCAATCCGATGCTGGCGCTGCATGCGTTCACCACCGCGGGCATAGGCACAATGACACTGGGAATGATGGCGCGCGTAGCACTTGGCCACACCGGCCGTGAGTTACGCATTGGGCACTGGATCACCCTCTCATTCGTGTTAGCCAGTCTTGCAGCAGTAGCGCGTGTGCTGTTACCCATCATGCTGCCGCACATGTATAACGATTGTGTCGCACTCGCCGGGGTGCTATGGAGTGCGGCATTTGCGATATTTGTATTACATTATGCAGGCATATTGATCCGGCCGAGGCTTGATGGCAGGCCGGGTTAGAAAATAAAACGACAGCTATGGTCGACGCGAATCACAACCAGTCAGTTAGCATGATGCCAATGCCAAATCGATTGCTGATGTGGTTGTAGTCAATCAGGCTTTCGCCATAGCCGTTAAAATATTGCAAATATAGTTTGAAGCGTTTATCCAGCGCAATGCTCATATCAATTTGTATCGCACCGCGGTTGTCGGAGGTTTGCAGGTTGTTCCTCAGCATCACTGCGTAGGTTGACTCACCATTCTTGTAGATGTTGTATATCTCAAAATTCCCCAGGTAATCTTCTATATCGGGATTGTTGTCATCCTCGTCAGATTCAGGGATGCGGAGCCACGGGCGCAGCACCGCGACATAATTGCCACGGCCGAACATCAGGGTGCCAACCACCCGGTTCCAGCTGCGCGATATCGGATCATTGCGCCCGTTCGATTGATGCACAATTCCCAGCCGCGCCTCGAAATTACGTAAGCCGAACAGTTCGTAATCAGGGTTAATCTTGATGCCGAGTTCAGGCTCGTAGTTGGTTTCTCTGAATGGTTTTGAAACACTTGAATTATAGGCCTGCCAGAAAGCGAGCTGGGTGTAGGCAAAATACAGATCTATTCCCGAGTGGTAGATGTCGCGTGAAATATCTAACTGAAAGCTGAACTGGAACTTGACTTCTATGTTGTCCATGGTGCCGCCAGGTTCGATAAACTGCTCGAACGGATCTCTATTCGGCTTGTCGTTATATGACAACGGGATCAGGTAATTTGGTCGGTAGGGCGCAAGCGCAAACGGATTTTCCTGGGCGGCTTCTGCTAACTTGTTGCGGTGCAGCAAGGCCTCATCACTGGTTGCTTCGCGCTGAATGATTTCGTCATAACAGCCCAGGCGCTCCAGGTCATCAACAATCAACTTGCAGTCATCTACGCCAGCAGCACTATTGCTGCACACAAGCAGCATGCTGCAGAACAGTGCAAGGCTGGCCTGATAGATAAAGTGTGCTGGTGAACGCATGTTGATCCAGTCCTAACTTGCTGCCTGTGCTTCTGCCTGCGCCTGTTCTTCAGCCGGCGCGCGTCTGGATTCGAGCGAGATATAGAGCAGGTTGTCAAACCTGAGCACGGCCTGCAGTAATATCAGCAGGCCGAGACTGACCATGTTATCCAGCGTAAGTAGTTGTTCCATAATGTTCCAGAAGTTGTTTTCAGGGTTTGGTTCTATTTATTTGAATTATAAACACACTAGTTTTGGGCAAAATGCCGGGCGCTGCTGGTCTGGGCGTCTATACTTGTCTTGAAAATAAAAGCTGCAATCCTCGGGTATTTCCAGTCATGATGCAAACCTGTACGAGTCGAATCGCGCGTGTACTTTATCGTCTGTTGCTGTGCTCGGCGAGTCTTTATATGTTTGTGAGTCCGGCTTTCGCGGATTCCACCAACGACGGCGCTGATATCAAGGCCGATATTCGTTTTCTCTACGTACAACCCGGCCAGACCCTGCACAATATCGTGCGCCGGCTTTATCCCGGGCAGGAGGCTCGCTGGCCCCAGTTACGTCGTGACATCGTGCGACTCAATCCCTCGTCATTCGTCAATGGAAATGAATCCGGTATGAAGGCAGGTGTGCGCCTGACATTGCCCGCCAGGGAGGTGCCCAGAATAGCGCTCAAACGCGTCGGTGACGTGGTGGCAGCCGTCGGGCAGGTGGCTGCCGTGGGTCCCGACAAGGTGTCGCGTAAACTGAAAAGCGGTGAAGGCGTGTATGTTGGCGACAAGCTGATTACCGGCGAAGACGGTTTTCTGCGCCTGGCGATGATCGATAATGCCAAACTTGATTTGCGTTGTTTCAGTATCATGGTGATTGAAGAATACGCCATACAAAATACCGACCGACGCAGTATTCTCAAACTGCTGCAGGGCAGTTTACGCAAGGTTACCGGCGAAATCGGCAAGCTGGCCGATGATGTTTATGAACTGCAAACACCCGTTGCCAGTGTCGGTGTGCGTGGAACCGAGTACGCCCTGCGCGTATTCCAGTCAAAAGGCTGTGGCGGCACGATTGATACCGATGATGATGGCCTGTTCCTGCAGGTAATCAAGGGACTGGTGGATGTGAAGAATGAAGCCGCGACCACCGTGGTCGCCAAAGGCAATCAACTCTATATTCCCCTGCCTGATGCAGCGCCGGTCAAAAAAGACATTGACCCGCGCGTACTCGAACCGGCGCAGTCCGAAGCTGACGATGACGATGGTGTGAGCTGGTGGTGGTATGTGCTGGGTGTGGCGTTGATCGCAGTGGCGCTTTGAGCAGTGAACAATGAATAATTAATAGTGAATAGTGAATAGTGAATAGTGAATAGTGAATAGTGAATAGTGAATAGTGAATAGTGAATAGTGAATAGTGAATAGTGGCCTGCGGGTGTATGCTGGCTTTTCCCGGGGTGTTCCTGTCTGAATCAGGCTAATGTTTTCAGGTTTATTACATTTGCGTTGTTCGCGGACGTATTTAAATATTTTTTTCCAGCTTACACACCATGCAAACTGCGATGTGCTGAATCCCTTGGCGGCCTCGGCGTTTATCGTGTTGCGCGTCCACTCGCGTTAGAATGCGGTCATGGATAAAGTGATCAGAATTGACAAGTGGTTGTGGGCGGCGCGGTTTTTTAAGACCCGGCCGCTGGCGACTGCCGCCGTCAGCGGGGGCAAGGTGCACCTCGGTGGTCAACGGGTCAAGCCGGGGCGGACATTAAAGGTCGGTGACAGCTTGCAAATCCAGCGCGCCGGTTTTGAATATGATGTCGAAGTGCTGGCGCTGACGGATAAACGCGGGCCGGCGACTGCCGCTGCACAGCTGTATGCAGAAACCGAGGTGAGCATGCAGGCGCGCGAGAAACTGCGTGAAATCCAGAAACTGGCTGCGCTGGCGACACCACAGACCGAGGGCCGGCCGAACAAGAAACAACGCCGGCATATTATTCGATTCAAACAGGACAACTGATGTCGCGTCCCAAAACCCCTGAACTCACTGTCGATATTATTATTGAACTCATCGACCGGGCCGATCGCCCGCTGGTGCTGATCGAGCGCAAATATCCACCGCACGGCTGGGCCATTCCTGGTGGCTTCGTCGATGTGGGTGAAACCGTGGAGCATGCTGCGCGCCGCGAAGCGCTGGAAGAAACCTGCCTCGACGTTGAGCTGAAGGTCTTGCTCGGCTGTTATTCTGACCCGGCGCGTGACCCGCGCGGCCATACCGTAGGCCTGGTCTATGTCGCACATGCCAGTGGCACGCCCGCCGCAGCCGATGATGCAGCCACGCTGGCGATTTTTGATCCACACAATATCGAGGTGCCGCTGGCGTTCGATCATGGCGCAATTCTTGCCGACTATTTGCGCTATCGAGATACCGGGCATTTGCCATCGCTGTCGAAATAGCCTTAAAAATCACCATCCTTTGCTGTATAAGCTGCTGTTTTTTGTTATGATTTCGCCCCATGTCGATGCAGTCTCCTGCAGCGCCTGACTTCCCGCCCGCGATTGAGCTCCGGAGTTTGCAGATTTGAGTAACCGCACCTTGTCCATTGATGATCAGCTGTACGACTATATTCTGTCGGTCAGCGTGGATGAGTCTGAGCTGTTGTCGCAGCTGCGTGCTGAAACTGCCAACATAGAATTCTCCGAAATGCAGATATCGCCCGAGCAGGGACAGTTTATGTCGCTGCTGGTAAAGTTGCTGGGTGCCACGCGCGCGATTGAAATCGGTACATTCACCGGCTACAGCTCGATATGTATTGCCGGTGCACTGGCGCCTGACGGTACCCTGGTATGTTGCGATGCCTCCGCCGAGTGGACCCGCATCGCGGAAAAATACTGGGCGCTAGCCGGGCTTGAAGCACGCATCGATTTTCGCCTGCAAGATGCGCTTATTACCCTGCGTCAGCTGCTCGATGCCGGTGAGGCCGGGCAATATGATTTTGTGTTTATTGATGCCGACAAACAGAATTACCAGCAGTATTACGAGCTGTCGCTCGAACTGGTGCGTCCCGGCGGATTAATTGCTGTCGACAACACACTCTGGTCCGGTGATGTTGCCAATGCAGAGAATATCGAACCGAGTACGCGCGCGATTCGTCGTTTCAATGACCACATTAAACAGGATGCGCGCGTTATTAAAAGCCTGGTGCCGATTGGCGATGGCCTGACACTGTTGCTGAAACCTGCATAATGATGCAAATAAACAACTTACATTTACACGGAACAATTACATGCTAGGCTGGTTAAAAAATCGTGTGCGCAAAGCCACTGCCAGGGACGAAAAAAAAGGCAGGCGTAAACCAAAAACAACGGCTGACAAAGCTACGCGAAGTGCTCACCCGCCAGCGGTGTCAGCAAAGCAGGTACAACACCTCGAACACCTCAGGGTTATTCCCCGCGCCGAACACAGTATTTCACGCCAGCATATCGATGATTCCGCACTCAAGGTGCTGCACCGGCTCAACAAGGCAGGTTTCAAAGCCTGCCTGGTTGGTGGCGCGGTGCGTGATTTGCTGCTGCGGCGTACGCCCAAGGATTTTGACGTCGCCACCGACGCCACCCCTGAACAGGTGTCCGAACTGTTTCGCAACAGCCGTTTGATCGGGCGCCGGTTTCGGCTCGCGCATGTGCAGTTCGGCCGCATGATTATCGAAGTCGCCACCTTCCGCGCAGCACATGATGATTCGGCCTCTGCCAAACAGACCGATGAGGGCCGCATCCTGCGCGACAATGTCTATGGCGATATCGGCGAAGATGTATGGCGACGCGACTTCACCGCAAACGCACTGTACTACGACATTTCAAACTTTAGCGTGATCGATTATGTTGATGGCATGGAAGACATCAAGCAAAAACGCCTGCGCCTGATTGGTGATCCTGATACACGCTACCGCGAAGACCCGGTACGCATGTTGCGCGCGATCCGTTTTGCCGCCAAGCTGGATTTTACTATTGATGAAAGTTGTCGTGATTTTATTTATCAAAACGGTGATTTGTTAAAAGATATCCCTGCTGCACGGCTCTATGATGAAGTGCTCAAGATGTTTCATTCCGGTCATGCGATGGCGAGTCTCGAAAGTTTGCGTGAGTATAACCTGATGCAATATTTATTCCCGTCTGCGATGAAAGCACTGGACACTGATCCGG
>Ga0316201_10000672_pt1 | contig 20534 bp, 13 predicted proteins | sample CS6wburrow_MG_FD_204516 | JGI IMG/M metagenome (GOLD analysis project Ga0316201, IMG submission 204516) | Coastal sediment microbial communities from Delaware Bay, Delaware, United States - CS-6 worm burrow | ecosystem: Environmental > Aquatic > Marine > Coastal > Sediment | place: USA... | reverse complement strand
TCTCTCCTTGATGTTTCACGTGAAACAACTTTAATACGACTATTCCTATTTTCCTATACAAAACTTACTGAAGATTTGGTCCAGAAGGTCCTCATTGATACCTTCGCCGCTGATGCGATTCAACTCTTTTTTGGCCCTGTTAAGGTCCTCCATTACCATGGCCGAATCGAATGAACCCCCAAGCGCAGCCTCCACCCTTTGTATCTCGGCCAGGGTTTTACCAAGAGCGATCTTTTGTCTCAAACTGGGAATGATGGTCTGCCCCGGTTCAATGGCGTCGTGTGCGAGGCAGGCCTGCTTAATTCTTGTTTTAAGAGAATCGATACCGTGACCAAATTTTGCGGAAATCTTGATATGCTGCTCCAATCCGTTAAACCCTTCTAACGCGTAGGCATCGGGGTGTTTCATCAGGTCACGCTTGTTGACAACGAGAAGCGTATTGCTCGGTACCAGCTGGTTCCAAATCGCGAGATCCTGATCGTCCCGAACGCTGCTGCCGTCAACGAGAAAAAGCACGATATCGGCCTTTTCCAGACTTTCCATGGTCTTTTTTATACCGGCCTGTTCTACCGGATCAGCGGTAGCATGGAGGCCGGCCGTGTCGGTGATCAAAATGGGAATGCCTTCAATGGCCATATAATCTTCAACCGTGTCGCGCGTTGTACCCGGCCGATCGGTGACGATGGCCCGATCTCTTCGCAAAAAGCAATTCAAGAGGCTTGATTTTCCCACGTTGGGTTTGCCGACAATGGCTATCCGGATTCCGTCCCGCAGCACATGGGCATCATCATAGGATTCAATGAGCCGCTGGATAGGGCGAATGATGCGATTGCGGAGAGCATCCATCAACTCCCCGGTTGATCTGTCGTTTTCGATTTCATCGGAAAATTCAATACTCGCTTCAATGGCTATCCGGAGGCTGTCAATGCCGTCATGGAGTTCAGATACCGCATCCTTCATTCCCCCGGTCAATTGCACGGCTGCCAGGTTCAAAGCCGCCTTGGTCTTGACCGATACCATATCCGCTACCGCCTCGGCTTGGCTGAGGTCGATTCTGCCATTTAGAAAGGCGCGCTTTGTAAATTCTCCGGGTTCTGCCATTCTGGCACCGTGCTGCAGCACCAGGGAGAGGATAGTCGCTAAAATGACTGCGCCCGCGTGGGTTTGGATCTCGACCACATTCTCGCGGGTGTAGGAGTGGGGCGCGTGCATGGCAACCACCATCACTTCGTCAATGATAACCCCATTTTCGGGTTGCACAATATAGCCGTATTGCATCTGATGCGATGGGAAGGATCCACTGCTAGGTTGATCGGCATCACTGCCCCCGTGTCGGCGCCGGCGAAAGAGGCTCTCGAGTATGGAAACAGAAAGGCCTCCGGAGATGCGGATAATCCCTATTCCACTGCTTCCGATGGGGGTTGCAATAGCTGCAATGGTTTCTTTTTCCATATCGTTTTACCGTCTGCCGAAAAAAAACAGGGTCGAACCGACACCCTAAGTGGTCCAACCCCAATTTTTTACCATGTAATTTCAGACACTTAGCTATTCTTGCGGTTACGTTGGCGCTTTTTTGGAAAAATGATCAATTTTCGATAGTATCCTTCGCCGACGCTTTGAGTCCGAACTGCAGGGTTGGACTTCAGGTGTAAATGTACGGTTCGCCGGTCATAGGCATTCATCTGTCCAATGGTGGCGGGCTTTTTTGTCCGCTGGGCTTTTTCGGCCATTCTTTCGGCCATGTTCTGGAGGTTGGTTTTGCGCGTTTTGAGATAGCCCTCTACATCGACCAATACCCTTACGCGCTGATCGTTTTGCTTGTTGACGATTTTCTCAACGAGATATTGAATCGCTTCAAGCGTTTGTCCTCGCTTGCCGATCAACATTCCGCTGTTGCCACCTTCAACCTTGAAAAGAATACGCTGTTCATTCGTTTCAGTACTGATCTGGGCTTCGTCGGTAATGAAATCAACGATCCGGCGCAACGCCTCTTCACCAACACGAATGGCTTTTTCAAGGTTTTCCGGCGTCGGCTCTGGTACCGCTGGGGGTGCCGATGCGGGCGGATGCTTGGCTTGAGGTTCCTCTCCAAGCTGAAATGCGTCTCTTACCAGATCTTTGGCTTTCTGACGTGGGGTGGCGTTCTTTTGTGATCCCAGGCCGTTGCGAATCCGGATTTTTGCTTTCTTGGCACCGACCAGTCCAAAGATCCCCGATGAGCCGTATGAAACGACGTCATACTCCAGTTTCTCAACCGGTTTTTGGAGTGCGTTGCTGGCGGCTTCTAACGCTTGATCAACATTTTTCCCTTCAAATTCGTGCTCATGGGCCATTATATAACCTCCGAAGACTAAGCTGTCGATTTTTGCGTGTAGTATTGTTGCGACATGGAAAAAATATTGCTGACGAGCCAGTAAAGCACCAATCCGGAGGAAAAATTAATAAAAATGAAGGTAAAAACGACCGGCATCAGCATCATCATTTTTGCCTGAGCCGGATCACCCGGAGTCGGTGTCATTTTTTGCTGCAGCAACATACTGGCACCCATCACAAGGGTAAGCACAGGAATACCGTAGGGCGGCTCCATGAAGGGAATCTTGAATCCGAGCTCGAAAAGTCGATCAGGGGCGGACAAATCGTCGATCCAGCCGAAAAAGGGCGCGTGCCTCAGTTCAATAGCCTGATAGAGCATCCTGTAAAGCGCAAAAAAGACAGGTAATTGAATTATCATGGGCAGACAACCGCCCATGGGGTTAATTTTATAGGTTTTGTATAGCGTCATCATCTCTTGATTCTGCCGGGTCTTGTCATCTTTGTATTTTTCCCTGACCTCCTGCATGAGGGGCTGAATTTTACGCATCTCGCCCATGGACTTGTAGCTTTTTTTAGCCAGCGGCCAGAACAGGGCCCGGGTGACGATGGTCAGGATAATGATGGCGATGCCGTAGTTGGGAATGTACCGGTAAATAAAATTCATGAACCACAGACAGGGTTTGGCGAGAAAATCGAACCAACCAAAATTGATGGCCTGATCCAATTTCAAGTTGTAGGATTTGAGAAGATCAAGGCTCTTTGGCCCCATAAACAACTTGTAGTCAAAGGTCTTGCGCTGTTTTGGAGCGATTTCGCCGATCAGGGTGACGAGTTGATTTTGAATGGTGTTATCCTTCATCCCCAAAACCATTATTCCATCCGTTTCGCTGACGGGAATCAGGCTTATCATAAAGTAGCGCTTCTCAATGGCGATCCACTGCACAGGGCCTTCCATGGTATTGTTTTCTTCAATATCCTTTATTTTGATCTGTTGCAGTTTGTCACCGATCAAACCACTGGGACCTTCAAAACCGATGGCCCCGCTCTTTTCGGGCGGAATGTTCTGGAGCGCCACCCCGAGGTTGCCTTGAAGCATGGCATCCGTTCCATTGTTAACGTCGATGGAAAGATCCACCAGATAGGTGTCGGGATGAAACGTATATTTCTTCTCAACGATCACTCCGTTGGGGGCCTGATATTGAAACCGAACATCCCCGGAGGCTGTGGTAATGGACAGGGTGTCGCCCATTGCGGAGGTGCGGAAAACCGCCTGCTCCATCGCCTCGAGTCCCTGGCCTGAGAGTGTCGTTCGAATACTGCCCCCGTTGACCTTATCATCGATCATCTCTTTGTTCGGGGATTCAGGATCCAACGCTTCTCGATACTGTTTCAAAACCACGCTTTTTATCGTTGCACCTCTTTCCGACAGCAGCATTCGGAACAGGGGCGTCTCAACGGTGACGGCCCGTGCAGGTTCACTGGTTTGCCGAACGACCGTTTCCGGCGCTGCCACGGGTGCTGGCGATTTCGGGGCCGTTTCTGCTGGTGCCTCATTAACGGTGTTCTGAGTCTGTGTATTGTCCTGGGTCAGTTGGGGGGGCGTCTCCGGGGGGGTGGGAGCGAAAAACATGCTCCAGAGGAAAAAGATCGCAAAGGAAATGCCGATGGCAATAAATAGACGCGCTTGTTCCATACTCTTCTCCTGAGAATCAATTCGACCAGAAACCTGGTTTTCCTAAAAAGGAATGATTCAGTGAGCGAGACGAACCAAGCCGAAATAGCGGTTAAGGATGATGAATGAGAAACACCTGCGATGGCTACGGAACGGGGTCGAACCCACCATCGTTCCAAGGATGACATCGCAGCAAGCGTCTGACAGCCAGATTCATCCCCTTGGTGAGACCGTATCGGTCGAGGGCTTCCATGGCATATTGTGAACAGGAGGGAGAAAAACGGCATGCCGGGCCAAGGATGGGGGATATGCAGATCTGGTAGATCCGCACGACTAGTATGGCCAGTCCCACCGCTCCATTATTGATCCGGTTTATAAGCTGCAATCCGTGCAAATAGCTGTTCCAGCGCTGAAAATACATGTTGATTTGAAACATCAGCGCATTCTCTTTTCGCGACTAGGCTGATATCCCAGTGATCTGTTATAATTTGCCGTTTCTGCCTGAAGTGCTCCCGAGCAAGACGCTTGATACGATTACGCGTGACAGCGTTGCCCACTTTGCGCGTAACCGTTATTCCGAGGCGACAGCAGTTAAGATTGTTGATACAGATGGTTGCGATAAAAAGGCGGTTTTGGAACCGCTTGCCTGTACGTGACAAACTTAGGAAATCTTTTCGCTGAAGCAGTCTGTCGCCCTTTGTAAAGGTGTTTCTCGCCGCTAAATCTCTCTTTTTCCGTCTCACTGATAGTTAATCGACCGCTATGGTCGTCATCGCGATGAGCATCTGCATGCTCGTAACCTGATCCACTTAGAGCGCCAGACGCTTGCGTCCCTTTGCGCGCCGGCGATTAATGATGCGCCTGCCAGCCTTGGTGGACATCCGCGTGCGGAATCCATGTGTTCGTGCTCTTTTTACTCGGCTCGGTTGAAATGTTCGTTTCATCTTATCTTTCCTTTTATTGCATCTGCCCTCAAGAACCGGCGGTCTTCCCGTATCCGGAGGGCGTCGAATTTCATGCTATCTCAGCGTCTTTAGAGTATTGAACCAGTGACAATAAACACAATGAAAAGATCTTGTCAATATGCATTGCGCGATAAATTACTGGCTCATGGTTTCCAGTATATCGAACTCCTCGAGGTGGAACCTCTGGTCGGGATATATGGTGATCTGTTTGCTGAGACGGTGCTCCAGGGAGCTGACCAGGTGATTTTCTTCACCATGCAACAGTTCGGCAATATGAGGGTTGACCCTCAAGGTGATGCCCACACCCAGCATATCACCGGAATTCCTTAATATTTCTCGATGAATCGTATAGCACATGGTTTGCCCGGACAGCAGCTGCCCCTCCCCTTCGCAATAAAAACAGGCTTCACACATCATTCTGGTCAACGGTTTGCGAATGCGTTTACGGGTCATCTGAATCAAGCCCATATCGGACATGGGCAGAATATGGGTCTTGCTGCGGTCCTTTGCGAAGGCCTCGGACAAGGCATTGAAAACCTTCTCCTGATTGGACTTTTTCTCCATATCAATGAAATCGATAATGATGATCCCGCCGATATCTCGGAGTCTGATCTGGTAGGCGATCTCCTTGACAGCTTCGAGGTTGGTCTTGAGAATGGTCTCCTCCAGGTTGTGCTTGCCGACGTAGCGCCCCGTATTCACGTCGATGGCGACGAGGGCTTCCGTATGTTCGATGACAATGTAACCGCCGGATTTGAGCCAGACCTTTTTTCTCAACGCCCTGGAGATGTCGCCCTCGAGATTGTAGGCGTCGAAAATGGGTTCGTTGCCTTCGTAAAGGGCCACAGAGCTCTTCAGCTTAGGCATAAACGTGTCCAAAAAGGAGAGGATTTCCTGGTAACCATCACGGGAATCGATGATGAGGGTTTCCGCTTCGTGAAGCAGCAGATCGCGAACGGCTCTGAGCCGAATGTCGAGCTCTTGATGGATCAGGGAGGGTGTCGGTGCTTTCTGGTATTTTTTCCGAATGCCGTCCCACAACTTGATCAGGAACGCCATCTCCTGGGCCAGTTTTTCAGCCTGGACGCCTTCGGCTGCCGTTCGCACGATGTATCCCAGCTGGCTCTGCCTCAACTCGGACACCAACGCCTTCAACCGCAACCGCTCATCTTCATTTTCAATGCGGCGCGATATGCCAATGTGACTGGAGTTGGGCATCAACACCAGGAACCGCCCCGGAAGTGAGATATGCGATGTGATGCGGGCACCTTTTGTCCCGATAGGGGATTTGGCGACCTGGACCAGTATCTCCTGCCCTTCGGTAATCAAATCAATGATATTGAGTTCTGATTTGTCCTGAGCAGCGGTCGAGATCGATGGACGTGCACCTGTGTCATCATCGCCATCCTCGTCCTCCTGGTCGAAGAGCGCTTCAATTTCTTTATAATTGTCGGTTAAAATATCATTGACGTAGAGGAAGGCCGCCTGGCTGAGGCCAATGTCCACGAAGGCGGCCTGCATCCCGGGTAAAACCCGCTGTACGCGGCCTTTGTAAATGTTGCCGCTGCAATCCGAAGACCCGGCCCGCTCTATGAAAAGTTCGGCAATCTCCCCCTCTTCGACCAGGGCGACCCGCGTCTCATGGGCCATATCGTTGCAGATTATTTGTTTATTTGCCATAACCATCCAAATTAACAATTAATTTTATTGTAAACCTAACGACTGGACATCTGATTGTCAACTCTGCATTTTTGGCCGATCGAGGCATGCTTGAGAATTCTCACACCTTTGAGCTGATCTTCGGACAGGTTGAAAATACCGACCAGGGCATCTGCAGGTCGAACGGTATGCGCGGTGGCGGTTTTGATGCGCATCACAATGGTATGGTGGTTCTTCGCGGTCAATTGCGTCACCGCCGCCTTCAAATCAATGTGATGGACACGCCCCTTGCGGTTTTTTCGCGTATAGGGCCACTCGGCACTGGAGTGGAAAGATGCCATCAAGTGACGGTCTACGCTCACCTGCTGAAGGTCTACCGAGAACTTCTGTTCATCGACGGGACAATTTTTTCTTGCCTCAGACTTCAGCATACAGTCTATGATTTCAACACCTTCCGGAAGTTGTGGATTAATGGCTTTCACCAGATCGCCACACTGGTGTTGCTGTGATACGAGCATGCGGACAAATTCGCCCTGGCTCTCCATGCCCAGGGGCAGCGGATCATCAAAAGAGATTTTAGGCATGGGGTGATACCCCTGGGAATATTTAACGGAGACGCCTGCCCTTCTGATGGCCCGCGCAAAGATATTGCTCAGCTCAAGGTGTCCGAAAAATCGTGCCGGTCCTATTTTTCGATACAGTAGAGAGAGCCAGATATAATGGTCGGTCTCCTGCGGGGCAGCGGGTTTCAACTGGTTTCGGTGTTCCGCATGGGCATTGAACACGACAGGTTTCAAGGTTTCAAAGTCGCATATCCCGCAGCTGTGGCACTCGCCATGCCGGCAATCGGTGATCTGTTTACCGTCCTGGGCGTCTCTCCATTCCTTGATCAGAAAATCAGGATCGATGCCGGAATCCATATGCTTCCACGGCAGCGGCTCGTCTGTCTTTCTTTGGCGCGTGGTGTACCATTGCGGGTCGATCTCGCATTGCTTAAACGCTTTCATCCACGCATCGAAATTAAACAAATCGTTCCACCCGTCGAAGAGGGCACCGTTTTTCCATGCCTGTACGATCAGCCGGCTCAATCGTCGATCGCCCCTGGCCAGGATCCCTTCGATCATGCTCATTTCGGGATGCTGCCATTTGACATGGACGCCTGGCTGCTGGAGCTTCTCTTTCAGATAGGCCAGTTTGGATTTCGATTCCTGGAGAGAGATCTGCGGGCACCACTGGAACGGCGTGTGGGCTTTGGGGATAAAGGTGGTCACGCTGACATTGATCTTTGACTTCCGTCGAGCGGGCCCTTTTATTTTTCGCAGCTCCTGGACCATATCGACAATGGCGTCCAGGTCGGCCTGGGTCTCCGTGGGAAGACCGATCATGAAATAGAGCTTGATGACATGCCAGCCCAGTTCAAATGCATGCCCCACTGTTTCGGCCACATCTTCAAACGTAATGTTTTTGTTGATGACATCCCTCAAGCGCTGGCTGCCGGCTTCCGGCGCAATGGTAAACCCGGTCTTTCGAACAGACCGGATCAGTTCCATGAGACGAGGGGTGAGTGAACCCGCACGAAGGGAGGGAAGGGAGACCGCCACCCTGTCATTGCGACACTGCTGCATCAACGTTTCCATGAGGAAGGACAAGGCGGTGTAGTCGCCGGTACTGAGCGAAAGCAGAGAGATATCCTCGTAACCGGTATGCCGAAGCGCCTTCTCGACTAACGACTGGATCGTCTCGGGTGACCGCTCCCTGACGGGCCGGTATAGTATTCCGGCCTGGCAGAATCGGCATCCCCGCGAGCACCCGCGGGATATTTCCAGTCGAAGCCTGTCATGGACGGGTTTTCCATAGGGAATGACGGGGCGATCCGGAAAATCCGCTCGATCGAGGCTTTTGATGATTCTCCTCGATACGGATGCATTGGCGCCGCTGCTCGCGGACACCTGCTGATGCTGATCCGCATCATACCGCACGTCGTAAAACCGTGGAATATAGACCCCCTTCAGCCGCGACCACGTCTTGAGCAAATCGGTCCGGTCCTGTCCGCCGCTATCCTTCCACCGGACCCATTGCTCAGCCATTTCCACCACAACATGCTCGCCATCTCCGAACACCATGGCATCGAAAAAATCAGCCACCGGTTCAGGATTGCAGACGCAGGGGCCCCCGGCGATCATCAGGGGATGGTGGTCGCTGCGCTCACGCCACATCAGCGGGATCTGAGCAAGATCCATCATGTTTACGATATTGGTAAAGTTCAATTCATAGAGCAGGCTGAATCCAATAATATCAAAGTCTTTGAGGGGTGTTCGGCTTTCGAGGGACATCAGCGGAATCTGACGCTCCCGCAGCAACCGGTCCATGTCCAGGGCCGGTGCAAAGACCCGTTCTGCGGCCCACCTGTCGTACTGGTTGAGGAGATGATACAGAATTTGGATACCGAAATGAGATGTTCCAATGTCATACAGATCGGGAAAGGCCAGGGCCATTCGCAGTTTGACCTGAGACGGGTCCTTGCGTACACTGTTGACTTCAGAGCCCAGGTAGCGGCTCGGTTTCTGGACATACGGCAATATGGTTTCAAGACTGTTTTCAGTCATATACCCTCTTTCAAGGAACTGGTGGCCATAATTGACCATCTGCACTGGGATACCAAAAACGATTTGAATGGCAGACGACTGCATTAAAAGCAAGCGCTAATCCCATAATTGGTGCCGCTTCAATGGGGCGGTGTTGTTTTCTTTTAGAAACCATTATAATACGCCCAGAATAAATGTCACAAAAGGACTCATTATGCAGCGATCAAAAATTGTTCATCTGCTGTCGGCTACCAAGCCACTGGACCGCGTCCTTATCCATGGCTGGATCAGGACCAAACGGGATGCCAAAGCGTTTTCATTCGTGGAGATGAATGACGGATCCTGTCTGGCCAACATCCAGGTCATTGCCGATCACACCATGGAGAACTACGACGCGATCCGCAAGTTGACCACCGGCTCGGCAGCCACCGTCATCGGGGCGCTGATTCCCTCCCGGGGAAAGGGCCAGCAATGGGAAATTCAGGCCGCTGAGGTGACCATCATCCAAATCGCACCGGAGAGTTTTCCGCTGCAAAAAAAACGACACACGGATGAGTATTTGCGAACCATCGCCCATTTAAGACTGCGGACCAACAAGTACGGCGCCGCATTTCGTATTCGATCCGAACTATCCTATGCGGTGCACCAATTTTTCCATGAAAGAGGATTTCGCTATGTGCATACCCCCATACTGACGGGATCCGATTGCGAAGGTGCCGGTGAGTTGTTTCGGGTCACCACGCTTCCGCCCGGAGCAACCGACACGGATCAGGATTTCTTTGGAAGAGAGGCCAACCTGACTGTTTCGGGACAATTGGAAGCCGAGATGGCTGCACTGGCATTGGGCGATGTCTATACATTCGGGCCGACATTCCGTGCGGAAAATTCAAATACCCGCCGGCATGCAGCCGAGTTCTGGATGATCGAACCTGAAATGGCGTTTTGCGATCTCGCCGGCTGTATGGCATTCGCTGAAGAGATGATTCAGAATCTCATCGGTCATATCATCAAGTTCTGCTCGCAGGATTTGTCCTTGTTCGCCAAATTTGTGGATAAGACCCTGATGCCCACCCTTGAAAACATCGTGCAGTCAAAATTTGAATATTTGACTTATGGTGAATCCATTAAACTTCTGGAGTCGGCTGCCCATCCTTTTGAATATGAATTTGGCTACGGCCAGGATCTGCAATCTGAACATGAACGCTACATAACGGAGGTCGTCTTTAAAAAACCGGTCATCATTTACAACTACCCCAAAACCATCAAACCCTTCTATATGCGCCTCAATGACGACGAGAAAACCGTTGCGGCTATGGATGTTCTGGTTCCCGGAATTGGCGAAATCATCGGTGGTAGTCAGCGTGAGGAGAGAGGCGATGTGCTGGCAGCCCGGATGGAGGAGCAGCACTTACCCAAAGACGATTACTGGTGGTATCTGCAATCCAGGGAATACGGCAGTGTTCCGCACAGTGGGTTTGGATTGGGCTTCGAGCGGTTGCTCATGCTCGTAACCGGTATCCGCAACATCAGAGACGTTATACTGTTTCCGCGGACACCGAAAAATATCGAATTCTAAACCGGCCGATACCGTTCCGGTGTCCAGTTCAACAACCACGCTGCCGAATCGATAGCCAGCTGCCGGCATCTTCGCATTAGTCCCTCAGGCACCTCAATTTGGCGAGGTCTTCTGCATATCCATAAAGGTGCAACCCCTTGCTTTCAACAATCATTTCACCGTCTTTAACGCCAATTGCGGTGGCCATATATTCTTTTAGGTTTTGAATACCGGCAAGATTGGCCGGTAATCCACCCCATAAATCCCATGACCGAAAATAGACACAGAAATGGAGGGTACCATCCTGTATGCGGGTGTCGATGGACCTCAGACAAGGTGGATCGACAAGCGCCAGATCCGTGGGATGGGCCACTTGTAGCACCATCTGATTATTACGATGACCAAAATTTTTATAGGTTTCAATGATCCATTCAATCTGATTCATGTAAACAATTGAATCCTTTTCAAATAGAGCATTACCATCGATCTTGCGGGTATCGACGATGTCGGCGTTGTCGTCTCTCCACCACGCCAATTTTTCGCCGGTCAAGGGGGCTCTGGTCAGCCGTTCGCCATAGGTGTAGGATTCTCCCGGTTCTCGGTGACCGGTCATCAGGTACTCGACGTAAGATCTCTCATAACCCTCCCCGCCATAGATATAGGCCTCCTCCACTGGATTGGGAATGCCGCAACCCGGTGGTATATCAGGAATCAGCGGCTGGGTGCCGGGATAGGTGACATGTCCGATAAAATAATCATATTCCAGTCGCGTCTGTCCGGCATAGGAGCCCCTGTCGATGGTAAAACGACGACCGTTATCGAGAATGTCGTGCACGGCCTGAAACCATAGATCGGGTAAGTCCCGGGCCTCAATTTTATGTATTTTCATTTTATTCGGCTCCTTACATAACTCAACAGGGGTAACAAGCACTACAGATAAGGGGGGGTCAACAACTCGATAAATAAATCCGGTCTAGTTTTTGAGTGTGTCGTATTCCTTAAATAATCAATTATTTTTCTCTTGACAACGAAATATCGCTATGGGATAGGTCTCGTGCGCTTGAAATTTGCTTGGAATTATACTTGATCTATACCAGACCTCTACTTCTGCGGTGAACCTGGGCGGATACGTTCTGCCGCTGTTGAATTAAAGCGCACCCAATTTAGAGCCCCCAGAGGCCCCTGTAGCTTCTGGGGGCTCTTTCTTTATATATCGAGGGTGTTGACTTCCAATGCGTTGTTTTGAATAAACTCTCTGCGGGGTTCTACTTGATCCCCCATAAGAACGGTGAAAATCTCATCTGTTTCCAAAAAATCGTCTACCCTTACCTGCAGCATCATCCGTTTGTCAGGACGCATCGTCGTTTCCCAGAGTTGGTCCGGGTTCATTTCTCCAAGACCTTTGTAGCGTTGAACACTGACTCCTTTTTTACCTTCCTGGATTAAGTAGTTCAACAGTTCTCTGGCTGTATTGATGGTATGAATAACTTCCTCATCGGTTGCATTCAAAATCATGAAAGGCGGTTGGCTGTGTTCCACTATACTATTTCCCGCGTTGAGGCATTTCTGATATTCAGCAGAGTAGATAAACGCTCTTCCAATTTTACGATCCACAGGGCTCTTAATGTCGATTTCAAATACCTGTCTTTCTTCGTTCCACAACTCCGCGTCGACATCATACCCCTGTTCCGCAAGAAGTTTCCGAAGCCTTTTGACTTTTTCCATATCCTCCAGAAATGATTTATCTTCCACTTTTTCACGAATCAGCGTCTCAATAATATCCACTGGAATGCCCTGACGTTCAAATCGATCCAAAGAAGCAAAATAAGCCGACAGATTGCAGACAAAAAGGTACAATAACTGTCCATCCAGCAACTTCTCTTCAGGGCCTGTGCGGAGGCTTATTTTTTCACTTATCTTTCTGAGGATAAAATCACTGTAGGCGGTCTCATCCTTTAAATAAATTTCGTTTTTTCCTTTGCCGACTTTAAACAGCGGGGGCTGAGCGATGAAAAGATAACCTTTGTCAATAACTTCAGGCATTTGTCTGTAAAAAAAGGTGAGCAACAAAGTCCTGATGTGGGAGCCATCCACATCGGCATCGGTCATGATGATCACCTTTTTATATCGAATTTTCTCGATATCATATTCTTCACTGCCGACCCCGGTACCCAGCGCAGTAATAATATTTTTGATTTCTTCGCTGCGCAGAATTTTATCGAAACGGGCTTTCTCAACATTGAGAATCTTACCCTTAAGCGGTAAAATAGCCTGAAACTTCCGATCCCGGCCCTGTTTGGCGGATCCTCCCGCGGAATCACCCTCGACGATGAATATTTCACGCTCATTCGGGTCCGAACTCTGGCATTCGGCTAACTTACCAGGCAATGTAGAGTCGATCAGAGCCCCTTTATTGCGGGCGAGGTCCCTGGCACGTTTTGCGGCATCCCTGGCCCTGGCGGCATCCACTGCTTTTGAGATAATCTTCTTGGCAACGGACGGATTCTCTTCCAGGAAGGCGCTCAATTTTTCGTTGACCAATGATTCAACGAGCCCCTTGACTTCGCTGTTACCTAGTTTGGTTTTGGTTTGACCTTCAAATTGGGGGGACTTGATCCGCACACTGATAATTGCCGTAAGCCCCTCGCGCACATCATCACCACTGAACTTAGAACTCAACTTTTTGGGCAGATTCCCGTTGGTTGCATACTGATTGAGGGTGCGCGTTAAACCGGCTTTGAATCCAATTAGATGAAAACCGCCTTCAATCGTGTTAATGTTGTTGGCGAAAGAAAAAATATTCTCTTTATAGGTGTCATTGTATTGAATGGCCATTTCGATCTGAACGTCATTTTTTTCACCGTCGATGAAAATCGGCGGGTGCAACCCCGTATGCCGCCGGTTGAGATATTCCACAAACGATAAAATCCCGCCTTCGTAAAAATATTCATCTTTCTGGTCGGAGCGTTCATCCTCCAGCAAAATTCGAACGCCGGCATTCAAAAAAGCAAGCTCTCTAAGTCTCCTTGCCAGGATATCGTAGGTGTACTCAACGGTGTTGAAAATCGTTTCATCGGGGAAAAAATGGATCTTGGTGCCCCGCTTGTCTGTTTTTCCGATAACAGACAAATCACTGGTCTTTATTCCTTTTTCGAAGGTCTGATAATAAATCTGTCCCTTTTGATAGATCTCGGCCTCCAACTGCTTGGAAAGGGCATTGACCACAGATACGCCGACACCATGCAATCCGCCGGAAACTTTGTAGGTATCGTTGTCGAATTTTCCGCCGGCATGCAACTTCGTCAGCACAACTTCAACAGCCGGAACATGTTCCGTCTTGTGAACGTCAACAGGAATCCCCCTGCCGTTGTCTTCCACGCTCACACTGTTGTCGGTGTGCACCGTTATACTGATCCGGTCGCAATGGCCAGCCATGGCCTCGTCGATACTGTTGTCTACAACTTCATAAACCAGGTGATGGAGACCGGCAATATCAACATTTCCAATATACATGGAGGGTCTCAGGCGGACTGGTTCTAAGCCTTCAAGTACATCTATACTACTGGCATCATATATTGTTTCCATTACACTCTCATCGGCATAATAGCGCTTAAATAGGATTTATCTTCAACCCCTTCAATTAAACAGGGTTTATCTTCACTAATGATGTTAAGGATCAGTTTTTTATCTTCGATACAGTTCAATGCATCTATAAAAAATTTGGGATTGAAAGCAGCTTCGATGCGCCCAAATTTAAAAGCTATCACCATATCTTCTTTTGATTCACCAATGTCCGGGTTGGTGGCCTTGATGACCAGTTGATTGGCATCGAAGGTGAATACAGCGGCACGATAACTGTCGTTGCAGAGTATCGACATGCGCTTGAGCATGCTTAAAAAAGGCTCTTTTTCGACCTCAATCTGGTTTCCATTTTCTCGAAAAATAATATCTTCGTACTGGGGAAATTGGCCTTCCAGCATTCTTATATACAATTTTTCGGTAGTATTCTGCACCACAAAATAGCTTTCCTGGATGCCTGCCTGAACAATGCCGCCGGCATCGAGAAACTTGCTGATTTCATGCAACCCTTTTTTGGGAACGAGGACACCCTCACCGGCTGGAATCTTACTCCCCTCGGCAGGGGCCAGATCATATTTAGAAAGACGGCTTCCATCGGTGCTCAGCATCCTGAGAATGGACGGCGACAAATCCGTTAATCGCTCCAGATAAACGCCATTGATATGCGCTTTTTTATCTTCTCCGATTCCGCTGATCAAGGTGGTTTTATCGATCATTTTTTTGAAGGAGGCTGCCTCCAGATCGAAAAAAGCAACATCACCCAATACCGGTGTTTCTGGAAAATCATCCGGATTCATTCCCTTGAGGTGGTATTGAACAGTGGCATTAGCGATATCGATGATCCGGTTTTCTTTTTCCTCTATTAAAATCTCGGTACTGGGAAACTCACGCATGATTTCATAGAATTTTCGGGCACTGATGGCGACCGTGCCGGGACGTTCGACCGTAGCATTGAAGCTGCCTTCATAACCGGTTTCCAGATCGGTGGCAGTAATTTGGATACCGGTTTGCGATGCCGTCATTCGAATACATTCGGTAATAGCAAGGCTGCTTCTTCGCCCAGTGAGCCCCTGGATTTTTGAAAGCACATCGACAATGTCGTTTTTGAGTATTGTGAATTTCATTTTTACCATCCCTATTTAATGTATATAATGATTTATTATTAAGTAATAGGGTTTGTCCAAATGTTGGAAAAAGCACCAATTCTCTGAAATGATAGCGTTAATTGAACCATTGAACTGTTTACAACACTGTTGAAGGGGTGTTCATAAAACGCCGGTTGTTGACACAGTTGAAAAAGCGGCTGATAACTGCACTGTTGTTGACATCCTTTTGGTTGACTTATTGTCATTGACGGACCCATTGTTTCATCGCAGCGGCGGTATCCCGCCAGCGTTCTGATAACCGTAAATCGATGAAGCGACGATACAGTGCATCGATCAATTGAAATGGTTTTTCATAGAGATAGAGGTTTTCCAGTACCGCACCCTCCAGGTCCTCAGGCTGCTCAACAGCTCCGGCCTCAGGTAATTTGACTCCCGAAAAATTCAAACTTTCCCCTTTGAGAGAGAACTGCCATTGGAGCGCTCCACTCTTATAGATCAAGTTGATTTCGGTTACCGCGCCACCCTTTGAAAGGACCAGCAAGCCCTCTTCCAATCCCACGGCGTCCCCCTTGATGGTGATGGTCTCCTTTCCATTGGCCCACCGGTTTTCAAGGACCATGCGGTTGCCAACATCCAGAGAGAGCGCCTCTTTGTCGCATTGTCGAATGATGTGATCGTCGTTCTCGATAATGTACCACATCCAGGTGAGAAATTCATTGCCCAGAAAACGGTAACGGTTATATGCAACAGCAATATCAAGCATGACTATTCGGTATCTTGCCGGTCCGCGGAGAGCCGGTTGAGTCGATCGAGCTGTTCGGCGGTCATATCCTGGTCCATGGCGGCCATGGTATAGGGAATTGATCGAACAAGGCTTATTCCAAAAGATTTGATGAAGAGGGTCTCCAACTCCTCGTTGGCATTTTTTAGGTTGGAAAAGAACCACACTGCACTGTTTTCATAGTGCCACACCACATCGTAAACATTGGGTGTGGAAGGCATCTGCAGATTCAGGCGATTCAGAACCGTGTCTCTGATGGACCGCTTTTCGCTGGCCGATAGAAAGTCGCGGCCCATTTCCTTCATTCGCCTGGCAGAAACCATGGCGACATGTTTTTGAACCATCTTTGACGGTATCGATTTTTTATCGATACGGAGAGCAAAAACGATCGCAGTGCCCATCATGAAACGGGAACCCTCAAAATCAGTCCTAAACGGATCTTGAAAGCTAACCCATCCAACAGCTTGATCGGAAGGGTTGTTATCGATGTCGGCTATGGTATTTTTTTTGAGACCTGCGGCGATGGTATCCATGATGGGATCGTCCAGTTTTCCGTCCACCCGGTAGCGGGTCAGTGATGTGGTTGCCGATAAGAGTCCCATATCCATTCCGTATACAAGATATTGTAGTTCTATCGCTAAAAGTGCATAAATATAGCCGCTATTCCTTAATAAAACAAGCCCTTTTTGGGGCAATTACAACCCGAAAGGATTCCAACCAAGCGTGGAAATGGCGCCCAATTTTTGATACGTTAAGTGGCATGAAATTTTTTGCCGACTTGCATGTGCACTCCAAATACTCCAGGGCAACAGCTGCAAACCTTGACCTGGAAAATCTCTATATAGCGGCTCAAATCAAAGGTATTACCCTAATTGGAACAGGTGATTTCACCCATCCGGCATGGTGGGGCGACATTCAGGAAAAACTGGTACCGGCCGAAGATGGGTTGTTTCAATTGAGAGGCGATCTGGCCCGCCACTGTGACCAATTCGTGCCCGCGTCCTGCAGGCGAATGGTGCGTTTCATGCTGACAACCGAAATCAGCAATATATACAAAAAAGATGAGTACACCCGAAAGAATCACAATCTAGTCTTTATGCCCTCTATTGAAAGTGCTGAAGGATTGATCCGGCGCCTTGACGCCATCGGCAATATAACGTCGGACGGCCGTCCCATTTTGGGCCTGGATGCCAGAACGCTCCTTGAAATTGTGCTGGAAACGCATGATCAGGGATTTTTGATTCCAGCCCACATCTGGACCCCCTGGTTCTCTTTGCTGGGATCCAAGTCGGGGTTCGATGCAGTGGAGGCCTGTTTCGGCGATTTGACGGATCATATTTTCGCCCTCGAAACCGGACTGTCGTCTGATCCACCCATGAACAGAAGGGTTTCCGCTCTTGACCGGTATACCCTGATATCCAATTCAGACGCCCATTCGCCCTCGAAACTTGGACGCGAAGCCAATTGCTTTGACACTGCGTTGAGTTATACTTCGATTTATGACGCCATGCGGACGGCTGACCCAAAAAAATTCTTAGGTACCATTGAATTTTACCCTGAAGAGGGAAAGTATCATGTCGATGGACATCGCAAGTGTGGTTTCCACTGCTTTCCGGAAGAGACTCGGCGCTTGCAGGGCCTCTGTCCCGAATGCGGAAAGCCACTAACCCTGGGAGTGCTGTATCGCGTAGAGGAATTGGCGGATCGACCCAAAATTGAAGCACCGGCCGGCATTGCGCCTTTCTCAAGCTTGATTCCCTTGACCGACCTGTTGTCAGAAGTCCTCGACGTAGGGTCCACCACAAAGACGGTCAAAGCGGCGTATGGCCGGTTGATTCAAGCCATCGGACCAGAATTGGAAATCCTTTGCAACACACCGCTGGATGCAGTGGAGGACTGTTCCATGCCCTTGTTGGGCGAATCCATCAGAAGGATGCGTAAAAACGATCTCTATTTCGATCCCGGTTTCGATGGTCAATTTGGACGCGTTCGAATTTTTAAATCCGGAGAGCGGCAGAACCTGTACGGACAACGGTGCCTGTTTGCGACAAAAAGCACGGTAGATTATGAAAAGAACCCCCCAAAAGAGAATGATAAGCAAACGCTTACCGGGCCTCGGGAGGCTCCGGAGAGGCTCGCGCCCACATTCAACGACCCCCCAGATCCGCACCATCGCAAGGAAGTGCGATTAAATGCCGATCAACGTCGAGCCGTTGATGCTGGAACAGGACCGATGATCATCCGCGCCGGTCCGGGTACGGGAAAGACCCGCACCATCACCTGCCGCATGGCGGCATTGCTGGATAACGGCATAACGCACGCAGACCATCTGCTCGCCGTTACCTTCACGCATCAAGCGGCCGCCGAGATGCGGCATCGTCTTGAAGCAATGCTGAAGACGTCTCTGTCTTTACCGCTGATGACCACGTTTCACGGGTTTTGCCTTCATCTGCTCAAAGAGGTGTATGGGGATCAATGTGGTATTGTTCTGGACGAGTCGGGCCGCCTGGCAATGGTGGGTGATGCAGTTGCCATGGTCCAGCAGGACGGACAGTCTGTCAATCTCTCTCCGGTGGTCCTGCTGGATGGAATTGTGCAGGCCAAACAGCAGTTGCAGACACCTCGAGAAGTCTTTAATCCCCTCCTCGACAAAATGGCCCACATTCAGACGCTTCTGGTTTATGAAATGTACCAGGAGTTGTTAAAGATCCAGAATTTGTACGATTACGAAGATCTGCTGGCGAATGCTGTTGATCTTCTGGAAAATGATCGAAGGTGGAGAAAAACCATTCGGCAACGCTATCGTTATATTTTTGTCGATGAATTTCAAGATATCAACATGGCCCAATATCGACTGCTGCAGGCCATTGCACCGCCAGGATCAAACCTGTGTGTCATCGGCGATCCGGACCAGGCCATCTATGGCTTCCGCGGCTCGGATTCGCGATATTTTGAGCAGTTCTCGCAGGATTACCCGGATCTACGGCCCATTTCACTCGAGCGGAATTATCGTTCCACGGAAACGATTTTACAGGCCTCCCATCAAGCCCTTCATCAGGGCAGCACCGTCGCCGGAAACCAGAAACCCGGGATCTACTCGGGTATCGACGGCATCCCTTACGTTACCATTGTAGAGACCGGTTCCGAACGCGCCGAGGCGGCAGCCATAGGGCGTATCATCGAGCAGATGGTTGGCGGCACAGGGTTTCACAGCGTTGATTTTGGAAAGGTGGCAACGGATACGAATCAAGCGGATTGCTCTTTCGAAGATTTTGCAGTTCTCACCAGAACCGGGCGCCAGGCTCGGTTCGTCTTCGACAAATTGACAGCAGCCGGCATACCCGCTCAACTGGCTTTAAAGCATACCCGTGATACACCGGCCGCTGTAAAACTGATGGCCGCTATGCGGACACTATCCGGAAAAGGAGCCTATTGTGATCTTGATGGGATTGCCGGATTAAATGGTTCCGGGATCAGTAAAGAGACCCTGTCCATCTTTAAGCAGTGGGCCTATGGAAAACAACTGCACCTGTATACGGCCCTGCGTTCGGCCAAACGGATCCCCATTCCGGGCTTGTCCCATCGCCGGCAGGTTCGTCTTGTGGCCCTTTTCGATTTTATGGAACGGCTGGGTTGGGAAACTAAAGAGATGGGAACAGCGCAGTCAATGGCGCATATCGTCGCCAACACGACCCTGGCGAACCGCATTGATGCCGATCAGTTGGATAAAGTTGTCTCCCAGACGTTGAGATATGGCCATCAATCGGAACTGTTGACGGACAAGCTTGCACTCGAACACGATGCCGATCTTTTTCAGAGCGGTGTCGAGAAGGTGGCGGTCATGACCCTGCACGCCTCCAAGGGGCTTGAATTTTCGACCGTTTTCGTTGCCGGTTGCGAGGTTGGCCTGATTCCCTATGAGCGGTCCGGTCAAAAAATGACGCCTGTCGAAGAAGAGCGCCGGTTGTTTTACGTGGCCATGACCAGGGCAAAGCAAACCCTCTTTCTTTCCTGGGCGCGGCGCCGCACCATCAATGGAAAAACAGCCAAGCGGCAGGTATCACCATTTATCATGGCCATTGAAGAAAAATTGAAATATACAGGTGGCGATGGCTTTACGAAACGGAAGCATAAACAGGAGCAATTGCTCCTCTTTTAATAGTGAATCGATCCTGCTGGACAATGGCCTTACCCTGGAGATAGGCGATGGTTTCCGAAAAGTGGCGGCCGACAGTTGGTTTTCATACCGACTAGGCTCGCCGGCAACACTGGCTGAGCTGCATCGCAAATTGGGACCCATTGCGCACTATACCTAATAG
>Ga0316201_10000671_pt1 | contig 20546 bp, 18 predicted proteins | sample CS6wburrow_MG_FD_204516 | JGI IMG/M metagenome (GOLD analysis project Ga0316201, IMG submission 204516) | Coastal sediment microbial communities from Delaware Bay, Delaware, United States - CS-6 worm burrow | ecosystem: Environmental > Aquatic > Marine > Coastal > Sediment | place: USA... | reverse complement strand
CTTCAAGATCTCTACATTTCTCTTTCCTTTTTCCAAAACTGCCTGTGTAGCAGGGTCAAGATCAGAACCAAATTTGGAGAAAGCCTCTAAATCTCTATACTGGGCCTGATCCAATTTCAAGGTACCGGCTACTTTCTTCATAGATTTAATCTGAGCAGAACCTCCTACCCTGGATACTGAGATACCCACATTAATCGCAGGTCTGATACCAGAGTTGAATAAATTAGACTCAAGGAAGATCTGACCGTCTGTAATCGAAATTACATTGGTCGGAATGTAAGCAGATACGTCACCTGCCTGTGTTTCAATGATAGGTAAAGCGGTCAATGATCCACCTCCTTTTACAAGACCTGCTTCTTTCAATGAATCTGGCAAGTCGTTCATATCATTGGCTATTTTATCATTATTAATGACCTTAGCAGCTCTTTCAAGAAGCCTACTGTGAAGGTAGAATACATCACCAGGATATGCCTCACGTCCTGGAGGCCTTCTCAATAATAGTGATACCTCTCTGTATGCTACTGCTTGCTTGGATAAATCATCATAAACAATCAATGCAGGTCTTCCTGTATCTCTGAAAAACTCTCCAATTGCTGCTCCAGCGAATGGAGAATAAAACTGAAGCGGTGCAGGATCAGATGCAGAGGCAGAAACAATTACTGTATAAGCCATTGCTCCAGCTTCTTCCAATGATTTAGCAACTTGTGCCACTGTAGAAGCCTTCTGTCCTGAAGCTACATAAATACAGAAAACCGGTTCACCTTTCTCATAAAACTCTTTTTGATTGATAATGGTATCAATCGCAATGGCAGTCTTACCAGTCTGTCTATCTCCAATGATCAACTCTCTCTGTCCTCTTCCGATAGGAATCATGGAATCAATCGCCTTGATACCTGTCTGAAGTGGCTCGGATACAGGCTGTCTGTAAATTACACCAGGAGCTTTTCTCTCCAATGGCATTTCATACTTGTCCCCTTTAATAGGGCCTTTACCATCGATCGGTTGTCCGAGTGGATTAACCACACGTCCCAGAAGTCCTTCGCCTACTTCGAGAGAAGCAATCTTTCCGGTTCTTCTTACTGTTGATCCTTCTTTGATTCCATCACCAGGACCTAGAAGTACAACTCCTACGTTATCTTCCTCCAGGTTAAGTACGATGGCTTCAACGCCGGACTCGAATGATACTAATTCACCTGCCTGAGCCTTTGAAAGGCCATATACCCTGGCGATACCATCTCCTACCTGGAGTACGGCACCTACTTCCTCCAATTCTGCTTCGGTATTAAATCCTGATAATTGCTGCTTCAGGATCGCCGATATTTCATCTGGTTTTATACCTACCATTGTATGTTGTATTTGAGCTAATTAAATATTTTTTATGTAATCTTCGGATTGAAAATCCTTCTTAAGTAATTCTAATTTATGAGAAACACTAGCATCATATAATCTGTCACCAATCTGAAGGACAAAACCTCCAATCAGTGATTCATCTACTTCTGTTTCAATTTCTACATTTTCCATCGCTGCTTCTGTATTTTCGAGCTTGCTTTTAATGGAATTAAGTACGGAATCATCCATTGATTGTGCCGTCTTAATTTTTACAGTAGAGATGCGTTTGTACTTCTTATATTGGTTTACAAATTCATCAGTAATTTCAGGTAAGATATTTTCTCTTCCTTTTCTAGTCAGGATATTGATGAATGCTAATACCATAGGGTCTGTTTTACCCTTGAATATCTCATTCATAATACTGAGCTTCTTTTCTGTCTTGATGATGGGACTCTTTAACATCAAATAAAAATCCCTATTGGAAATGGCATCCTTAAGTGCCTCCATAGCCTTAACCACGGTTTCCAGTTCATTTCTCTCAATGCAGAGATCCATGAGTGACTTGGCATATCTTGATGCAATAGTGGTTACTGACATAATTAATTAAATTTGATATCATCAACAAGCTGATCGACAAATGACTTATGATCGGCATTGTTGCTCAACTCTTTTTTAAGTAGTTTTTCAGCAATTTCAATCGCTATAACACCTACCTGATTCTTCACCTCAAGCAGAGCTGCTTTCTTTTGGTTTTCAATCTCAATCTTAGCATTAGTAACGATCTTATTTGCTTCTTCTTTTGCTTTATCTTTTGCTTCAGTGATCATCTGATTTTTGGTATCTTTTGCTTCCTGAAGCATCTTAGAACGCTCTTCTCTTGCTTGTGCCAAAAGAGCTGCATTCTCTGATTTCATATTAGCAACTTCTTCTCTTGCTTTTTTAGACTCATCCAAAGCATCCTGAATATCGTGCTCTCTTTTCTTTAAAGCACTCACGATGGGTTTAAAAGCAAATTTTGCCAATACCAGGTAGAATAAAACAAAAATAATGGTTGACCATAGGAGTAATCCAAATTCCGGTCTGATGGGTGAAAAGTCTAGTAAAACTAACATCCGTTTATAATTTCTTGTCTGTGATTCAATTAATAAAAAAGGAAGGCTGCAACCAACCGTTACAGCTCATTCCTTTGGTTTTTTTAACCTACGAAGAACGCAAGTAGAATTGCAATCAATGCAGCTCCTTCAACAAGGGCTGCCATCAGAATCATGTTAGCTCTGATGTCTCCAACAGCCTCAGGCTGTCTTGCGATTGCTTCCATAGCTCTTGCTCCAATCATACCGATACCAATACCGGCTCCGATTACAGCTAGTCCTGCACCTATCGCTGCTAAACTTCCAGTCATTTTAAAAGTGTTTATATAGTTAATAAGTATAGTTTCAAATTAATTGCCTCCAGAGCATTCTCTAGTGGTGTGCTTCTTCTGTAGCAGCTCCGATATATGAAGCCGTAAGAATAGCAAATACAAATGCCTGAATGAACGCTACCAGTAACTCAATGGCCATCATAAATAGTGTCAACAATACTGACCCGATTGATGTACCCCAGGCTGCCCCTGCATTGGCTCCATTTTCACCAAAGATGAATATCAATCCTACAAAGATTACAATCACCATGTGACCGGCTGTGATGTTTCCAAATAGTCGCAACATCAGGGTCAATGGCTTGATGAATAATCCCATTATTTCAACAGGGGTGATGATAAATATTTTTAATACGGCAGGCACTCCAGGCATCCACAATACATGGCTCCAGTAATGTTTGTTACCGTTAATATTAGTTACAATAAATGCAAATACTGCCAGAACCAATGTGAATGAAAGGTTACCCGTAACATTCGATCCCCCAAGAAATGGAATCTGTCCAAATAGGTTCAAAGCCAGTATAAAGAAAAATAAAGACATGATAAAAGGGGTAAATCTTTCCCACTTGTGTCCGAGGAAAGGCTTACATACTTCATCCTGAATAAATACAAAAATTGGCTCGATAAAACCTTGCAATCCTGTGGGAGCTTGTCCTTCTCTTCTTTTATATGTTTTGGCTATACCGATAAACATCCATGCAAGTAGTATAAACACAAGAAGCATGGTGAATACATTCTTGGTTATTGAGAAGTCATAAAATGATGATACTCCTCCTCCAAGAAATCCTCCATCAGCATAACTTTTATTATCACATTGATATACATTACCACCGTGACATAAGTAAACCAACGTTTTATCTTTTCCCGTTTCCTGATCTAAAATGTCCTGTGTAAATAAGGATCCGTGACCTTCTAACTCAACTAAGCCCATTGGGAATGACTCATCTGTAATCTTTCTTACCTGACCTTCATAGATTACATATCTGTTGTATGCATATTCTCCGGTACCATGATAATCCGCATGAAACTTGGATGAACTGAACATATCCCATCCCTGATCAGATTTAAGGATACAAGGCAGAGGAAAGTGCCATGGACCTATGCTGTAAATGTTCTGATCACTAATGTGGTGAAAGGCAGTTTTACCAGGATTGAACTCGGTCTCAGACACATCATAGCCACACGCATTGGTATGGTCGCCATGATCATCTCCCTCCTGATGAGAGTGCCCTTGATCATCATGCTGCTCTGTTACTTGATCCAGTGAATTATTATCTGCGGTGTCTTTGGCGTCAAGCTGGAAGCTGAAGGCCAGTAAAACGATGATGAATATCTTTATTTTATGCATACGATTTCCCAAGAAATATCACTTTCTAAATTAGACCGCAAAGGTATTATTATTATTGACATTATCATAAGGTGTAAAGCCTTTTATTTTCAGGCTTTTAATAGAGATAAAGCTGTCTTTAAAAACATCTTTCAGGGAGTAAGAACTTCAGTAATAATTATTTGGTAATGCATGTGCTCAAACATATTACTTTTGGAAAACCAGATCATTTATATTATTTAAATTTTTAGCGACATTCAACTTAATGATACATTTGTTCTATGGTTGAAAAGACAATATTTTTCACTTTCCTGGTAATTTTTGCATTTTCATGCAAATCTACTTCAGATTTTCCGACAGAAAATAATCTTGCCAAAGACTATGACATCAATACTTCTTCTATTCTGGTGAGGCTGGATCCGCTGAATAATATGGTGCTTGTAGACAATAAGAATTTCATTCATCGTTACACCAATCAGACTGAAAAAGCATTTACTTACAATGACAATACCCTCGGCAAAATCAGTCATGTTGATGTAACAGACCCCTTGAAAATTGTCATCTACAAGAAAGATTATGGAGTAGCCATCTTCCTTGACAACACTTTATCCGAAATAGATCGCATTAATCTGTATGAAAATGGATTTACAGAAATTCCATGCATAGCTTCTTCCAATGATGGAAACCTCTGGATTTATGATTACACCGATTATCGGTTAAAAAAAATCACACAGGATGGAAGGGTCATCCTGGAAAGTATGTCGATGCTTGACTTTGGCCTTCAGAACATTAAACCTTTCCATATGCAGGAAAGGTATGGCAAGCTCATCTTGCAGGATGAAGATCTGGGCATATTCTTATTTGACAATCTGGGGCAGTACATTCAACCCTTCCCCTTCAAATTACAGAATGAAGTACAATTTGATGGAAGCAAAATCTGTTTTCTTGATGGCAATGATTTTACTTGTTATAATGTAGAGCGATATCAGGAAGTCTCTGTGCCAATAGGGGAGCATAAAAAAACCGGCCTTAAAAACGTCAAGGCCGGTGATAAAAATTTCTATTATATCTATACTGATGGGATTGATATTATTCCTAAACGGTCATAATATCTTTCTCCTTAGCTACGATCATTTTTTCTATGGTCTCAGTGTGAGCTTTAACCATCTGCTGCACTTCATCTTCCTTTTTCTTTCCTGCATCTTCAGGATATCCATCCTTAACTTCTTTCTTGATGAAATCAATAACTTTATGCCTTGCACTTCTCAAACTGATCTTTGCTTCTTCTTCTAAAGACTTAGCTTGCTTTACAAGCTCTTTTCTTCTCTCTTCAGTCAACGGTGGAATATTGATTCTGACAAATTCTCCATCGTTCATAGGTGTCACCCCTAGATTAGCAGCATAAATTGACTTTTCTATAGGTCCTAACATTTTTTTCTCCCATGGCTGAATGCTGATGGTTCTTGAATCCGGTGTGCCAATATTAGCTACCTGGTTGATGGGTGTAGGATTTCCGTAATAATCAACCATTAAACCACTCAACATGGCTGGTGAAGCTTTCCCAGCTCTGATTTTGACGAGTTCATCATGAAGATGTTGAATGGCTTTATCCATCAACTCCTCACCATGCATCATCATACTTTCAATAGTTTCCTCCATAACTTTTATTAAATTTTAATATTCCCAAAAATACAACAATTGCTCAATTTCATCTGCTTATTCTCTACCCATAAATGAGAGTAAAAAATATAAGAATATAACCAATGAGGCCAATGCCTGAGATACATATGTCATCGCAGCCCACCACAGAGCATCTTTAGCACCATCGTATTCAGCTCCGACAGCAATACCTGAAGCATCCAACCATGCCAGGGCTCTCCTACTTGCATCAAATTCTACCGGTAGCGTAATAAGTGAAAATAATGCGGTAATCCCGAAAGTTGCAACCAAGACCAACAAAAGCGTTGATCCTCCTAAACCGGATCCCATCCCTACGATCAATCCAATGAATAAAAATTGTTGAATCTTACTGGAAAACTGGACTACTGGAACCAGATTAGACCTAAGGGTTAACATATTATATGCAGTATCATGCTGCACTACGTGACCGCACTCATGAGCTGCTACAGCCGCGGCTGCTATGCTCCTCCCCTGGTACACTGCAGGTGACAATGATACAGTCTTTGTTCTGGGATTGTAATGATCAGAAAGATAACCCTGACCCTGAACTACTTTCACTCCGGTTATCCCATAATGATCCAGCATTGCGTGAGCAACTTCTAATCCGGTCATTCCACTTCGGATTCCTATCTTACTGTAATGATTGAACTTCGATTTCAGCTTGGATGAAACTCCAGCTCCAATCAATGAAAAAATTCCAAGTATTACGAAATAAAACATCTGCTTTACGTTTTTTTTAATTAATCAATTCAGGATGTCACATCCTGCATACTTTCTTAGGACGTCAGGGACCATAATACCGTCACTTGTCTGATAATTTTCCATGATGGCTGCAATGATCCTTGCAAGTGCCAGTGCACTTCCATTCAAGGTATGTGCAAGGGCTGTTTTTCCGTCTTCCTTCCGATATCGTAACTTCATACGATTACTCTGGAAGGTTTCAAAATTTGAGACAGAACTTACTTCAAGCCACTTCTTCTGAGCTGCTGAATATACTTCAAAGTCATACGTCAGTGCCGAAGCAAAGGTCAGATCTCCCCCACATAAACGCAATATCCTGTATGGCAGTTCCAGTTTTTGAAGCAGTCCCTCTACATGATTGAGCATTTCGTCTAAAGTCTCATAGGATCGATCAGGATGTGTCATCTGTACGATCTCAATTTTATCAAATTGATGCACCCTGTTGAGTCCTTTCACGTCTGCTCCATAAGAACCTGCTTCTCTTCTAAAACAAGGAGTATAGCCTGTAAGTTTAATAGGTAACGAAGAAGGATCTAGAATATCCTCTCTGTGTATATTTGTAACAGGCACTTCAGCAGTAGGAATGAGGTATAAATTATCCTCTGTAACATGGTACATCTGCCCTTCCTTATCAGGTAATTGCCCGGTTGCCCTTGCTGTAGCTTCATTGACCATTAATGGTGGAACAATTTCTTCATATCCGGCAGCGGCAGCCTCATCAAGAAAGAAATTGATCAATGCCCGTTGCAACTTGGCGCCATTAGATCTGAATACAGGAAAGCCGGCTCCTGTGATTTTTACTCCAAGTTTTAAATCAAACACCTGGTATTTTTCTGCCAATTCCCAGTGAGGAAGGGCATCTGGCCCAAGATCCGGAAGATCACCAGACCATGCTTTAAAAACTTCATTATCTTCTTCAGAATTTCCAGAAGGAACTGAAGGGTGCGGTACATTGGGAATTGAAAGCAATAATTCTTCCAGCTGTTCTTTGGCTGTTCTGAGTTGCTCCTCGAGAGATTTAATGGCCTGTTTCATAGAACCGACTTCTTCTCTCATCCGATTGGCTTCTTCCTGCTTTCCTTCCCTGAAGAGTCGTCCGATATCCTTGGATTTCGAATTTACTTGTGATAATAAGCCGTCAAGTTCTGTCTGGGATTTTCTCCTTAGAGCATCAGCTTCAATAGCACGATCGACTAATCCTAATTGATCATCACTGTAATTTCTAATCTTCAATCCTTCTTTTACCTGCTCTGATTGCTCTCGCAACCTCTGAATCTCTAACATGTTTGTTTTTTATTTTTAAATTGACTCTGAGAAGACTGATTTGGTGCTTTTTACCATATAGTCTTACACCCAGTTGAAGATTTGCAAAGATACTATTTTGATATTCAAATTATAAATGTATTTTTGCGGTGCATATCATCTGTAATACATTACTTCTTAGATGACCTGCCTTAGAGTTCCCACTTAATTTTTTCGGCTATTACATAAAATTACGCCGGATTTCAATTTGAGTAAAGAAAAATTTCAAATCACAATACCTAATATAACGATGTACGACATTTTGCAACTGAACGAGATGCTTGTTCCTGAATTAAGGGAGATAGCAGAACAGTTAAACCTTAAATCATACAAAAGACTCAGCAAACAGGATCTTATCTACAAAATCCTTGATGAGCAAGCATTATCGGGAGATAAGAATACTGCAGCAAAGAAAGAAGAAAGTAAAGAAGCTGCTGCTGAAGAGGAGATCAAACAAAACGGCCAGAGAAGACAAAGGTCCAGAAAACCGAGAGCTCCAAAAAAAGAAGCTCCAAGAGCAGCAGCTAAAAAAGAGGTAGAACCTGAAGTTGAAGAGACTTCTAAAGAACCTAAAGCTGAAAAGCCGGAGGAGAAAAAGACTGAATCGAGAGAGCGAAAGCCTGATTCTCGAGAAAGAAAACCAGAACCAAGAGACAGAAAACCTGAATCTCGTGAGAGAAAACCAGAACCAAGAGACAGAAAATCTGACAGTTCTTCCAGAAGAGATGATAACAGACCTTCAAGACCAGAACCCAGAAAACCAAAATTCAATCCTGATCTTGATGGAATTATAGAAGGCGAAGGAATCCTGGAAATGATGTCTGATGGATATGGTTTCTTAAGGTCTTCTGACTATAATTATCTTTCATCTCCTGACGACATTTATGTATCCCCAAGTCAGATTAAATTATTTGGACTAAAAACAGGAGATACTGTTAAAGGTGCAATCAGACCACCAAAAGAGGGAGAAAAATACTTTGCATTATTAAAAGTATCTAAGATCAATGGCCTGGAGCCTGAGCAAGTAAGAGAAAGAGTACCTTTCGATTATCTTACTCCGCTCTTCCCTGAAGAAAAATTCAATCTGACTCATCATCCGGCAGGAAAAGATTATGGTAACAGGATGATTGACCTATTTGCTCCTATCGGTAAAGGTCAGAGAGGGTTGATCGTTTCACAACCTAAAACAGGTAAAACTTTCTTACTTAAGGATATTGCCAATGCCATTGCACACAATCACCCAGAATGTTATATGATGGTGCTTCTGGTAGATGAAAGACCTGAAGAGGTTACTGATATGAAGCGTAGTGTTGATGCTGAAGTGATTGCATCAACCTTTGATGAGCCGGCTGAGAATCACGTGAGAGTTGCCAATATTGTACTTGCAAAAGCAAAGAGGCTGGTAGAATGCGGACATGATGTGGTCATCTTACTAGATTCCATCACTCGTCTCGCTAGAGCTTACAATACAGTTGCTCCTACATCAGGAAGGGTACTTTCAGGTGGTGTGGAAGCCAATGCACTTCACAAACCAAAGAAATTCTTTGGTGCAGCCAGAAATATTGAAGATGGTGGATCATTAACGATCTGTGCTACTGCTCTGATTGATACAGGTTCTAAGATGGATGAAGTGATCTTTGAAGAATTCAAAGGAACAGGTAATATGGAACTCCAGTTGGATAGATCACTTGCCAACAAGAGATTGTATCCATCTATCGATCTTACGAAGTCAAGTACACGACGAGAAGAGTTGTTACTTGATGAAGGTACATTGAAGAGAATGTTTATCCTAAGAAAGCACCTTGCTGATATGAAACCAGACGAGGCAATGGAATTCTTAAGGAAGCATATGATCGGAACAACTGACAATGATGAATTTTTGATCTCAATGAATGGTTAATAATTAGGTTTTTTAAAATAATACACCTACTTTTGCAGCCCATTTGAAAAATAGATAACAAATGAAAAGGACGTATCAACCCTCAAGGAGAAAAAGAGCTAACAAGCATGGCTTCAGGTCAAGGATGAGTACCAAGAATGGTAGAAAAGTACTTGCCAGGAGAAGAGCTAAAGGAAGAGCTAAACTTTCAGTCTCCGACGAAATGAGCAGTAAGTAATCTAAAGAATACTTAAACACAAGCATATAAAAAATCTGAATGTAGCTTATATTGCAACATTCAGATTTTTTTATGACTGATTTTTCTTTTTCCCGCGACGAACGACTGAAGAGTGTTAAGCTCATCAAGGAGCTATTTAGAAAAGGTCAATCCCTATTCCAGTTTCCGATAAAATTAATATACATGCCTTTGCCGGAAGGCCATGCCATCATTTCTAAAACCCAATATGCTGTATCTGTCCCCAAGAAAAGATTTAAAAAAGCAGTTGATCGAAATAGGATAAAACGATTACTCAGAGAATCCATCAGGCACCATAAGTCCATTTTATCTGAAGACTCTCCCATCATATTGATGGTTATATACGTAGGAAATGAGGAGCTTTCTCATAAAATCATAGATGCAAGCATTAAAAAACTGTTATTGCAGCTGCATGAAACAGCATCTTTAAATTCATAACCGTACATTAATGTAATGAGACCACATTCCACGAAATATCATCTTGCATCGATTTTCATTTTAATGCTTGGAATGATTATGGTTTTGCCTCAATTCATTTCGGGTCAGGTGCTACTACAATTAGAATTATATGATAATCCCAAGTCTATTAAATATGGGGTGGGTGCAACTTTATCATATAAGACGACAACCATGGAGGACTGGGAAACTGAAAAAATTGAATCCATTGATTATGAAAATCAGATCATAATATTTAAAAGTGGTTATGAAAACCTGGATAATATTGTAAAAGTAAGAAGGTACAAGCCCTGGGTAAAAGGACTCGGGCTACAATTGATGAGATTTAGTGCAGCCTGGTTTTTATATGGAGGAATATCCAAATTAATAAATAGTGAAAATCCATTCGGCTGGGATCACGTAGGAATAGGTGGCGGGGCATTTCTTACTGGGTTCATCATGTCCAAACTCGCTTCCAGCACTACCTACGATGTAAAAGGTGGTAAAGACCGGTTGAGAATCATTGACATCAGTTGGCCGGATCCGGAGGAGGTGTATAGGAAAGGTTGAAAGGTTTAAGGGTTTAAGGGACTTTCCCGGAAGAGTGGAGATTTAGATAGGTTTTATAAGTATACTCATCGAAAAAGAAACAGCAGATTACAGTCCATATAATACCAAATACAATCGAGATGAGACCATATACTAAGTCCCATTTTAAACAAGATAATCTTCAATACTAACAAGGTAATTTTATAACATATTTGTTGACCTTATCATCATCAATGTTATGAAAAACACAATCCTGCTGCTATTTATTTTTTCCCTCTTTACCCTTGGATCTTGTGAAGAATTGCTGAAGGACACAGATCTCAATCCCATTTATTATGTGGAATGCGAAATTGATAATGAGTCTTTTAGGGCCCAAACCAATAATAATGCATGGTTAATATGGTTTGCTCATCTTGGAGATCAATATGAAGTTATAGGCCAGAATACACCAAAAGACATGCAGATTAACCTCACTTTATTTCGTCAATTAGGAGAAACAACGATCCAGGCAGGTACTGAAGTCAATACCTACCTGACCAATATATCCTACTTCCACGATAACAAAACTTATCATGCCCTGGAAGCGGGAGGTAGTGGATTTGTAAATGTAGAAAGCCTCAGTGATACTGAAGCAAGAGGAACATTTCAAGCCATCCTTGTTAATAGGAAGGACAATACCGACATAAAAAAGATTACCAATGGTGAGTTTTATGTAAAAACCAGGAATTAGCAATTGGTGCATAGACTAAACGCAAGTCAAGCCTTACCCGGCTCCAAGACATATCATTCTGCTTTCTCTCCAGTTCATTTAGCCCAAAATAATAAAGGGAATAAATAATATATTTTATCCCTTTTATTGGGTACTTTATGACTTGAATCTTATTCAGGATTTCTGCTTCAATTCATTAAGACCCCCCTTATTGGGGCATCAAGAACAACAGTTATCAGATTAGAGTTATAAGTCGCGGTCTCCTAGTCTATAAATTTGGCCTCTACATTTTTACACATTAGCCCGGCTTCTTCAATTCATTTTTTCAATGCCTAAAGTCTACCACTTCGGACACACAATAAAAATTCTGTGATTATTTATGAATAAAGTTCTCAGACCTATTTTTTTATTATCATTATAACATGATCACTGACACACCACTTCTACTGTGTATTCTCTTATCCATTTTGGTCATTGTCATCCTCTCAGGTAAATACAAAGTCCACCCATTCCTTGCATTAATTGTGGCAAGCATCTTTCTGGGACTGATATCCGGATTAGAATTAAATACCATTCTATCTTCTATTACAACAGGATTTGGAAACCTGATGGCATACATCGGGATCATTGTAGTGATGGGCAGTATCATCGGAGTGTATCTTGAAAAATCCGGAGGAGCGATGACCATCGCCCAGAAAATAATTGATCTTGCCGGGCAATCAAGATCCGTTTCTGCGATGTCATTGATGGGAGCTGTTGTAAGTATACCTGTATTCTGTGATAGTGGATTTATCCTTCTTTCCGGACTATCTAAAAAACTATCAAGCCTATCACAGGCAACCAGAGCCTCCTTAAGCCTGGCCCTGGCTACAGGTCTTTATACTACACACACTTTAATTCCCCCAACTCCGGGGCCTATTGCTACAGCGGGAAACATCGGTGCGGCAGATCACCTGGGTACCATCATCATACTCGGAGTAATCATTTCAATTCCTGTCTTATTATTAAGTCAATACATGAGCGGCAAATTAGGCAGCAAAATAGAGATAGAAACTGTTGAAGAGGAAGGATCAGATGTAAAAACAATAGAAACTGATACGCTGCCTTCTATCTGGAAATCGCTATTGCCCGTCATCCTGCCCATATTACTGATCAGTATTGGCACAACATTTAAATTCCTGGATCTAAATTATACATGGCTTGAATTTATATGTTCTCCTATGATAGCCATCAGTATAGGGGTTGGGATGGCGATGGTATTGATACCACCACCCATTAAGAAGGATCATCAGAAATGGTTAAAGGAAGCCATTTCGGTAGCCGGCCCCATTTTGATCATTACAGGAGCCGGTGGAGCATTTGGTGGAGTGCTTAAAGCAACTGACCTCTCAGCGGTTGTAGGAAACTGGATCGGAGATAACCCTCAATCAGATATTGCCATGTTGTGTCTGATCTTCCTGGTAGCTGCTATTTTAAAAAGTGCTCAGGGTTCATCTACTAATGCAATGATCATCACTTCTTCATTGCTGGCCCCTTTAATCACTCCGATGGGATGGAATGATCCGATTGATCTTGGACTGGCTGTAATGGCCATAGGTGGTGGGGCCATGATGGTTTCTCACTTCAATGATTCCTATTTCTGGGTAGTTACAGAATTCAGTGGGTTGGAGCCAGATCAAAGTTTTAGGTCATTTACCATCATTACTGCAGTTCAGGGCCTGACAGTTCTTGGCATAGTAATCATCCTAAGTCTATTTGTATAATGTCTAATCCTCTTTAATCTCAAGAAGTTGATTGGTTGAAATATTCTTAAACCATTGCTTTTTGCCGGCAGGCCATTCAATACGTAAAGAATCTACTGCCGTCGCATCTCCCATTCCAAAATGAGCAATAAGGCTATTCTGTCCAGAGTATCCGGATTGAGAAGTGATTTCCCTCATCTGCCATACATCCACAGAATTAATTTTTGCTTTTGCAAATACACGGGCACCTATCGCTTTGCGATTGGATTCCACTCCTTCCAGTTTTATTTTCAACCATGAGTTATCATTTCCATTATTCATCAGGTACAAATTGGCTTGTTCTTCATCCTCCTCTCGATTTTTACAATTGGCAATGATGAGATCCATAAAACCATCATTGTTCAAATCTCCCCAGGCATTTCCATAAGAACAGATATCAGGGTTGAGTGTAAGATCAGAACTTCTGTCTTCAAATGTCCCATCTCCATTATTGTGGTACAATCGATTCCTCAAGTTGTCTATACAAAATCCATTGGTTATGAAAAGATCCAGATATCCATCATTATCATAATCGACCATTGAAGAACCATAGGTACATCCTTTGAATTCAGCAACCACACCATCCTTGACTTCAATGAATGTTCCATCTTCATTTATGAATAACTGGTTTCTAATTTCTTCATAAAAACCAGCGTTGCCAACGAAGACATCCATATCACCGTCGTTATCGATGTCTCCCCAGCTTGAGGTCATAGAACTTACAGAAGCAGATACCAATCCTCCATTCAAATACTTTTCAAAGCCTCCATCACCGTTGTTCAGAAATAAGTCATTGGCTCCATTATTTTCATTGGTTACGTACAGGTCAATCTTTCCATCTCCATTAGCATCCACCCATGTCGCACATCTGCTCAACTTTTTATCACTTACCAGTAGATGTTCAGGCTGGATCTGGAATTTACCTCCACCTAGATTCCTGTATAGAGAATTCTTTCCATCTCCCCCGCTACTGGTCACATACAGATCAATCAACCCATCATTATCATAATCACCAAATGAGGCAGTCTCTCCATATGAAGCAAGGCTAATACCGGCATCAGACTGATAAATAAAATTTCCATTCCCATCATTGAGATAGTATAGATCTTCTTTTCCATACCAGGAAGTAATGATACCATCAATGTCTCCATCATTATCCACATCTGCAAAAGCAGCCCCCACTGAAGGATTTAAAGGTTGAGATATAGAATTATTACCATCAAGCTCAAATGTACCATCCCCATGATTGATATACATATAATCTGACTGACCTCCTCTCAAGCCATTAGAAATAAAGACATCTTCCCATCCATCATTATTTACATCCATAACATTCACGCTCCTGGAATCAGATAATGAGGTGGATATTACCCCACCCATTCTTGTGAATACCTGTGAGGTCAAAGTATCATTGAGAATAAGATAAATAATTCCTAAAACCAGAACTTTGTAATGAGTGGATGACAGGGCCTTCATAAAAATGAATATTTAGTACTTATAAATGAGCGAATCTCTTCCAAGGATAACCCAGAATGACTTCTCCACACAAAAAAGTATTTCAACTTTAAGTTATTCCATTACTATAGCTTTCAAAATAGGATTAACCCTATTGGCATGTAGGAAGTCATTATTTGTGTGTAGATATTGGCCATCCGGGAGAATTATATAAACCTATGATAATTTTTGTACATTTTTAAGGTCGTGAAGCTTCGTTGGTGGACCCATATTGTATTTTGGTTGAGTTTCAGTGTTCTTTATACACTGGTAAGGTTGGCTTTTGCACCACCTAGTGATATGGAATACGATGTTGCCAGGCGATTTTTTAGGTACTGGTTGGTTGAAGCTACATTGCTTCCTTTTAAAGCGGCGCCCTTCTATATACTGTTTTACTATTTATTACCTCGATTTCTCCCTTCAAGGAAAACGATTACAGTCATATCTCTTCTCGCTTTTATAATTATTCTATGTGTGGTAATTATTCGTTGGCTGACTCCTTATGTGTCAATGGCCATGTATGGAGACTATCCTGAATTCAATACTTTCAGCCCTGGGAGAATGCTTTATTCCTTCACAGAATTGATTCCTGCTTTCTCACTGGCAAGTGCCATTAAGCTGATTAAACAGTGGACTGAAAACCAGAAAAAATCATCCCTATTACAACAGGAGAAACTGTATGCAGAGTTACAATATTTAAAGTCACAGACCAATCCTCACTTCTTATTCAATACGCTTAATAACCTTTACGGTCTTGCCAGGAAGAAATCTGAACATACAGCTCCGGCAATCATGAAATTGTCACACCTTTTCAGATATATGCTTGAAGAGTGTAGAGAACCATTTATTCCGATCTACAAAGAAATTGAGTTGATTAAATCATACATAGAACTTGAATCATTGAGATATGGAGACAGGTTAAAACTGGACTCCAGCTTCAACGTTTCTGATAATACAGTCTCAATAACTCCCTTAATACTCTTACCCCTTGTTGAGAATGCATTCAAGCATGGAGCCAGTGAATCAGTCAATAATGTTTTCATCAAGATCGATTTAAAAGCAAGCCCAGAACAGATTAGGTTCCAGATTATCAATTCGATTGGGAATGATTCTCCCAATGGAAAGAACCTTGGAATTGGCTTAAAAAATATAAAGAGGCAATTGCAATTGGTGTATCCTGAAAAGCATGAATTAAATATTGTAGCAAGTACAGATGATTATAATGTCACTCTAATCATATTACCCACAGCTTTAAAAACCTCCAAAAGGCCTGAATTGCATTTGAATCAAGACCTTCATATAACAACAGACTCACTATGAAAAAAGCAAATACTTACAAGTGTTTAATCGTTGAGGACGAACCCATAGCAGCAGAAATCCTAATAGACTACATCAGCCAGGTTCCTCATCTTGAGTTGATTGATCATGCAGGTGATGCCATGACGGCACTCCAGGTATTAAACAATTCTTCTATTGACATCCTGTTTCTTGACATTCATCTGCCCGGAATAAAAGGAGTAGAATTTTTACGGACATTGAAGAATCCTCCTCATGTAATCATGACTACTGCTTATTCTGAATATGCAGTAGATGCTTTTGACCTTGAAGTATTGGACTACCTGACCAAACCCATTGAATTTTCTCGATTTCTCAAAGCAATAAACAGACTACCTACCTCTATAATTAAGTCAGTTGACAGAGACTCAGAGACCAGCATGGATAGGCCGTTTAGGTTTTTCAATACCAATAAAAAACAAGTGAAAATTTACCTGGATGAAATCTTGTACATTGAAAGTCTGAAAGATTACATCAAGATTCATACTTATGATCAATCTATTGTCACCAAAGGTCAGATAGGATGGATTCATGCAGTATTAAAATCACATGGAATGATCCGGGTCCACAGATCATTCTTAGTTTCTGTTGATAAAATAACAGCATTCACTTCCAATCAGGTAGAGATCTCGGATATCAATATCCCTATCGGAGGTTCCTACAGGTCAGGAGTCAATAAGGTACTCCATCAATTAGATGGAGTGAGTGAGTGAGAAACTATTCTTCCTCGTCTTTAAGATCTTCTATTGCTTCTTCAATTTTATCTCCGACTACATCTGCTACTTTTTTAGCTTTCTCAACTACGTCTTCAATTGAATCTTCAACCATATCTACAATGGCACCCATTACAGAAGTTTTTTTAGTGCTTTCATCTCCTGATTCAGCAGCTTCTTTTTCATCAGCCTTTTTATTGGCTTCAGCTCTTTCTTTGATATCTTCTTTTACCTCTTCCACCTTATCTTCTACTGCGTCAGATACTTTCTTCACCACTTCGGCAACATCTTCAATTGCATCTTCAACAGCATCAGAGATGGAATCAAGTACAGAAGACTTTTCTTCTTCGCCTTCTTCCTTCTTAGAAGCTTCTTCAGCCTCGGCTTTCTCTTTTTTTGCTTGAGCTTTTGACTGATATTCCTCTTTAGCATCATCTATCTTATCCCCAACAACATCGGCTACTGCTTTTACAGTATCGACGACATCTTCGAGAGATTCACCCATTGCTTCTGTTACAGCTGATAGTAAGCTTTCTTTTCTGGGTTTCCCCTTGGATTCATTGATTTCCTCGGCTGCCTTCTCAAGCTTTTCTGCAACATCACCTTCAGGTGCAGCTTTGGTGGCCATCTTTTCTGCAATTTCCTCTTTTACTTCTTCCTTCTTCTTCTTGATTTCCTCTTTCCTTTTCCTTTCTTCTTCTTTCACCCTCGCCTTTTCCATCCTTTGCTCCAATTCAGTTCGGGTTTTATACATGTCATCGAGCTTCATCTGCTTGGATTTAACCCGCTCTTCGATCATTTTTAACTTTGCCTGACGGATCTGAGCCTCCAACTGGCCATCTGTCTGAGCAATTCTCCTGTGCTGAAACTCCTGTTCATTGACATCCCTCTTAATGGACCTTTCCATTTTATTAATCGCAGCTACAAGCCCTTCGTATCGCTTGGTCAGTCGATCAGTATTATTTCTATTTCGTGATTTCCTTTCACCAAATTTCTTTTCTTTCACTTTCTTGAACAGACTATCAAGATAATCCCAGGTCAACCTTCTATCTTTTCTGGTGAATTCAGAACCCTGGAATTCATTTTGAATCTTTTTCAGCTCCTCGAAAATCGGTTTAAGACCCAGGCCTTGTTCTATTTTATCTTCAATGGCTTTTAACCGCTCTTTAAATTGAGCTGCACGCTCCCTGGACTCTTCCCGAAATCTCTGATCCAGAATCTTTTTTAAATCCTTTAACCGGTCAAAAACCTTATTGGTCTTTTCCTTTAAATTATCCGCATGTTCACGAAATATGTTTTTCTCAAAAACCTGCTCCTGGACTTTGGCCCAGAACGATTTCATTTCTTCCCAGACCGCATCATCATATTCCTTCATTTCTTCAACCTTATCCTTAAGATCTTCCAATTCACTATTGTAAATTTCATATAGTTTAGAAGACAGGACAACAAAGTGCCATTCCGCTTTAGCCCTAACGATAAGGTCTGTTCTATCTACTTTAATCTCCTCAGGAAGAAGGTCATCTGTTATTGAAAGATCTCGTTCAATCTTTTCATGGCCTTCCGGCAAAGGAACTTCGTGCCCCTCCCTCCATAGATTCATCATCTGATTGTAAAAGTCTTCAGTAGCGACTTTTTCCGGGAAAACATATAGGTCTACTTTGTTTTCTTTATCTCTTAATTCAAGTGCAATCAGGCACTTTTCTTCTGTTCGTGAGCCCCACAGGACAATTCTTTTTTTCATTTGTATCTATTTAAGTGTGTCATATACAGGGATTAAAACCTGTACCGTTCTCATGCAGAAATCGTATCTGCTTGTAATTTTTTATCAACAATATACTGAGCGATCTGGATCGCATTGGTGGCTGCCCCTTTTCTGAGGTTATCAGCAACGATCCACATATTCAATCCATTTTCGACTGAATCATCTCTTCTTAGTCTTCCGACAAATACTTCATTTTTATTCTTAGCAAATAATGGCATCGGATATATATTGGCTCCTGGTTCATCCTGGACCTCCACACCTTCCGTTTGCTCCAGCAAGGTAACAATATCCTTTATTTTGAATGGTTTCTGAAGTTCTACATTAACGGATTCTGAATGTCCTCCATTTACCGGAACCCTTACAGCCGTTGCTGTGATCTTAATATCATCATCACCTAATATTTTTCTGGTTTCATTGACCAGTTTCAATTCTTCTCTCGTATAACCATTATCATAAAACACATCACAGTGTGGAATACAATTTTCAAAGATCGGGTAATGGTAAGCAGGATCACTTGGTGCTGTGCCATCTTTTTCTTCCTGATATTGCTTTACAGCTTTAACCCCGGTACCTGTAAATGACTGATAAGTAGAAACGACCAATCTCTTAATGCCATACACTGAATGCAGAGGTGCAAGGGCAGCAACCATCTGAATGGTTGAACAATTGGGATTGGCAATGATCTTATCCGATTCCTCTAATTGGTGAGCATTGATTTCGGGCACTACTAATTTCTTGGAAGGGTCCATCCTCCATGCAGATGAATTATCAATTACTGTTGTACCCACCTCAGCAAATTTTGGAGCCCATTCCAAGGACGTTCCACCTCCCGCAGAGAAAATGGCAATATCTGGTTTTCTCTGTACAGCTTCTTCCATACCGATTACTTTGTAGCTCTCCCCATTTAAAGTGATGAGCTTACCAACAGATCTGGCAGAAGCCACCGGAAGAAACTCATCATACTGAAATCCTGTTTCTTCCAGGACCTCCAGGATTACTGAGCCTACTAGGCCTGTTATTCCCACTACGGCTAGTTTCATAAAATTAATTTTTGATCTTTCTGAATTTGATTTAATACATTAACGCCTTAAAACCTGGATTTATCACCTACAGGTTAATAAAATCCTAAATATTAAAGACAGGGTGCAAATATATAAGTACCATAAATACTTATCTTTATGAAGCTTTAATAATTATGGGAAAACTGAAAATAATTCATAAATGTTTATTGTCATTTCTGATCCTACTGCCTTCTCAGATGGTGAATGGGCAGTTTTCTGATGCTTTTGACAGTGATCTGTCACAATGGAATGGAGATGTCGGAGATTTCACCATTGATGATTCAGGTTGGCTTCAGTTGAATGCTGGTGAATCAGGAATGTCAAGGCTCTATACAGAATTCAATTACCCTGACCAATGGACATTATCACAAAGGCTCAGGATGGAATTTGCTCCCAGTGATAACAACCGCACGCGGATATACATTCTCAGTGAAGGTAACGATCCCGATACCGGAAATGGATACTTCCTGAACATCGGAGAAAATGGTTCTTTGGATGCCATAAACTTTGGACTTATTTCCTTTGGTTCTGAAACCATACTGGGCAGTGGAACAATGGGAGGAGTAGCCTCTGATCCTGTTAATATCGGCCTTTCACTTACTTACGACGGAGACGGTTTCTGGAATCTAAGTGTTGATTATGAAGGAGGAATTTTATACGTACCAGATCTCGAACTTTCAGACAACACCTTTGATATGAAAGGTTCAGGAAGTCTGATCATTGAATGTATGTATTCTTCAACCAGGGTTGACAAGTTTTTCTTTGATGACATT
>Ga0316201_10000670_pt1 | contig 20556 bp, 23 predicted proteins | sample CS6wburrow_MG_FD_204516 | JGI IMG/M metagenome (GOLD analysis project Ga0316201, IMG submission 204516) | Coastal sediment microbial communities from Delaware Bay, Delaware, United States - CS-6 worm burrow | ecosystem: Environmental > Aquatic > Marine > Coastal > Sediment | place: USA... | reverse complement strand
CATCCCCATGGATAGTGGGTTTCATTCAGCGGAAGAAAGACAGCGATATAAAGAAACAGGGCAAGCCACTCCGTATATTAAGAGAGCAATAAAAACCGGTATTTGCCAACGACTATCAAAGAAGCAACGCGCAGCGACACCGATACCGTTCCGGGACCTGTTGCTAGACATGGCTCGACAAGCCACCCCCACCGTACCAGCCTCTGGGGGTGTGGGATGACGGACCAACGCCCCATTTACCGGTTTTCAAGCGTCTCTGACGTTCTGCTGGCGCATCGGCGCGGTAAGGGTCAAAGAGAGTTGGCACGGGAGATTGGCTGCTCTCCGACAACAGTACTGCGCATTTTACGTGGCGATGCGCCTGACCCAAAGACATCTGACAAGATTCTGGAATGGGCCGGATACGAAATGTGTTTTGTGCGGAAGCACCCCACCACCCCTAGAGATGGATTTCATACAAAAGTGGCCCACTCAGGAACCCTACAAGACTGGATAGACGCCCGCGTTGCGAGGCAAGGGAATTGTTAGCTCAACCGGGACACTAATCCCTGTAGCAGCCCAACAACTAGAATGGTTGTCGCAATAGAGAAAAATAGTTGCTTCTGCCACGGAAGGTCTTGGAACCAATCAACCAGGGAGTCTAAGTATTCGACAAATGTCTGTTTCATTTTTTCTTTCCGTTCATTACCTGCTGAAATTTACTCACGCCAAATGCGGCGGATATAGCCACACCAAGCGCGGCTTTGTACCAATCGGGCATGGTTTCCAAGACAGCGAAGCCCTGGGCTATGTGCGCCGACATTGAGGGTAGAAAAACGAGAACGGCGGGGATGGCTAGGACGATTGTCCAAAACTCATCTTTCCAAGAGTTCTTAGAGCCCTCTGCCATGAGCTGATCCCAGTTAATATCTGCCGTTTGTTGAGTTGTGATTAACTTCTGCTTTGCAAGGGCGATTGCTTTATTCAGTTCGCGCTTGTGTTGGAAGTGGTCTTTGATACCGCCAAATATCTCGCCAACCAAGCCGCCGCCGCTAAGGACAGATTTAACAAGGCCCCACATATTTATTCCTCAATCCAATGTTTGATGGTGTCCATTGTGTATTCGGTGAAGTCTTCGTTAGTGCTGGGGAATTTCCAAGCCACGTACTCTTTGTTTTCATCCCAGGCGATAATCAGATAGCCTGTATGTTCTTGAATCTCGTAGGCCACTTCCGCCGCAGTGCTGATTAACTCGTTTTGAGCATCAGTCCTGTGTGATTTATGTATCGCCAGAATTGTCGCCTTTTGATCTCTCATACTGTGTATGCGCCCCTTGTAAAAACGCGCTGTGTAATGCGAAGTAAAAGAAGTTTTTGTTTGCAGGGTCGAGCTTATGAGCCTGTCGTTTCCATAGGCTCACCTGGCCTTCTGAGGGCTTCGGTGGATTACAGATCGGGTCAACCATTCAACGCTGACATTGGGATGTTGTTGTATCCCTCTATATGGCCGTGTTGTATCAGCAGGTCGTAGATGCCATATGACCAACCGGTCGTAGAGTGCTTGGCGTAATTCTCAATAAATCCATCGGGCAAAGCACAGCCAAGGTTTAAGACCGTGACGTGGTTGTTCTCACCAATCTTAGGCATGCGAACAACACGGCTCCGGTGCGAGTGACCTATTACAACGTCAAACTGTGAGTCGTTGGCGATGGTGTTTTCAGCGTTCTTGCCGCCGTAGGTCTTACCCATGGCATTTAAGGCTGCATGAACAAAACCAACCCCGCCGTATTTCTGGATAAATCCATAGGGACTAACACCCCAGCCATGGGCTCTGAATATGTCTATGAGCTTGGCGTGCATCGTGCCATGGGTCTCAGGGTGGTTATTCTCGAAAATAGAGGCCCTACGCTCGTGGTTGCCCTCTGTCATGTGCAACTCAGGCCCGGATACGTTCATGGCCCCCAGGGCCTCGCTTAAGGACTCTACGTCCTCTTTGAACGTTGGTTTAAACTTACCCTTCCACGTCTCATTACCGTCGTGAGCGTTAAGACTATCAAGTGTGGCAAAGTCGCCGATCTGTAGAACCACGTCCGGCTTGGTCTTGCGTATGTGTGCGCCGATCCATTCGAAACGCTCTTTGTTTGGAATGTGTGGGGAGTCGTGCGCATCCCCAATAGCACAGATGCGGATTTTCTCTTTTGAACCACCATCCACCCTAACTGAGTAGCGCGGCTTAACAATCGCCGGGGCTTGGGTAATATGAATCTGTTTTGCGTCTAACTGAGTTTGGAGGACTTTTATTTGGGCTCTCAGGTCGTCCTCTGTGGCGTGGGCCTGTGCTATTACCCCAGAGGAAGGCGTGAAGCCGCGTCGTTTTGCCTCATCTAACCGATGTTTGTAGGTCGCAATTGGTAAGCTGAGTTCTCTAGCCGCTGCGGCTTTGTTGTTGTGAATTGTAAAGGAGTCTAATGCTTTTTGGTATATATCGTCATTTAGTGGCTTCGGAGCCATTCCACAATCCCGGGTGAACACCCTTGCTGTTAATGGTGAGAACCATGTTTCTGTTAGCGCCATGGACGTAGGAACAATGAACCCAACCGCTTGTAGGGTCGGACGGGTGGTAGTGTTCTAAAATCAATTGATCAAACTCAAGGTTGGCCGAGACCCATTCGGCCACCTCTAAATTGGATACGCCGGGAATCTCAAAATCCACCGCCTCTGCCCTTACGTGCTGTGAATTGTCACCACTCTTTAAAACCCGGTTTAGATCGAGACAGCGATACCAAGACGACGGACTAAACGGGACGCCAAAGTAGTTTCTAACCGGCTCTAGGATGGTTTCAGCAACAGCCGAGAGCTTGGGCATGAGTTCGACAGGAGGAACGTTGTCGATGTCGTGTCTTGTGGCCACTTGTGATTTGTGGGTCTCTGCGAAGCTAAAATGCTCTGAAACCCTCACTCAACCACCTCAAAAGATATGTTTTTGGCTTTGCGCGTAACACCCCTGCCAGCCGCCTTTTGCAGTGTGTTTCGGAAATAGGTGTATCGGATTGATAGGTAGTAATTCCCAGGAAAAAGCGTTTTGGGAATAACCACTTGCTGCGTTATGTCGTAACAACCCGGCTGTACTTCAAAAGTTCTATCGGGAACCGGAAGAGCAACGCCGTCTATGTATTGCCCGCGCGTGACGCCGTATATCTGACCAAAGAAGCCTGTTTGTTCCTCTAGGATTGCGTCTCCCGCTTTAAAAAAGCCCCGCTCGCCTGTCTTTAACTCATCCACGAGCTGCTGAGGGTCGTCCAAGGAGACACAAAACGCCTTTCGGTAGTTAACGGCCTGCCCAGCCCTGACTTGGTGAATTGCCCCACCATTGTCGCGCGTAAAAAATTCATGCTCAAAAATAATCACAGCAGGGTATTCTCTGTCGTACTCAAGCGCCCAAAGCGCATAAACCCCACACCAAACAATGAAAGCGAAACAAGAGAGTGAGCAAAATATTGCGTAATGGTGAAACTTCGGGGCGTTAATCAAGGCTAAGCGCCTCATAAATAAACGCGCCCAACAACCCAGAGCCGGAGACAAGGAACCCAATCCAGAGAGCCCAAGAAAGATCAACCTTCCACTTTGCTGGTATCCCTGCGGCTTGACCGTCAATCTTTGCGTTAACAATTTGGAACCTCTCGTCATGTTGCTCTATTTTGAGCTCAACACGAATTACTCGGCCCTCTAATGAGTCAGACATAACAACCTATAAAATGTGAAAACCGCAGAAACCCTGGGGTCGCGGTGTTAATGGATTAGTAGTGCGGATTCCTGTGGTGGCTATTGGCCGTAGAGCGCAGAAGCGGCTGACTGTGCCGCTGCCTTTTTGCCCAATTCAGTTGCAAGACTCTCAATTTCGGATTGAGTGGCCTTTTTCATTAACGTCGATGCAAGCTTAGGGTCTAGCCAGGCATCAAGGATGAGCGTCTGAATCTCATCCTCTGGGATACGGTAGAGAAAGTTAAGTGGTGCTGTAAGTGTTCTCACCCATGAACTCTCGTTCAAAAGTTCTCCCGTTGCATCGCCTAAAACACGCCCAAGAACAGACGCAACACTCATGTTTTTAAATGTACTTGAACCCGGCTGGCGCACGTTAGCAGATGTAGGAGCCGCAGCCCTATCAAGGTCTGATGCAATTCGATCAAGCGTTGCAAGTTGGTTGTTTGTTTTTAACGTCCCGTCGCGTTGCGGAATAGACATCAACTTCCGCAGCTCTAGGCCACGGTCGAGGTTGTTTCTCAAAAGGTTCTGAAATTTAGCGTTTGAAATAACCGGATCGCCGGTTGCAGCATCAGAAGCGGTTAAGACCGCTTTTTCACGAATTGTCTGGATAGCTTTAAGTTGGTCCAACGGAACGCTGCGCTGGGAGTATAACTTGAGATAGTCTTGGTATCCTGGGGCGGCTGACTCAATAAGGTTGTCAACTTCTTTGATGACCTCTGAAAGCTCACGCTTTGCAAGTTTGAGGTCTGAACGGTCTCCTGAGAGTTTGCCGTCTCGGGCGAACGCCAAATCTTTTCTAATTGAGTAGAGATTTTCAACATCAGTGATGTCTACCCGTTCTTGCTTGAGCAGACCCTCGGCAAAGTCTAGAGCCTTTTGTACGCTCTGACGTGCGCCCGCCGTAGAATAGCGTATATCCTCAATTTTGCGAAGGGCTGGATTGTTCGCGGGTTCCCTGCCTATCTCCAACGGCTTTTTACCCTTGAAAGCAACCTCTGCAATGGTCTCATACGTTGAATCACGCTTTTGTGTCGCCTTTGCAAGGGTGGCCTCATCCCTAGCTATATTGTCAAGTTGTGTTGTGCGGGCCGTGTTTTGCTCTGATAAACGCTCACCAATACGGTTACGGGTATCAAGGCTTCTCACTGTCTGATCAGCACCCGCTAAACCCGCATCACCGCTTGCCTGCCCAACTGTAGGGGCGGAGCCGGGAATTATTTGGTCTGCTTTAGCAAGCCGATTTGCCGCTTCCTCTGGATTTGTCGCCAGGCGGTTTAATGCCTTGCCTGCCAAGACCTCACGGCCCGGTGCTGTGAATGGTTTTACCGCTTGAACAGCACCGCCCGCCGTTCTCGCCGCGCCTGTCATGCCCGTACCAGGGGTAATAGAGCCAACCACACCAATAGCGGTTAAAGCAGCCGGGTCTTCTATGCCTGCGGCCCGCGCGCCTTCTGTAGCACCCGCACCCGATATAGCGCCCGCCGTTTGAAGCATGGGGGCGTCCGCAAGAAAATCAACCGCAGACGAAACCATACGCGGCGCTGACTTCGCAGCCCGAGACAGCAGGTTAGCCAATCCCGCGCCTGTTGCTGCGCTAGAGCCAACATTAACGATGCGCTCTAAGCCTGTTTCGGGTTGTGGAAACCCAGCCGCGTTTAGTGTTCTACCCATAGCACCGCTGGCGCTTTCAAGCATGGGGATGTTCGCGCCCGTTAGTTTGTTGATACCGGTTGACCCAAGGTTGATGGCTGCGTTTGCAGCGTCACCCACAAGCATAGGGATAGCCGTTGCTCCCTCAATAAGGGTGCGACCTGTCAAACCAAGCTGCCGCTTAACATCCTGACCAAGCGAGCGCGTTTGTGGCTTTGGCGGGGAAGGTAGAACCTCGCCAGAATAAGGCTGGCCAGGATGGTTTTGTAGGACGGGTCCGTTATAAGGTGTGGGCATTAGTCCTCAACATACTGTTGACCGTTTTCAACAAAAACGCGATTACCTTCTGGGGTGAAGCCGACGTACTCACGTCCACCTGTGACCTCTCCTTGGTTCATGTCTTGATAAGCGCCACCACTAGAGAAAAGCATCGCGCGTTCCGCGTCTTGCCTCGCCATTGACTTTTGAGCAATAACGCCAGGTCCATCGCCAGCAATAGGAAAGTACTTCTTGATTTCCTGTTGCATTTCATCTGCACCAATAACCGCGCCTGATTCTTTTCTCAGGTTGGCTGTAACCCAGTTCTCTTGTGCTTGGTTGTAACGCTGTCTGTTATCATCAATGAGTTTGTTGCCGATAATCGGAACCCCACCCATGAATTGAGGCATATAGGCCGCAGGATCAAAATTCGGGTCTCTCTCTATTTCGTTAAGTATAGATTTCGCGTTCATCATACGCGTACCAAACCCAGCGGATTTGTATTGGTCGGCTGTGTAAGTTTTTGGTCCAGACTGCTTTAATCCACCAACCCTCACATATTCGCCCTTACTGGCATCCCACCTAGCTTTCTGTTCCTGGCCCGTTTCTTCATCAAAAAGGACTTCAAGGCCAGGCGCCGTGTCTTCATATGGGACCGCGCCGCTTGCAAGCATGCGATCCACCAAGGGGTCGCCTTTGCGGAGATAACGCGGCTTGCGCTCACCCGGAACCATTAACCCTATAACGTCACCATCAGGCGTTTGTGGCACCTCTGGAAACACTTGCTTCGCCACAAGACTCGCCGCCTCGCCAATTGGCAAAGCCTCTAGCGTGCGGCGCTGTAGCATTGCCTGACGCCCCTGTGGGCTGTTCATTGGGGCAGACCCGCGCAAACCGTCTGCATGTGGCATTGAGCGCCCTAAAATTGGATTAACAGCCTGCTCTTGTCCGTAGATTTCACGCACAAACCGCTTACTCTCGCTTTCGGGTTTCATAACTTGCTGTAAGGCAAAGTCATTCACCGCACCTTGCGCCGGGGTTAGGCTTTTCATGCGGGACATATTTTGCAGTGCGCCGATCTGGCGTTGTTCCTGACCTAAACGCGGCGCGGATTGTGCGTTAATCGGCAATGTTGTGTTAGCAAACCTCTCCACCCGGCCCATGTCGCTTGGACCGCCCGCAGCCCTACGCTGAAACTGCATAGGTCCTTGCAGACCAGACACATCAAGATTAATGCCATTTGACTTAACCATATCTGGATTGATGGCAAGATCTAGGTTGCGGTCAACCATGGCCTGGTCTTGCTTTTCAGCTTCCGCCCGTTTTTTGTTTCTGTTTCTCTCCATCAATGAGCCGCCGGCCAAGGATGCGAGAAAGAGAGCCAAAGGTGCTACCATGGCCTATTCTCCGCTGCTAAATCTACCAGAGGCGCTAAATCCGCTGCCCTTGGTCTTTGTCTTTATGTTGCCGTTCTCGTCGTATTGCTCATTAGCGAAGCCTTCCTCACCAAATAGCGAGGTTCCCAGTGCAAGGGCATCAAGTCCGTACTGCGCCCCGAGTGCGTCTAAGCCGGATTGGCTCAGGTTCATGTCGCCTATGCCAAATATGTTGTTAGTCATCGCGCCAACGGCGTTCATACGTGCAGCCTGGGCGTTATCAGCGGCTATGGAGTCAAACTTCTGCCTACTGTCCAAGAGGCTGTTGTTAAACGTCCCGACGTTGTAAGCGTCTCGCTGGTTTGCAAGAGAGGCGTTTAAGGATGACGCTTGGTTTGATTGGTTTGCAGTCAAGTCTCGGTTAGCATCCATCATGCCGTAACCGGCTGCCGTGTCGAAGGCGTTGGATCTAATGCCAGCAGAGAGCGAACCTCTACCCCGGGCCGCTTCGCCTGCCAATACACCCGCCGCTACGCCCTGGCGTGAGTTGCCACCTTGCCCACCGCCAACAGACCCCGCTCTAAAGGCGTTTGCGCCTCTATCCACGCCCGTATCAAAGTCCGCAAGACTTGTGCCTAGGACATCATCCAAATAGGGGTTTTTATAAGTATCCATGAAATTTGCGCCGGTCTGGGCGGAGATTTGCTGCGCCTCTATTGGGTTCGCAATTAAATCTTCTGGGGCCGCATACGCCCCACCGTAGTTTGCATCCATGCCCGCCAAGGTGTTGGCGTTCTTATTCGCCGCGTCTGTCAGGTAAGTATTGTTGATATGGGAGATGTCTTGCCCGTAAGCGCTCATATTCTGGCCTAGAGCGCCCAATCCCTCTTGAAAATTATTCACCCCGCCCAGTGTGTCTTGATACTGGTTAAGCCAGTAATCAGGCGCAACCACACTGCTCCCGTAAGTCCCTTGGCTACTGCCGGACTTTTTATAGTCCTCAGTCTTGCTGCCTTTTTGGGAGGTAAAACCAAGATTCAAGCCAAAAACCATAACGGTCTCCTAATTCGTCATTCCCGTGTCGGTAATGTCCGCACGGATAGAGCCTTGGCGCGCGAAGGCGGGCAAAGCTGTTGCACTAAATTCCAGGGAGGCTTGACGCCCTACGGCGATCAAATCCACTTTATCTGTCCCGGTTGTTATCGAGAAAGGGCCAAACGTTGTTGGGGGCGCGTTGGGGTATGTTGAGACCTCAACCGTTACCTGACAGCCGCCCTGTAGGTCCTTAAAATCCGGTATGATTGAGCTAATCTGAAATAGGGTGTTGCCGTTCCCTATGTCGAACTTGCCGCTTTTAATATTCCACGTTAACGCCGAGCCATCGGCTGAGTTGCCCGCTTCATGGCTGTAAAGATAACCGTCCACCCCACACGCTAACGGGAACCTTAGCGCCCCCGCGTCAATCCAGGCCGAACGATCAAAAGTCCCAACCGACCACACACCCGAGACATAGTTATACATCGCGTAGCGTGAGCACTCATTGCCGTCCCGAGAGTCAGGGTACAGCCACCAAACCTCGTTATATGCCGCAATATGAAAGGCGTAGACCTTGTCACCTTGAACCTTGGCGAGATTGTCAAAAACATCACGGCGCACAGTCGATTGTAGCGGCGTGCAAACCCCGCCGTCGTACACCCAAAACTCTCCACCCGGGGCCATCCAGAAGGCCATGGAGCCCGCAACTACGGCTGCATTGGGCCCAATCAAACCACACCCAGAGCCGCGCTTATAGAAGGCATAGACCACGTTCGGGTCAGGACTATAAAGCCCTGCCGTCAACCCTTCATCGGTCCAGATTAGAACCTCACCGCGCCCGTTCTTCATGCCCACAATGCGCGAGCCGGTTTGAATGGTAAAAGAGCCTGATAAATTAGAGGCTGTCGGAGTCCAGTCTTGTAGGGCCGCCAAGAGTCCTACACCTGTGTCTGACCAGCGGATATGGCGCGGGTTAAAATTCCCCGTCTCAACATCAATGGTCCCACCCGACATGCAGACCATCTCATCAGTCACAATCATGCAGGTGTTTTGAGTCGGTGCGCCGGGTACGATTTGCCCTGTGATTAGGTTCTCAACAGAGACATTATCAATGGTCCCTACAAAGCTCGTCCCTGTGAAAGCAAGGGTTTGAGTCCCGCCGCCGTAAAACACGCGCTTGTATGTTCCGGCTGCATCAATATCCGCGCCAATGTTAACGCTGTTAAAAGAAGGTTGGACCGACCCGCTAGACCTCGTGACCGTAAAAGTAAGCAGGTAATAGGTGCCAAAACCGGTCTCTATGCTTTGGGATAGAGCCGTGCTTGCTGTCGAAGCAGTCGCAACGCCGGAGCCTATCGCCCAATTCGTGCCCTTGGCCCAATCCGTATCGGTTGCAAAGGCACCATTTGTCACAACGTCCGACGATGTGATTTTAGGCGACCACTCATAGATACCGCCGCCCCTTGGGCTTGCAAGCAGGTTTTGATCCCAGTTTGCCATGCTGTGTGTGCAGGTAAAAAACACCGTGTCAGAGGGTGAGCCATAACCACCAACCCCATAAGCGCCCGTTCCGTAGCCTGCGCCGCCTGTGCCATCCTCTAAGCCAGGAGCAAGGCTGTATTCATAGTCTACCGTGCCGCCGCCGTTGGCTGTTGAGGTTGCCGCGCTTGTGTGTTCAATCGTGTAGTTGTCAGCATCTACCACCGTGGCAACTACATAGGCCCCATCAATCGTGACCCCACCAACTGCCGTTGCGTTTGCAAATGAGACTTTCTGCCCAACTATCAGTCCGTGAGCCGTGTCGCTTACGTTGACCGTTGTTTCTGTGTCAGTCGTATCAAAGGGGTCAGTTAATTCACCGCGCTCAACAATCGGCGTTATGTCGTAAACTTCACCGTCTGAGTAAGCATAGACCCTTAAATGCGTACCAAATCCGGCCCAAGGAGTCCCGGCGTTATCAAGCCATGAGGTCATGCCCCTGGCCTTGCCTAGAAACGTATCCTCTGATGCCTTTTCCCAACCGCCGATAACTTGGAAGCGATTGCGCACAAACCTAATCTTGTCAGCATCCACAAAAAAACCCTCTGCTGAGAGAGGGCTGTCGTCTTTGTAAACTCCCGCTTGAAACGGGACTGTCACAAACATTAGTTAGGCCAATTATCCAGAACGGCGGTTCTTTCGTTGCTGGTCATAATACCCGCCGCGACAAAGGCGGCTGTCAGCTCTTCAACATTTTCTTTTGATACGATGTCCGCTTTCTGAAAACGAGCGTAGGCATATCTGACTAGTTCTCCGTAAGTCGCGTCTGTAGAATCCCTAGCCGCTTCAAAGACCGTTTGAAAACGTGCTATGGCCTCGTTCTTGGTAGATGCGTTTACAGACATGAACTGCGCAACGCAGTGATCCATAAAGGCTGTTGACGACAGCAGTTTGGGGACCTCATCAACCACTGGTATTGGCGCAGCGCCTAAATCAACAACGCTGGTTACGCCCGGAGTACCAGTCCAAATGTCCGCCTTGGCTTTGGTTTTTGTGACCGCACCATCACTGAAAGTAATTTCATAGATATTCATAATTCACCTAGCCGAAAAACTGGACAGAGACATAACCATCGCCGCCCGGGCCCGCAACGAAAGCGCCAGCACCACCGCCGCCGCCAATACCACCGGCTGCACCGTTCCCGTTACCGCTATTGCGTGCGCCGCCGCCGCCGCCGCCGAAGCCACCGATACCGCCCGTCGATGCAATTCCAGCGGAACCGCTCGCACCACCACCGCCGCCGCCAAAACCACCGGCAAAACCATTGCCATTAGCTGCGTAGGTATGACCGGCACCACCACCACCCGGTTCAGCATCATCAGTGTCGCCTGTTCCGCCTCGTCCTGTCGGCTGGATGTAAGGCACGGGAATATCAAACGTTGAAAAATCAAGTGTAGCGGCGGATTCTAAATTAAGTTCAGAAGCTAAACCGGCCCCTCGCGTCGTACCGGACGCATCGCCAGCCGTGCCACCACCGCCGCCACCAGCATTATTTGAGTCACCATTGCCGCCTGTTGGCCCCCAACCGCCGCCGCCGCTAGGTCGATTACCAGAACCGCCGTTACCGCCCTGGAAGCCACCACCGCCAGCGCCGCTCAAATTATTTGTAGTTGTTCCACCAGTGCCACCGTTTCCAAATGGACCTCCAGCGCCACCACCACCACTGCCGCCACCGCCCGTGTTACCATCCCCACCTGATGTGTTTGTGTCGCCGAGTGTGCCGATGCCGCCCGTACCGGCGACCCCAGCCGTTGCAGCCGTACCGCCTGTGGCGTTTAGTAGAGTGCCAGATGTTGATCCAGCCAAACGGGAAAGACCGCCCGCCGCCTCGCTGTTGCCAGCAGAGCCCGCGCCAACGGTAGCTGTGATTGTTTCACCCGCGACAACCTCTTTCAGACCATCCGAGTAGCCACCGCCACCGCCACTTTCATCACCAAGTTTGGCACCAGAACCAGCGCCGAGGACAGTTCCAAACATATGAGTGGCCCACGATGGCACCACAATCGTATCAGAGGCTATGTAGTGATAGACGCCGCTTTTTTTAGTGAAGCCGCTAGAGCCGCCCAGGCCATATAGCGTGTTTATGTCGCTCACTGTTGAACACTCCCTATAATACTTGATGTGACCACGCCAGCGGCATTGCATGAGTAAAGAACCACCGGCCCCGTGCCAGTGCTTAGGCCCGTCATGGTTTGATTGGCCGCTGTGCCGTCGATGGACGTGTTTGCACCCAACCCAACTGTTGCAACAACATCCAACGCTTGCGCGTATTCAATGATAAGAAAGTCACCCACCGCAAACGTGGGCATCGTGCCTGTTGCCGTTCCTGTGAACTTGTGCCTACGGTTTGCAGCCAGGGCAGTTGTACCCGACGACAAAGTGCTGGTTATTACACCAGCCCTCGCGTCATCTTGGGCCACTATCTCGGCTATATCTGTCTCTATCGCGGCTATATCTGTGTCTAGCTGCGAACTATCAAGGTCTAGCGTGTCGCCGTCGTCAACCCAGACCACCCTTGTACCAGTGTACGTAAGAACAACCCCCAAGTATCCAGCCGTTGCAGCAGCGTCTACTTTTACCGTGCCCGCTACTGCTGGCAGAGCCGCCGCCGCTATCGCCGCGTCCATCTGCGTTTTGTTCACCGCATCCGTTCCAGCAACAGCCGTAGAGACACCCGAGAGGACGCCCGAGATAGTCAAGGGTCCGTTTACAAACAAGCCGTCGCTGTCCACATTGGAGGCATCGCAATAGACCAGGGCCATGCGGCCCGTAGGGATAGAGACACCCGTTCCCGCTGCGGTTTTAATTGTCAGCGTTTGCCCACACTCGTTTGAGACGAGGTAGTTATGTTCAACTGAGGGGGCGACGACATTGACCGCTGCTGAGAGCGTGCCAGTAAACTTCAAAACCCGGTTAAGGCTTTCGTCTGTGGTGGTGTAATTAGAGGTCGAGAGCGTGTAATCATCGGACGTTGTGAGAACAATGGACTCAACGCCGTCCATAGCCTGGTCAATGCAATCTAAGACTTGGTTAAGTTTTGTGTCGCCCCAAGTGTTTGTATTGGTGCCAAGCTCCTGTTTGCGGAACCTGTTGCGCGTGGTGGGTGAGTCTACCATTAGCTTGCTATCGCCCTATCTGTGCAGCGCCGCCAGTTCGTGCCGTCTGAGAAGCAAGGAACGTCGCCGCCTGTTTCGTTTGAAACTTTTATCCAGCAGTCTTTGAAGCGATCTGCCTTTGGTAAGTTAGTAACCGTGTAAACCGGCAATCGAATCGGTACGCTTGCCAAGGTCTGAAGTTCATTTGCGACTCTCAGTGCGAAGTCGTGCGCCCATTCTGGGGCATTAACCGGAGCTTGAATCATGCGTGACGCCGTGAGGGCGTAGACACGCCCAGGTCCGTTCTACGCTTAAGCTGTGAGAAGCGTTTGCGGCTGTCCTGCCGTGTGAGTTGATTTAAACTACTGCGGAAACCCGCAAGCCATGTATCACGCCACTGCACACCGACCCCGCCCATATGAATGGAAAGATGCAATAGGGAGCCGTACAAATAAGCGTTAGGAGCCTTGGCCAATAACCAGTTTGATGCATTATCATCAGAGAGGGCCGGTATTTCGAGATAATACGTACCGGTCAGCGCATAGACCGCGTTAGGGATTGGCCGCATCTCCATGTTGCCGCCTACAATCGTGTAGCGGTCGGGAACTGAAGGCGTGGCGTCTTGCTCATCAAAGCCAATCGGGGTCAATGAAACTTGATCTAGGTCACTCTTCTGACCGTCAACCGTAATCTGCAACCTGCGCCACTCTAGGAAGCCATCAGGCAGGGCAACCTCTGTTGTGTTGGCCACAGTCGCCCCTAAAAACGCTGTTTCCATAGAGGCAACGCGGAGCGGGCTAATGTCCCAGTCCTTACTGCCATAGTTCATGGTGTTCTCGGCAAACGTGATGCAGTCAGGAATGATTGCGGTCAGGTCTGATCGGTGCGACCAAGAGGCTATGCTTGTTTTGAGTTCCGCAAATGTGGTTATGCTCACGGGGTTTTAGACCAACCCTCAGAAACTTGACCAGCCGGGAATAAGCGGGCATCGCCGTCTTTAAATCCCCATTCCTTGCCCTCTTTTGGCGGATAAAGGTCAGCGGCAAGGCTGGTTTTAACCGCCTTTTTTGCTGTCGTTTTTGGCTTAGTTGAAGGCATTGATTGTCTCCGAGAAAAAAGAAAAGGGGAGAGCCGAAGCCCTCCCCTGTCTGGTCTTAGTTAAAGCCGTAACGCACCGCCAACTCTGGGCGGATCGTCTTGTATCCATAAAGCACATCAATACGACAAGGCATCTTATCGTTGTTAATGTCGTAGTCGCGGACGATGCGTAGAGAGATGCCGTCCATGACTTCACGAGCGCAGAAGTCCACACCCTTAGGCTTAATCAAATCAGCGGTTGCAAAGGCAAATGCATCTTTGTGGAAGCCCATCGAGATCGAGTAATCCGCAGCCGCACCAATAGCCGTGGTCTCATCAGACTCACGCTTCAAGATTGGAGCGTTGTCAGCAGGAGATCCGGTAACGTTCTGACTCGCACCCGAGACAGTCAAAGCAGGGCTGATGGGGATAGATGTGGCGCTTGTGCCAACATCAGCCGTTACAACAAACTGTTGCAACCTGCCTGTGTCCGCCTTGGTTTCGGGGTGTACTGCATTAACACCCGTCACAAAGATGATGTCACCCTTCTTAAAGGTGCCCGCGCCGGTATCAACCGTGAGGGTTGAGCCGGTTTGTGAGGCCCCATTAACCAGGTAGTCACCCGTGCCGTCGTCTGTGCCGGTTGTATGAATCGGCCACATGGTATTTTCGTACACGTCTTTGAAGCCAAAGAACTGACTTGCGACCATGCCCTCACGATACGCCTTTGAAATCTTGGCGGCATCGTTGAACTTGCCTGCAATCGCCTCAACAAGTTCGAGGTTGTCCTGCGTGTTCATATTCAGAACGCGAGGTGTCGGAGACAGGCTGTCAGTCAGCTTTTTGTTGCCGGTCAGAACGTCGCGGGTTGTGATAGCCGCACCAACATCAGAGACCTCCTGATACACATCCTCGTACATGGACATGGCATCAGCTTCGATGTTAGCCGCCAGCACCGACATGGCTGGTTCAAGAACGCGATTGGAGAAGTCATCAAGAGAAAGGGTTAGCTCGGCAGACGTGAAGTTAACGTCTACACCCTTCTGAGAGGTGACTTGCAAGGTTGTGCTTGTCTCGCTGGTATCTTGCGCTGACAACGTAGCACCACTGCGTACGGTGTACTGGTTGGGCAGGCGGATTTTTAGGTCCGTGCCGATTTTTGCACCTTCGTTGGCAAAGCTGGCATCGTAGGAACGATTGATATTGCCGACAAAGTTGAGTTTTTGGTGAAGGATAACGAGCGCCTCGCGCGTCACAGCGGTAGGCGTTAAAATAGTGTTGGCCACGGTATGGCTCCTTTTTAATTACAAAAAAAGAGTCCATTCACCCGACGCACTCGCCTGCCCGTTTGCCTTGCCCGTAGGTGGCTTGCGGGTTCTCGCTTGTGAGTAGAATTAGACTTGTTGGTTAAGCGGCTGCTTTTTTCTCAGCCATTCGCTTTTTGGCCCAATCATCCATGCTCATTTTCTGAGCATCTTTAACCAGGTCCATTTTGCTCGATGATTTTGCCCCCGTTGTTTTGGGAACTGGTTTTATTGGGGCGTCGCTAGGCTTCGCAGTCTGTCTGCGGCTGGCCTTACCCGCTGCGGCGTCCATCGCTAACTTAGCTATGCGTGGGTCCGTCCGAATTATCTTCGCCTGCTCGGCAGGGAAGCCGTAATCTTTGGTTAGTAAGTCAGTCAGCTTTGCGGCTTGCTGTTCTGACCAACCTGGAATCTTTGCAACCTCAGAGGCCCCTCGCTCCATCGCTTGGCGTTGAGCGGCGTTTAGCTTCTGTTGCTTCTCTTGCATTTTACTTTGCAGCGAGCCCTTGAGTTCCATGGCTTGCCGCTGATCGTTTTGGTACTGCCTATAACCCTTTTGCGAGGCCACTGGGTTTTCTGCGTCCCATGTGTCCCAATCGACCTTCTCCCACTCACTAAGGCGTGTTTCTACCGCCTTGAGTGTAACTTGGTCCTCAATAAACTCTGAGTGCTCCTTGGCGGTCATCTGGAACTGCTCACGCTCTGCTTCAAGCGCCTTGCGTTCCTCTGCCAAGGTCATGGTCTTGTGGGTGTAGTCTTTGTTCCGCATAAGAGCATCTTTAAGCTCTTGCGGGAGCTTGTAGGTTTTGCCCTCGTACTCAGTCTCAATAAACTCTATGTCTTCGTCCGTATCACCCTCTGATACGTCCTCGGCCTCAATATCGTCTTCTGATTCAGTCTCGACCTCCTCTTGTGGGGCATCATCGGGACTGATTTCGGATTCCTGCTCTACAGGGCTGTCCATATCTTCTGACATAGTTACTCCATTAAAAAACCCCGCTCTGAGGCGGGGCTGGTTGCTGAACTTGCGTAAAGTCTGGCGGGTCAGGAGGCGGCTGGTTCATAGCCTGCGCTAACTTGACCTGTGAGTCGTAGAACGCGCTTATGGCCTTGCGCTTCATCTCAGCCTGGGCCTTCATATCGTCGCGCCTAATATCGGCTTGTGTCTCAGCGTCCTTGCGCTGTTGCTCCATTTGGAACTCTTGCATTTGCGCTTGCATTTGCTGCTCTTGTGGCGATGGCCCATCGGGTTGCTGTTGCAACTGAGGCGGCAAGAGACTTGCCAGGCGCTTCTGTACCTCGTCGGCGTCCGGCCAATCCATGTTTTTGGCGAGCAAGTCACCCAACACAGGCGCAGCCGGTGGGAAGGATCTAACAAACTCAATCATCTGATTAGCCGCTTCCTCACGCTTGCTTGTGAAGTTAGGGCCGCTCTCAACCACTAAGTCATACTTGCCCGCTGTGATGTCGAATACGCGGGAGCCATCGTCTGCCTTGCCAGCCTCACCCAACTTAACAACGCTCGGGCTTCCATCCTCGCCAATGATGCGAAGTATCTGCCGATCTGAGTAAACCTTGGGGATTAACTCAAGGACGACCTCGCCAACACACCGAATAGCCCGCGTTAGGTTGTCAATGAAGTGGAATGTAGAAATATCCCCCTCACGTTGACGAACCATAATCGCACGGCCCGACGTTTCGTTAGACCTTGCACCCAATGAGGCGTCGTAAATCCCCGTAATGGATTTCATATCATCGGAGGCGTTCAATGCCTCTTGCAGTGCGCCAGCAGGCGCTGAATCAAACGGCAACCTAAACGGTGGGGCATTGCCCTGATATTCTAAATAGGCGTGGCTTTCACTGTTTGCCGTGGCCCACTTCTCAGGGTCAGAATCAAACGCGCCCTCTTCGCCAATCCAAGGCTGTCTAGGGGCCAGCGCAACCAATTCGGTAGACGCTGTGCGCCAATAGTTAAACATCCGCTGCGCGTCTTTGGAGTGGTGGATAAGGCTTTGGAAATACCTGCGGCCCTCAACTGAGAACTCGTCGCCATACACCGGAACAATTGGGATGCGAGACCCTGACCACTTGGTTGTCTCTAAAACCTCGTTACCACCTAAAAGGTAGTGTGTGACCTCGTGCGCTGTAACCTGTCTTTCGCGTTGAACTGTGACGCCTAGTGCATCAAAAAGTTCTTTGTTTTTTTCAAATATCTCTTGGTCAACAATCTGCCCATCCGTCAAAAGGATGATAGTTTTCTCAACCTCTGACCGCTGAAAATACTCAGCGCGGCGGATTTCATTTTCGCCTATCCATGTGGTGAGGTGCTGGTCATCACCCTCAAACGCTGACACTTCCGCATCAGGATACAGGCGCTCCCATTCATCCCGAGAAATCATCTCAGAAATAAACGCATATTCCCAATCGCTTGAGTCGGCCGCCTGTGAGCGGGCATCCCACAACACAGAGGCCGGGTTGTTGACGCGCTTAATCAACACATCAAGATCAAACGTGTCAGGTCCGAGATAGTCCACGTCAACACGGATAAACCCAATGCCGCCCGTCACGGCGTAATCTATCGCTGTGTCATAGGCCACATCAGCGTCACTGATCGCCTCAATGTGCCGAAACAGCCCGTTAATGACCTCGGCTGTTTCGGGGTCGCTGCCCGAGTCTACAGGCCGCGTTTTAATGCTTGGTTTGTTCAACCTCGCATCATTCACAACCTGGCGAATGAACGAGGGCATCTTGTTAATCGTTAGCGCGGGCCTGCCTTCGTCCTGGCGCTGCTTAATAACGTCGTCCGGCCATTGCTCACCAAGCTTAGCAAATCGTATATCATCAAGAGCATCGTTAATGTTGTCAGACCAGGCGCTCTCTGCTTCTGCATAGCGTTCGCGTGCGTCTTTGAGAATATCCTCGTCTGTGGCCATTAACCCATCCAGCTTTTCGGACGATGCCGACCTGTTGATTTCTTTTTCACGCGGGGCTCCTCATAAGCCTGGGCCATATGACCAATGGAATCTGCCGGGTGACTCGCCCAGTTATGAAGCGGTCCACGGTCAATCCTCATTTTCTCGTCATAGTTTGAAACGTAATTGCGCAAGGCGTGTAAGCCGCCCTTGCATTTGTCTTCGTCAATCCAACACTTAGGCAAGAAACCTTGTGTCAGCTTCACACGCTCGCCTGGGTCCATCCTTGGAACAATGTGCGTCTTAAAGCCTAGGTCGATCAGCGTTTGCTCATCACCCTTGCCGGACGTTCTCTGTCGGGGTCTTGCATCATGTGGCAAGATGAGCGGCGCGTAGATGTATGGCTTCTCTCGTAGTTTGCGGGCGTACCAGGCCCAGCCCTCCTCAGTGGCGTCATCATCGCCCTCAAGGTAATCAATAATCCTGACCTCTCGGCCTACCCACTGACCAAACCAAAGGACCATATTTGGCCCGTTGCCTAGGTCAAAACTCACATGAGTCTCTAAGCCTGGGTCATGTGGAACGCGACTAATGCGCCCCTCTGTTTTTGCCGTTGCCAACAAGGCAGAGAAATAAGCACCCTTTGGCGCTTGTCTGTAGTCGCCATCCCAAATATGAGCGGCCTTCTCAGCATCAGCTTTGCGGTCGTTCTCCATTTCATCCCGAAGCTCATCGGGAAACCATGGATTGTCATCCCAGTTAATCTGCTTAACCAAGGCGCTGTCAGGCACATGCTCACCACGAAAGAACAAATCTACCGGGTCAAACTCATGTGTTGGGTTCCATGAGAACCACAACTCAGAGCCGGGCGTTCTAATCGTTGGCCTTAACAGGTCTAAAGACTTCTGGCTTAGTGTTTGGGCTTCCTCAACCCATGCAATCTCATACCCCTCAAGGGACTTGATCGACTCAGCGTTGTAGTGCTGCATCCCCTTAAAGATAATCAGGGAGCCGTTGGCTCCGCGTATCTCTGTGTCTACAACATCAAAGAAGTGGCTCAGACCTAGCGCCGCAATCTTATCAACAAGAAGCTGCTTAACTGAATCCTTGATGGTGTTCTGGACTTCGCGGATACAAACAGCCCGCGTTTTTTTCATGTAGCAGGCTTCAATCATTGCCTCGGCAAAGAAATGGGACTTCCCACCACCACGCCCGCCGTATATCGCCTTGTACCTGTAGCGATCTAAGAACGGGCTAAACGCCCTGGGTGTTTTGATCTCTAGGGCGCTAGCCTTTTGAGTCAACGATTACACGTTTGATTACTTGGTGAATTTCCCCGCTATGTTCTACGCCCTGGATCTCTTTCCACCCCATGCGGGTCTTGGACCACCATATCGCCGCCGTGGTGTTCCCATCCGTGGCCTGCTTGTAAAGGCTCTCGGCAACCTTGGCGTTGGCTTTGATGTGGCCGGTCTTTAACTCCTGCGCAAAATGCTTGCGGAGTGTCTCTCGGGCAATGTGACCACCTGTGTTCTTATTGATGATGAGCGTTGCTATATCTTCCTCTGGAACGCCAAACCCCGCTAGGGATTCAACCTGGCGTCTATGCTCATCGGTTGGCTCAAAGGACTTATTCGGCATTGCAAACCGCCTTCTCGCCTGTGAAGTCCTCCCAGCGCTTAACGGCCACGTCTACATATGCAGGGTTTAACTCTATCGCGTAACATGCGCGGCCTGTCATTTCCGCAGCTATGATGGTTGTGCCTGAGCCTGAGAAGGGTTCGTAAACAGCCTGACCTGGGCTTGAGTTGTTTTCAATAGGACGCTTCATGCACTCGACAGGCTTTTGGGTGCTGTGGCCTGTTTCTGACTTGCGCGGCTTGTCTATGTTCCAAATGGTTGACTGCTTACGGTCGCCCTGCCAATGGCCCGTCGCGCCCTGCTTCTTGCGTACTACATACCAGCAAGGCTCATGTTGTGGGTGGTAATGGCCACGCCCTATAACGTGTTGGCTCTTTGCCCATATAACCTGGGCGCGTATCTCTAAGCCGCAGCCTAAAAGACTCTCTGCAACAATGTGAGCCATGTTCCCTGCATGCCAAACGTAAGCAACATCCCCTGGGAACAGAGACCAAGCCTCGGACCAGTCGGCCCGGTCGTCATTCTCCACCACACCTACGGCGCTCGCGCCGTAGGGCTTGCCGTTTGCCCTATCATCCTCATTGCGCCAGTTAGCATCATACTCCACCCCATAGGGCGGGTCTGTGACCATCAGGTGCGGCTCTACGCCATTTAAACACTTAGCAACCGTGTCTGCGTCGGTTGAGTCACCACATACCAGCCGATGCCGCCCTAGCGTCCACACGTCGCCCAGGACAGCCGTTGGATGCTCTGGTAATGGCGGAACCTCGTCAGGGTCCGTTAGACCCTCGTTTTTATCCAGAAGGCCCGCCAACTCGCTGTCATCAAAGCCGGTCAACGCAAGGTCGAAGCTTAACTCCTGTAGCCCTTCTAACTCAGCCTTGAGCGTTTCAATGTCCCAGCCCGCGTTTAGCGCCAGCTTGTTA
>Ga0316201_10000669_pt1 | contig 20571 bp, 18 predicted proteins | sample CS6wburrow_MG_FD_204516 | JGI IMG/M metagenome (GOLD analysis project Ga0316201, IMG submission 204516) | Coastal sediment microbial communities from Delaware Bay, Delaware, United States - CS-6 worm burrow | ecosystem: Environmental > Aquatic > Marine > Coastal > Sediment | place: USA... | reverse complement strand
GAAGCTATCAGGCTCTTGCGCACACCGGTTACAATAACTTCTTCAACGAGCGCCTCGTTTTCCCCCGCTGCATCGCTGTCAGCATCCTGAGCATATGCGTGAGGAATTGTGAATACGCCAAGGGCTAAAGCGATACTTGCAGATAGTGGAGTCTTACGATAGTTCCAATTTTTCACAAATATGGTCCTTTAATTCAGTAGGTTATGTGGTTGTGCCAGGTGCGCGATCCGCGCTTTTTTTCAAGTTTGCGCCGATTAGGAATGTAAGCGCTTTCTTTTCCGGCGCATCAATGTAAGCGCTTTCTTTTTAAGTTACATCAGTCTGAACAGGCGCGTCAACCCATTTTATTAAAAAAATGTTCATTATCCGTTACCGGACTGTCTAATCAGGTAAGCCTTGTTCAAGGTGAAATTGTTGATGCCATCGTGAATAGTGTCATCGGCCTGAAGGTCTTTACACGCGGGTGAAAAATCATCTATATTTGTGATTCAATGTACCCACCCCCATCCTGACACTCGAGAGAAGTCATGAAAAATCTAATCCTCGTTTTAACCGCTCTAAGTTTTGTCTGCGTAAGCACTTTTGCACAGGCATGGACACCAGACAGCAATGACAAGTTGGAACTGGCGGTCGCGGAAGCCATCCTGACTGCCAAGGACAAAGACCCTTCCCTGGCGAGATGGTTTGATGAAGCCTATGGCTATGCGGTCTTTCCGAAAGTCGGCAAGGGCGGCATCGGTATCGGCGGCGCTCATGGCAAGGGAATTGTCATACAAGGCGATAAGACGGTTGGCACGGCCTCACTTTCACAGGTGACAGTCGGCTTTCAACTGGGTGGCCAGGTCTACGCTGAATTCATCATGTTCAAAGACAAGACCGCGCTGGATCATTTCACCCGCGGCAATTTTGAGATGGGCGCCCAGGTATCAGCAGTAGCGATCACCGCAGGAGCCTCCGCCGACGCCAACTATGACGGTGGTGTGGCTGTATTCACAATTGCCGGTGGCGGCCTGATGTACGAGGCCTCCGTAGGCGGGCAAAAGTTCAAATATAATCCGAAGTAATTGAATTGACGGGGGCATTTTCGCCCCGTTGGTTGAAATAAAGGCACCGCTAAGCGGTGCCTTTTTTCTTTCAATTGTGTTATCCAAATTCAATTGGTTTTCTTGATCACGACAAGTAAAAACAAGCTTTGTAACCGGCCGACACATCGGATATATTGGCGCATGCTATTCGATCTCCTAAATCTCTCCAAGCGGTGAAATCATGAACAAACTATCAGCTACCCTGGTCTTCTTGAGTTTCCTTCTGTCCAGCACCTTTGTGCAGGCATGGGAACCCAACACGAGTGACAAACTTGAACTGTCTGTAGCCCAGGCGCTGATAAATGCCAGGCAACAGGATCCTGAAATCAGCAAGTGGTTTGACACCGCTTATGCATACGCGGTTTTACCGCGGGTTGGAAAAGGCGGTATCGGCGTCGGCGGCGCATATGGCAAGGGCATAGTAATCTATAAGGATATGACGGTTGGATTGACCTCCATGTCACAGGTCACTATCGGCCTGCAACTGGGCGGCCAGGTATACTCGCAGTTCATCATGTTCAAGGATAAAACGGCATTTGATCATTTCACCCGCGGCAATTTCGAAATGGGCGCCCAGGTGTCGGCGGTAGCCGTGACACTGGGTGCGTCAGCAGACGCGAGTTATGACGGTGGCGTGGCCGTGTTTACCCTCGCTGAAGGCGGCCTGATGTTCGAAGCCTCTGTCGGTGGCCAGAAGTTCAAATATACCCCCAAGCAATAAGCGGATATGCTTATAAGTCCACCGGCAGCACCGGGAATGCCACCAGGCAAACCCGGCGCGGTGCTTATAGCTGGTAGGCGAACGTCAGCACCAGCGATAGAACCACCCACATAAGCAGGGTTAAAGGCGTGCCAACCCTGACAAAGTCGTTGAATTTATAGCCACCGGCATTCATTACCAGCAGATTGGTCTTGTAAGCCATGGGCGTGACGAAACTCAGGTTAGCGCCGAACAGAACCGCCAGCACAAATGGTTCCAGCGGCAAACCGAGTTCTTGTGCGATGCTGATTGCAATCGGCGTGCCGATAACGGCAGCAGCATTGTTGGATACGACATTGGTGAGAATCGCCATCAGCAACATCAGGAAAGACAAAACCCACGCTGGTGCCAGCCCCGCTGTCAGGTACAGGAAAACCTGCGCCAGGTAATCGGCCCCACCCGTTATCATCAGGGCGGAACCCAAAGCCAACGATGCCACGATAATCAATATGACCTGCGCACTCAGCGCACGGTTGGCCTGCTGCCATTTCAGGCAGCCGGTTCCAATCAATACCATGCAACCCAGTACCGCGCTCATTGCAATGGGCATGACGCCAAACCCGGCCAGGGCAATTATCGACACCATGATCATCAAGGCGAGCGGCGCTTTCCTGGAATGCGGCAGATCCGCCGTACTATCGAGTACCAGCAACTCGCTGCCCCCTTTCAACCGCCGTATGTCCGCGGAATCACCCTGAACCAAAAGCACGTCGCTGGCCTGAAGTTCAAGGTGATCAAGTTCAGGTTTACTGGCAACGACCGAATCTCCGCCACAATGAACAGCCAACAGGTCAAGACCGTATTGCGCTTTTAGGCGCGCATCCGCGACCTTTAGCCCACGCAACCGGGAACCACCCGTCACGACTACCTCTGCAAGCTGGAAGTCACCGGCTTCCATGGAATCCAGGGAGTCCAGTCCCGCCAGCAACCGGGCGCCGAGCAGTGCCTCGTACTCGCGCAACATGTCGACCGTACCCGACACGTGAATCCTGTCACCTGCCGCAATTTGCACATCGGGTAATGGCGCGATAAAGCGGTGCGCATCCCTTACCACGCGTTTGACCGGCAATTCGTTACCCGCCTTGTGAATGACATCCGCAAGCGACTTCCCGACCAGCGGACTATTCTCCGGAATCAGTAAATGCGCCTGGAATACCCGTTTTGAGATGTCCACCATGGGAGATTTGCGTTCTGGCACCATCAGGGGTGCAACAAGCCACAGGTATAAAATCGCCACACCGCCTGCAATCACAACCGGCAGCAGGAAATCAAACATTTCAAAACGCACCATACCCATATCGGCTGCCACGGAGACAACCAACAGGTTCGTTGACGTACCTATGGTCGTTCCCATACCCCCTATCAGCGTTGCAAGCCCCATGGGCAGTAAAACCCCGGATACCGAGCTGTTGCTGCGCAGGGCGGCGCCAATCAACATCGGAATCATCAACACTACGATCGGCGTGTTGTTCATGAAAGCACTCAGTACCGCACCGACCACCAATGTCAGCAGCAGCGCAAATTTGGGGCTCCATTTCCAGAGCCTGGCGAGCCGCCTGGCAATGGGTTCGAGTGCCCCGGTTCGAACCAGCGCCTCCCCGGCAACCATTAGTGCACAAACAGCCACCAGTGCCTCATGTCCAAAACCATGAAAAAAATGCATGGGCTCAACCGCGCCCCGCGCACCTTCAAAAGGAAATATTTCGAAACCAATGACCACCATCACCAGGATGGCGAGACTGGATGATTCGAGATGAATCTTTTCGCGGCTGAAGAGGAACAAAGCAACCCCGGTCATGATCAACATGACCAATGCATGCGTGTTTGGTACCTGTGGAAAATCCATCAAAAGATCGTCCTCGCAATACAAACAACACGTGGCGCGGATGCCGGTTGCTACTGTTCCCGCCAGCTTATCTTACCAGCAGCGGCAATAAACCGGTAACTCAGGGCAACCTCTTTGCGCGTTGGCTGATGAGCCCTACCCTATTACAATAGGTCATGCCTGCCAGAAACCATTTGCTCATATCAACCATCCTGCTGCTTTTCCTCACAGCCTGTAAACCGGGACCAGGCGACCAGGTCCAGGACAGCGACGAAATGCCTGTCACCGTGCAACGCACCGGCTGGCTGACCGCCGATGAACTGCTGGAAGTCAGCGGCATGCAGGCCAGCACTTACCGCGAGGGTGATTTTTTCCTGCATAACGATGAGGGCGCACCGGTCATTTATGTAACTGACAAGACCGGTGCCGACCTGGGCAGTGTTTCAATCGTTCCCGCAAAAAACAGGGACTGGGAAGACATCACGTCGGTGCCTGCAGATGGTGGCCGCTGGATCGTTGCCGGCGATATCGGCGACAACCAGGCAAGACGCAAATCCATCAGGCTTTATTTTGCCGAGGAACCCAAACCCGGCCGCCACGAGCGTTACGCCGGTTTCGAGGAACTGAGGCACCGCCTGACGCTGACCTACCCGGATGGTCCGCGCGATTGTGAATCCCTGGCGTATGACCCTGTAGATCAACAACTGCTGCTGCTCAGCAAGCGCGACAAGCCGGCCCGCCTGTACGCGGTTGACCTGGAAACCGCACTGACACAGCCAAAGGCCGAGCTGACATTTCTCGGTACGATTGCCAGGTTGCGCCCGCCGACGGCTCGCGACCGCCGCCACTTTGGTGGGCGAACGGATTTCATTTCACAACCGACCGGTCTCGATATTTCAGCAGACGGCAGCGAAGCGGTTGTCGTCACCTATCGCAGTGTGTACCGTTTCCGGCGTGAAAGCGGTGAGAGTTGGCTGAGCGCCATGCAAAGGCAACCCCAGGAAGTGGTGGGGCCGCCGGCGCCGCAAAATGAAGCGATCGCCTATTCAACCGATGGCACGGAAATCTATGTCACCACGGAAAAACAGCCCGCACCGGTTTTCCAGTTCATTTTCAATGATGAAGCGAAGTAAAGTGCCGGATTCGGTTCAGCGTGGCTTTCAGGGGACCTGGATACCCAGAGAATCGAGGTAATCGACAAACTCCGCTTCCGTCAGAATCCTGATGCCCAGCTTCCGGGCCTTGGTCAGCTTGGAGCCCGCTGCTTCGCCCGCGAGCAGGGTGCTGGTCTTGGCTGACACGCTTCCGGTAACCCTGGCACCCAGAGATTCCAGCAGATTTTTTGCCTGGATCCTCGGCATCGACAGGGCGCCGGTGAGCACCCAGGTTTCATCCGCGAGTGGTTGTTGACCGCTGATGTCTTCCAGTGGTTGCCACTCGACCCCCGCTGCTCGCAACGCGCTGATAACGTCCAGGTTCTCCTGCTGCTGAAAAAAAGCCGCAACATGACTGGCTACGATGGGTCCCACATCACTGACCTCAACCAGGGCTTCTTCCTCAGCCTCCTGCAACGCTTCCATACTCTTGAAATGAAGAGCCAGCGAACGCGCCGTCACTTCGCCTACCTCCCTGATGCCCAGTGCATAAAGCAGCCGGTCGAGAGGCGGTTTCTTGCTGGCCTCGAGGGCCTTTAGCAGGTTCGCGGCTGACTTGCCTCCCATCCGCTCGAGCGACGCAATTTCCTCGTGGGTCAGGTGGTAGAGGTCAGCGACCGTATTTACCAGGCCCCGCTCGACCAGCTGGTCAATCAGCTTGTCGCCCAGGCCTTCAATATCCATTGCTTTACGGGTGGCAAAATGCCGGATGCTGTGTTTTCGCTGTGCCGGACAGATCAGGCCACCGGTGCAGCGTGCCACGGCTTCACCTTCCACCCGTTCAACATCAGAACCGCATTTCGGACAGGTATCGGGCATGTGAAATTCCGCGAGATCTTGTGTGCGGCGCTGGTGAATGGCACGGGCAACTTCAGGAATCACGTCCCCTGCCCGCCTTACCACCACCCAATCGCCGGGACGAACATCCTTGCGGCGAATTTCATCCTCGTTGTGCAGCGTAGCGTTGGTTACCGTCACGCCACCGACAAAAACCGGTTCCAACCGAGCTACCGGCGTCAATGCACCGGTACGGCCAACCTGGACGTCGATTCCCAGCAGACGGGTAATTTCCTCCTCCGCGGGGAATTTGTGCGCCAGCGCCCAGCGCGGCGCCTTGCTGATGAAGCCAAGCATCGCCTGCTGATCAAAACGATCCACCTTGTAGACCACGCCGTCGATGTCATAACCCAGGCTGGGACGCAGAGCCCCCATTTTCGCGTGATATTGCAGACAACCGTCAAGCCCATTGACCCGCTCGATCTCCGGATTGACCGGAAAACCCCAGTCCCTGAGACGCTCGAGCGCCGCGAACTGCGTGTCCGGCATGTGCTCGCGGCTTGCGGTGCCGTAGGCAAAAAACGCCAGCGGCCGCTGCGCCGTCAGTTGCGGGTCCAGCTGCCTCAAACTTCCAGCCGCGCCGTTGCGCGGGTTCACCAGCGGTTTATCACCCCTCTCCAATGCCTTGCGGTTAAACGCCTCAAAGCCAGCCCGCGGCATATAGATTTCTCCACGCACCTCGAGCAATGCGGGCCAGTCCTGGCCACGGAGCCTTAGCGGTATGGCCCTAATCGTGCGTACATTGGCCGTGACGTCCTCACCCCTTTCACCATCGCCGCGCGTTGCCGCCGTCACCAGCAAGCCGTCGCTATAGGTTAATGAAATCGCTACTCCGTCCAGCTTGGGCTCAGCCGCGTAGGTGATGTCCTGACGCTCGAGGCCTTGCGCCACCCGGCGCTGAAAATCGGCCACCTCATCATCGGAAAAGGCATTCGCCAATGACAGCATGGGCACCCGGTGATGTACGGTTGCAAATCCTTCCATGGGTGTTCCGCTGACCCGTTGAGTCGGTGAGTCTGGCGTAACCAACTCCGGAAATCCGGCTTCGATCGCCTCCAGTTCGCGCATCAGGCGGTCGTATTCAGCGTCGGGGACTTCCGGGGCGTCGAGAACGTAATAGCGGTAATTATGGTGTTCGATCAGACGGTGCAGTTCTGCAGCACGATCGTGTGCTTCCGACTGCTTCATGATTCGGAATTTTTCTGCCGCTCGTACTCGCGCAGTTCCTCCTTGATCTGCAGGGAACGCTGGCGGGTAAATACGCTGTGTGAATCGTCCAGCAAGTCCGCGTGCAACAATTCAGCCAGCCTGCGACTCGTTGCCAGCATGGAGTCCCAGGCATCCAGGGCGTTCCTGGGACCGGGGAGCGTCATGAACATGGTCACACCCTTGATCTCCATGGTGTTCCAGGCTTTTTTGTCGAAAGTGCCGGGATTGGTCAGGTTCGCCATGCTGAAGACCGGCTCCACATCCTCTTCGTGAATACGATGAAAAATATCGTGATTACCGAAAACCAGGCCTGACTTCAACGATGCATCAAGCAGCTCTATACCGGAAATGACGTGATTGTCGCGCGCGCGCAGGAACAGCGTGACGATTTTCTCAGGAGGCGGGCTCGCCGGGGCCTTGGGTTGGCTGTCCAGCCGTGGCTCAATGCGGCTATTGTCAGCGCCATCAAAACGCGAAATGCCGGCTTCAGGATCACCTATAGCGAGTTCCGTCTGCCGGGCATCGTAATCATCCTCTTCTCCTTCAGCGGCCAGCTCAGAATCCAGCGCAGGCTCCCGCCTGACCCGCTGCGCATGCACGCGTTTGCGTGACGCCCGTGGTTTGCGTTTCCTGTCGCGCATCCCAAACAGGTAAAGCCCCGCGATCAGGGCTATTCCCGCAATCGCCAAAATCCATCTGAAAGTTGAAATATCCATGTCAGTATTCCCGCAAGATGCTCTTGAATATTAGCAGGCTGCTAGTCCCCGATAAACCTCGTCGCCTCGTCGATGTCCACCTGCACCAACCTGGATACGCCGGGCTCGCGCATCGTCACACCACTGAGCTGATGCACCATCTCCATGGTGATCTTGTTGTGTGTAACGACGACGAACTGTACGGATTCAGACATCTCTTTCACCATCGCAGTAAAGCGTGAAACATTGGCATCATCAAGCGGTGCATCGACCTCGTCGAGGAGACAAAACGGCGCTGGATTGAGCCTGAATATCGCAAACACGAAAGCCACGGCGGTCAGAGCTTTTTCACCGCCGGACATCAGGTGAATGCTGCTGATGCGTTTGCCGGGAGGTCGCGCCATGATCGAGACGCCGGTCGTCAGTAAATCATCACCGGTCAACTCCAGGTAGGCATGCCCGCCGCCGAATAACTTCGGGAATAATTCCTGGATACCCTTATTGACACTTTCAAACGTATCCTTGAAGCGGGTACGTGTCTTGCGATCGATTTTCTTAATAGCGTTTTCAAGCGTTTCCAGCGCGCCAATAAGGTCTTCGTGCTGGGCATCCATGTATTCTTTGCGCTTGCTTTCCTCCTCAAATTCGGAGATAGCTGCAAGGTTTACGGGTTCAAGGCGGGTAATGCGAACCTGCAGACGCTCCAGGTTTTCCTGCCAACTTTCGGCATCCGCATCATCGGGCAGGTTTTGCGCCAGCGTTTCCACCTGGTGCCCCAACTGCTCAACCTGCCGTTGCAGGTTACGCGCGTTGAGTTCCAGTTCCTGCTGCTGCAGGCGCGCTTTCTCCAGCGTGCTGCGTATTTCCTCAACCTGCCTGACACAGGTTTGCCGCGCAGCATCCAGGTTGCGGTAATCGTCTTCAAGTTTTTGCAGGTTCGCCCTGGCGGCGGTCAGTCGCTGCTCCACCTCGACACGGTTTTGCAGTAAACCATCCATTGTCACGCGATGAGACTCTTCCGGATCCTGGTTTTGTGCGATCTGTTCACTCAGGTCGAGATACCGCTGCTGCAATTGGCTGAACTGGGTATCCATGCGTTGCAGCGAGTTTCTCAGGGAATCCAGGCTGGCACGCCGGGACTCGGTTTTCAACGCCAGTTCATGGCGCTGGTTACGGGCTTCACGTGCACGTGTGCGCGCCGCGTCCCGGTTTGCCAGTAATGACTGGCGGCGGGTGTCCAGTGCCGCCCGTTCCTTTTCAGTGACGGCCATTTCGTCGAGTATTTCAGCCAGCTCTGCACGAACTTTTTTGATCTCTTCCCCGTCGTCATTCTGCCGCTTATTTAGCGTGGCAATCTCTTCGGCAATACGTTTCTGTCGCCCTTCGAGATCTGCTATTCTCGATCTGCCGGCATTCAACCGGCTGTCGAGATCGGCGCCCTTACGGTGCAGCCCGTTAACCGCTTGCTGCAACTCGTTAACCGCCCTGTCTGCGGAGGCCAGCGCTTCGCGCTCGGCGCGGTTTGATTCATCCAGGGCAGACCATTGCTGCCGCATGCTGTGCGTCTCTTTCTGCAGGGCTTTAATTTCCTGTTTGCGGGCCAGTTTGCCGGCCTGGCCGGATTGACTGCCCGCGACCCGCACCCATCCGGGTCCTATCCAGTGACCCTCGGCCGTGATGGCCGACGTGCCGTCAAGCTTGCCTTCGACCTGCTCAAAGGCGGATTCCAACGAGGCGGCAACCTTCACGCGGTTGAGTTGTGCGGTGATAACATCAGGCGCGGTGACCTTTTCGGCCAGGCTGCCCGGTACCGGCTGAACACCGGTGGCCTTGCTGTCCAGGATGGATAAATCGATGTCCGCATTGCTGCCGGCGGCCAGCTCTCCAAGTGCCGGCGAGAGACCGGCTGGATGATCAACCATCACCGACTCCAGCCAGAATCCCAGTACCGTTTCAGTGGCTGCTTCCCAGCCTTTTACAACGTCCAGGTGCTCGACCAGGCGGGGAGCAGATTCAAGGCCGTTGGATTCAAGCCAGGCAAGCCCGTTATCGTTCTCTTTCGCTGCCTGCTGCAGGGCTTTAAGCGACTCGAGCCGGCCCTCACGCCGGTTGATCTCGCCCAATAATTCATGTTGCTTGCTGGTGCTCGCCTGTAATGCGTGGCGCCTGTCGGCCAGCTCCTGCCGGTCTTTTTCCAGGCGTTGCTGTTGTTCACTCAACTGCCCCGCGAGGACTTCAGACTGTTGCTCCAACTCAACCACTTCAAAGCTCAGCGAACCGGTATCACTGCCCTCGCTTTCACCCGCCAGGGACTCTAAACGGTTCGCTGCATCCTGCATACGGCCATCCAGCATCTTCAGGGTCGCTTGCTGCTGATCGGCCTTGCGATTCAATTCGTTGTTCTTGAGATGATGTTTTTCCAGGCTTTCCTGCCATTGGGCGACCTCGGATTCTGCCTCCTGCATCGCAGTGTCGGCCTCGGCCTCCTCTGTTTGCGCCACCGCAAAGGCAGGTTCGACTTCGGCAAGCTTTGTTGTCAGATCCTCAATCTGCGCCCGGTCCAGCACCATGTGCTTTTCCATATCCTGCAGGGATGCTGACGTTTCCTCGTACTCTTTCTTTTGCCGCGCCTGCAACTCGCGGCTGTGCTGAATCGTCTGTTCCAGGCGTGCTATCTCACCGCCCACGGAATAGAGTTCAGCCTGGACCTGGTTAAAGGCTTCACCGGCACTGGCCTGTTCCTGGTGCAGGGCCTCCATGCGTGCCTCGGCGGCTCGTTGTTCGGCCAGTTGTTCCTGCATCGCAGTTTCCTGCACCGCTAGACCGGAGCGGCCCGTGTCGGAGTCGTTTTTTAATGACAGCCATTGCAGCGCGAGCAGATTTGATTGCAATTCGCGCTGCTCAATTTTCAGCTTCTTATACCGTTCCGCTGCATTGGCCTGCCGTTTCAGACGACTGAGGTGACTGGCTATTTCTTCACGCAAATCGGTCAATCGATCAAGGTTTTCCCGCGTATGCTTGATCCGCCGCTCGGTTTCTCTGCGGCGCTCCTTATAACGTGAAATTCCGGCTGCTTCCTCAAGGTGTGAGCGGACCTCCTCCGGGCCGGCATCCACGACCTGGGAGATCATGCCCTGCTCGATGATAGAGTAACTTTTTGAACCCAGTCCGGTACCGAGGAACAGGTCACGGACGTCCTTGCGGCGGCAGCGGGTGCCGTTTAGCGTGTATTGTGAAACCCCTTCCCTGCCAACGATCCGTTTAACGGAAATTTCGTTATAACCGGCAAACTCGCCGGCAATGCGGCCGTCGCTGTTGTCAAAAATCAGCTCAACGCTCGCGGTTCCGACCGGCTTGCGGCTGCTCGAGCCGGAAAAAATGACATCTGCCATGGATTCGCCGCGCAGGACCTTGGCCGACCCTTCACCCATGACCCAGCGCACCGCGTCAATGATGTTGGATTTACCACAACCGTTGGGCCCAACGATGCCCGTCAGGTTGGTGGGCGCAGTAAAGGTGGTGGCATCAACAAATGATTTGAAGCCGGCAAGTTTAATTGCAGTCAGTCGCATAGATTGAATCTGTGGTCAGAGATGAGTAAAGTGCCCATCCAATTTTTGTTTTCCGGAGTAATATTATGGCGACCCAGCCCAGTCGGGAACTGGAACTGTTTCCAAACCCCCAGCCAGAACGTGATTATACCATTCGAATCACCATCCCGGAGTTTACCTGTTTGTGCCCGAAGACCGGCCAACCGGACTTCGCGACACTGTTGCTCGAGTATATTCCTGACCGCCAGTGTGTTGAACTGAAATCTCTCAAGATGTACGTCTGGAGCTTCCGCAACGAAGGTGCTTTTCATGAAGCGGTCACCAATGAAATCCTTGACGACCTGGTCAGCGCCGCAGCTCCGCGCTTCATGCGCCTGACGGCCATTTTCAACGTCCGGGGCGGCATCGATACGACGGTAGTGGCGGAACACCGTGCCGAGGGCTGGCAAGCGCCGCCCGCGGTCAAATTACCGTAACTCAACTTACAGCTCATCGCTGGCTACCGCATCGATGGCCAACGCGTGAATATCGGTCTGCATCATGTCGTCCAGAGCGGCGTAGACCGCCCGGTGACGGGCCAGCATTCGCATGCCATTGAAGTGCGCGCTGACGATGGAGACGCTGAAATGGCCCATGCCGGTCTTTGCGCCCTCATGACCCGCATGTTTATGGCTGTCGTCCTCGATCGTCAGCATCTCGGGTTCAAAAGCTGCTTCAAGCAGTGCACGGATTCGATCGACTCGCCTGGCATTCATTGCGGACACCTCATGGCAGGGCCTTGATAAACGGCCGGACATCAACGTATTCATAAACTCCAGCGTCCGCATAAGGATCGGCAGCGGCCCATTGCTGGGCATCTTGCAGCGAATCGAACTCGGCAATGATCGTTGAACCGCTGAATCCGGCCGGGCCGGGATCGCCTGAATCGATGTTCGGCATGGGTCCCGCGACCAGCAACCTGCCCTGATCTATGAGCGCCTGGAGCCGTTCCAGGTGTGCCGGGCGGGCGGCTTTACGAGCCGCAAGGCTGTTTTCCCGATCCGACGCATGGATGACATACCACATAAAATGCATTTCCTGATTTGCTGGCCGAAGTGTACCTTAATGGTGTTTTTGCTCAAGGGCGAGCTTGGTTTTTTTTGCAATCGAATCCATTTTGATCAGACGCGGTCCGGATTGGCGATTACATTGGGCAGATTGGCCCAACACAGGTAGAATACCGGCATCATGAGCGAGCGAATCGAAATAAACCCCTATGGCGCCAAACCGCGCCAACTCGACCATATTGTGGGGGTTCTTATCCGCGGTGGTCTGATCGCCTATCCGACCGACTCGGGTTATGCGCTTGGCTGGCGCTCCAACAACCGTAAAGCCCGCGACCGGGTCATTCGCCTGCGCGAACTCGATCGTCATCATCACTTCACGTATTGCTGCCGGACCATTTCCGAGATCAGCACCCTGGTCAAGATACAGAATTCCGATCATCGCCTGATTCGACAGCTAACGCCTGGACCCTACACGTTCGTGCTCGAATCCACCGGGCGGGTGTCACGCAATGCCCAGATGGATAACCGGCGCACGGTCGGCGTGCGCATACCCGATCATCCTGTGGTCCAGGGAATGCTCAAGGTACTCGATGAGCCCCTGCTGAGTTCATCACTTATCCTGCCCGACCCGGACGGCAAAATCATGGACAGTGAAGACCTGTATGACGAGGTTTACGGACAAATCGACTTGTTCGTGGATGCCGGTTATTGTCCACTCGAGCCGACAACGTTGATTGACATGACCAGTGGACAACCCGTCGTTCTGCGCCTTGGCGGGGGCGTGGTAGACTTCGTCTGAAATGGAACCGGAAAAATACCAGACAAAGGTGACGGCCGAAAGGGAGGGTGACCAGGAAGAGATGCCCTTTGCCCTGGTGCAGGGCCAGCCAATTACGGAAGTCCCGCATGACCTTTATATTCCGCCGGATGCGCTTGAGGTCATACTCGACGCTTTCGAAGGACCCCTCGATCTTCTGCTCTACCTGATTCGCCGGCAGAACCTGGATATCCTCGATATCCCCATTACAGAAATCACCCGGCAATACGTCGAATATATTGAAATGCTGCAGGAGATGCAGTTCGAACTGGCGGCAGAATACCTGGTCATGGCAGCAATCCTGGCAGAGATCAAGTCCCGTATGCTGCTGCCGCGCCCGGCCATTGAAGATGGAGATGACGCTGATCCCAGGGCCGAGCTCGTCAGGCGTCTACAGGAATACGAGCGCTTCAAGCAGGCAGCTGAAGACCTGGATGAATTACCCAGGGTGGGCCGCGATGTTGCCCTCACGGAGGCTTACGTGGAAAACAAGTCTGTCGTGCGCCTGCCGCCCAAGGTCGAACTACGTGAAATCCTCGTCGCACTCAAGGATGTCATGAGCCGGGCCGAGCTGTTTTCCAGGCACCAGATCACAGGCGAACCGCTCTCTGTTCGTGAGCGCATGTCGCGCATCATGAACGCGCTGCGTGACAACCCGTACATGGAGTTTCACCGTTTGTTTGATCCTGAAGAGGGCCGCATGGGTGTGGTCGTCAGTTTCCTGGCGCTGATGGAATTGACCCGGGAACAACTGGTCGACCTCGTTCAGCATGAACCTTTCGGTCAAATCTATGTAAAATCACCCGAATCATGAGCGCATTGCACTCACTGAAACACGGTCCGGCGCCTTGCTGCCGGCCAGCAAAACAATGACTGACAAGAACGAAATGACAACATCAATGATCAAGGGCCAACAGTTGCAGCAGATACTGGAAGCCGCCCTGCTGGCAGCAGGACAACCACTGTCGCCTGTCCAGCTGGCAGCACTGTTCACTGATGAGGAACGCCCCCCTACTGGCGAGATCAGCCGCGCACTTGAGCAGTTGAGAGTCGATTGTTCCGAACGGGGCATAGAGTTGCGAAAAGTTGCCAGCGGCTATCGGCTGCAGGTTAAGCAGGAACTAAATGAATGGGTCTCGAGGCTCTGGACAGAACGCCCGCAGCGCTACTCCCGTGCACTGCTCGAAACCATGGCCCTGATTGCCTACCGGCAACCTATTACACGCGGTGAAATCGAAGCCGTGCGTGGCGTATCGGTCAGCACCAATATCATTCGCACATTGCAGGAGCGGGAATGGATACGGGTGGTAGGTCACCGGGACGTACCGGGTAAACCGGCCCTGTTCGGCACGACCAAAACATTCCTGGACTCGTTTAATCTGCAAAACCTTGACGACCTGCCAACGCTGGCCGAGATTCGCGACATGGAAAATCTCGAACCCGAGTTACAGCTCGACCCGGCGCCACCGGCTGCAGATGTTCGTGAACCGGAAGATGAAGGGCAGGATCAAGAGCAGGAGCCGGAGCAAGGACAAGCTTCCACTGAAGAGCCCGACCGGCCAGCAGACGAAGCGGATGGTGAAGAAGCCCAGGATGAGCCTGGACAGCCTGTCGCGGAGACTGACGCCGGGAAACCCGCAACGTAATGAAGCGGCGAAAAAAACCACAAGCTGCAAAGTCGCCGGCGACAGGCGTGGCGGACACGAGCAAGGGCACCAAGGGCGAGCGCTTGCAAAAAATCATGGCCGCCGCCGGTCTTGGTTCGAGACGGGCCCTTGAAAAACAGATCAAGAACGGTGACATCCGCATCAACAACGAAGTGGCCAGGCTGGGACAACTCGCCTCTGCCGGTGACCGCATCAGCTTCGAAAACAGGGAATGGCGCGTCATAGATGCCCAGCGCGCCCAGCGCAGCCTGGTTTACAACAAACCGACGGGCGAAGTAACCACGCGTTCTGACCCGCAGGGTCGCCCGACCGTCTTCGACAGCCTGCCAGCCATCGATGGCGCCCGCTGGATTGCCGTGGGCAGATTGGATATCAATACCAGCGGTCTGTTGCTGATGACCACCGATGGCGAACTGGCCCACGCCATGATGCACCCCTCAAACAAGGTTGACCGCGAATATGCATGCCGGATTTTTGGCGACGTGGATGCGCAGAATCTGGCCAATCTGAAATCCGGCGTGATGCTCGAGGACGGCATGGCGCAATTCAGTGACATTCAACCGGCTGGTGGTGAGGAGGGCAACCGCTGGTACCACGTCACCCTGCTCGAGGGCCGTAACCGCGAAGTCAGGCGTCTTTGGGCGTCTCAGGACGTCACCGTCAGCCGCTTGAAACGCGTGCGTTATGGCGCCGTGTTCCTGCCCAAGCGATTGCGAATGGGAGACTGGGCCGAGCTGACAGAAAAAGACCACCAGGTGCTCAGGGAGGATGTCGGCCTCGGCCCGTTGCCGGTTCACCTCGACCTGAAACCCGAAAAAGGCCAGCGGGAATCCGACAAGCGCAAGCGCCACAAAAAAGCAGGCGCCCGTAAGAAACCGACGCGTTACAAAAACGTGGACCGCCGCTGAGCGCCTCCGGCCCTGCCTACATGGACCTGAAACAGATACAACGCAGGTGTTCCGACTACCTTTCGGACATCATGGCTGCCGATCCTGCGCATGATATATCCCACGTAAGAAGGGTGGTTCAGAATACCATCCGGTTAACCCGGGCTGAAAACGGCAACCCTGCAATCACGGTGCCGGCGGCCTGGCTGCATGACTGTGTCTCGGTACCCAAGGATTCACCCCTGCGGGGCCAGGCATCGAAACTGGCCGCGGATGAAGCGGTTCGCTTTCTGAGAAGCGTCGATTATCCCGCTGACCTGCTGCCGGCTATCCATCACGCCATCGAGGCGCACAGTTTCTCCGCCAACCTCGATACCCAAACACTGGAAGCACGTATCGTGCAGGATGCAGACCGGCTCGAAGCTGTCGGCGCCATCGGTATTACGCGCTGCTTTCTGACCGGCGGGAGCATGGGTACACCCCTGTATGAACCTTCAGACCCTTTCGCGCAACACCGCGAACCCGATGACCGCCAATTCACACTCGATCATTTCTATTGCAAGCTGCTGGGCTTGACGGCGACCATGAAAACGGATGCTGGCCGCGCCGAGGCTGAAAAACGTACGGAATATATGCAAGCTTTCCTGCAACAACTGGCAACGGAAATCGGCCATCCTCCGCCGGCCGCCTGACGGACCGGTTCAATCCTTGAATGTCACCGTTGACTGGCGGGTTCGGTCGACGCTCAGCTGGGTAATATCCGGGCGCGAGTAGTGCCCCGACGGATCGAAGTTCTGCCGTTCCCGCCTGATCATTTCCAGGTCCAGCTCGGCGCTGAACAAGCCTTCTGTTTCTACCTGCGGCTCCAGCAGCCATTGCCCGTCAGGACCGGCAATACACGAGCCCCCATCCGTCATCCAGCCCTGGGCGGACTGTTTCACACGTTCTGCATGGGGGAAATCATCTGTAATCCAGTCGGCGTGCATGAGGCCGGATACCGATAGCACGTAGGAGCGGGATTCGCGCGCGATGAAACGCGTGATGTCACCGGTGTTCCTGATGCTTCCCGGCCAGGCGGCGACATGTACGTTCTCTCCCTGCCCGTAGAGCGCCGCTCGCGGCAGCGGCATCCAGTTCTCCCAGCAATTCAGGCCACCGACCCGGAAACCGTGCAGGTCATGCACCTGTAAACCGTGGCCATCTCCGGGCGACCAGACCAGCCGCTCATCGTAGGTCGGGCAGAGCTTGCGGTGAACCGAAGCTATTTGCCCTTCTGCGTTGATGTAAACCAGGCTGGCGTACAGACTTTGTCCGCCGCGGTCGACGGGACGCTCAATGCAGCCAAGGTAAACCGCAATCGAATATTGCTTCGCCAGCCTGCACAACGCCAGCAGATCACCCGCCTCGATATCGACCGCCTGCGAGGAGTAATGCGCGAACAGGTCTTTCTGCACCGCAGAATCAAACTGCGCGCCGTTGGTCAACTCGGGCCAGAAAGGGTAGCCCGGCACCAGGGCCTCGCCAAACACGACCAGCTGACTGCCGGCCTCACCCGCCTGTTGAATTGAAGCCCCGACTTTCTCAAGCGTTGCAGCCCGATCCAGCCAAACAGGTGAAATCTGTGCCAGTGACACTGCTAATTTGGGGTTATCGGACATGCCTAATCCTTATGGTCGCCGTGGCCAGCATTGTAAATTGCCCCGCCATCCGCGCGGTATAAGGCCAGCACCGAGGCGGCCTCAGCCCTCAGGACGCTGGATTGGACAACAATGCCCCTGCGTTGTAATGACCTGACCCATTGATCGGGCTTGTCACCCTCATCGAAACCGGCCGCCTCGGCATCTTTTTTTCGGGCCCCGCAAATCAGGCTTTTTACACCCGACCATGGCACGGCACCAAAACACATCGCGCAGGGCTCGCAAGTGGTCACCAGTTGCAAGGGCCCGGCGTTGGACAGGTTCCACTCGCCCAGGGCGGTTTGCGCAAGTGACAGGGCTACGATTTCGGCGTGAGCCATGGACAAGCCGCTTGTCGTTACAAGGTTAATGCCGACGGCAACCAATTGGCCGGTTTGCTCATTTACCACCACTGCTGCAAAAGGCCCTCCGGTCTCCTGCATGATATTTTCTTTTGAAAGCGCGATAGCGAGGCGCATGCGCTCACTGATGGTCGACAGGGGCTCCGGCCAATCCTGCAGGAACGGTTCCACCCAGGCGGGCAATTCAAAACTGCAATGGCGGCTGATCATCATCCTGTAAGTTTAGTGCACGAATAAATATGCTGCATCACGGAGCCTGGCCGGCGTTTCGCTGACGATTGATTTCATACAGGCAGACGCCGGCGGCTACGGATACATTGAGGCTCTCAACCTGGCCGGCCATGGGAATACTGACCAGGTAATCGCACAACTCACCGGTCAGGCGACGCATGCCGCTGCCTTCGCTGCCCATCACCAGGGCCAGAGGGCCTGTCAGGTCGGTCGAATATAGCTTGTCACTGGCCTCGTCACTGGTGCCGGCCAGCCAGATGCCGCGTTCTTTCAATTTGCGCAGCACCCGTGCAAGGTTGGTTGCCCGGATGACCGGCAGAGTCTCGGCGGCACCGCAAGCCGCCCTGCGTACGACGGGTGTAATATCTGCAGAACGATCCTTGCAAATCACCACCAGGTGCGCTCCGGCGGCGTCTGCAGTCCGCAGACAGGCACCGAGGTTATGCGGATCCTGGATGCCGTCCAGCACCAGGATGAGCGGTGTACCCTCGATCGTATCGAGGACACTGTCGAGGCGGCTTTCGTCGGTCACATTGCCGCCTTTGAATGCCGCCACCACGCCCTGGTGCCGCTGGCCGCCGGACAATCGATCCAATTCCGCCGCGGCGACTTTCATTACCGCCACGCCGGCACCGTGGGCGCGTGATTCAACATCGCGCAAGCGCTTATTCCTGCTGTCCGCCAGCAAGCGCACCCACTGCACATCCGCAGGAGCGCCTTTCAATGCCGAGACAACCGCGTGAATGCCGGCCACTAGCTGCTGGTCTGAGGGTTTCACTTAGTCAACCAGTTCAAAGTCTATCTTTCGTTCATCCAGGTTGACTGCCACCACCCGGACCCTGACCCGGTCTGAGAGTTGAAATACACGGCCCCTGCGCTCGCCCTTCATGCGGTGGGCGACCGGATCAAAATGGTAGTAGTCGTTGGGCAATCCGGTAACATGCACCAGGCCGCTGATACGACCGTAGTCCAATTCAACAAACAGGCCGAACGACGTTACACCACTGACCATGCCGTCGAATTCCTCGCCGATTTGGTTTTCGAGGTAAGCACATTTAAGGCGGTCTACCACGTCACGTTCAGCATCCTCGGCACGGCGGGAATTATGCGAACAACGTGCGCACAACTCCGACATTGCCTCCACAGTGTATGGGTATTTTGCGGCCTTGCCGCGCTCCAAAAGGTGATGGATCGCACGGTGCACCAGCAGGTCAGGATAACGCCTGATCGGTGAAGTGAAATGCGCATAGGCATCCAGCGCCAGTCCAAAATGTCCCTCGTTACCGCTCTGGTATACCGCAAGGCTCTGTGAACGCAGCAACACGGCCATTATCAGGTGTTCATCCGGACGGCCTTGAGCCTCCAGTACCACGGCTTCGAAATCCCGGGGTTCCGGGTCGTCCCGCCACGGTACACGCAGCCCCTGTCCGCGCAGAAATTCTGCCAGCTTTTCCAGCTTGGCTTCCGGTGGCGAGGCGTGGACCCTGTAGGGAGCCGGAATCTTGTGTTTCAGCAAGTACCGGGCTGCTTCCACATTGGCCAGAATCATACACTCTTCGATCAGCTTGTGAGCGTCATTGCGCTCCTGCGCCACCAGGCCGGCGACTGCACCGCGTTCATCGAACTGGAAGCCGTATTCCACGCTTTCAAAATCGATCGCGCCACGCTTCAGGCGCGCCGCTTTCAATGCCTTGTAGAGGGAATGCAAATCATCCAGGTTGCGCTTGACGTCAGCCATCTCGTCATGATGCTTCAATACCCCGGACTCAAAATAATCTGCGACCTGCTGGTAGGTTAAACGCGCTGAGGATTTCATGACCGCCGCAACGAAGCGCGAGCGATGTACCCTGCCATTCTCCCCGACGGTCATCTCGCAGGCCAGGCAAAGCCTGTCGACCGCAGGCTTTAGCGAGCACAGGCCATTGGACAGTGCCTCGGGTAACATCGGAATCACCCGGCTGGGAAAATAAACTGAAGTTGAACGGTGTGTTGCCTCAACATCCAGAAGGCTTCCGGGTTTTACGTAAGCCGAAACCTCGGCAATAGCGACGATTAGCCGCCAGCCCTTGTTCTGTTTCCTGGCAAATACGGCGTCATCAAAATCGCGTGCGTCCGCGCCATCGATCGTCACCAGGGGCAGCTCTCGCAGATCCTTGCGTCCGGCTTTCATCTCTTCCGGTACCGAATCGCCAAAGGCTTCCGCACTGGCTTCTACACCGTCGGGCCACTCGTGGGGAATGCCGTGGCTGCGGATGGCTATCTCGGTGGCCATTCCAGGTGCGCCGGACTGGCCAAGTATCTCGGTAATTTTCCCAATAGGCGGTTGACGGTCGGTGGGTTCGGTCACAATGGTAGCCACCACCACCTGGCCCGGGCGAGCACCAAGGGTATCCTTCATCGGGACCATCACGTCCTGGTTGATGCGGGGATCATCCGGAACCACCAGCGCGATACCGTTTTCCTCCAGGTAACGGCCGACAATGGCCTCATTGGCGCGCTCGATCACATCCGTGATCATGCCTTCACGGCGGCCCTGGCGATCGGTTCCCGTGACGCCGGCAAGCACCCGGTCGCCATGCAGTACCTTGCGCATTTCACGCGGGGAAATATACAGGTCCGAGCCACCATCATCGGGTATCACGAAACCATAGCCATCCCGGTGTGCGCTGACCCTGCCTTTGACGAGGTCCATCCTGGCCGGCAAACCATAAGCGTTACGGCGGGTTTTAATCAATTGGCCATCCCGGACCATGGCTCGCAAGCGTCGCC
>Ga0316201_10000668_pt1 | contig 20574 bp, 15 predicted proteins | sample CS6wburrow_MG_FD_204516 | JGI IMG/M metagenome (GOLD analysis project Ga0316201, IMG submission 204516) | Coastal sediment microbial communities from Delaware Bay, Delaware, United States - CS-6 worm burrow | ecosystem: Environmental > Aquatic > Marine > Coastal > Sediment | place: USA... | reverse complement strand
GGCAGTTTCAAATCGCTCGCAAAGTGGTGAGATATGTTCCTTTTCTTCAGTATTTTTCATAATGACATTCCTATTGGTTAGGTGCGAAGCACCTTGAGGCCGTGAAAGTCGAGGTGCTCGTCCTCATCCAGAACTACGCAGTGCTCGATCTCCTGCATGATTCGCTTCCAAGACCTCGTCACCAAGTGGCATACTTTTCGGGTCTTCTTCTGCGGGTTTTTATGATGCCAGTGCAGCCGAGTCGGATCCCACTCCCAGCGTCCTGTGCGCCTAAAGTATCGCCACTGCTTCATGAGCCGCAGGCGCTCGCGATTCTCTTTACGTTTACGAGCCTTGCGTGCGGATTCGCGTTTGCGGATCTTCTCTGGTGTTTTCACTCAGCACCTCCTTCTTCAAGGGCTTCCAGAAAATACCTACGGACTGCAGACTGCTCAGGTTCATCAACAAGCGCGTTGTGCGGGCCGAGAACGTCCGTCACCTCCCAACTACCTAGCCCTTGTAATCGACTCAACGTAACAATCACGGTGTCTTCCAAGCCAGTCCGCCGAGACACATAGATGGCTACATCTCCCGACAGGCAGCGCCAATGGTAACTTTCGGCGCAGTTTTGATGTTTCTCCCCCACATCTTGCAACTCGGACAGGCAGCTCACCCACATCCATTCACTACACGGACTCACGGGCGGTGGAGGATAGACTATGTCCGAGAGTTTGCCCTTGGCCAGTGCCTCGCTCTCAGTCCTGAGCCTGATTTTCCGCAGGTGCTCAAGGTTTCGAATCCGCCTCCACGGCCAAGTGGGTTTCCTCAGCGTCTTTCGTATTTGGGATACGTGCTCCACCGTTTCATAGACCTCAGTCGAGTATACGTTGTGATTGTTGGCCGCGATGTGCAAAAGAGACGGGCAGACCTGAACCAGCTGCCAACAATTGAAGGCCGTGGTCATTACATCGAGATTTACTGCCTGAACATGCGAGAGTAGCCGAGCCATACCAGGCTGTTTCCACGCGCTAATTGCCAGATCGAGATAGCCGTGACTGCACAAGGTCTCATCTCGTATTTTGCGCAGGAATGAAGCGCAACTACTCCCAAGGCCGAGTTGCCGAGCGATGTCATTTTCCTTACGTCCAAGCAGATGCTGCCCCCAATATCGAGCGCCCCAGAGTGGATGCATTGCAGACTGCCTCGCGATCACGCAGGCCAGCGCAGGGTTCCTTTTGGCCAGCCTTAGAAAGGCCTTTGGGTCGCACTCGGCGATTTGGATCAACTCGATCGGCCACTGCGGCAGGTGATAGATAGCCTGACGTATCTCGCGTGGCACGCTTAGGGCAATGCGGTCGATGCAAGGAGCGGAACCCCTAGTGGCGTGATCTCTGCCTCCGTGGATTCTGAGCGCGGAAGAGAGAAACATTGGACGCTGCTCTCCGTTGTAGGACTCGCGATGACAGCCCGAGGCCCCGAAACCGTCAGGGTGCCCCCACGGTCGGTGCGTCTCCGTGAAGTCGTGGCCTCGGATGGTTAGGGAGCCATCAGCTAGCTCAGTGAATATGTGGGTGGATGATGATGATGATGATATAGAACTCATAGGAATTTTTAGTTCCCACGGATAAGCAAAGAGAGGCCACCCCCACAGGTGACCCCTCAATGTATGACTATGTGGTATGCTGTCTGAGTTCTAAATCATGTAATCCTTTCTAGAGGAGCGGGGCTGCGGCAATATGTCTAATCCGTTCCACTCATCTATTCTTAGTCGTTTGAGGCGAAGCCGTCTAAGCCAAACTTTGCTCAGACCTACTTGGATATCGGTTCAGATCTCTTCCAGTTTCTTCCAATTACGGCGCTCTACATCATGACCTTTCATAATAAGGACTCATTGCTTCAACCCCACCCATCGCCGTTTTTCCCAAAATTCGACTTTCTGTGTAAATAATTAAGGAGCAGGCAATTCCGCCTTAAAAACCTCTCAGCTGAGAAATAGTTGAAAAGTTTGGCTCCCAAACTAAATATAGATATGCAAAAGAAATATACAGAAAATAGAATGAAGTGGACTCGCCTCGATAGTGATGTCCTCAGCGGATACTTATACGTATCTGAACACGGCTCAAACGTCATTCACATTCCATCAGGCGAACTGCCAAGTTCTCTTGTGCAGGGATCTAACAGAGGGCCTGGTATGCCAGGACTCCAAGGCGCTTACGCCAGTGGTTACCCCGAGTGGATCGATCTCAAATCCGAGAGCTTGTCAGCTTTCGCGGAGATGACGGCATACAGGATCGACATGACGGGTAAATTCTACCCACACATACTAGCTACAGACGGACAGCACATATACTGGACTGCGCTAGATCGTCATTTCGATGGTCATCACCAGCCGACTGGAAGCTACGATATAGGGCTAACCTTTGGCCTCGGATGGGACGCACTTTCGGGCTACCGAATATCCTACGATCAGTAGTTGGTTACAAAAAGAGACACGAGGCGACAGAAGGTTACTGCAGGTTACAGAATGCGACAGTCGATTATCCATCAGGCAGATCTTCGACAAAGTAATGTATCCTTGATACTCATATATTACGGTTACTGAACTCGGGCTGTAAAAATCAGCCCAGCCGTCTCAAACTCTCCATCTGTGCAGCATCAATCACGGGATGGATGTCAGGCCATTCCTGGGATACCTCAAAAGCAATCAACGGAACCCGAAGCTGTTCACATATCTGAAGGGGCGTCCGAAACGCTGTCTCTCGTTGTAACCGCTTCCACCCGAAGCGATAGGATCGCAGTCCTGACCATTCAAGCCAGGGCTTTCGCCAAACGTCATCGAACACCGTCATTACCTCACGAAGGTCGTCGATCAGTTCGTCCGATGAAGCTTCTTCGGAAGCATTTTGCAGAAAATCCATGGCTGTATCGGGTGGCAGAGCCTTGGCTGCCAAAAGGTGCCACATGCTGTAGCCGCCCTGCTCCATGCAGGGAATTTCTCCCTGGATGAGCCGCCCGCTCCAGACTCCATGAACACCTTTGGTTTCCTCAATTTGCTGCCACCAGTGCCCATCTCTGGGAATCCAGTCACCCTTCACGGTCAAATCCCTCCGCCCGCCACAACTGCTCCATGCGGAGGTCGGTCAACTGTATGACCTCCAGCATCAGTTTGCGGATATTTGGATTACCAAAATGGCTAGACTCAACAGATCCCATAATTCGAGAGAGATCCGCATCGATCCGTGCTAGACTGCACTCAATCTCGTGTAGCATCTGCGCAGCTGACTCCTCTGTTGGCTCTTCAAAGGGTATAACCTTAGGGGATTTATCGCAACTCACGATACCACCTCCAGTTCCTCATTTTGGCGTATAGGCTTAGCCACCCCTGCCAACTTGAGATAAATCGCTCGCGTCAAAGTCAGGTCGAGCTTCCCGTAGTGCTCCGCCTCGGCTCGACGAGCTGGATCGCGATACCATGCAGCAAATTCCGCTCCGCAGCACTCCTGGTCGGTCTTATTACCCAGGCCGAGAACTCGGGCACAAACATCAAGTTTGACCCACTGCTTAAAGCCGTGACAGGTCCATACCTGCATCAAATCGACCCAACAGTCCGCGATCCATCTACCTCGATAGACATCGCATGGCACAGGCACACCCAGCATCCAACTCCGCTTGACCAAATACGGAAGATCGAAGCCGTTACTGTTCCACCCCACGAACGCACCACGTTCAGAGCGAGTGCGTCGATAAGCTGCCCAAAAGCGTTTCAACAGCCTGACTTCATCAAAATCAGCATCGTCGAGTACCGCAGCTTCATCAGGTGCATCTGCACGAAGGTAGCCAATAGTGACCACCCTCCCCGTTTCAGCGTTGAGGGCGGCCTTCTCAAGTTTCTCTTCCCAGTGAGCCGCCTCCTGAGCGGCATGCTCCTGGCGAGCCGCCTCGATCTTGGCGGCCTTCTCTTCCTCGGTTTTGAGATTCCCACACTTCACTCCTTGAGGAACAAATTGCGGATATGGCGGATAGATTTCCTGAATAAATTCGAGCGTGGTGGCACCCTCGGTTTCGATATCGAATATAACGTCGTTTGGATTGTATTTAAGCATGACGTTTTTTGGTTTTAGGCAGTCGCCATTTGGACATCGTAGCCCTGCGCTTTTCCGCAGTCCTGGATGTAACGGTCGACTTCCTTGTCTCCACTCGTCACCAGTGCGACTTTCACCCGCGAAGGCAGAATAAAGGCCTCGTCCAGATGCTGCAGCGCCCCATTGTCGCCAAACAAACCCCTGCAAGCCATGATTTCCATCTCCATCTGGCGGGCTGTGCGCCTATCCGTGTGCAACTCAAGCTGGACGGTGCCGAGTCCACCATCCAAGCGGGGGTCTTTTAGGTCGATACGACCGCGTTTTAATGATTCGAGGCCACGAATTGTAACGTGAGCGACGAGTGAGATTAGTTTATTTCGTTTTTTCATACGCCAATCGGCGCAGTTGCAGGCGAAGCCTGCAGAAATACCCCCTCGGAGCCCCCTTTAACTTGCCTCACGCGGACAGCTAACCCATTTAAATAGAGGAATAATAGCACACCCCGTAAATGTCCCAGCCTAGGCGTATAATGCCCGACCTATGACCAGTTCCTAATGCCGTCAGAGATCACCGACTATCACGCGAAATACTACGCCCATGAGCTGACAAAGCGCTGCTCATCAGAAAGCTTAGAAAAGCTGGCAGGCACCCTTGTCGACGCGCAAGTCGACCTTAACCCGCACCAGGTCGCTGCGGCACTTTTCGCCTTTAAATCCCCGCTCTCTAAGGGAGCCATCCTCGCAGACGAGGTCGGACTGGGAAAAACTATCGAGGCAGGCATTCTTCTTTCTCAGAAATGGGCCGAAAGAAAGCGGAAGATTCTCATCATTGTGCCGTCGAGCCTCCGCAAACAGTGGAACCGTGAGCTTCTGGAGAAATTCTTCCTCCCCTCGGAAATACTGGAAGCCCGCAGCTTCAATCAATCCATCAAGCTGGGGCAGCCCAATCCTTTCAATCAGGATGCCATTGTCATCTGCTCCTATCAGTTCGCGGCCAATAAATCAGACTTCCTCACGCGCATTCCATGGGATCTCGTGGTCATCGACGAAGCGCATCGACTGCGCAACGTCTACAAAAAGCAAAACAAGACCGCACGGATCCTACGTGATGCACTGGCCAGCACGCCCAAAGTCCTGCTTACGGCCACCCCACTCCAAAACTCCCTCATGGAGCTCTACGGTCTGGTCAGCTTTATCGACGAATATACCTTTGGCGACCAGAAGAGCTTTCGTCAGCGCTATGCGAAGCTGACCACAGATGATACCTTCATGGAGCTGAAAAAGCGCTTAGCTCCGATTTGCCAACGCACCCTGCGCCGCCAGGTCCTCGAATACGTCAAATATACCAACCGCGTTCCCCTCACCCAGGAGTTCACCCCGTCAAAAGACGAACAGGTGCTCTACGACATGGTCTCCGAGTATCTGCGCCGTGACAATCTACAGGCGCTCCCCCCCAGCCAGCGCACGCTCATGACTCTTGTCATGCGCAAGCTCTTGGCATCCTCCACCTATGCGATTGCAGGTGCGCTCGACTCATTGAGCCGAAAGCTCACTTCCAAGCTTAAGACAGACGACCGCCTAAAGGCTGCACTGCAAGCACGCGATGAATTGGCTGACGACTTTGAACTGCTAGAGGAGTTTGAAGATGAGTGGCCTGAAGAGCTAGACGACGAAGAGCCGCTCAGCGAAGAGGACATCGAAACAATCCAATCCGAGATCAAAGACTTGGAGGCTTTCCGCGACCTAGCCGTCTCCATTACGGAAAATGCCAAAGGTCAGTCACTCCTGCAGGCCCTCGATGCGGGCTTCGCCAAGGCTCGCTCAATGGATGCCCCTGAGAAGGCGATCATCTTTACCGAATCCCGCCGCACTCAGGATTACCTGCTGCGCGTGCTCCAAGAAACCCGTTTCGCGGATCAGGTCGTTCTTTTTAATGGCTCAAATACCGACCCAAAATCGAGAGAGATCTACGCGGCATGGAAAGAGCGCCATACGGGCAGCGACAAAGTGACGGGCTCCCGCACCGCAGACATGCGCTCAGCTCTGGTCGACTATTTCCGCGATGAGGCGAAGATCATGATCGCAACGGAAGCCGCCGCCGAGGGGATCAACCTTCAGTTTTGCTCCCTGGTCGTCAACTTCGACCTTCCATGGAACCCGCAGCGCATCGAACAGCGCATTGGCCGCTGTCACCGCTACGGCCAAAAGCACGATGTCGTCGTCGTCAACTTCCTCAATAAGAGCAACGCCGCCGACCAACGCGTTTACCAACTCCTCGACGAAAAATTTCAGCTCTTTAGCGGTGTCTTCGGAGCCAGTGACGAAGTGCTGGGCAGCATCGAGAGCGGTATCGACTTCGAGAAGCGCATCGCAGGCATTTACCAACATTGCCGCGCCCCCGATGAGATTCAGATGGAGTTCAACCTCCTCCGCGAAGAACTCGATGACCAGATAAGCGAGGCGATGGATCAGACCCGCCAGCAACTGCTCGAAAACTTCGACAGCGAGGTGCACGAAAAGCTCAAGGTCAACCTACAGGCCAGCCAGGAATACCTCAACCGCTACGAGTCGCTCCTTTGGCAGCTCACTCAATTCAGCCTGAGAGACGCCGCACTCTTCCAGACCAAAGACTCGACCTTCGACCTGCTCAGTAATCCTTACCCCGATCAGCCGATACCACTGGGGCGCTACAAGCTGGGCCCCGCAGTCGACGACGCCCACATCTATCGCCTGGGTCACCCACTGGCACAGAGCATGGTCACCAGCGCGGCAAGCGCGGAGCTCCCCTTCGTTCATCTTACCTTCGACTACAGTAATTGCCCCCTGCAGATATCTATACTTAAAGACCTCGTCGGTAAGTCGGGCCAGCTCAGCCTCACCAAGCTCACCATCGAAAGCGCCGAGACTCAAGACCACCTGATCTGGTCGGCCCGCACGGATGACGGCACGGATCTCGACCCTGAACAATGCACACGCCTCTTATCCATCCCTGCGAGTATTCAGGACAGCACTCAGGCACCAGCCGATCTAAGTGAACTGACAGACCTAGCATCACAAGCGATTCTCGCACAAATTGCCGAGCAAAACGCCAACTACTTCGACCAAGAGATGGACAAACTCGAAGGCTGGGCCGACGACCGTAAACGCAGCCTCGAAATCCAAATCAAAGACCTCGACGTCGAGATCAAGACCCTCAAAGCCGAGTCCCGCAAACTCGCCAAGCTGGAGGACAAGGTCAAAGCCCAGCGCCACATCAAACAGCTGGAGCAAAAGCGCACCGATTTCCGCCGCGAACTCTTCGACGCTCAAGACGCCATCGACCAGGACAAAGACGGCTTACTGGATGACATTGAGCAGCGTCTCAAACAAACGACACACAACCAAACCCTCTTTCAAATCACATTTTCTGTTACCTAGTCGACAATAGTTGACATATTATTTTTAACCCCATAGGTTAATTATTTAAAATAAATGGACATCAATTTTCGCAGCAAAAAGCTAGAGAAGCAGCTCACTAGCACAAAGGAGCTCAATAAGATGGGCACCCTACGCGCGAAGCTCCTAAAACAGCGACTTACGGAAATTGAAGCATCACCAACACTCGCAGTCTTGAAGCTAATCCCTGGCCCACGACTGCACCCTCTCAAGGGCAACCGTAAAGGTCAGCTATCCGCTGACTTAGATCACCCATATCGCCTCATCTTCATTCCCAACCATGACCCTGTTCCTGAACTGGAGTCTGGCGGGTTCGACTGGGGCACCATCACTGCAATTACGATTATAGGAATCGCAGACACACATGAGTAAGCAAAAACATACCTTCGATCCCGATTACGTAGTCCCACCAGGCGCTACCCTATTGGAAACCATCGATAGCCTGGGGTTAACCCAAAAGGAGCTCGCCCAACGCATGGGCCGTCCTCTCAAAACCATCAACGAAATCATCAAAGGCGTCGCCGCCATCACGGCAGAAACTGCCCTACAACTCGAAAAAGTCACTGGCATCCCTGCCAGCTTCTGGAATAACGCTGAAGCCAACTATCAGGAAAGGCTCGCCCGTCTGAAAGAGGCTGAGGCGATTCAGAAGCAAACTGACTGGTTGAAACGCTTCTCCTACGCTAAGATGGCAGCCTTAAAGCTGGTGCCAGAAGCCTCAAAGAAAGAAGAAAAGGTCAGCAATCTTCTCAACTTTTTTGGGGTTGCGGGTCCAAGCCAATGGGAAAGCACGTATACCGAACTTGAAGGAGCTGCCCGCGAGTCGAACACAACAATGAGCGAGCTTGGCGACTTGAGTGCATGGCTACGGACTGGCGAGATCATGGCCCAACGTAAACAATGCGAGCCCTACTCAGCTTCTAAATTTAAGCAGGCACTGAAGGAAGTGCGGGCATTAACCCGCAAGAACCCCGTCGAAGCCTGGCCGAAAGTGGTTAATTTATGCGCCGCAACAGGCGTGGCCGTGGTCTTGGTGCCTGAGCTACCAAAGACCCATGTTTTTGGATTTACGCGTTGGCTGACACCAAACAAGGCCCTCATCCAACTGAGCCTTCGCTATAAGACCGACGACATGCTTTGGTTCACCTTCTTTCACGAAGCCGCGCACATCCTACTGCATGGCAAGAAAGATGTCTTCATCGAGTTTAGAGGTGTCGATAACGAGAAAGAGCAGGAGGCGAACCAGTGGGCCGCCAATTTCCTAATTAACCCGCAGGATTGGCTTACATTCCTGGAGAAGCTCCCCGAAAGTCCTAGCAAGACGGCTATAACAAAATTCGCACGCTCTCACGAGGTAGCTGATGGCATTATTCTCGGCCGACTTCAGCACAGGGAAAAACGCGTCGGGCCTGGCCGATACCACGAACTAAAGCATAAATTAGAAATTAAGTGGTCAGGTATTCTATAACTGGGGCACTTATGAATCAAACTAAGGCGATGAGCCCTACCCTGTAAATGTCCGAACCTATATGTATGACACTCCGCCTTTGCCCTGCTCCTCATCTAGGCCAGACTCACCGACGCTTATGCAAGTTAAAGAATACCTAAACGGAGAGTTCCACACGCCACCCAGATTTTATAAATTGTAGATTAACCATGCCTAAAAAACAAAAACTTGAACTCACTTGGATCGGGAAGGAACAGCGCCCGAAGCTGGAGCCGCGTATCCTCATTGAAGATCCCGAGAAGTCCTACCATGCTGCGGAGCGCGTCAGTGAAAATGACATCTTCGACAACATGCTTATCCATGGAGATAACCTGTTGGCTTTGAAATCGCTACAGCAAGAGTTTGCGGGTAAAGTCAAATGTATCTACATAGACCCTCCCTACAACACGGGACAAATGTTTGAAAACTATGACGATGGAGTCGAGCACTCGATATGGCTCGGACAAATGCGTGAACGCTTCGAATTGCTAATCAAATTGTTATCGAATGACGGTGTCATATTTTGCCAGCTGAACGATGAGGAGTTTGCTTACTGCAAGGTTTTGATGGATGAAGTCTTTGGAAGATCAAACTTCCTAAATCAAGTTAGTGTCAAAATGAAGCAAACTTCTGGGGCATCAGGGGGCGGTGAAGATAAGAAATTAAAAAAGAATATGGAGTATATTCTCATATACACGAAACGCATGGCAGGTGACGGATGTTTCGATAAATTCAATACAGTTTACGACGAGGAAGACCTTTTTGAATATATTGATGAGATGCGTGATTCAGGCAAGAGCTGGAAGTATACCCGAGTGATAAAGAGCTTAGGAGAGAAACGTTATCTTGACACCGTTCCAGACGGATCAGGAGACCCCATCAAAATATATGTTCATGACAATGTCATCTTAGAGCCCATTTCTAAAATCTGTAAAAATGAAGGCATTGATGAGCGCTCATGCTATGTAAAGTATTTCGACAAGATATTCCGAGATACCAACGCTCAAAGCTCAATTAGAACACGCGTAATGGATAGAGTGCAGGGAGAAGGAGACTTCTTTAGTATCAAATACGTGCCCAGATCAGGCAAAAACAAAGGGACGGAAACCGAACTTTTTTATAAGGGAGCGAACTGTGATCTTTTTGCATGGCTCAGTGACATATCCTACAGGCGAGGAAATGGACTATATCGAAGAGAAAAAGCAGGAACCTATTGGGATGGATTCCCCCTAAACAACCTCACAAAAGAAGGTGGCGTCAAGTTTCCTAAAGGAAAAAAACCAGAAGCATTGCTTCAAAAAGTGCTTGAGCTCTCAACTTCTCGTGGCGATCTGGTTCTTGATTCCTTTCTGGGTTCAGGGACAACTGCAGCGGTCGCACACAAAATGGGTCGCCGCTGGATAGGTATTGAGCTTGGGGAGCACTGCGAAACACATTGTTTGCCACGCCTCAAGAAAGTAATAGACGGCAAAGATACTGGTGGAATTACGAAATTGGTAAAATGGCAAGGCGGCGGCGGCTTCCGTTACTACGAACTCGGTCCATCTTTAATCGAAGAAGACAAATGGGGCAACCCGATCATCAGTAAAGAATTCGATCCGCCGAAGCTCACGCAAGCCATGTGCAAACTGGAGGGCTTTGATTATGCACCCGATCCCGACACTTATTGGATGCAGGGGCACAGCTCGGAAACTGACTTTATCTATGTCACGAGTCAGACGATGAGTAAGGCCGCCCTCTCGAAGCTAAGCGACGAAGTGGGCGACAATCGTTCCCTGCTCGTTTGCTGCCCATCCTTCCGAGCCAAGGAAGGCGACTTTCCCAACCTGACGCTCAAAAAGATACCTAAAGCCGTCCTGAAGAAATGCGAATGGGGCCGCGATGACTATAGCCTGCAAATTCAGGAACTCCCCGCAGCACTCGCCGTGGACGAAGAGGCTGAAGCTACCGCGCCAAAGAAACCGCGCCGCAAATTCGGAAAGAACAACCCCAATCAAGAAGAGCTCTTCTAATGCCCAAAAAACAAAAACTTGAACTCACATGGATCGGGAAGGATCAGCGTCCGAAGCTGGAGCCACGTATCCTCATTGAAGATCCCGAGAAGTCCTACCATGCCGCAGAGCGCGTCAGTAAAAATGACATCTTCGACAACATGCTTATTCATGGGGACAACCTGCTGGCGCTGAAGGCGCTGGAGCAGGAGTATGCGGGCAAGGTGAAATGTGTATTTATTGATCCGCCATATAATACAGGGTCAGCCTTCGAGCAATACGATGACGGCGTTGAGCATTCTTTATGGCTTTCCTTAATGCGTGACCGTCTTCAATTAATGAGATCTCTCCTCTCAAATGACGGTTCTCTTTGGATTACAATAGATGACAACGAGGCACACTACCTGAAAGTATTGTGCGATGAGGTCTTCGGAAGAAATAACTTTGTTGCAAATGTAGTTTGGCAAAAACGAATACAGCCAGACATGCGAGCAACAATTGGAGCTGGCCACGACCACATTTTGGTAATCGCCAAAGAATACGCCCTTTTTAGGAGATCTTTAAACCTTCTTGATCAATCTCCAGAGCAAGTATCAAGGTACAAAAACCCAGACGACGACAGCAACGGGCCATGGGTGTCCGCTGATTTCATGGCAAAAGGATATAGGCCAAATCAAATGTATGAAATAACTACGCCGTCTGGTAAAAAATATTCGCCAAGAGAAGGATCTTGTTGGCGAAACATTGAACCAGTCTATAAAAAACTAGCTGCTGAAGGAAAAATATGGTTTGGCAAAGATGGTAGTTCTGTACCTCGTAAAAAAACTTACCTTTCTGAAGTACAAGGAATGGCCTCTTGGTCTTGGTGGACAAATGCCGAAGTTGGCCACAATCAAGAAGCAAAGAAAGAGATTAATGCCCTCTTCGGAACTAAGAACGCATTTGAAACTCCTAAGCCCGAAAGACTGTTACATCGAATAATTCATCTTGCCACAAATGAAGGAGATCTGGTTCTCGACTCATTCCTTGGCTCTGGAACGACAGCTGCTGTTGCTCATAAGATGAAGCGCAGGTGGATAGGGGTCGAATTGGGCGAGCACTGCTCAACTCATTGCTTGCCTCGACTTAAAAAAGTCGTCGACAACAGAGATCCAGGCGGCGTCACCGAACCCGCAAACTGGAAAGGCGGCGGTGGCTTCCGCTATTACGAGCTCGGCCCTTCGTTAATCGAAGAAGACAAATGGGGCAACCCGATCATCAGTAAAGAATTTGATCCACCTAAGCTTACGCAAGCCATGTGTAAGCTGGAGGGCTTTGATTATGCACCCGATCCCGATACTTATTGGATGCAGGGGCACAGCTCGGAAACTGACTTCATCTATGTCACGAGTCAGACGATGAGTAAGGCTGTGCTCTCGAAGCTAAGCGATGAAGTCGGCGACAACCGCTCGCTACTCGTTTGCTGCCCGTCCTTCCGCGTCAAGGAAGGCGACCTCCCTAACCTGACCCTCAAAAAGATCCCTAAGGCGGTTCTCAAGAAGTGCGAATGGGGCCGCGATGATTATAGCCTGCAAATACAGGAACTCCCCGCAGCGCCTGCCGTGGACGTAGAAGCTGAAGCTGCCGCGCCTAAGAAACCTCGTCGCAAATTCGGCAAAGCAAACGACAAAAAACAACAAGAGCTTTTTTAGCATTCACACACCATGAACAATCCACACGTCAACCGCATCAGCAACCGCCTAAGCCTACGCAAGCCACAGCGCGAATCTCTCGACATTCTGCACAAGGTCTGCGACATCGCCACCTTCGAGAAGGATGCCGACACCAAGGATCTACTAAAGATCATTCAATCTGAATATGCGGGCGTCACTTCTTTCGACCGCGACTTCCCCTCCCTCTGCTTCGCATTGGCCACGGGCGTCGGAAAGACCCGCCTGATGGGAGCCTTTATCAGCTACCTGCATTTGAGCGAGGGCATACAAGACTTCGTGCTCTTGGCTCCCAACCTGACAATCTACAATAAGCTGATTGCCGACTTCACTCCCAACACTTCGAAATATGTCTTCAAGGGAATCAGCGAGTTTGCTCAGAACCCTCCCGTGCTCATTACGGGCGACAACTACGAGTCAGGCGTCGGTGTCCGTAATAGCAGCCTCTTCCAAGACTCGATCCACATCAATGTCTTCAATATTTCCAAGATCATCGGCTCCAGCAACGACGCCAGAAAGATCCGCCGCTTAAGCGAGTGTATCGGCGAGAGTTACTTCGATTACCTCTCAGGCCTTGATGATCTCGTCATCCTCATGGATGAGTCCCACCGTTACCGTGCCGCAGCAGGCATGCAGGCGATTAACGAGCTCAAACCGATTCTCGGCCTCGAACTGACCGCCACCCCACAAGTCGAAAAAGGAACGAAGACCGATCCGTTCAAGAATGTCATCTACAACTACCCCATCGCCAATGCCTTGATCGACGGCTACATCAAGGAGCCCGCCGTCGCCACCCGAGAAAACTTTAAGCCTGAAGACTACAGCGCCGAGGCACTCGAAGAGGTGAAGCTTAAAGACGGCATTATCATCCACGAGAACACCAAGGTAGAGCTGGAGGTTTATGCACGAGAGAACAGCCAGCCGATTGTTAAGCCCTTCATGCTCGTGGTCGCTCAAGACACCACCCATGCCAACGAACTTCAGACACGCATGGAGAGCGATGAGTTCTTCCAAGGTCGCTACAAGGGCAAGGTCATCACGGTGCACTCCAACACCAGAGGCGAAGAGAAAGACGACGTCGTCGAAAAGCTCCTCAACGTCGAGCACCGCGAAAATCCCGTCGAAGTGGTCATCCACGTCAACATGCTCAAGGAGGGCTGGGACGTTACAAATCTCTACACCATCGTCCCCTTACGCGCAGCCAACTCACGCACACTCGTCGAGCAGTCGATCGGACGCGGCCTACGCTTGCCCTACGGCAAACGCGTCGGCGTGCCTGCCGTGGATCGCCTCACCATCGTCTCGCACGACCGCTTCCAGGACATCGTCGATCACGCCAACGACCCTGATTCGATTATCCGCAAGACAGTCATCATCGGCCAGGATATCCCCGAAGCAGGTAAGAAAGCAGTCCTCGTCAGCAGTGGCCTCGACGCATTCCTCTCAGGAACCGCAGCAACCGAGTCCACCGCTGAAGGCAAATCGGAAACACGCCCCACTTCCAAACCGCCCGCCTTCAACACTCCCGAGGAGCGCAAAGTCGCACAGACTGCCAATCGGGTGATGGAGCGCTACGAACACTTAAGAAGCAGCAAAAACCTACTTGATAAAGCCGTGCAGGCGGAGATCGCACAGGCCGTTGAGGAAGAGTTGGCTCCATATCAAAGTGAGTTGTCCATCGAAGATAGGCCCAAGCTGGATTATGCCGCCATCGTCAAGAAGACCGCAGAGATTCGGGTCGAACTCTCCATCGACATCCCGAAGATTATTCTCGCCCCGTCGGGTGATTACGAAGGCCACTACGAAGACTTCACGCTGGATCTACTCGGCGTCAACCTACAGCCCGTCTCCCAAAACGTGCTACTTCAAGAGCTAAGAGAACACAAGCGCTATACCCTAGAGACAGGAAGAGGCGTAGTCGAAGAATCCCGCCTGGAAGACTATATCGTCCGCGGACTGATTGACTTCAACGACATCAATTACGATGAGCACGCCGACCTACTCTACGATCTGGCCACCCAAGTAGTGAACCACCTCAAGAACTACCTCAAGGATGAGGATGAAGTGGTGAACGTGCTGCAATACCACCAACAAGTGCTCGTCAACCTAGTGCACAGCCAGATGCAAGAGCACTATGTAGAAATTGCGACGGACTACGTCGCACATGTCACCAAAGGTTTCCGCACATTAAAACCGCTCAGCTGCATGGCACTCGCCGACGAAAGCGTGCGCAACTTCCGCGAAGCCATACCAGACGGAGAGAAGAACCGAATCCGATCCATGATCTTCGGAGGCTTCGAGCGATGCCTCTACCCAGAGCAAAAGTTCGACTCCGATTCCGAGCGCCGCTTCGCGGTGATCCTCGAAAACGACAGCGAAGTGCTCAAGTGGTTCAAGCCCGCCAAGGGCGACATCCATATCAGCTACAACCGAGATCAAAACTACGAGCCCGACTTCATCGTAGAGGCCAAAGACTGCAACTACCTCTGCGAACCCAAGCGCAGCACCGAAGTCGAAGACGACATCGTCCAAGCCAAAGCCAAAGCAGCAGTCGAGTGGTGCAAACACGCGACAGACCACGCCAACAAAAACGAAGGCAAACCCTGGAAGTATCTCCTAATCCCACACGACCAAATCAACGAGCAAATGACCCTGAGCGGCCTAGCCGCGAGGTGCACGATTCAGTAAATCATATGGCATTTCCCATCGAAAAGAAACTAGTCGTATCAATTTCTAGCAGTGCAGTCTTTGAGATGAGCGCGGCAGATGACGTGTTTAAACACGAAGGAGATGACGCCTACCGCAAATACCAGCTTAAGAACCTGCACGTACCATTCGAAAAAGGGGTCGCTTTTCAGTTTATTCGAAGGCTCTTAAATCTGAACAAAAAATTTCCAGAGCAAAGTCCCGTGGAGGTCGTAGTGCTCTCTCGGAATGACCCCGACACAGGAAGGCGCTTCTTTGAATCCTGCAAACACTACGGATTGGACATTTCAAGAGGTGCTTTTTTATGTGGAAAAGACCCCTACCCCTACATTGGGTCGTTCAATTCTTCATTGTTCCTGAGTGCGAATGAAGATGACGTTCGAGGAGCATTAAAAGAAGGAATGCCCGCAGGCTTAGTGCTTCCGACCAAGGCGAAGGACGAACCCGCCACGGAAGAACTCAGAATAGCATTCGATTTCGATGGGGTGCTAGCTAACGACGAAGCAGAGAAGACATACCAACAGGGCGGACTAGAATCATTTCACAATACGGAAACTAAACTTGCCGACACCCCTCTGCCCGCGGGCCCGATTCAAGGACTCGCTCGAAAATTAGCATTTTGGCAAAGATTCGAGGCTAAACAACAGCTCAAAGACCCCTCATATCAACCTCTACTGAGAGTCGCAATTGTTACTGCGCGAAGCGCGCCCGCACATTCACGCTTCGTCAAGACCTTAGAGAAATGGGGCCTCTCGGCAACTGAGACTTTCTTCATGGGTGGAATCGAAAAAGGAAGGGTTCTTAGAATCTTCAAACCTCACTTATTTCTAGACGACCAGCTTAACCATTTGACTGACATCGCGGAGGAGATCCCCTGTGTCCATATTCCATTCGGATCTATTAACAATTTAGCACGATGAGCACTCCTGCATCCCCAATCATTGCAGCCATTGCTGCGAAACTAAAGTCGCTTCCAAGTGCTAATAATTGGGACATCTACGCCGCAGGTTCTTTAAGGGCAGAATACCGATCCAGCACAGACGCGATCCAGTCGAAGTTTAACAGATCTTTAGGCAACAATCCTAAGCTTCAGCTCTGGATGGAGCGTCCCCTCCGTGGCAAAGGAGCACTTAAGTTGGAAGTTGCCTCAACGAGTCCCTCGTCGGATGAAAAATATCTCCGCGATCAACTGATTGAAACAATCCGTGCTCAGCTTGAAAAGCGTAAGCTGCCATCGCATGTCAAAACCACCAGTGGTTCTACACTCTGCCGTTGTAATTTCGACCTTCCACAAGTCGTGAACAAGGAAGACGACACTCCTGAGCGAGCAATACTCTACGCTGATCAGATAGACAGGACCGTCCCCTTCATCGAACTTCTTAATGATGTATTAAGAGATTGGACTGAATCTGTATTGCCTAAATTAAACCTCGAAGCCTTAGCGAATGGTTACAATCACGCGCCAAAAATGAACGAACTACATAAACTATGGGCAGAGTTCCTGGAGCGTTGGCCAATCGAACGCCTTCGAGAGATGACACTTGAAGAATACACCAATCTTAAGAGCAAGACAGACGACTATTTTTGCCATTGGCTTGAGCGCAAAACGCAGAAACTGGGCAGCATACAAGGAGCGACCTCCGCTAAATTTGGCATCTATTTGGCAGGGAAACTTAAAGACACACTGAAATCGGGATTAACCACAGACGGTAAGTATGTATGGCGTGAGGCGCTCGGTGACACAAAGGAATCCGCATTTGCAACCATCCGAGACCACATTGTGAAGATCGTGGATATAGCGCAAAGCGGGAAGCAACCGCTTGAACTGGATCCCATACTGGCACCAACCATCCAGATGAAGCTCCGCTTCCTCTATCAATCTAAGCCTTATCAAGTGCTCCCGATGTTCAGTCGGGAGTTTCTCACAAAAGTTTCTGAACGGTATCTCCATGAGACGTGCACCTATGAAAACATGGTTGATATCAATCTACGGCTTCGCCGAGAACACTTCCCTAATGAGGACGTATTTGAAGTCATGTATCGAATGGTAGAGGAAAACAATGCGGCTCCGACTGAACGGCGCTACTGGGCAGGCAGCACCACCTTCGAAGGCAGTAAACAGATGGCGCAAGAGTTTATTTCCAAAAACGAGTGGCGCTCGGATTTCACCGTAGAATCAGCACGAAAGACTTCAGACGGAAAGGTATTTCTAAACAGTTTCGAAAGCGTAGAAATAGGCGATTGGCTGGTGATCAAGGGATCGGGCAAAGCAAACCACATCAAGGTCTACTATCTCGGAGAGGTTCTAGAAAAAGACGAAGATCGCTTCGCGCTTCAATTAAAACCTCTAGAAAGCCCAAGCCCCCTCCCCCGCTCTATCGACGGCGTCCCCCAAAAAGGGGGCAAGCGCGGCTGGAAAGGAACCACCCTCGCCGAAATCATTAACCCCGAAGCGATTCAACTAATTTTTGGCGTACCAACGTCTCCCCCAAAAACAACACCCATGAATGATGACCTAAACCGAATTCTCTACGGCCCCCCTGGGACAGGTAAGACTTACTCCACTGTCCGCCAGGCCGTGGAAATAGTAGATGGCAGTTATGATGACAATTCTGTAACGCATCGCTTTCAGGAATTGAAACGAGCAGGCAGGATCGAATTCCTTACCTTCCACCAATCGTATTCCTATGAGGATTTCGTGGAGGGCATTCGCCCTGATGTAGATGAAGAAGGCAATGCGCACTTCACATGCCAAGACGGCATCTTCAAAGAAATCGCAGCCAAGGCAGCATTTTTATGCTTGGAAGAGGTGACTCTCAGCGAGGGGCCGACCTTCTCCCAGCTATGGGAAAGGCTGCTCGAAGTCATCGATGAGGATGATGCATTTCGACTCAAATCTAAGACACAAGAGTATGTCCCAAAGATCACTTCGCGCGGAAACATTGAAGCGGTGAAGGAAGATAACCTCGACCATGTCGTGGCGAACTGTGGACGCACGCCAACTCAAGAGGTATTTACCAAAGTTAAAGCTCTCGACGAAGTGAATAGTGGACATGTCAGACGAGCACTGGGACGTGGTGCAAATTGGCACCTGATGGCCTCAGTCATCAACGAGTTGAAACGGCTAGAGTCATCTTGGGAGCAGGAAGATGAGGAAAACACCTCCACAGCCGCAAAAGATATAACACCGCTAGAAATGAAAACGGCGGTTCTTAGTTATTTAAAAGATGGAGAGGCCTCAGGCTATCGCTTGAAAAGCAGAGAAGAATGGCCGCCATTTGTTTTGATCATCGATGAGATCAATCGCGGCAACATCAGCAAAATACTCGGGGAACTGATCACCCTGCTGGAACCCGACAAACGCCTCGGTGCTGAAAACGAGCTCTCGGTCCAACTCCCATACTCAAAGGAGGTATTCGCAGTGCCTGGGAACCTACATTTAGTCGGCACCATGAATACGGCAGATAAGAGTATTGCGCTGGTCGATGTCGCCTTGCGCCGTCGTTTTCAATTCGATGAACTCAATCCAGATTTCACAATTTGCCCCGACCTACCAACGGATTTGTTGGAGGTCATGCAGGAAATCAACAATCGGATCATGCTTCGCAAAGACCGCGATCATCGAATCGGCCACGCCTATTTCATGAAGGTCGATTCAAAAGAGAGCTTTGATGAGGTTATGCTGCGAAAGATTATCCCGCTACTTGCCGAGTATTTCTACAATGACTGGGACGGACTACGATTCGTCCTCAATGAGAAGGAAAACGACAAAGGCCTGATTCGACCGATCAAGGGCATTACGGGATCGGGACGCAATCGCTGGCAGTGGTATTATGATACAGGAGAGGATCTCTCACCCGCAGAAACCCTGTTGAGCAACTTTAAGCAAGAGCAGCCTGCGGATGGCGAATAACACAATCAGGCTGGTAGAGTGGTCGACTATCGAAGTTGACCTACCCAAACACGCACGGGAAGGAATTGCGGCCAGCGTCGACCGCTGGACAGCCGACAACAGCCTCTCCGCCCCGCCTCTATCCTTCTCTGGCCCAGAAGGGAAACGGCTAACTGCGACCAATTTTGTCGGAGTCGTCGAAGCAGGCGGCCATGCCATCGAGATCTACCCCAAGCTGGATCGCAGTCTCCTTAAAGGAGCAGCAGAGATCACCGAAGGGCGGCAAAAATCAACCATGGCCTCCCTTATGTGGATGTTGGAGGTGGCACAACATGATAACATCTTTGAAGCCGATACCAGCGGCCTCGAAACAGCCCCGTCCAGCTTCCTGGACCTCTGGGCTGCCCTGCTCGCCAAAAACCTACACCGCGAACTTCAAATGGGCTTAGCCAGAGCTTATCGCCCCATGGAGGATAATGCCCGCACTGTGCGTGGCCGAATCCTCTTCCAAGAGCACGTCGTCCAGAACTGCAACCGCCCCGACCGCATCTATTGCGGGTGGGACGAATTCACAGAAGATCGCCCCCTAAATCGTATCCTAAAGTGCGCCTGTCGCTTCCTCACCAACCGAGTCCATAACACCGACACCCAGCGACTACTCTTCGACTGCATCGCCATGTTTGATGAGGTCGAAGACATCGACGTAGCCTCTGCATTAAGGCAGGCAGATCGAATCATCTGGGATCGCTCCATGCAGCGCTTCAAACTGCCCTACAAACTAGCAGTCAGACTCCTCCAATCGATAGGGCACGAAGCATTCCATGGGGGACAACAAACCTACGTCTTCCTGCTCGATATGAACCAGGTCTTCGAGGACTACGTGGGTGCCGTCCTAGAGCAAACGCACCAGGTCCCCGTCGACCAACAGCGCATCATCGGACATCTCTTCAAGGCCCCCAGCCGAATCAAACAAAAGCCTGACTTCTACTGGCAAAAAGACGACAAAGCATTTGTAGCCGATTCGAAATATAAGCCCTTTTTCTCTTGGGATGCAGAGGACGAATCTGACGAGGGCTCTCAATACTTCCAGCCCAACGACGTCCGCCAGCTTATTTGTTACGGCCTCATGGCTGGAGCAGAACCCGACCAGACCGAGTTACAAATCATCTATCCCTGCGTCGGTGATCCGCGAGAGGTTCCACAACTGGAAAAGACGACCTTCGCGGGGATGAAACTAAAAGCGATACCAATCGCAGTAAGTAGAACATATCTTGCGCAAAATCTCATCATGCTTT